>Ga0315291_10005962_pt1 | contig 15222 bp, 19 predicted proteins | sample YL17G12_20_MG_FD_203070 | JGI IMG/M metagenome (GOLD analysis project Ga0315291, IMG submission 203070) | Sediment microbial communities from Yellowstone Lake, YNP, Wyoming, USA - YL17G12_20 | ecosystem: Environmental > Aquatic > Freshwater > Lake > Sediment | place: USA: Wyoming | collected...
AAACCTCGCACACAACAAGCCTGTCCGCACGCGGGTGCCTCTTAACTTCCATGACCTGACCTGTGACAATCCCAGGATACTCAGGTTCGGAGGCGCCCACGCTTTCGACAGGAAAACCTAGCATCGCAAGGCAGTCACCCAGCGCGAACGGGTCCATTTCAATTTCTACGAATTCGCGGAGCCAGTTGTACCCTATCTTCATTTCTTCTGCCCGGAACCCCAGTTCTTCTACCCGGAATCCCTGTTACCTTCCACATCGCTTGCAGCGATCACTCGCCCAGACATCCTCGCGCCCTTAATGGGCCTTATTGCTAGCCGAACTGCTCGAGAAACCTCACGTCGTTCTCAAGGAAAAGGCGAATATTCGTAATTCCGTACTTGAGCATCGCGAGTCTTTCAATCCCCGCCCCGAACGCAAACCCTGTAAACTCTTCAGCGTCATATCCCACGCATCTCAAAACGGCCGGGTGAACCATACCCGCCCCGAGGATCTCTAGCCACCCGCTACCGCCGCACATTCTGCACGCACCAGAGCTTGGAGGTGACTGCCCGCCCGAACAGGAAATGCAGGTCATGTCCACCTCGGCACTGGGTTCAGTAAAAGGAAAATAGAACGGTCTGAACCGAAGCCCCGTAGTACTCCCAAAAAAGCGCTTCACAAAGTAGGAAAGCGTTCCCTTGAGATCCAGAAATGTCACGCCCCTATCCACGTAAAGACACTCGAGCTGATGGAATTCGGGAAAGTGGGTGGAGTCCGCCGCGTCATTGCGATATACCTTGCCGGGGAAAATCATCCTCACGGGAGGGGAAGTTTTCTCCATGACCCTTATCTGCACGGGCGATGTATGTGTTCTCAGCACAAGTTCTTTTCCAACGAAAAACGTGTCCCCCTGCTCCCTGGCGGGATGCCCTTCCGGTATGTTGAGTGCCTCGAAGTTGTGATAAACGTCCTCCACGTCCGGCCCCACGGCAACCGAGAACCCCATTCCAATGAAAATGGATTTGAGCTCTTTCATAACGACGGGAAGAAGATGTCTTCTCCCCACCCATTGCTGTATCCCGGGAAGCGTGATGTCGAGCCTGCGCTGTTCAACGCTCAACAGAGCTGCCTTCAGCGCCTCCGCCCGCTCCTCAACAAGCGAAGCCAGCGCGTCCTTGGCCTCGTTCGAGGTCTTACCGACGGCCGTTCGCTCAGGACCCGAGAGGTTCCCGATGCTCCTCAGGATGGACGTGAGAAGCCCCTTCCTGCCGAGATACTTTATTCTTATTCTCTCGAGTTCCTCGAGCGACGAAGACGACTCAATCTCTCTCGCGGCGCTCTTCCTCAGTTCCACTACGCTCTTCTCAGTACTCACATCATCACCCGGCAGCAGTGTCAGTACGCGCCGCATCCTTGGCCAGCTCAGCCAGTTTGGCGAAACCTTCTCTGTCGTGTAACGCAATATCAGCCAGAACCTTCCTGTTAATTTCCACGTCTGCCTTTCTGAGACCCGAGATAAATGTGCTGTACGACATCCCGTTGAGTCTGGCCGCGGCATTGATCCTGGAAATCCACAGCGATCTAAAGTCTCTCTTTCTTGTTCTCCTGTCACGATAGACATACTGAAGGCTCTTTAGCAGCGTCTCTTTGGCCGTCTTGTAAAGCCTGTGTCTTCCTCCTACGAAACCCTTGGCAGCTTTCAGTATCTTTCTGCGTCTCCTCCTGCCAGCGGGTACGGTTTTCGCTCTTGCCATTGTCCTCACCTCTCCAAAATGGGCTCAATCACACTTCAAAAGAATCGTGGGATTCTGTATCTTCAGATCATATTTGAAGCATCCTGCGAATTCTGCCCTTGTCTTCCGCAGAAACAAGGCCGGTCTTCGAAAGCCTCCTTTTACGTTTACGTGTCTTGCTAGTCAGAATGTGACCTACGTAGGCGTGGCTGCGAAGTATCTTCCCCTTTCCTGTCACCCTGAATCTCTTTCTAGCACCTTTGTTCGTCTTAACCTTGGGCATCCTCTTCACTCCTCATTCATACCGAATTCATACCAAACTCTTGCTGTCGCATCGCAACTCTTCTACGCGGCATGTCAAGCGATCACGGCCGCGACTTCTGGGTCTTCGGAACCATTATCAGTACAAGATTTTTCCCCTCGGCACGTGCGGGGGCTTCTACTTGACCGATAGGCTCCATGTCCGCGATTACACGCCCGAGGAGCTTGTGACCGAGTTCCGCGTGCGTCATTTCCCTTCCTCGAAACGTCACCGTGAACTTCACCTTGTCGTGTGCCTCGAGGAATTTTCTGGCATGATCCATCTTGAACTGATAGTCATGTTCCTCAATCTTGGGCCTAAGTTTCACTTCCTTGAGGTGCATAATATGTTGCTTCTTCCTGGCCTTCTTTGCCCTCTTGCTCTGTTCGTACTTGAACTTGCCAAAGTCCATGATCCGGCATACTGGGGGTTTCGAATTGGGCGACACCTCGACCAGGTCTAGACTATGCTCCTGAGCGGCCGCAAGAGCATCCTTCGAGGGCATCACCCCCAGCTGAGCGCCATCGGGACCGATGACCCTCACGGAAGGGACCCTGATTCTCTCGTTCACTCTCACTTTCTTTTCTTGCACGGTTGTAACCACCCCCTCGCGGAACGTGCAAACACAAAAGCGGAGGTGCCTGACAGACCCCCGCCAGCTTCAATAGAAAAGAATAATCGCTCGATCCTCTAAAAATCTACCCTGAAAACTCTGCGCATCAGGGTGAGAAGCCGGCGGCTTCTGCTTCGTCAATACGCCACCTATCCTATAGCCTCCTTCCTATCTCATCAAGCAAATTCTTCCTAAACTCTTCGGGCGTTTGAGACCCGAGCTGTCCTTTCTTCTTGCTCCGGACCGAGACTTCCCCACGCTGCGATTCACGCTTGCCGATCACAAGCACGTACGGAATCTTCTGAAGCTCTGCGTCCCTTATCTTGCTTCCGATAGTCTCGTCCCTCAAGTCCGCCTCAACACGTATCCCGTTCTGCCTGAGCTCGTCCACCACTGCCCGAGCCCACTCCAGATTCTCAGCACTGATGCTTGCAACTACTACTTGCACAGGAGCAAGCCAAACCGGGAACTCTCCGGCGAAATGCTCAACCAGGCTCGCCGTGAAACGCTCCATGGCGCCCAGGACGGTGCGGTGTATCATGATGACCGTATGTTCCTTTCCGTCAGCACCCACGAACTCGACCGAAAACCTGGTTGGTAGGTTGAAGTCAAACTGTATCGTCGGTCCCTGCCATCCTCTCCCAATGGCATCGAGCAGACTCATGTCAATCTTGGGCCCGTAGAAAACGGCTTCTCCCTCAGCGCGCTTGAAAGGCAGGTTGCGCCGCTCTAAGGCTCCTCTGAGCGCGTTTTCGGCCTCTTTCCACATCGTATCATCCCCGGCGTACTTGTCTTTGTGCGCAGGATCCCTCACGCTCAACTGAACGTTGATTTGTTCAAATCCGAAGCAGTGGAGCATGTAGAGAGCAAGATCCAGGACCCCGTCGATTTCCTCCGGAACCTGCTCCCTTGCACAGAAAATGTGGGCGTCGTCCTGAGTGAATCCTCTCACCCGAAACATGCCGTGAAGCACACCAGAACGTTCGCGTCTGTAGACGGTGCCAAGCTCAGCGTACCTGATTGGAAGCTCTCTGTAGCTCCTGCGCCTCGACTTGTAGATCAAGATGTGACCCGGGCAATTCATGGGCTTCAGCACGTAGGGCTGCTCATCAATATCAAACGTGTACATGTTCTCTCTGTAGAATTCCAGGTGGCCCGACCGTTCCCACAGCTCTGCTTTGGCAATGTGCGGAGTGCTGACGAGCTCGTACCCTCTCTTCACGTGTTCCCGCTTCCAGAACTCTTCTATAACGTTTCTTATGACGGCGCCCTTGGGGTGCCAGAAAGCAAGCCCGGCGCCAGCAGCTTCCTGAATGCTGAAAAGGTCCAGGGCTGCTCCGAGCTTTCTGTGGTCTCGTCTCTCGGCTTCCTTGAGCCTCGCAAGAAAATCTTGAAGCTCCCTTTCACGGGGAAAGGAGATGCCATATATCCTCTGAAGCATGGGTCTCGATTCCGAACCTCGCCAGTACGCACCGGCTACGGAAAGAAGTTTCACGACACCTATTGAACCCGTGGACGGAAGATGAGGGCCTCGGCAAAGGTCTATGAATTCACCGCTTCTGTACACCGATATCTCGCCTTCCTTGATGTCGCGAAGGATCTCAATCTTGTAGGGTTCGCCCAGCGTCTCAAAAAGCTCGATCGCCTCTTCCCTCGTCAGCACATCTTTCTTGAAGGGAAGATTGGAATTCATTATTTCACAGATAGTTGCTTCGATGTTTTCAAGTTCAGCCTCAGAGAAAGGCGTGGCCCGCTGGAAATCGTAGTAGAAACCCTCTGAGATTGCAGGGCCGATTCCGAGCTTACACTCCGGAAAGAGCTTCTTGACGGCCGCAGCCAGTACGTGAGAGGTACTGTGCCAGTAGACTTCCTTGCCGATCTCGCTCTCAAAGCCAAGAAACCGAACAGTACTATCTCTGCTAATCGGTGCATCCCAATCCACGAGCTGGCCGTCCAGGCTGATGGCAAAGTGCTCACCTTCCCCGCCTGTTTTCTCGAGCAACTGCCTTCCAGTCACTCCGCTTTCGCAATCGATCGAGCCTTTGCCTTCGATGAGAATCTGCAACTTCTCCTCCTGGGTGTACCTCAAGTCAAGTTATGCCGCTCTTCAACGTGCGCTCACGCGCTTCCCCAAAACCAAGTGTGTCTCTCTTGCTGATGCAATAATGGTGGGCGATACTGGACTTGAACCAGTGACCTCCTGCATGTCAAGCAGGCACTCTAACCACCTGAGCTAATCGCCCACCCAAGGCTGCATTCTGTAAGTAGCTTAATCCGAGCGCCGAGACTTGTCAATCAGACTAGGGAAAACGATTTGACACAAGAAGATTGATCCTACCTCGCCCCGGGGAAAACCGTTTGACACAAAAAGATTAACGCTACCCCACCCCGGCAAAAACCCTTTGACACAAAAAGATTCGCGCTCCCCGTCTCTGCCAAAAAAGCGATGTGCCCCCGGCGTGACGACTTTCGAACACTGCACTTGGCCGTGCAAGATTATCAGTAATCGCGCAGTTGCGTGTTCAAAAAACCTGGTCTACGATCGACGAAAGTGCCACTACACAATACATTATTGAATTAAGAACATCAACGATTACCGTTTTCGGAACTGGCTCCAAGAAGCCAAATTTCTTATAGGCCTCTGCCTTGTCGTCGTCGATATGCTCTATCTCGCTATAGAGCCACATTTCAAGCACGTCGCGTGAAGTCTTCTTTGTGTCATTCTGAACTATGCCTATCCCAGTGCTCCTCAATTGCTCGTTGTAGTAATGGTGAATCTCGCCGACCTGAGACCGAAGGTCGTCACTGGCGAGTCTGCGATAGAGTATGTTACAGATATGGCCAATCTCGATGCAATGCTCTGTCAGATAGAACAGGCGTAAGTGACTTGCAATCAAGCGCAACATATTCCTATTCGGAAACCAAGATTCTATCTGAATACTGTGTTTGTTTCCCCGCATTTCGAAAGTGGATGTTAATCGGCGGTGTTCGGGCGGAAGATCCATCAACAGAGAATGGGCTTTTTCTTTAAATATCCTCAGATCGTGTTTTTCTCTAACACAAAGATTTCGCAGTAACATCCCAGCAGCCCAAGATCATTCCGAATTGGTTCTAAATCGGTCTACGCCTGCATCAGTTGTATAGAAACGAGAGAAGCCGAGGCAGACCACCAATGAGCAAAATCAAACCTACTACAAAGAAAAGACCTGCAAATATAGAGCAGGTAACAAACAGCCATTTCCGACTCCGGAGGTGTAGAGGAATCATGCGTTCTTGAGCCAGAGCGTTCTGTACCGCAAGATATGTCGAATGGAGTCCCGCTGGGTCGGAAGCATCACCAATCAGATGAAAATGGATTTCCACATATTTTAGGGAAAGCACGTTCCTGTAAGTTGTGAGCGACCGGTCTTCAGCCGGGTTCGGCAAGGGAAACTTGGATGCGAGATGTTTGAACTCGACTTCCGCGTGACGCGACTTGAATTCCTCAATCTCTGCTACAGCACTTAAGAAGTTGAGGGCGCCTTGGCAAAAATGGGCCAACGCCTCCACTGTAGCCTTTGTAAAGAGTTGAACGTCACCGGTTGTAAGGAATGTCCTGATGGCGTCGATCTTGAAAGGCAAAATCCTGAAAGCCGGGTCAGTCTGGGAGTCATGTTCATCGAGAAAGGACTTGAGGTTGCCTCTAGTGTAGGATCCACTGGCCCAACTCCCCACAACTTCAATTTCAGCCTCCATTGCTGAGATTTGGCGATCTCTCTTCTGTTCTAGGAGGTCTTGCTGACGCGAGTACGCAATCCAAAAGCCCGCCCAGGCCGCAGCGCCGACAACAAAAGCAACTCCAGCCGAAACGATGGCTGCGCACGATTGTGGGTCAAGAAAAAAACCTAGCATTGCGCTTCACCAACACGAGAGAGCTAGGATTTAGTATCGAGCCGCATCAGTACGTCCGATGGTAGTTCGAGAACAGATTGCAGCTACTATCACTTAGAGGTCAATATGGGCCCTACATTACGACTTTAGAACATGGCGTTTGGCCGCGTAAGGTAACAAACCCTCTCGCCACACATCTCTAAAGCCACTTCTGAATCACTATTCCATCAACTCTCTCAAAATCCGAGTCCGTGGTCACGAGAACTAAGCCCCTCGTCCTTGCTATAGCAGCTATCAGTATGTCGGCATCGCCCATGGGCAAACCTCTGGTCTTCAGGTCTGCATAAATCGAGGCGGCCTCATCAAAGATATCTTGGCTACCAAGCCAAATGACTCCAAGATCATTGCAGAAACGCTCGAACTTTGAAAGCTTGGACTCTGCCCTGATTGCCAAGAGTCCCCTCTTAATCTCATAGTAGGTGATGCCATTTATTAGTATCTCTTCACCCCTAAGAACGACCTCCTGCATTTTGGCATACACGTCTGCATTGTCCTTTAGGAGCGCCGTTACTATGTTGGTGTCAATCAGATAGTTGCTCATCAGCAAAGAAGGGCCTTCTTGCAACGGACCTGTCGAACTCCGCTAGTCGCGACTCATCAACGTCATTCAATAAGCCAGCAACGGCTTCTATTGCCCGGATTCTCCGCAGTGTGTTTTCGAATTCGACGAGCTCTCTTATTCTAAGGTTCCAGGCCGTGGCTGTTTCGCGGCCGGAGGTTAGCAGGGCGGCGATTAGCTTTGAGGTCAGATCCTCGGTCACAACTGTCGAAGCACCAAGCGAGAAGGACACAGAGGGAGAAATATCCTCGATCTCGAGGCAGCTAGGAGAAGTCTGATACCACCCGACGGCTGCCGATGATGACTGTCCTGACGGCTCCAGTCGCTGATAACCATATAGACGCGCATGTGCACGCACGAAAGTCATGCTGCCCCCTCCCCAAAGAGCTCTCTGCTTTTCTGTGTGATGGAGGCTTCGAACACGTTTTCTACTGCAGTATGGGCCGATTCCAACCATTCCTGGGCACTGTCTAGTGTGACATCTTGCGGTTTGCACAACCCGTAGTCAAGGTCGAGTAAGATTGAAACTGCAGCCTTTCCTTCAGGAACTGCCGACCCGATTGTCAACAGCATAAGATCTCTTCCGCCTCCGTAAGGTACCTCTATTCGTGATAGAAAGCTCGTATGAATCTGTGGAATGTCCTCGGGCACCCTGGGATAGAATTCAAAATAATCCTCCAGCCGCAGAGAAGGCGCATCAAATTCTATTCTGTTGATGTATCTGAGTCCAATTCTCTTGAATGCCTTTGGCTTTGCTACGTCCCTGTATATGCTAAGGTGCTCGAGAATGGCGGCCCTGAACGTCAGCCACGTTTCATACGGCTTGAGCTTGTTAACCGCAAGGAGGTCTGGTCCGACCTGAACCAGGAGTGTATTATCTTGATTAAGAAACTGCATTCTGTCCGGCCCTTGTTGGACTCGCTGTTCCACACCTTCCGCAGTCTGCTTCAATTCGATCCCAATGCCAACCCGTCTCCTTTTCTGCGGAAAAGTCTTGCAGATTCGCTCATACACCAAACCGGGAACGGTCAGGTCCCACGGTTCCGTAGGAATAAATTGAAACTCGCAGAGCGCCTCAACTATCGGTGCTTTCTGATACAATCTAGGCATTGGGACCCTTTCTTCTCTTGGTTCGCAGTCGACCGCCAGCCCTTACAGTCTCGCACTAGCAACAGTAACACCTGTCTAGGCAATTCGTCAATGTGCCCCCGGCGTGACTCGAACACGCGGCAAACGGTTTAGGAAACCGCTGCTCTATCCAACTGAGCTACGGGGGCAGCAAGGATCAAATCCTACTACGTCACTTGCCCTGAGGCAATCTGTAAACCAGCAGAGGGCAACCTCAGACGCCTTGAGAGAGGAGGAGACTCGGAAGCCACCATGCGCAAGCGCGCCCACGTCCCACCCTGAGGAGGAAAGGCTCCCGCAGGTCTCCCTATTCGGTAGCGTACTTGACGAGAGAGAATACATCATAACCCTTAAGACGCTCGCGTCCCTTCAAGAACTCCAGCTCAACGAGGAAAATTATCCCTGCAACAACGCCACCCAGCTTCTCTACGAGTTTCGCGGCCGCGAGCGCCGTGCCACCAGTGGCCAGCAAGTCGTCCACAACTATGACTCTCTCGCCAGGCTCCATGCAGTCGAGATGAACTTCGAGCGCGTCGGTGCCGTACTCAAGCTGATACTCCTCTCGCGCCTTTTTCCATGGAAGCTTCCCCGGCTTCCTCGCAGGAATGAAAGGCAGATTCAGCTTGTAGGCAAGCGCGCCTCCGAGGATGAATCCGCGTGATTCCATCGCCAGGATCGCCTCGGGGTTTCTCTTTGAGCATTCCTCGGCCAGCATATCGATTACCCTGGCAAACTCGCCGCCTTCCTTGAGCAACGTTGTTATGTCCCTGAACACTATTCCTTTCTTCGGGAAATCCGGAATACTTCTTATGAGTTGCTTAAGCTTGCCAGGCATTCATCTGTCTCCTTACACGACTCAGTATAGTTTCCAAGGAAACCGTTATGATTCTTAACGAGGACACCTGTTTCCACCAGTACCTGCTTTGCTAATGCTCGGACTGCTAGTCAGTTTCAGCGTGTCGTTCTCTGCTCTCTATGAACTTTCTCAACCTCGCAAGAGCGCGTTTTTCAATCTGTCTAACTCTCTCTCTGCTCACACCGAAAAGCGCCCCAGTCTCTGCAAGAGTGTGTATTCTCCCGTCATGAAAACCGTATCTTATTTTGAGGATCTTCTCTTCCCTGCCTGGTAGCTTGCCCATCAGTGTCTCCAGCCTTTCGTGTTCGAGCTGAAGCTCAACCATTTCCTCCGGGCTCGGCACCGTAAGCAGCGGCTCATACTGAGACAGCTCTCCGTAGGCTTCAGAGATGGACGCGTAATCAAGCGATTTAATCCCGCCTATCAAGCTGTGAACTTTCTCCACTTTCCTGAGCGGCTCGCCCATGTGGAACGCAACTTCCTCGATCCTCACGGGTCTCGAGAGCTTCCTGCCCAGAAGTTTCTCGGTGTTAATGTAACGATTGATAAGCTGGAGCACGTGAATCGGAATCCGAACGGTGCGCGAGTAGTTAGCAATCCCCCTCACCACGGATTGCCGGATCCACCAGGAGGCGTACGTGCTGAAGCGCGTCGCACGCGACGGGTCAAAACGTTCCACGGCAGCAATGAGACCCAGATTACCCTCTTCGATGAGGTCGAGGAACTCGACCCCCCGATTCTGGTATGCCTTCGCAATTCGCACGACCAGTCGCAGGTTCGAAAGGATCATCTTCCGTCGGGCTTCTTGATCGCCGGCCACCACGGCCTTGGAAAGCTCTACTTCCTGCCCCTGTGTAAGAAGCGGGTACCTGCTGATTTCTCTCAAATATACGTTTAGGGGCTCTATCCCGTGAAATGACTTGACCGCTTTAGGTTCTGCGGCCATCCGGTCCTCATCCTCCTCGTACTCCGCTATCTCGACCCCCACCCCCGCCCCGGTCGCGCGGTCAAGAAAGGCCTGAAACTCGACCATGTCAAAGTCTGACCGATGTAGGAGTCTTTCGACCTGTTCGTATGGCACGCGGCCGGCATCTTTGAAGCGCTCGAGTACACGCTCAAGTTTGGCTGCAAATTTGCTCTTTGCATCGCAAAGTCTCTTGTCCGTCGAATCGTTCCCGGATCCCGATTTACCCTTTGCAGCAGAGTCGCTCCTCGTCGCTGACGCGCTCTGTGCTGCAGATTCACTCTTCGGCGAAGAGTCACATTTTTGTGAATGTTTCCCCATTATGTTCTTTCCCGCCCACGGCCTGAGCACTTTCAGAAAGCCATTCTCGCCCCGTTCAGAAAGCCACTCTGAATCCGTTCAATTCGCCCCCGTGTTCCTTCCATTCGATGCGCACATCACTCACCTGTGCCGCGCGCGGTCCTTCCCTCAGAATAGAAACGAATCTCTCGATGTCACCCCTGTCCCCCTCCACTTCCACTTCCACCCTTCCGTCGAGAGTGTTTCTAACGTACCCATTGAGGTTAAGCGAGCTTCCTTGACGTAGAGCAAAGGATCTGTAGCCAACTCCTTGAACGATTCCAGAAACCACTATCTTTGCCCTTCCCTTTTCCATTTCTTACCTGTTCACTGCGGGCGTTGCCTCCCTGCCAGTAACGAAGACACCCGAGCCCATCTCAATCGCTTGACCGGCGCGCAACGTCCGCTTGAACGCATCGTTCCGGTCGGATTTACTGAACGCTGCTGGAACCGATTTCGAGCGGCGTTCTGGTCGGGGCGAGAGGATTTGAACCTCCGACTCCCTGGTCCCGAACCAGGTGCGCTACCGGGCTGCGCTACGCCCCGACCAAACCGGCAAAATGCGGGCTCAAATCATGCCCCGGCTCTCTTTCTCTCACCCACGAGAGGGACGAATCTCACACGTTCGATCTCTTTGCGAAGAATCGTGGCGCCTCTCCTTTCAACCAGCACTATGCACTGCTCTTCCTGCACCCCCACGGGCAGCACCATTCTACCCGAATCGGCAAGCTGCTCCGGGAGTGCCGAAGGAATCTCCGCAGCCGCAGCGCTCACCACTATCCTATCAAATGGCGCAAAGGATTTCCAACCGGCGCTGCCGTCTCCTATTCTCGCGATGACATTGTTGATACCGAGAGATTCGAGCTTTCTTCGGGCCCTCTCGGTGAGCTCGGGTATGCGTTCTATCGCAAACACGCTTCTGGCCAGCTTGCTCAATACTGTCGCATGGTAACCCGAACCCAACCCCACTTCCAATACTTTCTCCGAACCGGACAACTCCAGAAGCTCACACATCTTCGCTACAATGTATGGTTGTGATATAGACTGACCGAAGCCGATCGGCAAAGCGTGCTCTCCGTAGGCCTCAGGCCACAGTGCCTCGTCAACAAAAACGTGCCGGGGCACCTGCCCCATGACCTCGAGTACTCTCTTATCACGTATCCCCCTGGCGGCAAGCATCTCTGTTACCATGGTGCGCCTTGCGATCGCGAAATTGTCCGAAAAGTGCGCTCGAGCCACGCATTGCTCCTGTGATCAAGGCGTCAAGTTCCAGCTCTCTATTTCGGATATTCGTGCGTAGTCCGTCATGTCGAGGTGCAGGGGTGTAATCGAGATCATGCCTTCTTCTATTGCCCTGAAGTCAGTATGACCCTCCGTAGAGCGCCAGGAAGGTTCGTTTCCTCCTATCCAGTAATAACTTCTGCCGCGAGGGTCCACTTTCTTGATCAAAAGGTCCCTGTAAAGTCTCTTGCCAAGCTTGGTCACCTTCACGCGCGATATGCTTGCTCCTGGGACGTTAGGAACGTTCACGTTGAGAAGCGTTTGCGAGTCCATCCCTTTCTCAAGAATCATCCTCGCAAGCTTCAGGGCAAACGAAGACGCCACCTCGAAGGAATAAGGAGGCTTGCCGGCCAACGAGATTGCGAACGAGGGGGCGCCCTGCAGCACGCCTTCAATCGCGGCTGCAACGGTACCGGAGTAACTCACGTCTTCTCCAAGATTCCACCCATGATTTATGCCCGCCACGACCAGTTTAGGCTTCTCTTTGAGCAGGCCGTTAAAGGCAAGAAGTACGCAATCCGTCGGCGTACCGTCCACGCTCAGCATGGATCGCTCGACTTCCTTCACCCTCAACGGATGATTCAATGTCAGCGAGTGACTCGTAGCGCTTTGCTCTCTGTCCGGTGCTATGACCATCACCTCGGACAAGGTCCCCAGGACCTCCGTCAGAGCCAAGAGCCCCGTAGCGCCGATGCCGTCGTCATTAGTCACAAGAATCATTTGCGCCTTACCTCAACACAACGATCCGGAGCATTCCTGTTTGAACCTTCTGTCCTGGCAGAGTGGGCTGGGCGACAGACGCAGCCTTATCACTTGTCAACGCTTCAGCTCCTTACTTGTCAACGCTTCTCCTCCTGGAAGAGAGTATGAGTTTTGAGAAGCGGACGGCGTCCTTCCAAGGTTTGATGTAACTTGTCTCCTTTCCGTAGACGGTGGGTATCGGAGTGAACTCTATGCGGAAACCCTTCTTGGCAGCTTTGATCAATATTTCTGACTCAAGGTCATAACGCGTGCCTTCGAGCCGCACGCCGTCCAGCACGCGGCTACTGATAAACCTGAAGCCCGACTGACTGTCTTCTATGTTCTGTCCGGCAAGCTTCGACACGATCCAGGAAGTGACCTTGTTCACGATAACCCGCACGAACGGCATGCCGGTCAAGTCCTTCATTCTCGAACCAATGACGACATCCGCGCTTCCGCTTTCCGCTTTCTCGATCAGCGCGGGAATCAGAGCAGGATCGTGTTGGCCGTCACCGTCTATCGTGATCACTCCAGAATATTCGTGTGAAAGCGCCCACTTGAAACCAGTCCTCAGTGCCACGCCCTTGCCCATGTTGCACGCATGCCTGAGAACGGTGTACCCCCGTCTCTCTGCCTCATTCGGATAGCCGTCCGGCGAGCCATCATCAACCACGACTACGTTTTCTTTGCCGACTGCCCTGCTGGCTCCTTCTAGCACTTCGAGCAGTCCGGCTCCGGTGAGATAGGCAGGGACGATCACCACCACTCTCATCTATTGTTCCGCTTCCCGCCATATAGGCTCAAACGTGAACCACTGGTCCGGGAAGAGCCTGACGTATTTCTCCATCACCGCAAGGCAGCGACGCATGACGTCCTCGAAGGCTCCCTCGCCCGAACCGGGCCTGATGGGTTCTTCCACGTAGAACTTGAAGCGACTCCCGCGTTCTCTAACTAGAAACCCGGGTACGATCGGCGCACCCGTGCGGAGGGATAACACGACGTGACCGTAAGGCACCAGAGCAAGAGAGTCAAAGAATCCTGCCTCCACTCCAGGCCCCAGAACGTTTCTGTCTCCAAGAATGGCTATACATTCCCCCCGTCGCAGCGAGCCGAGAAGCTCATTCGTTGCATTGGACCTCCTGACAACTCCGATCCCCTTCTTTGTTCGCCTTCGGACAAAAAAGCGATCGATCAGTGCATTCGTATGTGGCATGGCCACCACCGAAAGAGGAAAGCCGTTCATCGAGAGAATAGCACCACCCAACTCCCAGTTGCCCACGTGAGCTCCCAGAAAGATAACTCCCTTCCCCTTACAGAACTCCTCTCTTACGATTCGAACCATATCCATGTCCACTTTCGAGATGATTGACTTCGTAGAGATGTCCGGAAAACGAAGAAAATCAACGATGAATCGAGCGAAGTTTCTGAACGTTCTCTTGGCAGTGCTCGTGAGCTCTTTTTCGCTCACTGAATCGCCAAGCACGTGTCGCAGGTTGAAGATGACTGCCCTCCTTGACCGGCCATTCAGAAGGAAGTTCAACTCAGCAAGCACGGCGGCAATGACATAGCTCACGGAAACCGGCACGATTCGCGCAAGTATGCCACCCGCCTCATAGAGAACGTATCCGAGGAGATTCAACGCCTTACCGAATATGACTTGGCCTCACTTTCTCCTCAATGCCCGGCACCTCCAAAACAAAGAATGGTCGGGGCGACTGGATTTGAACCAGCGACCACTAGCCCCCCATGCTAGTGCGCTACCTGGCTGCGCCACGCCCCGACCACAGAGTAAATTCACGGCCGCAAGGCATGATACTATATCTTAATTTCACTCGCAAGGTCATTGCCCGCGCCCAAGCTGGCCCGGATCCGTCGAATCCGCTGGCAGGCCCACACCTGGCCTGGGTTTGCCAAAACGAGTGACCGTCGCACAGCTCTTAGCCGATGACAGGACGGACCCGACGCAGGCCGCGCCCGGGGCAGCCATGCCTAGCCCTTTTGCCGTACCACTGAAAGGATTTCCTGGAGTTCTCTCTTCACTTCCTTGAGAAACTGAGTTGCTCCTTCCTTCTCGGCCATACCCTTCGGAGAGTCGGACGATGTTCTTCTGTCTTCCAGCAGCTTCTTCCGAGCGCCAGAAATCGTGAACCCTTGCTCGTAGAGCATCCTCTTTATGCTCAGCACAAGAGCTATGTCCTTGGTTCTGTACATTCTATTCCCGGCACGATTCTTCTTGGGCTTGAGCATCTTGAACTGCGTCTCCCAATACCTCAATACGTGAGCCTCAACACCCGCGATTGCGCTGACCTCGCTGATGGAGTGGTACGTCCGACCTTTCTCTTCTTCTGCCAAATGGAGCACCTCCTTTCTACCAGGTCTCGGACTTCAATTCCCTGCTCATAAGATCGTCCATGGCAAAGTGAGGATCCTTGCCCTCAAACAACACAGCGTAGACCTGTTCGGTGATGGGCATTTCGACCTCGTGACGTCTTGCAAGATGAAGCGCGCTGCGCGTGGTTTTCACACCCTCAGCCACCATCACCATCTCGGAGAGAATACTCTCAAGGCTCCGCCCCTTGCCTACTTGCTCTCCGACATGACGGTTGCGGCTGTGGCGACTCAAGCACGTAACAACCAGGTCGCCCACACCTGCCAAGCCAAAGAAGGTCTCTCGCCTTGCGCCGAGAGCAACCCCCAATCTCGTTATCTCCGCCAAACCTCTCGTTATCAAGGCTGCCTTCGTGTTGTCCCCATAGCCTATGCCGTCGCAGATACCCGCGGCTATTGCTATCACATT
>Ga0315291_10005963_pt1 | contig 15222 bp, 12 predicted proteins | sample YL17G12_20_MG_FD_203070 | JGI IMG/M metagenome (GOLD analysis project Ga0315291, IMG submission 203070) | Sediment microbial communities from Yellowstone Lake, YNP, Wyoming, USA - YL17G12_20 | ecosystem: Environmental > Aquatic > Freshwater > Lake > Sediment | place: USA: Wyoming | collected...
CTGCGCCACCGGATGATTGCATCGTCAAGCCATTTGGCGAAAGTCGATAGGATATGCTCTCAAGCGGCGGTTGTGTGCGCAGGGGCGAAGATGTCCGCCAGCTCAACGTACATGGCCTCCAGCGCCGAGGCGAGGTTGACGTAGCCGCGGATGTAGGCTTCGGTGCGGGTCATTGCGTCGATCGCGCGGCGCAGCGCCTGGTAGGACACCTGCGCTGCGCGGCGTTGGGCCTGCTGCTGGTAGTCGCGGTTTATCATCAGCTCAGGCCGCCCGCTCTTGGCGACCATGACGTCGCGCAGCCAGGCCGCCATCATATCCAGCAACTGCGGCACGGCGCGGCGCATGGCGCGGGTGCGGCTGATGCGCATCTTCTCCGCCTCGGCCGTCTCCTCGACATCGCCGGCGCTTTCCTGTTCCTCCTCGCGCTCCTGCTCGACGATCGCCTCGAACTCGAGCTCCCACAGCCGCTGGGCGACCTCCTGCGTCCGCGACGACAGCGCCAGCGCGGCCTGCAGGGAGGCCGAGAATAGTTCCTCCGCGAGGGCGATTGCCTCCGCGCGCACGTCGAGCAGATAGGGGCGCTCCGCGGTCGCGATCGCGCGCCCCGGGCGGCCGTCGGCAAGGCCGGCGATGAGACGCGCGCGGTCCTCGTCCACGCCGCGCGCGCGCAGCAGGTCCTCGATGCGCTGGGGCGCGACCATGTGAAACCGCACCTGCTCGCAGCGCGAGACCACCGTCTCGCGCATCGCCGCGGGGCGGCTGCTGACGAGGATGAAGACCGTTCCCGCCGGCGGCTCCTCCAGGGTGTAGAGCAGCGAGTCCGCCGCCTCCTCGGTCATGCGGTCGGCGGGCTCGAAGATGAAGACCTTGTAGGGCGAGAACACGGGCTTGAGCATCGCCTCGTGGAGCACGGGAGGATGGGGCGGGCGGTTGCGCTCGTCGCCGCGGGTCTGGGCGATGGTGATCCAGGCCTGGTCCTCGACCAGTCCGAGCAGGCGGGGGTCGGTGATGGGCTGGCGGCGATACATGGGGGCGATGCGCCAGATCTGCGGGTGGTTGCCGTGCTCGAAGCGCACGCAGGACTTGCACGCGCCGCACGCGCGGTCGGGGGCGGGCCGGTTCTCGCAGTTGAGGGTCTTGGCGAACAGCAGCGCCGCGGTCAGCTTGCCCACGCCGTCGGGCCCGACGAAGAGGTAGGCGTGGGCGACGCGGTCGTCGCGCACGGCGGCGCGCAGGATGCCGGCCGGGGCCTCCTGGCCGACGAGGTCGCTGAGGTTTCGGGGGATGCCGGTCATGGAAGTATCCGCAGATTGCGCGGATGTCGCAGATGTGATGAGGGAAGAGATCGCGTTTCAGGCAAAGAGAAACCCCCACCGCCGGTTCATCTCAATCTGCGCCAATGTGCGTTCATCCGCGGCCCCAGTCCCAATACTGTTCACTTAGGCGTCCGTTTTGTCATGGTGAGCGAAGCGAAGCATCCCCTATCGTCTGTGCAACCACAGCTCGTGCTACGTAGCGAGCTGCTTCGCAGAGTAGCATAGGGGATTCCTCGGCTTTCGCCTCGGAATGACATCGCACGGCCTTAACTGAACAGTAACAGTATTGGCCCCAGTTCCTCTGTGTGCCCTCTGTGCCGTCTGTGGTTCAATCTCTTCTCACGCCGCCTTGAACTTCTCGACGTCGATGACGAAGATGATGGCGCCGCCGACGGTCACCTTGACCGGGCTGGGCATGCAGGCGCCGATGGGCTCGATGGTGGGCGGGAACACGTTGACGAACTGCTCGCGGGCCTTGGAGTACTGGGTGATGAGGTCGGTGACGGCGTCAACCTGGTCGTCCTGCACGCCGATGAGAAAGGTGACGTTGCCCTCGCGCAGGAACCCGCCGGTGCTGGCGACGTTGGTGAACTTGTAGCCGGCCTCGAGCAGGGCGTCGGTCACCTTGCGCCGGTCCTTGTCATGCACAACCGCGATGACCAGCTTCACTGTCCTCCTCCTTTGGCGAGCCGCCGGGGCGCGCGCAGGAAGTCTTCCATGACCCGCGCCACCTGGCGGAATGCTTGCTCGGGCGCGGCGTTGGCGTCGATAATCCGGATGCGCTCGCGGTAACGACGCGCGAGCGCGCGATAGCCGGCGGCCACGCGCTCGTGGAACTCCGGCTGCTCGCGCTCGAGGCGATCCGGGATTTCGGCCAGACGCTGCCGGGCCGCTTGCGGGTCCACGTCGAGCAGCAGCGTCAGATCGGGCTCCATGCCCCCCGTGACGAAGCGGTTCAGACGCTCCACAAACTCCAGGTCGAGCCGGCGCCCGCAGCCCTGGTAGGCCGCCGTCGAATCCGCGTAGCGCTCGCACACGACGGTGCGCCCTTCGCCGAGGGCGGGGCGGACCACCTCTTCGACGTGCTGCGCGCGGTCGGCGGCGTAGAGCATCAGCTCCGCCTCCGCGCCGACCCGCGCCCCGCCGTCCAGCAGCAGCTTGCGCAGGGCCGCGCCCAGGGCGGTGCCGCCCGGCTCGCGCGTCAGCACCACCTCGTGGCCGCGCTCGCTCAGCCACCATGCCAGCATGCGCGCCTGGGTGGTTTTGCCGGCGCCGTCTATGCCCTCCACGGTGATGAACAGCCCGCGCGTTGGGTTCTCTTCGCTCACTGCCGCCTTGCCTCGGTGTAGCTGACGGCCAGCTCGAGCTGCGCCTGGGCGGGGTCAGCCAGCGCCCGGCCGTAGCGGCCGCCGCCGCCCGCCTGCAGGGGCAGCGCGCCGTCGCGCGCAGCTACTATCAATTGCGCCAGGCGGCGCCCCACGACCTGCGTCAATTCCGCGGCGTCCGTGTGGTGCAGCACCGCCATCTCGGTGCCGAAACGGTTCAACAGCTTGCCCAGCGCGACCGGCCCCAGCTTCGGCAGGAACTGCAGCGGCACCTGGTAGCGGTAGGGCGGCCGGTGCGCCGGCGGGCGCGGCTCGGCATAGTCCGCGATCTCCGCCACGCGGTCGAGCACGCCGCGCACGACCTCAGGCGACCCGCACGCGGGGCACGACAGCACGGGCGCAGGCTGGGTTTCGATGCGGTCGCAGCGCGGGCAATAGGTGCGGTGGTACTTGCCCAGGCGCGGGTCGAGGCCGAAGTTGGCGCTCACCCGGCGCCCGCCCTCGCGCCGCAGGGCGCGCAGCAGCTCTTCGTAGGTGGGCTCCTCGATTTCGAGGGCGTTGTACTCGCGCGCGATCTTGGGCAGACTGTGGGCGTCGGAGTTGGAGAGCAGGGTCTTGTCGGCCAGCTCGGCGAGGCGGTCGGCCATGAACGAGTCCGCCGACAGGCCCAGTTCGAGCGCGGGGATGGCGGCAAGGGCGCGGTCGTCGAAGAGCTCCGTCAGCCGGCGCGCGCAGTTGCCATAGATGCTCTTGTGCGGGGTGAACGAGTGCGCAGGGACGAAGACGCCGCCGCAGGAGTCGGTTATCCTCCATAGCTTCTGCGCGGGCAGGCGGCAGCGCTGGGAGCTGAGGTCGAGGTTGGTGACCAGGCCGGCCATGACGCTGGCGAAGCGGCGCAACTCGGCCAGGGAGGGGAAATAGGAAATGTGGTGGGCGCAGGAGCCGTCGGCCTCGACGGTCTCGAACTCGCAGCCCAAGATGATGGTGGTCTTGTCGCGGAAGCGCAGGCCGCCAGCGGCGATTTCCACCATGTCGCCGCCGGCGATGAGGGCCTCGATGTCGGCCAGCACCTGGGGCGAAGCGCAGTCCACCACGCCGGCGATCTCGATACCCTTGCGCTGGGCGCACTCGCGAGCGATATTGGCGAAGGTGAGGTCGCGGGCGGCGGTGATCTTGACGGGCCTGCCGGCGGGGGGCCAGGTGCCGTCGGGGGCGTCCGGCTGCCCGGGGCCGGTGGTGAAGCGCCCGCCGAAGGCGCGGCCGATGTGAATATGCAGGTCGGCGAAGATCTTGCGCATGTGGCGCCCGTCCCTCCGCGCGTCCTATTCGCCGCGGCGGGCGGCGAACCTGCGGGAGCTGGAGGCGGTGCCTGGGCCGCCCCGGGTGACGGTCCCGCCCCCGACTGCGACCGCAGGGGTGGGAATGAGTTTGGTGGGGCAGGCGTCCCGTGGCTAGGTGGCTCCGCCACCGCCAGGGCGGCCTTTGGGCCTAGCCGCTTAGGGGCCTGCCCACCCAAGGCCGAGCGCAGTCGCAGCCGAGACTTGCCCGCCTCAGGCGTGGCGGCTGCGCCACCAAGGGGAGGCGACCGCGCGATTCTTCGTGCATTCCCACTCTCCGCATTCACACCCGACGGGTGTGACCTATTTTAGTGGGTTGGGCGGGGCCAGGCAGAGGTGATGCCGCGCACTCCGGGATGTAGCACAGGCGCCCCCGCCTGTGGAATCGGGCGCCGCATTCGTGGCGCCCGGACAGCCGAGGGCGGCTGTCCCACATGGACTGGTGCGCATTCCCACTTTTCGAGGTCACACCCACTGCGACACCCACTGCGACCGCTGTTGACGCCGCCACCTCGGAATGATACACTGCGACGGCAGCGCCCTCGTCGGCCATGTTGTTGCCGTTGGTGGATTTTCGCCGGCAACTAGGTGTGACAGCGCAGGCGCCGTAGGGCAGAAGCCCCTAAGCCGCCCGCGGTGGCCGGTGGCTCTGTCATCCCGTTGGGATGGCAACGCCATCCCAGAGGGAGGCGGCGGCCCGCGATGCGGGCTTAGCCCGGATTATTTATACTCTTGGTGGCGCGGGTCCCTAAGGCCCGACCGTGTCGGGGCCGGGATGGCGGCCCTGCGGGCCTAGCCATTTCCAACCTGCGAAGAATGAACACAGGATGCAATCCTGCGCCACCGAAGGATAGGTTGCACGGTGCGTCGGATTCAAGCACACCATGAATAATCCGGCTTAGCCGCTTGCCTTCTGCCCTCTTGGGTCGTGGGGGCAGGAGGCCAGGCTCCACAGGCGCCCAAGGCTCCTGCCCTACGGACCGGGAGCACACGGTGCGTCGCCGCGCCACGCACCGGGTTCAGGCTGATCGCCGGCTTTTGCTACTCTGCGAAGTAGCGGAGCTTCTTCCAGCCTTCGTAGCCGGAGCTATTACGGCGGAGTAGGCTCGCTACGAAGCATGAGCTCGTGATTCCGGCGCCAACCGGTGACGGAGGGTCCGCGCATGTACGACTCGGGATTCCTGTTCGGGCTGGTACTGCTGGCGCTGTTGGTTGCCTTCCCCGTGTACGTGCTCCTGCGTCTGGCGGCACTCAATCGCGCATTCAACGAGCTGAGGGAGCTGCTGTGGCGGAGCTCGCTTGGCGAGAAAGGGGCAAAGGCGGAGGAAGCAGTGCTGCCGCGGCCGATTTCGGCTCCCCCGACACCGGTTGTGAGGCCCCCGTCGGTCACCGCGCCTGAGCCGTCACCCCGGCCACCAGTGCCGGCCGCGCCGGTGCAGCCCGCGGCTGCGATGCCTGCTGCTGCGGCGGCCGCGGGGCCGTCGCCGCCGACTCCACCCTCGCCGCCGGCACGACCGGCGCACCCGGGTGCTCCGCGCCCGGACCTGGAATCCATCCTGGGTGCGAACTGGCTCAGCAAGCTGGGTGTGGCCGCCATCGCGATCGCCGTCGCCTTCTTCTTCAAGTACGCGTTCGACGCGGGGTGGATTGGTCCCACCGCCCGCGTGACCGTCGGCCTGATTACCGCAGCAGTCATGTTGGGGTTAGGTCAGATGCTGCTGGCCAGGCCGACCTACCGCGCCTACGCCCAGGTGCTGGCATCGGGCGGGATCATCGTCCTGTTTCTGTCCATCTACGCCGCGTACAGCTTCTACAACCTGATCGGCTTCGGCGTCGCCTTCGCGGTGCTGGCGGCAGCCGCGCTGGCAGCCTCGGCTCTAGCGGTGGCGAACAACACCGAGGGGGTGGCCCTGCTGTGCATCGCGGGTGCGTTTGCCACCCCTATGCTGATCCGGCAAGCCGGCGCCGGCCCGGGCGATCTGCTCCGCCTGTATGCCTATCTCGCCGGCCTCAACGTGTGGAGCACAGTCCTCGCCATGTATCGCCCCTGGTACTCCTTAACCGCCCTCTCCTTTGGCGCGACATGGTTGCTGTTCTTCGGCGCGGGCCGTCTGGCGGGGCCCAACTACGTGCTGGTCGAGGCATTCGCCGGCCTCTTCTTGTTCTTCGCCTGCTACGGCGGCTTCGCCGCGCTGCGCGCTGAGCCGAAGCCCGTGCCTGGGATGCAGGGCGTAGGGGTCGCCTTCATCCTCGTCGGCTGCCTTGCATTCGCCATCGCCAGTGCCCTCATCTTGGCCGGTGTGCAAGCCCTGGGGTTGCCGGGGCTGGTGTTTGCCGGCGCATTCGTCGCACTGCTGCTGAGCGTGATGGGCCTGGCCCTGCCTCGCCTTGGTCCGCCTGACAGTGCCATGCGCCAGGCCTTCGGGTACCTGGCCGGGGGAGCGCTGGTGCTGCTGATCGGGATCAGCGCCGCGGCGGCGCGGCCGGTCAGCGCCGCGCAGGCGCCGTCGGCTTTCCTTTTCGGCCTGGTCAGCTACGTCGCCTTTCTCGCCGTCGCGGTGCACATCCGCCGCGCCAGCGGGTGGGTGGGCCCGGCCATATTCCTGGCCTGTGTCAACGCCGTCACTCACTTGATCGTCAGCTTGCACGCGCTTGCGCCACTGCGCGTGTGGGGCGTCAACGCCGCCCCTTTGTGGCTGCCGCTCGCGGGGTGTATCACACTCGGGGCCCTGTGGCTGGCCGGGAGACAGCGGCGCGAGGAGCACTACTTCCCGGTGGCGGTCATGATCATCGCCCAGGCGTTCCCGCTGTGTGCGCTCTTGACGGCGCTCATTGCTGCAGCTCCCTGGCCGGCGGCCCGCGCGAGCGCGCTATTCTTCGGCGAGTTCTTGCTCGTCTCCGGCGCGTGGATCGGACTGCGCCGGTTCACCGCGGTGCCGGCTCTACGCGGGGACTTGGCGGCAGCCTTGGGCAACGCGGCAGTGTTCTTCGGCCTGCTGGCCACGGCGGCGCGGCTGCAGTCCTACCAGGGGCTCGTGCTGCTCTGCGGGTACGCCATCGCCATGGCAGTCTATCACGCGCTGGTCGGCGGGGTGGTGCTGCGCCGAGCCCGGGATGACACAGTCCGTGGCTTCATCTACCTGGGCCTGGCGCTTACCTTCCTGACGATTGCCGTTCCGCTGCAGCTCAAGGCGAGCCACATCACTACGCTGACCTGGTCAGTGGAGAGCGCGGTGCTGGTGTGGACCGGCCTGGCGGTCGCCGACCGCCGGGTGCGCTGGTATGGCATCGTGCTGCTGTCCATTGTGGCGGGCAAGGCCCTTCTGCTGGACGTCGAGAGCCCGGAGCACTTCCGCCTGCTCCTGAACCCCCGTATCCTTTCCGGCGCCTCGGTCGTCGCGGCCTCGTATGTTTCGGCGTGGCTGCTGTGGCGCAAGCGCGAGGCTGTCACCGCCGACGAGCGCGCCCTGCCCGCAATCCTGTCCCTGCTGGCCAATGCATTGACCCTCATCTTCGTGAGCCTTGACCTGTGGGACTACTTCGGGCGGGGCGAAGCGCTCGCCGGGCGCAGCGCCCAGCAGCTATCGCTTTCCGTCTTCTGGAGCGTTTACGCTCTCGCCGCCATGTCCGTGGGCATCTGGCGACGCATCAAGCCGGTGCGACTGTTCGCGATGGGTCTGCTCTATCTCTCCATCGGCAAAGTGTTCCTCTTCGACCTGCGCTTCCTGGAGCAGCCCTATCGCATCGTCTCCTTCTTCGGCCTGGGGGTAATCCTGCTGGTTGTGAGCCTGCTCTACACGCGTTTTGAGGGGCATCTGAATGAAGAGAGCCGTGATCCTGGCGGTGGCGGCGGCGGTGGTGGCGGCGCTGCCCGCACAGGCGGACCTGCCGCGCGGTGAGTGGCGCACCACCCGCCCGATCACACTGCCGCGGATGTCAGCGCCCGGTCTGGTTGGCCTCCCGCTCGACGCCGAGGCCCTGGCGGTCAAGTCATTATCCGAGTACCGGGTCGTTGGCGATGGCCGCGCCGAGGTGCCATACCGGATGGCGCTGGAGGAAGGCCAGAAGGAGACGGGCACCTTTCCCGTGGTCGTGGTGTCGCAGGGCATCCTGGGCGGGCAGCAGCTCCAGGTAACGGTGCATCTGGACGCGGCCGCGCCGCCAGCCAACCGCGTGCAACTGCGGTTGCGCGGCGACAACTTCCGCTGCCGGGCGCGCGTGGAGGGCAGCCGCAACCGCGCCCAGTGGTGGCTGCTGACGAAAGACGGGCTCGTCTATCGCCACGAGGGAAGCTTCGAGCGGACCCAGGTAGCCATGCCCGTCAACGACTATCGCTTCCTGCGGGTCACGCTGTCCCGGCTCGAGGGGAAGCTCCCCACGCTGGAAGGGGTCGTAGTCGGCGCCGAGGTGACCATCCCTCGCAGGTTGGTGACGGTGCCGGCCACGCTCTCGCGGCGCGAGGATGGGCGGCGCCACCGCACCGTCTTCACCGTCGACATCGGCCGGCTGAGCCGCGACTTGGCGGAGCTGCAATTCGAGGTCAAGGAGACGACCTTCGACCGCCCGGTCACGATCGAAGCGGCCCAGGCAGGGCGGAAGTATGAGTGGGTGGGAGGCGGGGCCGTGCGCCGCGTGGCGGCCGGCCAGAAGGTGACCGTTCCGCTCCCTGTACGGGACGCACGGCGGCTGCGCATCTATGTTCTCAACGGCGACGATCGCCCACTATCCGTGCGCGGGATAACCCTGCGGCGAGTGCGCCGCGGCCTCGTGTTTTCGGCGGATCCCGCCCACACCTACGAGCTGTGGTACGGCCGCCCGGACGCGCCCTGGCCGGACTACGAGATCCAGCGCCTGCCTCTCATCACGCCGCCGGCACAGCTGGCTTCCGCCGCGCTCGGGGAAGCGCACACGCTACCGGTCAAGCCGCCCCCACCGCCTCCGTGGAGCGAACGCCACCGCGCGGTCTTCTGGGGCGTGCTGACGGTGGTGATCGTCCTGCTCGGCGTCCTGATCGTGCGCGCCATGCGCGGGGTGAAGGCCTCCCCGCAGGGGTAACCGACACCGCGAGTCCGGCGCCGCGGTTGTGGACGCTCCGGCCCACTCCATGCCGCGCACGTCCGGGGTGTGACCGGAGGTGGTGGGTCGGCATGCCGCGCACCCGGCTGTGGCGGCTAGTTTACCCGGATGCATCGGGGCGCGCCGCACCAAGCGCAGCCCGAGCGCGGGCAAGAAACGGCGCAAACGCTTTTCGCTCGCGGGCCCATAATATTTCAGTCTGTGGATCGTCAACTGCTCCGCCTCCCCCAGGGGGTAACAATCAACCTGTCCGGTTCCACCGGCCCGCGGCCGCCTGCTTGTCTGCGGGCGGTTGGTGTGCTATACTCAGGCGCGTTTGCAGACCCCAATCTTCAGGGAGCCAGCCCATGCGCGCGAAGGAATCGCTTGTGGCGCGACGCCGGGTGAGCACAGCCCCGGTGGTGGCAGCCGCGGCGCTGGCGGCGGCATTCGCGCTGCCCGCTTACGGCGCCGATTGGCCCGCATACCGGGATGGGCCGCACAACCTCAACTACACCCCCGAGGCCTTCACCCCGCCGTTCAGCTTAGTGTGGAGGTTCACGACCGAGGCCGCCAAGAAGCGCGTGCCCCCGGTGGTCGTGGGCAACCGCGTGTTCCTGGCAGCGGGGCACATGATGTATGCTCTCGACGGCGTAACCGGCGCGCGCGTGTGGCAGTACGCTGCCGGAGCCGAAATCCTCTCTCCCCCCGCCTACGCGCAGGGGAAGGTTTTCTTCGGCGCGGATAACGGCAAGGTCATCGCCCTCAACGCCGACAGCGGCGCGGAGGCGTGGACGGTATCCACATCGCGCTACGTGCGCGCAGCGCCGGTGGTGGTGGAGGGCGTGGTTTACGCCGCGGCGCTCGACCGGCGAGTGATGGCGATCGACGCCGCCACCGGCGCGCTGAGGTGGACGGTGCGGGTCACCGACGAGGTGTGGGGAACGCCCGCCGTGCGGGGCGGCATGGTCTATGTGCCGACCGCGGACGGGCAGGTACTCGTGTTGGACGCGGGCGACGGGCGCACCCGCACGCAGGTGACGCTGCCGCGGCGCCGCGCGCTGCTGCACGCGGTGGTGGCGAGCGACGATGGAATGTACATCGCAGGGCGCGCGGACCTGCGGGCGCTGGGGCTGCGCGGCGCATTGAGATGGGAGCAGAGCTACGACGCGTTCGTGGCGGGCGCGCCGGCGTTCGCCGACGGGCGGCTGTACGTCGCACTGATCAATGGGCGAGTGCAGGCCCTGGACGCACAGAAGGGCACCGTGCTGTGGAGCTTCGATTTCAAGGCCCCGATGTCGTCGCCGCCAACGGTGGCGGGCGGCGTCGTGGTGGTGGGCGCGGTGGGAGGCACGGTATACGCGCTGGACGCGGTGACAGGGAAACCGCGCTGGCGCTACCTGGCGCGGCCGCCGGGCCTGGCCGCCGGGGTGGAGGCCAGCTTCGACCTCGTCGCGCCGGCGGTATACAGCGACGGTTCGCTCTATCTCATGTGGAACGACGGGAGCCTGGCGCGCTTTGACGACGCGTGGCCGGATCCGGCGCCCCCGACCATCAGGCTGCTGACGCCGGAGCCCGATCGCGTCACCGACACCGACCTGCCGAAGCTGATCGGCGCGCAAGTGTTCGACCAGGAAAGCGGCCTCGATGCCTCCAGCCTCGAGATGCTGTTCGATGACACCAAGGTCGAGGCCGACTACGATCCCTACAGCGGGTATTTCACGCACACGATCGGCAAGGACAGCCCCTTGAGCCGCGCCCTTACGCCAGGGTGGCACACGGTGAAGGTGAGCGCGCGCGACCAGCGCGGCAACAGCGCGTCCAAGTTGTGGCGGTTCGTGGCGACGCCCGGGGGCGAGGCGGAAGGGGCGGGCCCGGCCGAGCAGCCCGAGCAGCCCGGGGCGCCCGCTGAACCGCCGGCAGTGCAGCCGCCGGCGCTGCCGCCCTACCAGCCGCCGACGTGGGCTCCGCCGACGGGGCCCGGACAGCCGTCGGGCGAAGAGCAGCAGGGGCGCTCCGAGGACGAGAGCCCGGTGGAGGAGGAGATAACCGAGTAGGCCGGTTGCAGCGCCGCGGGCTGTGGCCGCCTCGACGGACGAACAGGGCGACTTGCGCACACAGCCGGTGCATTAGCACTCTCGCATCGAGATTGCCAAAGCGGGCGCTTGGTGTTATAATCTCTTCAAGGCGCAGCCGGGCGTGGAGGTTCGGCTGCGCTCCATTGAGCGGCGGCCGGGCCGGCGCCGGGCTTGGGCCGGCGGGCCTGAGGGGCCCGAAGTGCCGTCGCTCGCCGCTTGTCAGGAGGCTGTCCAGGGATGCCCACATACGAATATGAGTGCTGCCGGTGCGGGGAGCGCACGGAGCTGCTGCAGCGGGTGAGCGACCCCCCGCTGAAGAAGTGCGGCAAGTGCGGGGGAAAGGTGCGCAAGCTCCTGTTTCCGGTCGGAGTGATCTACAAGGGCTCTGGTTTCTATACCACCGACTACGCCCGCAAAGGCTCCACTTCCGGCGACGACGGAAACGGCAAGCGGGAGAAGAAGCTGGACAAGAAAGAGTCCGAGCCGCCCAAGGCCGACGCGAAGACGTAGCGCCAGCGCGCGCCATGAGAGTGCACGGGCTCCCGCGGATTCGCCGTCGGGGAGCCGCTAAGGGCTCGGCCCTTCGCGTTGACCTGGAAGCCCGATGACGACGAGCCCGAAGTGGCGGCTTTCCGATACTATGGCGCTGCTCTTGAGCGCGGCCGTGGCGGTCGTCGTCTATGTGCTTTCGCTGCGCGCTGCACTCGGATGACTACTGGCCGGCCGCGCAAGGCCGCCTGTACAGTTGGGCTGACCTCGTGTGGCCCTTCGCGCATCCCAACCCGGGGCCGGGGTTCCACCGCCCGCTTATCGTTTACCTACCTGTTCGCTCTGGACGGCTGGGGGTGGAAGGGAGCGCCGTGGGGATACCATCTCACCAACGTCCTGCTTCATGGCCTGACCTGCGCCGTGGTGTGCCTGCTGGCGCGGCAATGGTTGGGCTTCGCATGGGCCGCGATGGTGGCGGCAGTGCTCTTCGCCTTCCACCCGATCCACCACGAGGCGGTAACCTGGGTCTCCGGGCGCTTTGACCTGCTAGGCACCGTATTCCGTCTGGCCGCGCTGTTGACGTTCATGCGTGGCGAGCGCCCACCCCGATCCACGCGGCGCGACTGGATCGGCGCTGCGCCATCGTTGTCGGCCATGAGAGCGAGGGGGTCTCGGCCGAGACGATGCAACTGGCCGACGACCGCGTGGCCATTCCCGTGGCCGGGGGCGCGAGCTCGTTCAACGTCACCGTCGCGGCGGGAATACTGCTCTACGAGAGCGGGCGCGGCGGCGCAATGGAGGATTGACCATGTCGGCTGCAGGGTCGTCCAAGGGATCGCGCATTGGCTTTCGCACCGCGGGCTTCGCATCGTGGCCCATCGAGCGGGCGCTGCGCGCGCTGTCGGACATCGGCTACGGATCGGTGGAGCTGTGCCTGGAGCACCCCGAGACTCACCCCGGCGATATGAACCCGCCGCGCTGCCGGGAGATCGCGGCCCTGCTGGGCGACCTGGGCCTGCGGTTGTCCTCGGTCAGCTACCACGGCGACGGCCGCCCCGCGCAGGAGCGCGCGGAGAGCTCGCTGTCGGCCGTGGAGGCGGCGGAGCGGCTGAAGTGCCCCGTGCTGGTGCTTAACACCATGCGCCGCGAACCGGGGCGCGAGGCCGAGCAGGTGGAGGAGGCCATCGCGTTGGCGCAGCGGCTGCTGCAGCACAGCCGCCGCGAGGTCACCCTTGCCTTCGAGCCGGAGCCGGGCCTGGTCATCGCCGGCACCGCGGACATGCTGGAGTTCATGGAGCGCGGGGGCTCGCCGCGCGTGCGCGTCAACCTCGACATCGGCCACGCGCACATCACCGAGCCGAGCGTTGTGGGGGCAATCGAGACCCTGGGGTCGGCGATTGTGCACACCCATATCGAGGACATTGCAGGCAAGGTGCACAAGCACCTGGTAATGGGTGAGGGCGAGCTGGATTTCGCGGCGGTGCGGCGCGCATTGGAGGCCGCCGGCTATCGCGGCGATTACACGGCGGACCTGTTCGACCTGGGCGATGACCCGCAGCATACGGCGCAGCGCTGCTTCGACGGGATGCTGCAAGTGTGGCACAGCCGCCCGCGGCTGTGATAGAAACGGAGGGATTCTCGATGGCTGACTATCGGCGCATCATTCCGTGCCTGGACATGAAGGACGGCCGCGTGGTCAAGGGCGTGCATTTCGTCAACCTGCGCGATGCCGGCGACCCGGTGGAGGCCGGCCGCGCCTACAGCGAGGCGGGCGCGGACGAGGTCGCATTCCTCGACATCTCGGCCACCGTGGAAGGGCGCGGCACCGCGCGCGACGTGCTGCGGCGCACCGCGCAGGCGGTGTCGGCGCCGCTGGTCGTGGGCGGGGGCATTCGCGGCGTCGAAGACGTCCACGAGCTGCTCGACATCGGCGTGTCCGCGGTTTCCATCAACACCGCCGCGGTGCGCAATCCCGACCTGGTGGGCGATATCGCTAAGCGCTTCGGCTCGAACCGGCTGATCGTCGCCATTGACGTGCGCCGCAACGAGCAAATGGCGTCGGGTTACGAGGTCGTGACCCGCGGGGGCACGCAGCCGGAGGGCGTCGACGCCGTCGAGTGGGGCAAGCGCGTGCGCGACCTGGGGGCGGGGCAGATCCTGCCCACCAGCATGGACACGGACGGCACCAAGGCGGGCTATGACAATGTCCTCAACCGCCTGCTGGCGGAGGCGACCGCGCTGCCCATCATCGCCTCCGGCGGGGCGGGCAAGCTCGAGCATTTCTACGACGCGATTGTCGAGGGCAAGGCCGACGCGGTGCTGGCGGCGTCGGTGTTCCACTTCGGCGAGATCGGCATTCGCGAGGTCAAGGAATACCTGGCCGGGCGGGGCATCCCGGTGCGGCTGTAGGCGGCGCGGTCGGGAGACCGCGCCGCAACGTAGGGGCGCATCGCCGTGCGCCCCGGCCGAAGGCATGGCACCTTAGACCGGGATTATGCATAGGAAAAGGTCAATGTCATTCTGAGCGCCAGCGAAGAATCTTGGCAGGGAATGTGCAACCGCGATGGCAAGACCCTTCGCTTCGCTCAGGGTGACATTACTCGCTGGGTGAATGCATCACGCTCATTACGCATAATCTCGGTTAGACTCGATACACAGCCGGGGGCGGCTCCTTCGACAGGCTCAGAGCCTGCCCTGAGCAACGCGAAGGGACAAGTTGTGCTACATACGCGGGTTCTGGAAAACTCGCGCCCAATGCTGGTGGAGGCGGGTGATCCTGTGGCGCACGCGGCGGACATCATCTATCCCCTGCTCAAGGGCGCGCTGGCGCTGTGGATCGTGATGGATCCGCTGGGCCAGGTGCCCATTTTTGTCGCCCTCACGCGGGAGCAGATCCCCGCCGAGCGCCGCCGCGTGCTGTTCATGGCGTGGGTGGTGGCGCTCATCATCCTGATCGCGTTCGTGCTCGGCGGGCATTGGGTGCTGCGAGTATTCGGCATCGAGATGGCGGATTTCGAGATCGCAGGCGGCATCTTGCTGTTTCTCATCGCCGTGCGCATGGTCACGCGCGGCCATCCCGACACCGGCGACGACGGCGCGTCGGGGGTCATCCCCATCGCCTGCCCGCTGCTGGTCGGCCCGGGGGCGATCACCACGACCCTGGTGCTGCTGGGGGTGCACAAGTTCCCGATCGCGCTGGGGGCGGTGCTGCTGGCGTTCGCGGGAACGCTGCCGGTGCTGTGGTTCACCGACGTGCTCAACCGGCTGCTGGGGCGCACCGGCTCGAGCGTGGTGGCGCGGATCATGGGCATCATCATCGCGGCGATCGGCGTCATGTACGTGCGCAAGGGCGTGCTGGCGGTCATCGCGTCGCAGTAGTCTAACTTAGATTATGCATAACGAGCGTGAGGCATTCACCCAGCGAGTGATGTCACCCTGAGCGAAGCGAAGGGTCTTGCCATCGCGGTTGCACATTCCCTACCAAGATTCTTCGCTGCGCTCATCTATGAAAGCGCTCCGCTTGTCAAGGGGTTCATGTTGGCATTTCGGTTACCAGTGACATACGTTGACGCACCCGGTTCCGATCAGGTCGGATTCATCTATTCGCCATCTTGGTGGCAGA
>Ga0315291_10005964_pt1 | contig 15222 bp, 14 predicted proteins | sample YL17G12_20_MG_FD_203070 | JGI IMG/M metagenome (GOLD analysis project Ga0315291, IMG submission 203070) | Sediment microbial communities from Yellowstone Lake, YNP, Wyoming, USA - YL17G12_20 | ecosystem: Environmental > Aquatic > Freshwater > Lake > Sediment | place: USA: Wyoming | collected...
CCGGCTCGCACTGGTGCGGGCGCAAGGGCGGGCACCACAAGAACAACAACATTTATTTCTTGGTTAACTATGCGGCCGGCGGCCTCGCCCAGAAATGCCACGACCCGGATTGTGGGGGCTGGGCGTCCGAGGCGGTGCCGTTGCCGGAGGGGCTGGCACGGCAGGCGGCGCGGTTCCTGGGCGTGAGCGGGAGTGGGGCCGGGATGAGTTTGGAGGGGGCGTGAAAAAAGAGGGGTCGGGCTGTGACCATTTTAAGTCAAGGAAAAACGTGAGCACACACTCCCCTTCCTTTCTTTCTCCTCCTTTTGACGCGCGTCCGCTCCCGTCATACAACGCGCACGTGTGCATGCCTGGCGTCCTTGCGATGGAAGCCGCCTCGCCGGGAGACGGGCGCCCATTTGCCGAGGCGTGGGAGGTAAGAACGCGAAGAGATAGAGCGAAATGCGCCCCGCGTTCCAACCTGGCCTCTCTGCCTTGCTCTCCTCTCTTTCCTCGCTCTCCTCACACGTACGTCTCTCTACTCGCGCGCGCACCGCACAAAACAGGACCTCCTCGCCACCCAGGCCTCCGGCGCCGCCTTGCTCGCCGACGCCGAGGCTGCCCTGGCCGACCTGGCGAGTGACGTGGCCCGTCAGAAGGCAGCGAGCGAGGGTGCAACCACCACTGCCAGGGCAGCGGCCGCCAACGACGACCACCGCACCCACCCGGCCGTGGTCCGCCTGCTCGAGGCCTGCCCCGTCCCTGGCCTGGCCGCCTACGTGACCTCTGCCCCCGGGCCTCCACCCCGCCCTCCACGCGGGCGCGGCGCCCAGCTGAGCGACCGCTTGAGCGCGGCAGCCGCTGGGCTGGCGGCTGGGGCGGACGTGGCGCGGTGGGCGGCGGCTGCGGTGGCGGACCTAGCGGCCAAGCCGGACGGCGAGCTCATTGCAGCCGCCAGCCGGTGCCCGCACGTCGACTGGGAAGGCGGAGGAGGAGAGTATGGCGGCGACGGCGGCGGCGGCGGCGGCGGCGGCAACCCGCCTTCCACAGCCGCCCCTGCGGTTGTTGCCCTCGCCGCGGCCGGGCTCGCGACGACGGCGACCCTGCGCTCCCGGGTGGCGGACGCGCTGGCCGACCCAGCCCTGCTGGCCGCCGACCCAGCCCCACTGGCCTCGTACGCGCTGCTGTGGGGCCTGGCGCCGTTCCTGGATGGGCGGGTGGTGCGGGCTGTGGCCGCGCTGGAGGGGGCGCTGCTGGTGGTTGAGTGGGAAGGGGGAAGACTTTTTTAGCCCGTCAGTCTGAGTGCGTGTTAGGTACCCGAGTCAGGGATGTGCGTCCACGCCCGGACTGTGCTATGCGCGGCAGGGAAAGAGAAGCATGCGGGGTCGGTCGGAGAGACAAGAGAGAAAGGATGAGGTTGAAGAGTGCACACAAAACCCCTCACTCACTCTTGTGTTCCTCCCCCCCCCGACGCCCACGGCCTTTTCAGGCCTCCCATCGCACAAAAGCACGCGTCTCCATCGTACCTGTCTCCCACCTGCGCGCATCCCTCCACGCGCACGCACCAATGACCGCCGACCGGGCCACCACCTTCAAGGCCTCGCTGGGAGCGCTCAATGCCCAGTTTGCGGCCTGGGTGGCGGGCCAAGCGGCCTCTGCCCCGCACGCCCTGTGGGCCGGAGGTGCCCGGGATTATGTCAAGCATGCGGCGGGGTTGGTGGAGGAGTACAAGGACGTGCTTGGCGGAGGAGGTAAGAAAAGAGAGAAACGGAGCGCCGATGCGAGTGAGGGAGCGCGTGCGTTATTGGTTGCGTCTCACGCTCTCTTGTCTTTCACGCACTCAATCGACAGGCGCGCGAGCTGAGGCGGCGCCGACGCCGGCGATGGGTGAGTGTGTGTGGAGAGTGGGGAGAGAGAGAGAGCGAAGCACACACGCCGCTCACATTAATTCTCGACCTCGACCTCTCCCTCCAGGCCTCTTCGGCGCACCTGCTCCCGCCGCGCCCGCGCCCTTCAACTTTGGGGCGCCGCCCGCGGGCGGCGGCCTGTTTGGTGGCCCGCCCGCTGCTTCTACTGCTTCTGCTGGTGGTGGCCTATTTGGCGCGGCCCCACCACCCGCTGGCGATGGGTTCGGCGGGTTTGCCGGCTTCTCCGGCTTTGGCGGCGCCCCACCGCCTCCAGCCGCTGTGGAAGAGGAGGCGGAGGAGGAGGAGGAGGAGGAAGCGCCGACGCCCGCCGCCCTAGACGCCGGCGCGGCCATGGCGTTCAAGGCCGGCAACGCCCGCGTGCACGCCATGGCGGCCGGGACCAAGGCCTGGGTGGACCGGGGGCGGGGCGTGCTGACTGTGCGGTCGCCCGGCGGTGGGGAGGGTGCTGCCCCTTCTTCCCCCTCATCCACGCGCCCGCACGTCGTCTTCACGACCGACACCGGGCGGGTCCTGCTGAATGCGGTGCTGTACAAGGGCCTGGTCACGGCCAAAGCGCGCAAGCCGCACATGGTGACGGCGACGCTGGCCAACGCGGCGGCGCTGCCCGGGAGCGAGGGTGGGGAGGGTGGAGGCGAGGGGGCGGCCGCGCCCGCCCTGGCCCCGCACTTGTTCACCCTGGCGTCCGAGGAGGAGGCGGACGCATTCATGGGGGCGTTGAAGGCGGCGGTGGCCAAGCACTGCATCTCGTGATGTGAATGAATGGAGAAAATGGGGTCTGGGCGGAGAAGGTTTCTCACTCTCTTTTTTCCGCCGCCGTCCTCTCTCTCCCCTCTCCTCCGTGGACTCCCGGAGAAAGGGGCGCGCGCGCACGCAGACACTCTCCCTCCCTTGCTCTCCGCCAGCGCCAGCCTTAAGCACGCTCCCTGCCACAGCACGCCTCGACTATGGAGGCGCTGCCCAAACGTATCATCAAGGTGTGACGAGAGAAAATGGCGCGCGGGCGGCCGTGGCGGCGCGCTCCTCACCTTCGCTCGTTTCTCTTCTAACGCCCTCCGCACGCCCATCCTTCCCCACCGCCCCGCATTTTTACCTCTCCCAGGAGACGCAGCGGCTGATGACGGACCCAGGTGAATGGAGCTTGGGGGGGGTGGAGCTGAAGGAGGCGCGCTAGGCGAGAGCGTTTAGGCGCAAGTCACGGCCCCCCTCCATCGAGGGCGCCCCTTCCTCCAGCCGTGCGCCGGCGTGCGGCCTCGCATTTGCTCGACCGCCGGCCGAGCACGCGCGGCCGTCGTCTGGCTTATCGCCATCAGCCCTGGAGAGGCAGCCTGCCTGTCTCGGGAGGCGGAGCGTGCGGAGCGTGTCCCTGCCGTGAAAACGCACGGCGCTTGTTGGCGCGCCCCCTCTTCTCCCCCCTCCCTCCTCCGCTCAACCACCCTCCTCTCCTCCTTCCCCGTCCCTCTCCTCTCCTCCACCCCCACAGCTGAGGGCATCTCCGCCCAGCCGTGCGAGGAAAACCTTCGCTACTTCAGCGTCGCCATCCGTGGGCCCGACACGTCGGCGTACGAAGGTGAAGGAGAGAGAAGTGTGGGAAGAGAGGGACGTGATGAGAGGATGGAAAAAAGAGGAGGGAGTGCGCATGGAAACGCCCACCGTCTGACGCGCACCCCCTCTTTCTCGCACTCTCACTTCATACCCAGGCGGCATCTTCAAGCTGGAGCTGTTCTTGCCGGAGGATTATCCTATGGCGGCGCCAAAGGTAAAGAGAAAAGAGAGGAGAGAGAGGCAGTGTGTTGTACGTGCCGTACCTCGACCCCCCCGGCTCTCCCCCTCTCATTTCTTCTCTTGTCACGCACTTCCACGCACACAGGTCCGCTTCCTGACCAAGATCTTCCACCCCAACGTCGACAAGCTGGGCCGCATCTGCCTGGACATCCTGAAGGACAAGTGGTCGCCCGCCCTGCAGATCCGGACGGTCCTCCTGTCCATCCAGGCGCTGATGTCGGCGCCCAACCCGGACGACCCGCTGGACGAGGCCATCGCCCGCAAGTGGCGGGAGGACGAGGCGGGCGCGCTGGAGACGGCCAAGGAGTGGACCAGACTGTACGCGACGGTTTAGGGGGAGAGGAAGGGGGAGGAGGGGCGTGGCGCATTTCGTTACAGCCGGGCGGAGAGAGGGGGCGGGGGGGCGGGGCGCGCATGAAGAAGGGCTGTGAGTGTGTGTGTGTTTCTAGTTCTCGCCTGTTTGTGTCTGAATGTGCTCTCTCCCCTCTCAGTGTCAACCGTGCGCGTTGGGGATGCGGCGGAGGGGCCACAAACACAACACCGAAAGTCCATCCATCCACATTCATTTCATCTGCTCACACTCTCACATCGCCTCTCATCAGTCATCATCGAACGCGCCGCGTCGCCGCTGGATGGTGACCTTGGTGCGGCCCGCCGAGCCACCCGCTGCGCCGATCTGTTCGAGGAGGCGGACGAGGTGGTCCTCGGAAACCTGAGGAAGAGGAGGGGAGAGGGGAGAAAGAGAATGAGATGCCAGGTTCAAAAACAAACGCACACGTGTACTCTCCCTCTGTATCTCACACACGTCTCCGTCTTCCTCACCTTTTCCTGGAGCTGCCCCCGCCGGGCCATGCCCAGCACCAGGTCCTCCACGGACCGGGCCTTGTCGGGCTTGACCAGGGCGATGCGGGCGACTGGGTGGGGTGGAGAGGTGGGAGAGCAAGGAAAAATGAATGAGATGACACGGCCCGAGCGCGCAGTGTGCGGGGTTTAGGTCTTCACCTTGAGAAACAAAAAAGGCACTCACGTCTGTCCCGGGCCTCTGGCTCCAGGACGGCGGTCAGCAGGGTGGACCGTTGTTCCTCGGCAGCGGCCCGGGCTTCGGCCTGCGTGTTGAGTGGCGGAGAGAGGGGTGGATTGATCGGCGAATGGGCGCGTGAGGACTGACGAAAGGGGGAGGTGGAAAAAGGCGCGCTGCGCTTCGCTAGCCCGCGCCGCGCTCCCCCTCTCTCTCCCTCCCGCGCGCCCCTTCTCAGCTCACACCTGCTGGGCCTGAGCCTCCGGGTTCATGGGGCCACCCCCACCCCCGCCACCCCCACCCTGGCCCGCCATGAGCTGGGCCATGCGGCGGGCCCGGATCTCTTCCAGGGCGGGGTCGGACATTTGGGAGAGAGTGTTCCGATCGGAGAGAGGCGCTCCTGGGGCTCTGTCTCGCAGCGTGCGTGAGATGATGCCAGCAGGGATTCAGGGAGCCGAGGACGGAGGCGCGCGCACAGGTCTCGACGCACGTGCACTGCGATTTCAGCGCTAGCAGAAAGAGAAAAACGTTTCATGAGCTAGTGCAACGGGCCTCGTCTTTTCTTTCCCCTGCGCGCGCCTCCCCCCGGCCCTCCGTGATTTCGGGTTCCTTTTTTTGCGGTATGGGAAGAGGACGGGAACAATCTCATACACACACACGCTGAAGGAAGAGGGGGGTGGAGAGCGCCAACCAAACACACCGCACACACACCGCACGCACACCAACCACCACCCCTCCTGGCCCTCCCAACATTTTTTCCAGGCAGCTTTCAAGATAAGAAGCGCCACGCCCAACCGCACGGCACACACACAAAAGCACCGTTCCGCATCTTCGCACGCACACACATATACCGGGGAGAAAATAAAGCACACGCCACACCACACACCCAAAAGGACGAAAGGGGGAGCAAAGGAAAAGGGAGATGCGTTTTCCAACCCGGCCCCCCAATCCTTCGTTCGTCCCTTTTTTTTATTATTTGTTTGGGGCTTTCCCGCCCACCGTGTCCGCCCCGGACAGAGCGCGCCCGGAGCTTCGCAAGGAGGCAAAAAAGAAGGCCCAAGGTTTGGGAAAAAAGAGAAAGCAAGGGGCGTCCTCGCCCCGCCTGAAGGAAGGGGCGCATCCCCCCCCCGCCCGGGCTCCGCCCCCCCCCCCCCCCCACCGCGCGCCCACGCACCAACCAACCGACCGACCGACCGGGCCCTCTCCGCCTCCACACAACGCCGGCTAGGCTACCACGCGCCGCTCCATTCGTGCTGTTTTGTGATTTGTTCTTGTTTTGGTTGGGGTCTTTTTTTGGTCGGAGTTTTTTCCAGCACGCACGCACGCACGCACGCACGCACGGGCTGCCGCCTGTCGGTCACTCCACCCCCCCCCCCCACACACTTTTGAGTGCGCTCAGGGCGGGCCGCCGGGCGCGCCGCCGCCCTCCTTGGCCGCGCCGCACCGGAAGCAGGCGGCCCGGGAGGCAAAGTTGTGGGTGTTGCACCCGCCACACATCCAGTCTCCCGGCTTCCAGTTGGGGACGGGCGCGCCGCCGCCGGGCGCGCCGCCGCCCCAGCCGGCGGGCGGCGGGCCGCCCGCGCCGGCCGGGCGGTCGGCCGCGCACTGGTAGCAGCGAGCGCGCGACGCAAAGTTGTGGCCGTGGCACGCCCCGCACTCCCAGTCTCCCGGGCGCCAGCCGTGGCCGCCGCCGCCGCCGCCGCCGCCGCCGCCGCCCATGGGCGGGGGGCCGCCGTAGCCGCCGTAGCCGGGGCCGCCGCCGCCGTAGCCGCCCGGGCCGCCGTAGCCGCCGCCCGGGCCGCCAAAGCCGCCGGGGCCGGGGCCGTAGGGGCCAGGCGGGCCGCCGTACGGGCCGGCCGGGGCGCCGTAGGGCGGGTAGCCGCCCGCGGGCGGGTAGCCGCCGCCGGCGGGCGGGTAGCCGCCGCCGGGGGGCGGGGGGCCGCCGCCGTAGGGGCCGCCGGGCGGGCCGCCGTAGCCGCCGGGGCCAGAGGGCGGGCCGCCAAACTGGCCGGGGGCGCCGCCGCCCTGGGCGCCGGGCGCGCCCGCGGGGGGGGCGCCGGCGGGGGGGGCAAAGCCTTCGCCCTGGGGGCCTGGAAGGGGGGGGGGGGGGGCGTGGGGTGGAGGGATTGGAGGGAGGGGGAGGGCGGTGAGAGTGGGGTGGATGGTAAGATGACGGAGGCGGCCTGCAGTTTTTTTTGCGAGAGCGTGTCGCGCTAAGGGCAGGGAATCGCTCTCTGCCTCCGTTCCCCCCGCCCCGCTGGGGGCCAGCGCCAGCCTCTTCCGGCCCAAACCCTGGGCCGCGAGGCGACATCAACACGCGGCACATCTCCTGGGGCGCTCAGGTCCCCGGTTGGCGGTGGGTGCAGGGCCCGGGGGTGTGGCCGTGGAGTTGCGAGAGAATGAAAGGGCCAGCCGCCGCCCTCAATGATCGGCTGCCGTTTTTGGGCGCGTTTTTAGCCGGAGCTTTGCCAACCGATTCGGGACCCACTTGCCCCTTAAAGGTGGAGTGGACCTGCAGGTCTCATAACGGGGTTGCGGATCGTGGGAAAGAGGCCGCGGCTAGGCCTGACAGCGGGCGATGCGGTGTCGACTTCTCCTGAAAAAGAGAGCCGTTTTTCTCCCTCTCTCGCCCTGCTCGCGCGCCCGCCCTCACCACAGCCCACAATTTGTCCACCCCACCCCGTCCCTGGCCCCCGGCGCACTCACCGTTGTCACCCATGAGGCTTGGTGTGGTTTCGAGCGAGGGTTGGAGTCTCTTAAGGAGGGAATGAAAGGAGAGTCGAAATGACAAGTGAAGTTGAAAAGCTGTTCACCTCTTCCCCAAAGCTGCTGTGAGTGCACTACATTTCTCACACACCCGGCAATCCGGCCACATACACGATGGACGACCTGTTCACGCTGGAGGACCTGGACCTCGGCAGCGACCGCAGCCGGGATGTCTCCCCCCCGCCGCCCGCCGCGGTGAAGCTCCACCACCATGCGGTCGGCCCACGCTCCTCGCCCGGCCCGCGCTCCTCGCCCGGCCCGCCCACGCCCTTCGGGTCGGCCCCTCGCTCCTCGCTCGCCCGGAGTGTCACGGGCCTGCTAGCCGTGGAAAGAGGTCGTGCCGCTGGGAGCAGCCGGGCGGCCTGCGACGATGACGCCTTGCCCGCACCTTCCCTGCGTTCCTCGCTCTGGGCGCGCCAGGAGGCCGAGTGCGATGGCGAGGAGTGCTCCATCTGCCTGGAGGCCTACTCGTCCGACGACCCGGCCGTTCTGACGGCGTGCAAGTGTGTGCGCGTGTGTGGACGCGCGCCGAGGGCCGGCCCGAAAAAGAGCGGGGAGAGCGCGTTTCTTTTTTTTTGGGGGGGGGGATGCAGTCTTTTTCATTGCTCTCGGAAGGGGGTGTGCCCGGCTTGCCTTGCCCCAGTCACCCCCTCTTCAGGACAGCCAGCTCTTTGCGAGCTGGGTGTGGGTGTGCGGAAGCGGTGGGTCGGTCCGCCACGCCCTCCCCGGAAGCGGAAAAGGGGGGCGAGGGCTTTGGAGAAACCGCGGCGAGTCGTGCACCAACGGCGGGCCCCCACCCTCTCACCCCTCACCCCTTCTTCAAACTCCGTCTCTCTCTCCCTATCTATCTCCCAGGCACGCCTTCCACCTCCAGTGCGTCATGCAGTGGGCCGCCCACGCCCGGGGGCCCGCCCCCACCACGTGCCCCCTCTGCTTCCGGGCCCTGAAGCTGGAGGACCCGGCGCTGGCGGGCCTGCTGCTGGCGCCCCCTTCCTCGCGCCCGCGCCCGCCCCCGCGCCTGCGCCGGCCGGCCCCCACGCCCGGCGCTGCCGCCGCCGCCGCCGCGCCGCCTGGGCACCGCCGGGCGGTCGCGCCTGTCATCGCATCTCCCCCCCTCTCCATCAGGTGGAGCCTCAGCGGCGGCAGCGCCGCCCCTTTGGCATCACCCGCCTCCTCCATCAGCGGCGGCGGCGGCGGCGGCGGCGGCGGCGGCGGCGGCGGCGCCCCGGCCTCCACCTCCTCCACCCCGCCCCCCTCCCGCCTGTTTGCGCGGTTCTCCGGCCTGGCGTCCCGGGCGAAGGCGGGGCTGGCGCGCAGCGTGCGCTCGGGCGGCGGCGGCGGGGCGGGCCAGGCGGTGGCGGCGGCGCGAACAGCGGAGCAGCGCTGACACTTTTTTCCCCTCGACTAGATTGTCTCTCCCTTTTTTTTTATTTGTGCGCGGTCTGTACCACGAGCCCCTCCCCCCCTTCCCCGACTAGCCCCGCACGCGCGCCCGGAGCGACCGTTTTTTGTAACAGATACTGACTCATTTCTTTCCTTACATCATCTACCATCGCTCTCTGTCCCACCCACCCTTTTCCTTTCTCAGCGCCCTCCCGACAAACGCGCCGACCTCCGCCCCGCCCGCCCGGGCTGGCGCCTCGTGGAAGAACGGGTGGGCAAGGGCGGCCGCGGCCGTGCCCCGGGCAGCAGGCTCCCACGCCAGCAGGGTGCCCAGGAGGGCGGCCGCGGACGGCGGGGCGTCGGGCACCAGGGAGGCGGCGCCCGGCGCGGGGGGCCCGTCGTTTTTGGAGGGGGAGGCGGGCGGTGGGGAGCCTCCCTCCCTCCCCGCCCTACCACCACCCGCCCACGGCCAGGCCAGCCCGCCGGGCGGCCCCAGCACCGCCGCCAGCCCCGCCGCCTGGGCCAGGTCGGACCGGGCGGTGGCGGGCGGGGCCAGGGACAGCAGCTCGGCCAGGACGCAGCCGGCGCCCCACAGGTCGCCCGCCACGAGCGACGCGGCCACGGCGGCTGCGGCGGCCGCGTCGCCCCCGCCCTCTCCACAGCAGCCGGGCCCGGCCAGGGCTTCCGGGGCCCGGTACCACCGGGTGGTGATGCCGGGCGGGGGTGGGGCGGCGGTTAGGGCGGCGGCGGCGGCGGCGACGTGCGCCGCCGGCCCGCCCCCTCTCCCCGGACCCAGTGGGTCGGTCGGCCGGGGGGCGCGCCCGCCGCCGCCGCCGCCGCCGCCGCCGCCGCCGCCGCCCACCCGCCGGGCCAGGCCCCAGTCTGCCAGGGCCGTCCGGCCCGTCCCCGCCCACACCAGCAGATTGGCCGGCTTCACGTCCCCGTGCGCGATGCCGGCGCCGTGGGCGGCCGCCAGGGCGGCCAGGCAGGCCCAGGCGGCCGCCTTGGCGACCGGCAGGGGGAGGGGCAGGCGGCCGGCGGGCGCGCCCCGCAGCACCCCGCCCCAGTCACCGTCCGCGGCTTCCAGGATGAGGGCGCCCGGGGTGGACCCCGGGCAGGCGGGGGTGGGCGTGGACGGCCTTTTCCTGTCGGCGGCGGCACCAGCCGCGCCCGCGGCGTCCCCCGCGGACGCGCCCCCGCCCGGGAGGGCCGTGAAAGCCAGCAAGCGCACGACCGCTGGGTGGTGGTGGTGGGGGCCGGCCTTGCTGCCGCCGCCCTCCCCTCCCCCTCTCCCGCCCAGCGCCTGCAGCGCGGCAGCTTCCCGGGAGGCAGCACCGGCCCTGACCAGGAAGGCCAGGTCGGCGGCGACAGCGGCAGCGTCGTCGGCGGCGTCGGCATCGCTGCCGCCTGCCGACCCGCTGGGTCCGCCACCCTCGGCGCCACCGTTGCTCGCCTGCGGCGCCCGCCGGGGCGGGGCCCGCCCGAAGATGCGTTTGACGGCGACGGGCGTGCCGGTGGCGGTGTCCACGGCGCGCAAGATCTGGCGTGTGCGTGTGCGTGTGTAAGAGGGAGAGGTCGAGGCGGGTGAGATTTGGGGAGATGGAAAAAAAGAGAGAGAGAGCGGGAACTGTGTGAGAGGAGCGGCGAGGCCCATCGGGGGGGGGCGTCCGCGCGCGCCCTCCCTCCTCCTCCTCCTCCATCTGTCCTCCCTCAACAACGCACCTCGCTGAACGCGCCGTGTCCGAGCGTGCCAGCCGTCCGGGTGTAGCCCAGGGCCGCCAGGGCGGGGGTAAGGCCGTCGTCAAAGGCAGCGGAGGCCATTTCTTTCTATGCGCACTTTCGGAGTGTGTATCGTATCTTTTTCTCAGTCCCCATAAAAAAAAGCACGGCCGGCCCCGGCCGCGCTGGGCGGCACACAGGGGCCGTGCGGCACATGGTGTGTGCTTTCGCGCTCCACACCTCTCTCCCGGTATACACACATCGCCCCTGTCAGCGCCCCCTCCGCTAGCATGACCGCCCGCCGCGCATCCGGCGCCAGCGGTGGGAGCGCCCGTGCTGGCCGCTCTGCGTCACCGCCGTCCATGTCTGACGCCCGCCTCCCGCCGCCCGACGCCCAAATGCACGTGGGCGAACACGTCCTGAAATATTTCAAGGGGCATGGAAACTTCACGGGAAAGGTCGTCCGGGTCCAGAACGTGCCGGGCTTTCCGTTCAGGGTGCGGTGAGTAGCGAAAGGCGCGAGAGCAGCAAAGAGCGCGCGGCGAGAAGAGAGAAAGAAAAACCTCCCCCTCCCCGCTCATCTCACATTTCGCGCGCACCACACATACACACCCGCACCCTCTCGCTGCAGATACGAGGACAGCGACAGCGAGGACATGTCCATGAAAGAGTGAGCTGTGTGTGAAGGAGAGCAAGAGAGCAGAGGGGGCGAGCCCAAAATACACACACTGCACCCAACTTTCTCTCACTCTCCTCTCTCAAGGTTCCTTCGCGTCAAGCGCCGCTACGACATCAAGGACGCTAAACAGAAAGCAGCCGCAGCAGCCGCAGCCGCAGCTACCGCTGCCGTGGCGGCCGCCCGCGGCGGTGGCGGCGTGAAGCCCAGCAGTGCGCCCAGCCCGCCCTCCCGGGAGGGGGCGCCCTCCGCCTCCACTGGCGGCGGCAAGGGCAAGGCGCCGCCCGTCGGTGGCGGTGGTGGTGGTGCACGCCCATCACCTCCAGGCCGGCGCGCGCCGTTAGGTGGCCGCCCGCAGAGCCGGCTGAGCGCGGGGTCAGGGTTGCCGGCGGGGGCTGGCGCGCCCGTCGAGCCGCCCCCGCCCCACCCGCGCGCGGGTGGTAGTGGAAGTGGAAGTGGCGACGCCGCCGGCCGCGCGCCCGGCCTGTCCGCGTCGGCCACCAGCTGGTCTGACCTTTCCAGCGGCGGCCGTGATGACGACGCTGCCCCCCCGCCGATGCCTGCGCCCGCGCCCGCGCCCCGACCTGCGCCCGCGCCTGCGCCGCCTGCTGCACCCTCACCCCCACCTCCACCCGCGCCCGCGCGCGCGGCGCAACCCGCCGCCAAGCGCCCGCCCGGCCCACCCGCCGGCGTCCCGGCGCACGGCCCTCGCCTGCCGCCCAAGAAGAAGAGGAAGGCCCTGCCCGCACAGTCGGGTGGGTCCAGCGTCGCGGAGGCGGGCGAGGGCGGCAGTGCCGCCTCCCAGGCAGGCTTGGGCGCGCCCGCGGGTGGTGGCGCGCCCCTGCCGCCCACTGCTGCTCCTGCTGCTGCCGCTGCTCCCGCCACAAAGGCCACCGCCAGGCCTGGGTCCATGGGCGGGCTCAGACCACTGCCGCCCCGGCCGGCTGGCAACGGGGGCGGCGGTGTCGGCCGGCAAAAGGGGGGCACGCCGGCCGGCGTGAGTGGCGCCCCGCGGCCTGCCGCGGCCGCCTGCCCACCTCCCGCCACCGCCGCCTCTGCCCTCCCCGCCCCGGGCTCGGCCTTTGTGTGCGATTCCTTGGTGTGGCGGTGGGGCGATCACCCGTCCACCCGCCCGGGCGGCGGGCGGGAGGCGGCAGGGGCGACGCCGCTGTCTACCTCGCCCGCTGGGGGAGGCACCAGCCCCGAGCGCTGTGTGCTGCTGCCGGGCTGGGTGGCGGACGACCTCCCGTGCATCCCCACCTCCGTGCCCGGCTTCAGCCTGGGCGGCCCCACCGCCGACGCGGTGGCGGCCGCGTCGGCGACCTGGACGGCGCAGGACGCCCGGGCCGGCCCGGCGTTGGCGGCCGCAGTCGCGGCCCGGGAGAAAAAATGGCCGAAGGCCGTGTCGGTTGGGGGCGCGCCGCGGCCACCCCGGGCGGGCACGCCGCCGCCCCTGCTCGGGCCGACAGGCGGCCGCGACGTGCCCTGCCTGCCTCGCCTCCCCGCCCGGGCGGCCAGGGACGGGAGGGGCGTCAAGCCGCCGACGCCCCGGAAGTGGGGGGCCGGGCCTGCCAAACGCCACCAGGCAGCAGCCGGCGGCCGCCCGGCCGCCCCGCCTTGCGGCCCCCGGGTCCCGACCGCCTGGCCGTCGTGCACCTCCTGCAAGCGCACCAACATGGCCCTGGGCCCCGCGTGCGTGTGCGCGGACTGCCAGGCCCTGCACTACCAGCCGGCGCGCCCGCCGAGCGGGGCGGGCGGCCGGCTTTGAAGGATGTGAAAGCTTTTTCTGGTCCAGTGGAAGTCCCCTAAACGAAAACTCTTTTCTTTTCTTTCTGTTTTAATGTGTATTTGTCACTTTCTGTGCTTTTCCTGATTTCGTTTTTTTTTTTTTTTTACTTTTGGGCGGGCGCTGCTGGAGAGAAGGGCAATGATGTGCAAAGGTCGAGGTTCTTCCTTCGTTGCAGACACAAAACGCTGTTTCGTCTCCCCTGTCCCATTGTCTCTCTCACCCCCCCCCCACACACAAAATGGCCGTCGATCTGTCCGAGGTGGACACGCACGCCCTCGTCGCCGAGATGGAGCGCCGGCTGGAGTGCGGGACCAAGCCGGAGAAGCGGGTCATCCTGATTGGTGAGCGCGATGAAAACAAAAAAGCGTGAGCGCGCCCCGGGCGTCGTCGCCCGTCGTCGGTCGATCGGCTCCTCTCTTTCAGTCGCGCAAGCGGTGTGAGGGGGTCGCCACCCAGTGCTGCGATGCTGCGTACAGGCAGTGACTGATGTAGAACGCGCCTGTGAGGCGCGTTGTGCTCTCACCCTGCCCTATGGCGCGCTGGACGCCCGGGCCCCCTCTGACAACCTGCGGCGGCCCCGCCTCACCCCCATCAAGCTCAAGCTAACCTTTCGTCCCATGCTCTCCCTTCTCCCTTCCCCCACGGCTAGGCCCACCCGGCTGCGGCAAAGGCACCCAATCCCCGCTCATCAAGAAGGAGCACTGCCTGTGTCACCTGGCGACGGGCGACATGCTCCGCGCGGCGGTGGCGGCCAAGACGCCCCTAGGCCTGGAAGCCAAGAAGGCGATGGACGCGGGCGCGCTCGTCTCTGATGACATTGTCGTCGGCCTGATCGGGGAGGCCGTGAAAGCCCCGGAATGCCGGGTCGGCTTCATCCTGGACGGCTTCCCACGCACCGTGGTCCAGGCGGCCAAGCTCGACGCCATGCTGGCGGCCAAAGGCCAAAAGATTGACAGGGTGCTCAACTTCAAAGTCCCTGACCAGCTGCTGGTGCGTGTTGTGTTGTCGTTGTTGTGTGTGTGTGTGTGTGTGTGCGTGTGTTTGCGTGTGTTTGAGATGGGAGAGGGTTGCTGCGCTCTCCTCGGTTTGAGCTCGTGCTCTTTCTCAAAGTCACCCTGCGCTCTGTATGGGTCTAGCTTATGAATGGACAACGCACGCGCGACGGCAAAGAAGAAATGCGCCCGTGGTCGCTTCCTTTCACACTCTTCCAACCCCACCCCTCCCATTTTTTTTTTTTTAAATAGGTCGAGCGCGTCACGGGCCGCCTCATCCACGCCGCCTCCGGCCGGTCCTACCACGACAAGTTCGCGCCCCCTAAAGTTCCCGGCGTGGATGACGTGACGGGCGAGCCGCTCACACGGCGCAAGGACGACAACGCGGAGACCTTGAAAGCCCGCCTGGCCGCCTTCCATGCGCAGACCAGCCCGGTCATTGACCACTACCGCGACCGCGTGGCCCACCTGAAGGCCGACCGGGGGATGGGGGACGTGGCGGCGGATATTCGCAAGGCGCTGAACCATTGAATGAAGGGGAGGGGAGGGGTGGTGGTGGAGGACTTTTCCAGCAGCGGAGGCCCCGACGGAGAGAGGGGGACTGTGAGGGTGGGGGGGGGTTGAAAAAAAACGGCCGGCGTGTGCACAGCTTCTTTCTTCGACGCTCCCTTCTGTTCCGCGCTCTACCACCACGCCCCACACGCGCGTCATTCTCTCCACCAAGGAGTCAGCTCCAGCACCGACCAGGTCGTGCGGTGCGTTGCCCCGCGCCCGCGTGCGTTGAAAAAGAACAAACAAGAGAGCGCGAGCGTGTGTTTGATCTCTTGCCCCGTCCCTTTTCCACGCGCCCCGCGCCCCTGAGAGAGACCTCCCACTTTTTCTCACACGCCCTGCTAAGAAGGGGGAGAACACTTCAAGCACACCCACGACGACATCCGCAAACCATGGCCCCCTTTTTGCCTTCCCTGTTCCAACGTAAAAAAGAGGCGGCCGCGCCGCCCGCCGCCGAGCCATCTACGGCCGCCGCGCCGGCCGCGTCTGACGCCGAGTCTACCGCCCCGGCCGGCGTGGCGCCCGCCGCGTCTTCTGCTCCCTCCCCAGCCGACCGCCTGGCTTTTGTGACCCAGTTGCTGATTGGGCTGACCGTGCGGGTGCAGGTGAGAGAGAAGGGAGAGAGACGCCCCTTGCCT
>Ga0315291_10005965_pt1 | contig 15220 bp, 13 predicted proteins | sample YL17G12_20_MG_FD_203070 | JGI IMG/M metagenome (GOLD analysis project Ga0315291, IMG submission 203070) | Sediment microbial communities from Yellowstone Lake, YNP, Wyoming, USA - YL17G12_20 | ecosystem: Environmental > Aquatic > Freshwater > Lake > Sediment | place: USA: Wyoming | collected...
CCCCGATCCCCTTCCTCACGGTAGCGCTTGTACCTGCGACGACACTGACGATACGACAATCTCAGCCTCCCTGACACCTCCCGTATCGTCATACGACCCTCCACGACCCCTTCGAACTCCACCTTGCGCTGCCTCTCCTTATCGCTCATCAACAACTCCCCTCTCATATCCTCCTCCTCCCTATGAGAAGGTCAGTATAGAGGACATTTCTATCGAGTACACCAGAGGACATATCACGGAGTTATGACATTCGGGAAACTTCTTGTTGAAAAAGTCCCGAGCTTATGGTATCATATGTCTGGTGGTACGAGAGGGAGGGAGTACATGGCGGATGATATGTTTTTCTCTGCCGACGGCAAGACGCTCAGGAAGGGGAGGCGCATCGCCAAAAGGACACCCGTAACACGTCCTGCTGAATTCTGGTGCGCTGACGATCAAGGAGAACTCCTGCGGGGGGTTGTCAAAGACCTGAGTCCATACGGGCTTCTGCTGGAGTGCAAGCAGGTGCTGCCGGTTGGCACGAAAATCTGCGTTGAACTCAAGAAGGAGGAGCTATTCGCCGATACTCTGACGTCTCTCATGTGCAAAATCGTGAGATCGGTCGAAACGGAGTTTGGCCCGTGGCACATGGGCGTCCAACGGTTGCTTCCCCCCACAAAAACGGCATCCAAACCGCTCCGGATCACACCACCAAAAACGTCTGCGCCTAAAAGGCGCGCTAGAAGGATGTATAACCTGAACTGGGTGGTAGGAGGCGAGGAGTAATGACGACAGTGGACACGGTTGAGAGACCCAAACGACGCGTCGCACCAAAGATTCTTGTCGTAGACGATGAGGAAGATGTCGTAACGTTCATCAAGCGGGCACTCGCCATGGAAGGCATGGAGGTTGTCACCGCGTTTGACGGGTTGAGTGCGCTTGATACCGCCCTCGAGGAAGGACCTGACCTCATCATTCTCGACATCATGATGCCTATCATGAACGGATATGAGGTATGTGCCCGATTGCGTCTCGAAGAGAAGACCCAGAACATCCCCGTAATTCTCCTTTCTTCCGCCTATACGACGGATACCGTCCGCCAGGCGAAGGTCTCAGGAGGGTCCGGGTATGTGGCAAAACCATTCACGCCATCAGAACTGATGACCGAAATCAGGAAGCTTCTTCCTCAGATCGTGTAGGATATCGGTTCGCATGCGAGGTATCGCGCAGCACTTCGCTGATAACCCGTTCAAGTCGTATACCATTGTGTCACGTCGCTGCTGACTGTGTCGGCAGAACAGATGAATTCTTCTTCACGATGGGGTCGAAACGGTGACTTGTTCCCACCCGGACGAAGATGTGTAGGCTAACGCCACAAAATGATCAGGTCGCGTCTGCCTGAGTCGTTCGACAATAACTGTACCCTCATCCTGCGACGAAACGAGCCCGTATATGGTCGGTCCGCTGCCGCTCATGACAGCGGCACTACATCCCGCTCGCTGGAGATCCCTCTTTAACTCCTTGAGTTCGGGATATCGTTTCAGAACAACCTGTTCCATAACGCTGCAAAGAACATCTTTGAGGTTTCCCGCATGCAGGCATTCCAGAACCTGGCGGAATTTCTCTGACACCTCCTTCTCACGCTCCGGACCAGAAGCAGGTGCGTTCAAATTCCGGTACACGTCTGCTGTAGATACGGAAAACGGTGGTGTGGCAATCACGAACCATAACGGCGCGCCCATCGGCAACTTGGTGAGCTTCTCACCCCGACCCGACCCTGCCGCTCTGCCGCCCATGAGGCAGAACGGCACATCCGAGCCCACCCGTGCAGCCATCCTGAGCAACACTTCCTCATCCAGGTTCGTCCCCCATAACAGATTGAGCCCGGCAAGAGTCGCTGCAGCGTCTGCACTTCCCCCGCCGAGTCCCGCACCGATAGGTATGTTCTTTTCAAGAACGATGCTCACACCACGATATGTCTCGGTCTCCTGCTGAAAAACAACCGCCGCTTTGTACGCCAGGTTCTGTTTCTGGGATGGCATGTTGGGATGTGCCGTTACCACCTCCACCTCAGCAGGATTCGGGATAAGTCTGAGCATGTCATGGAGCGATATGGACTGGAAGACCGTCTTTATATCGTGATACCCGTCAGATCGCTTACCTACCACATCTAAGTACAGATTCAACTTTGCGTAAGCTTTGATCACAACGGGAGATAGCATCATAAAGACGCCTGGTTCTCGTACGTGACAATACGTTCAAGGTAACGGGAAACCACGGTGTTATTGAAGAAACGGTGCGTTATCGTCAACCGGCAGGTATGATCAGTTCATCGCCCGGATCCAGACGGGTGCTTCTGAGCCGGTTCCGCTCCACGATAGCCCGCACACTGACCTTGTACCTGTTTGCCACGTCCCACAAACTGTCGCCTTTTTTCACTACGTACCGGATCTCTCTCGGCTCCTTCGCTTTCGGGTCTCCTTGATTTGAAACTGCCACCTTAATGAGGAGCTTGTCTCCAGGACTCAGCTCTTTTGCCTCGCCAAAACGCCCGATATTCCATCGTTTCAAATCCGCAACGCTGACATTAAAAGCGCGACTGATTCCCCACAGCGTATCGCCATCTTTTACCGTGTACATAAGTTCCTCTCCAGTCTTTTCTGCCGGAGGACGGGTACGCGGCGGACTTGCAGGCGCCGAGGCTCCTATAACCAGATACTGACCCACCTGGAGAACAGCATTGTAGGACAGACCGTTAGCTTCCCTGATACTTTCAACTGATGTGGCATATCGTTTTGCAATAGCAGACAATGTCTCTCCTCGCCTCACCACATGACGGAACGATTCAACCCCTTTTGTCACGGGCATCTTTGCAAGAGCTACCTCCAGCTTTTCGCGTGTGCCCACAGGCACATTCAGCTCATATCCGCTCTCCCTGAAGGGCGTTTGGTTCATCCTAAGTTCCGGGTTCAATTCCCTGATCGTCGTGAGGCTCACCCCACACTCCCTGGCGATCAGGTGAAGGTCTACACTCCCCTTTATCAGCAACGTCTCGGCATTCGGCGGATCGTCCTCTACACCAACGCTGAACCCGTACTTCTCCAGATTGTGAGCTATAATAATCGCCGCCATGACCTTCGGGACGTACGCCTTTGTCTCCTCACGGAGGATTCTGCATCCCGGCTTAGTGCATATCAGTTTCCAGAAATCGCTATTATAGCTGCTCAGCATAGCCCGCCAAACGGTAGTCTCACCGGCATTATACGCTGCCAGAGCAAGCTCCCAGGAACCAAACAGATCATAGAGATTCGACAGATGTTTTACCGCCGCATATGTGGACTTCTTGATATCGTACCGTTCGTCAACGTACCGGTCTATCACAAGACCATACCTCTCAGCAGTGCTGCTCATAAACTGCCACAACCCGGATGCGCCGGCACGCGAGTGAGCTCGCACCAGGAAGTTGCTTTCTACCAAAGGCAGGTATGCAAGCTCGGCAGGTAACCCTTCGTGTTCTATGATCTGGCGGATAACCGGCAAATGCGTGGCGGCTCGCGTCAGACCCTCCGCAAACCGGTCCCTCATGTCACCGCAGTACGCATCCATCTCCCTCTGCACATATTCATTCACCACAACGCGAAACGTACCGGTTTTTCCCGGTTCCTCCCGACGTTCCTCGACGCCTTTCGGCTTCTCAGTAGGAAGAGGTTCTGCGACAGGCTCCGGCTGAGCCTCCGGAGACGGAATAGCCGGTCCCTGCAACGGTATCCTTTCATACAGATGTTTCAACCTGTAAAGCGTCTCAGCATCGGGTTCAGCTTTCGCGAGGTATTCAAGAGACTGCTGAAAAAACTTACGCGCGGTCTCGACATCTCCCTGTTCGTACGCCACCACCCCCTTTTCATACCATTTCTCAGCCTCTGCCATAAGGTGTGAAGATTGTTCCACGACCTGTTCGAGTCTCTCGAACCCTGGCGGTGGAGACACAATCTCTTTAGGAACCGTGGCGAATCCGGGTAGCTTACGGAAAACAGTGCAACCAGAGATGAGGATAGCCAACCCGAGCAGACATCCAACCAAGACTCTCTTACTGGACAGCAGCAGAACGCATCTCTCGAACATTATATGGCACTGAGTCCCTGAACTTCTGTCCTTAGCCTTCGGCACCCCCACGTCGTTCTCTTCTATATTAATAGTAATTGGAAAACCGGCATTTTGTCAAGGAAAAGAAGCGCAAAGCAACGGCGGACTCTCTCAATCATTGAGCTCCGAAGGCTGCAAAGGCGATTGGGTATTGAAAAGGCGGATCTACTCGGTTCGGTACAATTCTCGGTTTCAGGACGTCGATCAACCCCTGTTCAGCAGTTGACCCGACATCTGCAAACGAAGTAGGAGCTCGTGGGTGTCTCCTGGGCTTCCCGTTTTACCTCGCAAAGCACCCGAAACAGCCTGTCTGCGCTCGTGAACTTCCGGTATAGATTGTGAACCACCCCGATCGACACTCTGAGCGTGGATTGCTGGACCTTTCCTCGGAGCACGGGCAGTTGAGGCTGAGACGATACTCCGCGGTTCCACCGCCATGCCATCTGCGAATCGAACCTCGACAAGCCGGCGCGGTCACCCGCGTTATGGTGGTCAAAGGCATCGGTCATGCCTTTGACCTAATCCCGCCCAGCGGCGTAGAGCAGAGTTGCCGTCTTTTTTCGTGCCTCCTCGATGATGCCTTCAATGAAGTCCGTTCGACCTAACGGTTCTCCAGCATACTTCCGCTTGAACTCAGCCCGTTTTTGTGGGTCACGGCCGAACCATCTTCTTAGTTCATCGCTCGGCGTGACATCCTTGAGCCACGGATCGACCTGCGCTTTCTCCTTGCTGAGACCTCTCGGCCACAGTCTGTCTACCAATATTGTGACGCCGTCATCCGCGGCGCTTGGCTCGTACACCCGTTTGGTTCGTATCATTCCCGGATCTTCGCAGCAAGCTGTTTTGCTATCCCAATAAGTTTCTGCTGGTCTTCAGCAGATGGAGGACCGTTTATCTCCAGGGTTCCGGTCACCTCGATCTTCGTCGGACCCAAGATCTCAGCCGCCTGTTTCAACGCTCCACCCCCCCAACCATACGAACTGACAACTACGCCATATTTCAATGGCGGACGGAGCGCTTTCACGAGGTTGGCACCATGCAAACCGACCGGATGCATCCCGCCCAACACCGTTGGCACCCCAAGAACAACTGCACGGGCGTCAACCAGGTCTTTGGCTATCTCGCCAAGATCAGCGTTGGCAACGTTGTACAAACAGACCTCAACCCCTTCCGACAACAGGGTTTCCACCACGATCTTGATCATCTTTTCCGTGGAGCCCCACATGCTCACGTAAACAACGATAGCCTTGTTCCTCGTCTCCCCGGCAGTCCACGACCGGTACACCTCGAGAATCCGTTCGGGATTCTTATACACAGGACCGTGGCTCGGTGCGATCATGTCTATCTGAAACCCTGCCACCTTCTCCATGGCTTTCTTGCCCATGTTCCTGAATGGCATCATGATCTCACCGAAATACCGCTTCGCAAACGGGATCAGTTCGCCAACCTCATCGTCGTACAGCCCAAACGCAGTATGTGCCCCAAAGAAATCGCACGGGAACAGAATCTTGTTCTCGACGAGGTACGTGAACATAGTTTCCGGCCAGTGGAGCCACGGAGCGTCTACGAACCGGAGCGTTTTGCCACCAAGGTCCAGAGTATCACCCTCTTTAACTGTACGGATCCTCTCTTGCGGCACTCTGTAGAACACCTGCGCCATTTTGGCACCCTTTTCGGTCGCCACAAGGGTCGCTTTTTTCGCGAGTTCCATAATGCATGGAATCGAACCGGCATGATCCGGCTCAGCATGGTTCATAATGAGGTAGTCCAGATCACCCGGTTTCATTACCTGCTCGATTTTGCCCACAAGCTCTTGTTCGAATCCCGGGTTTACGGTGTCAATGAGCGCGGACTTCTCTTTGCCTTTCACGAGATAAGCATTGTAAGTTGTTCCCTGAGGAAGCGGTATCAGGGCGTCGAAAAGGCGCCTGTTCCAATCTTTCACTCCCACCCAGTACACATCTTTGGATATTTGAGGGACAGCATATGGTTTCATTTCCATCACCTCTCCATTTTTTTCAGTCTCAACCGAGTTTGTCTTACCATACAGATGCTTGTAAGCCTCGTCTACTAATCTAACGGCAACGAGTAGCTCTCGTCAAGTCGGGAAACAAGCCGGAGAGAACAAGATCCCCTCCTACAGCAGGAAGACGTGAGGCGATGGGCCCAGTCGAGATTCAGAGAAACGTCGGGGCCCAACCTCGACTTGACGTGCCGCATACGTATGGGCTAACATCTACACTCAGAGAACCACAGCCGAGCCTCACGACGAGTTTCGCCTCTCATAGGTCTCAACAGGGGAAAATCAGTGGCTGCATACACGTACTTCTGGGGTTGTCAGATACCCGCCCGGTTCCCGTTCATAGAGAAAGCGACCCTGCTGGCTATGGAACGGTTGGGCGCCTCGTGCTCCGACCTCGACGGGTTTACCTGCTGTCCGGAGCAGACGCTCATCAAATGCGTCGGTGAGGAGACCTGGCTGTTGACGGCAGCACGCAACCTTGCAGTCGCAGAAAGCGCCGGACGCGACCTGCTCACGTTGTGCAACGAGTGTTACAGCACGCTGCACGGCGTCGCCAACAGGCTCAGAGATGAGCCCGATCTTAGAACACGCATCAACTCGGAACTCGACCGAATCGGGCTGCGCGTCACCGGCAACATAGAGGTCGTCCATCTCATGGAATTGCTTGCACGAAAACTCGGGTTCGATGCGGTACGGGAACGTCTTGGGACACCGTTTCGCGGCATGCGATTGGCGGTCCATTACGGTTGCCACATGGTCAAACCGAGCGACGAGACCGGATTCGACGATCCGATGAATCCCTCCACGCTCGACGATCTCGTCACGGCTCTCGGAGCCACGAGCGTGCAATATGAAACGAAAATGCTCTGTTGCGGTGGCGCTCTAAGCAACGTCGGCGAACAGGAGGAGTCCGTAGCTCTTGCGAGAAAGAAACTTGTCGAATTGCGCGATCTTGACGTTGACGCGCTCGTGCTCACATGTCCGGCATGCTTTCTCCAATACGATCAGCGCCAGTACATCTTGATTAAGAAAGGTGAAGAGTACAACATTCCTGTCCTGTACGTGCCGGAACTCCTTGCACTTGCTGCTGGCGCTGAACCGAGAGAGATCGGTTTAGAGGGGCACCGGGTCGGTACGGAACCGTTTCTCGAAAAACTCAAAACCATCCAAGAGCGATTCTCAACGATAGCGCAGAGTTTTGATCTGCGACTGCTTGAAGCGTGTTTTGCGTGCGGAGCATGCGTCTCAGATTGCCCCGTTGCGGAGAACAACCCCTCGTTCAACCCGCAAGCCATTATCGGAAGAATCTTGGCAGGAGACATCGAGTCGCTTATCTCGTCACCTGAGATATGGCACTGTCTGCAGTGCCACACCTGTTACGAGATGTGCCCTCAGAGGTTCGGGTTTGAGACCGCGATCAACACGCTGAGACGGTTGGCAACAGAAGCGGGTCACATGCCTTCAGGACTCCGGACCGGCGTCAAGATGTTTCAGGAGACGGGGCTTCTTGGCGCTCCGGACGAGAAGCAGCGGAAAAAGCTCGGCTTGAAAGCCGCGCCAAAATCCGGATACGACCAGTTACGCGCGTTGCTCGACTCCATCGGGAGAAAAGGAAGACAATGAGCTATTGGGACGAAAAGTGTATCTCAGGATGCGGGCTTACCGGGTTCATTCACGTCAACGGTGCAAGGGAGTCAGGCGCTGCCGTTCTCGAATCTATCGCTGTCATCCGAGAACGAGGGAACGGGCTAGGCGGCGGGTTTGCCGGGTACGGGATTTATCCTGACCGGGCAGACAAGCTCGCCTTCCATCTCATGTACCAGAACGAAAAGGCGCACGAGGATACCGAACGGTTTCTTTTACAGCGATTCGACATAACGTGTGCTGAACCGATACCAACGCGCCCCAACAAGTTCATTCAATCACCGCCTCTGTTGTGGCGCTATTTTGCGAGTCCCCGTGCAGACTACCTGAGACGCGCGAACGTCAGCGAAGACGACTTCGTCGTTGACGCCGTGATGACCATCAACGCCCAGATCGCCGGAGCCTGTGTGATGTCAAGCGCTAGGAATATGGGCGTCTTCAAGGGAGTTGGGTTCCCCGAAGATGTTGGGGAGTTCTTCAGGATTGACGAGTACCGAGGGTACATCTGGACAGGACATGCTCGGTTCCCGACAAACACGCCGGGGTGGTGGGGCGGAGCGCACCCGTTCGCGTTGCTCGATTGGTCCATTGTCCATAACGGCGAGATCTCATCATACGGTATCAACAAGAGATACCTCGAGATGTTCGGGTACAAATGCACTCTGCTCACCGATACCGAAGTCGTCGCGTACCTTGTTGACCTGCTCGTTCGGCGACACGGACTCTCTATCAGGATGGCGTGCAAGGCGCTTGCTCCTCCATTCTGGAGAGAGATTGACGCGATGCCCGAGGATGAACGTGAGGCGATGCGCGCGTTGAGGATGGTGTATGCAAGCGCAGCGCTCAACGGTCCGTTTGCGCTCCTGTTTGCGTACAAGAACGGGCTCGTCGGGTTTAACGACAGGATAAAGTTGCGACCGCTCATTGCAGCGAAACGCGGTGACACGTATTATATGGCGAGCGAAGAGTGTGCGATACGGCAGATCGCTCCCGACCTCGACGACGTCTGGTCCCCAGTTGCAGGCGAACCGGTCATAGTCGAGCTTGGCAAAGGATTGGTGACGGAAAATGAATTTGAGCCAGCAGGTGGGCGAGTTCGTAGTCAGAGTTGATCCGGAACGGTGTCGCAGATGTAAACGGTGCGTCCTGAACTGCGGGTTTGGCGCATTATCGTTCGAGAATGGCGTCGTTGCAGACCATAAGAAGTGCGCTGCGTGCCAGCGCTGCGTCGTGTTCTGTCCGGAACAGGCGATCCGAGTCGAACACAACCCGCTCGCGATGAAGGATAACGCGAACTGGTCGTACGAACACCGGCGCGACATCTGGCGTCAGGCGGAATCGGGCGGAATGTTGGTCACCGGCATGGGAAACGATAAACCGTTCTTCATATTCTGGGACAGGATGGTGCTTGACGCCTGCCAGGTGACCAACCCTTCGATAGATCCGCTACGAGAACCGATGGAGTTGAGAACGCACATCGGCAAGAAACCCGATTCGGTTCAGTTCGAACGACAGCCTGACGGAAGCCTCAAGCTGAAAACGAATATTGCTCCTGTGATCGAGCTCGCGACACCGATACTCTTCGGTGCGATGAGTTTTGGCTCTATCAGCCTCAACGCGCACAAAGCGCTCGCTATCGCTGCACAACGGTGCGGTACCCTGATGAACTGCGGTGAAGGCGGACTTCATGAAGAGCTCTATCCGTACGGGGACAATATCATCGTCCAGTGCGCGTCCGGCAGGTTCGGCGTCCATGCGGAATATCTGAACCGTGGCGTTGCCGTTGAAATCAAGATCGGTCAAGGAGCCAAACCCGGTATCGGTGGACATCTCCCCGGCGAAAAGATCGGATTGGAGGTCTCAAAGACGCGTATGATACCGCAAGGTACAGACGCGCTATCTCCGGCGCCTCATCACGACATCTACTCAATCGAGGACCTGAGACAACTCATCTTTGCGCTGAAAGAGGCTACGGAATACAAGAAACCTGTTGGAGTCAAGATTAGCGCGGTGCATAATGTTGCTGCTATCGCAAGCGGGGTCGTCCGCGCCGGTGCAGATTACGTGATGATAGACGGGTTCCGAGGCGGAACAGGTGCAGCACCAACTATCATCCGAGACAACGTTGGGATACCCATCGAGCTTGCGCTTGCCGCTGTTGACGATAGGTTGCGTCAGGAAGGTATAAGAAACCAGGCGTCCATACTGGCTGGTGGCGGCATCCGCAACGCGGGCGATGTAGCTAAAGCTATCGCCCTTGGTGCTGACGCTGTCGTTATCGGCACGGCAGCGCTCGTTGCGCTCGGATGCAGGATATGTCAGAAATGTTACACAGGTAACTGTTCGTGGGGAATCGCTACGCAACGAGCGGAGCTTGTCCGGAGACTTGATCCCCACGAAGGAGCTGAACGGTTGACAAACCTCATCGGCGCATGGAGCCTCGAACTTAAAGAGGTGCTCGGCGCGGTTGGCGTCAATTCGATCGAGAGTTTGCGCGGGTCGCGCGAACGGTTGCGCGGCGTCGAGTTGACCAGAGACACGCTCGATATTCTCGGAATCAAACCGGCAGGCAGGTAGGAAATGGATAAGGCAACCGATAATTCTATCCAGATTGACGCGCGCGGTGTGTACTATCGTGACCTGAACGCGTCTGTTCGCGAAGCGATAGCCCGAGGCGTTAAGCAGATTAAACTGCTCAACGTCAACGGGCAGCGTTATATTGCCGACGGGCTCGACAGACAGGTCTCGATCGAGGTTCATGGCGTGCCGGGAAACGATCTTGGCGCGTTCATGAACGGCGCAACGGTCACGGTTTATGCTAACGCGCAGGATGCCGTCGCGAACACGATGAATGCGGGCAAGATCGTGGTGCACGGCAGCGCGGGCGACGTGCTCGGATACGGGATGCGCGGAGGCAAACTGTTTGTCCGCGGTAATGTCGGGTACCGGGTAGGTATCCACATGAAATCGTACAAGAAACAGGTTCCCATCATAATCGCAGGCGGTTGTGCAGGCGATTTTCTTGGCGAATACATGGCGGGTGGCATCGTCGTCGTGCTCGGGCTTAATGTAGGGACACCACATGGGTCGTCGGTCGCGGGCAACTACATTGGCACAGGAATGCACGGTGGCTCTATCTATCTTGGCGCAGAGGCTGACCCGCGCAGATTCGGAAAAGAGATCGGAATTACGCCTCTCAATGAGGAGGACAATCAACTGCTCAAAGAGTTGCTCGGCGAGTTCTGCGCCGATTTCGACCTCAACGCGGACGAGGTCTTGTCTCGCTCCTTCACAAAACTTACCCCGCACAGCCACAGACCGTACGGGAAATATTACGCCTATTAATGGAGCTCGAGAAAACGGTTGCGCAGAGGACAAGCACGCGGGCTGTACGTCTGTGCAGAGAATTGACAAGGTGGGATAAAAGCCGAGGGGAACCGGTCGTTCCCACCCAGTTCCCCTCTTTCAACAGGTTATTTCTTCTTAGCCTTTTTTGCCTTCTTAGCTGCTTTCTTCGGACCGCATTTACCGCAGGACATCGTATCACCTCCCTACGCGCGGCTACTGAAACTGCCGCTTGTTGCCACCGTTACTGGACCACGTCCCACATCGTCATGCTGCGGTATAAATGCGTCAGTCACATATAGAGTATAGTGCAATTGCGTTTGGATGTCAAGCGTTTTTCGACTTGAATCATTCCCAGCCTTGTCGAGTTCTCAGAAGCAACTTGTCAAGTTCGGAGGGAGGTGCTCCGTCACGTCCGTACGGGTGGTTTTCGCGCGTCGCTCTTGTGGCACGTGTGGCAGCAACTATGATAAGATGCCGTCCACAAGAATGCTCGATGTCGCATACCGTGTCGGTGGCGCGCACCAGATACGAGCGTTCTGTCAGCGGAGATTCGCCTGGAAAGGAGACAATCATGGATTCCGAACGAATTGGGGTGTTCCTCCCTTGTTTGCATCAACCGTCGCTCGAGGCATCGTTGCAGAAAGCAGCCGACCTGGGGATCAGACTGATTCAACCGAACAAGCTCGCCGAGGGAAAACTCGCGACCAATGACTGGAAACAGTTCTTGAAGTTGGTCAGGAAGCACAAGGTCACGGTGTCTGGGCTGAGCTGTTACCTGAATTTCGGGAGCGCGAACGGGATTGAGGACAGGATCGAGATCATGAAATCGTATCTGGACGTTGCGCCGGATATCCCGACACCCGTTGTTATCACCGAAGCGGGTGGAATACCGTTTGCGGGCGGAGGGCTGCGACGTCAATGCTGGCAGACGCTCGTTGCTGCTATGAAAAAGGTGAGCGACTATGCGGCTAAAGCTGGCTCGTACGTGGCGATGGAACCGGGCGGCGGCGGGCTGGTAGCGTCCGTCGAATCCATGCACGAGTTGCTGGACGAGGTGAACAACCCGCATCTCAAACTCAACATGGACCCCGCGAACGTCACCATGTTCGGCTCCGACGCGGTTCGGGCTGCACGCGACCTCGGTCAACACGCGATCCATACGCACGCCAAAGACGGCGTGTTCCACTTCATGATCGCGCCTGAAGATTTTGTCCGGGTGGCGGGCAAATGGAAGACGCTCGAAGAGCTCGGAAAACTTCTCGGACACGATACGGCACCTGCCGAGGAGGTACCTCTGGGCAAAGGGCAGGTCCAGTGGAAAACGTACATTGCGGCGCTGACCGACGCCGGGTACTCCGGTCCGTTTGTGATCGAACGCGAAGTCGGTGAGAACCCCGTCGCGGACATCGTTCATGCCAAGAAGTTTCTCGAAGCGATTTAGCCAAAGGTGGGGTGGATGTCTTGCTCCCCATACAGCAACGTGTAGGGGCAGGGCATGCCCTGCCCTCAGGCGGAACAGGCAACGCCCCACGACGAGGAAGGATAAGATTGACAATGACGACAGCGTGTATCAGACAACATAACGGTGTGCCGACACTGTTCATCAATGGTGAGCCTCATTCTGCGTTCAGCTATATGACGTATCATCCTGAACAGCACTATTTTGATGACGTCTCCGAGCATGGGTTCACGCTGTTCAGCATTCCCGCAAACGCTGATGCCGTGACTATCTGGGGAAACCAGGAGACGTGGGTCGATGAAGACGTCTATGACTACTCGTACGAAGATCGGCTGTTTGAGATGATCCTCGAACATAATCCCAACGCGTACATTTTCCCCCGCGTCCACACGACCGGCGCTCGCTGGTGGCTCCGTCAGCATCCGGAAGAGGTCAGCAAATATCGGACCAAACGGGGCAAGGACCGACCTTACCTGCTCTTGAACCTAGGGTTTCCGTCGTGGGCATCAGAAGAGGGCAGAGCGATCTGTCGCGAAGCCGTCCGCCGGTACGTCGAACACGTTCGATCGTCGCGGTACGCCGACCGGGTAATCGGGTATATGGTCTGTTCGTGGCTTGTCGGCGAGTGGATGACGTACGAGATAGACACGAGCGCACCCAACATCGCACGCTTCCGCGACTGGCTCCGCCATGAGTACCGATCGGTTGACCGACTACGAGCGGCGTGGGACAACAAACGGGCCGCGTTCGAGACGGCGAACGTTCCAGCAACAACGTGGCGTCGGTGGAAACCGTCGCTCGCGGTTCTCGCCGATCCGAAGCATCGTCCTGTCGTTGACTACTGGCGGTACTATGGCACGACCGTATCGGACGCACTGCTCGATCTTGCTGCCGAAACGAAACGCACTTCTAACCAAGAGTCTGTCGTTGGCGCGTTTTTCGGATACCTGCTCCAGTTCGGTGCGGACGCCAACCTCCACGGACACATAGGTCTGCCAAGAGTGCTGGCGTCTCATGACATAGACTTTCTGAGCAGTCCGAGCTGCTATTCTCACCGGTCGTTGACTCACGGGTACAGCTATTTCATGTCGCTCGTTGATGCAGTGAAACTGCACGGGAAGATGTGGTGGAACGAGAACGATTACCGGACGTTCATGGCGCACTCCAAAGGCGAGAATCCCGAGCGGTGGTCCGCGAGCAAGCGGAACCGGTACTTCAAGAAGTACCGCGCTCACCGGTTCGTCGGGTTTAACGAGAGCGTTGAGGAGAGCATATCGTATCAGGTCAGAGAGACTGCAAACTGTCTTGGCAGCGGTTCCGGCATGTGGTTCTTCGACATGGGCGGCGGCTGGTACGCTCATCCGAAGATGATGGATACACTCGAACAGTTGCGCATGATCGCGGAGAAAAGTCTCACGGTCGATCGGTCGAGCGTCTCGGAAATATGCGTTCTCACAGACGTTCACGGTATGCCGTGGTCCCCTGTCCATGCGCACGCGCAACGCATGAGCATCTGCGACCAGATGCCGTTGCTCGGCTCCATCGGCGCACCGTTCTCGCTTCATTTGCTCGAAGACTTGCCAGACCTGCCGGATCACAAACTATGGATCATCTGGAACGCGTTCGCGCTGTCCGAGCAGGAGCGCGCTGCCATCAACCAGCGACTTAAACAGGACAACCACTGGATCATCTGGGTGTACGCTCCTGGGCTGGTCAAACAGGGTCGCCTGTCAGAGAAGTCTGTTTCGGTTCTGACCGGCATAAACGTGGGAGTCAAGCAGATCAAAGTGCCATTTCTCGTCACGATAACCGAACCGGCGCATCCACTCACGCTCGGGCTTGAAGGAACAGCGTATGGCGGGATGGCGAACGCCGGTGCGCGCGCTCGCACGGCAGTCTGGGCGAATCGTGACCCTCGAGCAGGATACAAGGCGTACGACGATTGGCGGGAAGCGTTTGGCGGATGTCTGGTCGAACCTGCCGTGTACATCAAAGACGACGAAGCAGACATTCTCGGTTATTTGCCCACGATTTCTGAGCCGGGACTTGCCGTCAAACAGATGGGAACATGGACGAGCATTCTCTCAACGGTAGCGCCGCTTCCCACAGCTCTTTTGCGGAACATCGCGCGTGCTGCCGGCGTCCACCTTTACGTTGAATCGGGAGAGCAAGTGTACGCGAACCGATCGTTCGTTACGGTCTCCACGAACGAGGGCGGTATCAAGCGGGTTCGGCTGCCGCGGAAGAGCGACGTTGTGGATGCATTCACTGGCGAAACTCTCGCTCGTCAGGCAACAATGATCGATCTGCCGATGGAACGAGCTTCTACACGAATCCTTTTCGTTGGCGACGCAGAGGACTGGTGCCGGGCTGCCGTTCGATAACCATCGCCTCACCAAGCGCTCGCTTTGGATTGCCAACGTAGCGCTGGCGTCCCCGCCGGCGGTATCGCAGGCATCTTGCCCGCGCAGTTGCTGGTTCCGTCTGAAATCCTCTCCCAATGTACGTGTCGAGCGTCCCAGGTTCTTCGCATTTCTGCCGGGAAGCGTCGCCGCATAGCTATCGCATCGCCATGTCGGGGCGCCGCTTGCCGCGCCCAGCGGGACCCCGCAACGGGCTCCCCT
>Ga0315291_10005967_pt1 | contig 15218 bp, 13 predicted proteins | sample YL17G12_20_MG_FD_203070 | JGI IMG/M metagenome (GOLD analysis project Ga0315291, IMG submission 203070) | Sediment microbial communities from Yellowstone Lake, YNP, Wyoming, USA - YL17G12_20 | ecosystem: Environmental > Aquatic > Freshwater > Lake > Sediment | place: USA: Wyoming | collected...
ACTGCCATCAAACAAGGAGATTCTGGTTCGCTCAGTTGATGTGCTTCGCAATAACGGGATAGACCACGCTATCGAGTTCTCAACGATTCTGAGGGACCTCGTATCGCGCGTTCAGATCAACAATAACTATACCGAAAGCGACACACTCCAGCTTGTGCGATTGATGAAACGATACCGGCTTGTGAAAGATCTGCAACTGGAGTTCCTGTTTCGGTGACACGCCCTTGTCGTAGGGGACAAGCCCCTCCCATACAGTTGACGAGCGAACGCAAGGTTGCCCTTACGGGAACAAATCCGGCGTGATGTTAGGTAGGGGCGCACGGCGTGCGCCCTGGCATAGGACTTGCTAGAGGAGGAAAGAGATGGCGGTGCTGAGCGCGTTTGCAGATGAGATTGCGGTCGAACTGGAAACGCAGATTGATGTGTTGAAGCGCGAAGGGATCCGATACCTCGAACTGAGAGCCGTTGACGGTATCCCGGTGCTCCAACTCACTGACGAGAAGGCTCACGAGGTCAAATCGAAACTCGACGATGCCGGAATCGGGGTATCAGCTATCGGTTCGCCTATCGGCAAGGTGGAGATCGAGCTCGAGTTCCAGCCGCATCTCGATAAGTTCAAGAGGGCGCTCGAACTGGCGCTCCTGTTCGAAACGGACTACATCCGTATCTTCTCATACTTTATTCCGAAGGGCGCCGATCCGAGGATCTACCGTGACGAGGTCATCCGCCGAATGAAACAGAAAGTAGCGATCGCGAAAGGCGCTGGTATTACACTTCTTCACGAAAACGAGAGCCATATATATGGCGATATAGCATCTCGATGTCACGATCTGCTCACCGCGATACAGGACGACAGTTTTCAAGCGATACTCGACCCGGCAAACTTCGTCATGAACGACGTGCGACCGTACGACGACGCGTATCTTCTGTATTCGGACCGCATCGTCTACATGCACATAAAAGATGCCGTAGCGACGGAGAAGCAGGTCGTGCCTGCGGGAGAAGGGGACGGTCAGTTCCCGGAGATATTTGCGGCTCTGGCGAAACGCGATTTCAAAGGGTTCCTGTCGCTTGAACCGCACCTGATTGTTGCTGAATCATCGTTCGGGTTTACCGGACCGGAAGCCTTCGCTCGTGCTGCTGCCGCGTTAAGAAAGGAGGCGGCAACCGCCCGTCTTGAGATCGAGTAGCAACCTGAGTACACTATATCTCGGTCACGCGCCACGTTCACGAACGCTCAGTGCGCACAAAAGGCAATCATGAATAGGACTATCGGCATCATAGGTGCAGGAAACATGGGCACAGCTATCGTGCGAGGACTTGTCACAGCGGCAGTCGTTGCTCCTCAGGACATCCTTGCTACAGATATTGACCAGAGGCGTCTTGAGGCGATCGCCGCTGATCCCGGCGCGAAAACGACGACTCACATTCAAACGCTCGCCGCTGCTAGCGATGTCATCGTGCTTGCGGTAAAACCTCAGTCTATGGAGGGTGCGTTACGCGAGCTATCACGCTACGTGAAACCGTCTCATCTCGTCATCTCGATAGCAGCAGGCATGTCAACTGCGTATATCGAGAAGCACCTTGGCGGACAAACGCGCGTCGTGAGAACTATGCCTAACACACCCGCCATGGTCCGGGCCGGAGCGACAGCGCTCTGTCGAGGCTCGCAAGCTACTGAGGAGGACATGGCGTTCGCGACGCGTCTATTCGCGGCGCTGGGCACAACCGTCGTTGTCGGAGAAGATTTGATGGATGCCGTAACCGCGATCAGCGGGAGCGGACCGGCATACTTTTTCTATCTTGCAGAGAAACTCGCAAAAGCGGGCGTCGAACAGGGGTTGTCGGACAAAGACGCAGCCGAACTCGTGCGCCAGACCTTCTACGGATCGGCTACACTGCTTCGTGAGAGCGGGCGAGCACCGGAAGAGTTGCGGGCGCGCGTGACGTCCAAAGGTGGCACGACTGCTGCCGCCGTGTCCGTATTCGATGCCGCGTCGCTCGACAGCATAATATCTCGCGCTGTATCTGCTGCAGTTGCCAGGTCGAAAGAACTCGGTACGTAGTTCATCGGGAGGAACGGTATGGAGGAAGAAACCTCAAGAAAAAAGGATATGATGGTTGAAGTTCTCGGCGAACCGGTCGCGCTAGCGCCAACCGATCTGTACGATGCCCGGTTCAAACGGTCTCTGTTCGGGTTCAACTCGCGCGACATCCGGGCGTTTCTTGATTCCGTCGCAGACGATATCGAGCGGCTCATCGAGCAGAACCGACGGCTCAAGTTCCAGGTCGGACAGCTTCAGGACCAGCTTGCCGAGTACCGGCGCACCGAAGAAAGCCTCAAGAACGCGCTCATTTCGTCAGAAAAGTTGCGTTCGGACTTGCTTGCCGATGCAAAGAAAAAGGCGGAACTCATCCTCAACGAAGCGCGGCTTGAAGCAAAACAGATATACCATAACGCCGAGAAAACGCGCGAGGACATCGAACGGCAGGTCGCTACACTCAACGTGCAACAAGAGCGGTTCAAGGCGGAGTTCGCAGCTCTCCTCGATGCGCACAAGAGGTTGCTCAACACTGATTTCGGAGCGCGATCAGAAGAGGATAGGGAATAGACAATGCGTGTGTGGTTGAACGACATGATTCTTAAGCTGTGTATCAGCGCGCTCGCCATCCTACCGTGTGCTGTCAGCGGTGCAACTGAGTTCTCCCCAACTCCCAATACGCAGGTGGGCGAGTTCCTGAACGAGTTCGTCGCCAAACGAGAGAAGCTCAACGATTATGTGGCAAAGTTTACGCAAAAGAAAGTATCGCGTCTGTTCAACGAGACCGAGACGTCCACGGGCGCCGTGTACTACAAGCGGCCGGGCAGAATCTTGTGGGATTACCGGTTGCCCGACGTCATGAAGGTGCTCGTCAAGGAGCGTGTCGTATCAATTTACACAGAAGAACTCGAACAGCTTGAGATTTACGATTTCACCGAAGAGAAAAAGATGCGCGGGCTGTTTCTTGGGTTTGACGAGTCGCCCAAAGAGCTTCAAGAACTCTACGATATTGCCCTCGTCGCTCCGGGCGAAGGCGAACAGGCGAGGATCGTCAAGCTCGTACCGAAAACCGAGGAACTGATCTCCTATTTCGCCTCCGTTCAGCTCTGGCTCAGACCAAAAGATTTTGCCGTGTACAAGATACTTATCGTTGACCCGGAAGACGAAGGAGAAACCTCGATCACGCTTACCGATATACGGGTCAACAAGGGCATCCGGGACGCTCTTCTTGATATCAAGGTGCCTGAAGGGACCGAGATAATACGGCGCCGACCCGATGAACAGCAGCCGCTCAAGGAAAAGGGGATCGAAGAGAAAACGTTGCCCGATGACTAAACGTGATGCACGGTCATGAATTTGATCCTCGCCTCCAGGTCACCCAGACGCGCTATGTTGCTCGAATCGCTCGGTGTCCCGTTCACGGTGCTGGAACCGACCGCCGCGGAGAACAACAACGCTGAATTGCGTCCTCACGAGCTCGTTATGATCAACAGCGACGCGAAAGCACGGTCAGTCGCGGACCAAACCGGAGACGATGACCTGATACTGGGTGCAGACACGATCGTCCATCTCGAGGGACGCATCCTGGGGAAGCCGCGGGACATAGAAGAGGCGCGGATGATGCTGAGAGCGCTTTCCGGCAACCGGCATTTCGTCTTTACGGGATTAACGCTGATTGACCGGAGAAGTGGCACGGTGCTGAGCGATTTCGAACGAACCGGCGTCGTGTTTCGCCACCTCGCTGAATCCGATATTGGAATGTACCTCGACGTCATATCGCCTCTGGACAGAGCTGGCGCTTATACGGTGGAAGGTGTCGGAGCGCTGCTCGTCGAGCGGTTTGAAGGATGTTTCTACAACGTTGTCGGTCTGCCGCTCGTGAAGCTCGATACGATGTTGCGCACGCTCGGTGTGAACCTCTTCATTCTCTCCCAGAACCGTCTGACCTGACCGAGCTCCCTCTGACGACTCGCGCAAGATATGCAACCATGAAAGACATAACCTGTCTGTTCAAGCGTTTTGTTGTCTCAAGTGACATGTCTTGGATGACAACAACACAAGATTCTGATACAGCAACTGCCTATCGTTCAGCCGCTAGAGCCATTTTGAAGGCGATAGGGGCCGCAAAACTTCTTGACAAGATGGTGAGAATATGATAGCCTGATTCTCGATATGGGGCGTGTACAGTGTGGGGTAAGAGTCCAAAAACCGCACGATCAAGGCGGTCGAATGGATGTAACGAGGGTGGGATCCTTCTACCAGTGCGGGTTAACCCCCGCTTACGCAGACACAGGGTATCAGTCGCGGCCGCATCTGCTTTGTCCGCATGCACGATGGCACCCAGCGAGTTTGCCGGCAGCGGCACGAGACACGGGCGAGGGAAAGGGAAACCGCATCCGAAGAAACGTGCAAAGCGCTAACCATTAAGCAGGCTTCGTGTGAACCTACCAAGCGTATTGCCAGCCAAGAGGCGATACGGGTATCAACGGGAGACGCGATCTGTGCACGACTACATCCACAGTGGTAAACAGCCAATCGTACTGGTCATCGAGGACGACGAAGAAACTCGCTCTGTCCTCAAGGAATGTCTCGAAGGTTATGGTTACTGCGTTGAAGTATCCGACTGCGCAAAGGATGGCATAGCGAGGTTTCTGGGCGGCAACGTTGACGTTGTAATCTCAGACCTCAGACTGCCCGACGTTAGCGGCATAGAAGTACTTCGAGCAATTAAACGAGCCGATGAAAACAGCATCGTTTTCATCGTGACGGGCTTCGGATCGGTAGATACCGCCGTGGACGCTCTTGAACAGGGCGCCTTTGACTACTTCGTCAAGCCTGTTAATTTCAAGCACCTCGATATCGTCATACGGCGCGCTTTGATACAACGCGATCTGGTTGTAGCGTCTGTCGGCGGACCGCGAGAGAGCTTATGCGGCATGATCGGGGCAAGCCCAGAGATGAATCGGATATATACTCAGATACTGGTTCTAGCCAAGACCGACCTCACGGTGCTCATCCTCGGCGAAACGGGAACTGGCAAAGAGATGGTAGCGCGAGCAATTCACGAGCTCGGCGACCGCAAGAAGGGTCCTTTCATTGCTGTGAACTGCGGCACCCTGCCCGAGCCGCTTCTCGAAAGCGAACTATTCGGGTACGTCAAAGGCGCATACACGGGTGCGCTCTCCGATAAACGCGGCTTGTTCGACGCCGCAACGGGCGGTACCATCTTGCTTGACGAGCTCGAGTCAGCGTCGCTCCATACACAGACAGCCCTTCTGAGAGTTCTGGACAGCAAAGAGGTTCGCCCCGTCGGCAGCACTTCGAACAGAACGGCAAATGTCCGCGTGATCGCTGCGAGTAACAAGGACCTGGATTCGCTTGTGCGAAAGGGCGGGTTCAGAGAAGACCTGCTCTACCGATTACTATCCGCGATGATCCGGGTACCCCCGTTACGAGATAGAGTTGAGGATATCCCCGCTCTCGTTAACCATTTCGCCAAGGAGTACGAAGGACAGAACAAAAGGGTGCCGCGCAAGTTCTCGCCCAAAGCCCTCGAGCTCATGACAACATATCCATGGCCGGGAAATGTCAGAGAGTTAAAATATGCCGTCCAGCATGCCGTCCGATCATCGCAAAGAGAAATCGTGAGACCTGCGGATCTACCTGCATCGGTAAGGCAAGCCACCACAAAGCCGGACGAGATGAGTCTGGCTGAAGTGCAGCGACAGCACGTGCAGAAAGCGCTGCAATTGACCAACTGGAACAAATCCAAAGCCGCCAAGCTCCTGGGGGTGCGGCGATCTGTGCTGTACTCCTTGATAGCCAAGTACCAGTTATCAATGCCGTCGTGATCTGAGGCGTTGCCAGTCTTGTCGAGTTCTCCGAAGCGACTCATCGAATGGGTGGTTAGCTCCTCAACTCTCTGACATGCCCTTGCCGCGCCCTTCGGAGGGACGTGCTCTGTCATGTCCGTATGGGGGCCCGCGCATCGTTCTTGGGGGCACGACGGAACGTGCCCCTCCGAGAACCAACTCACGCTCACGTGCACACGCCGTAATCACCGGTTGTCCCGATTTCGTACAATCCCTGCTACTTTCCAACACCCGTTGAGAAACGCGGATCGCGAAGGCATTCAGCGCTGCGTGGGATGTTTCGCCTGTCCGGAAAGCGTTCAATCCGTGCCGCAAGACGCAAGGCTGTGAAAGCAACCCGTTCTATCCTGCGGATCAAGCGTGTTCCCTTGGTGGTGGGCAACCTCTTGCTCGCCAACATGTTAGTGTCTGCCTTCATCTGAAGCCGTCGAGCGCGGCACGCATGTTGCTTCCTCAGACGAGAGGCGGATTAGGTTAACAGGACAAAACGTCAGAACCAAGGTAAACAAAATGCGGAGAAAACCGCGATTAGCGATTCTGGCTGCTCGACCAGGAGACAGCGAGTTCCGGCAGCTCGAGCCTCTCGTCAAGAAATGCGGTGTGATGGTGATGACAATCCTCTCAGAGTTTCTTTTGTTCGAGGTGCTCCCCAGGGAATCGTTGCGACTGCAGAGAACGCTGACGAAATGGAACGCCAGGTGCGGTGCGCGGGCATCTTCTATTTTATGATGCTCCCTGCACACAGCGAGGAGGTCCAGCAAGTAACACTGTCAGCACTCCGATTGAATCACGGGACCACATCGCACAAAGTGCCACGTCAGGATAGGGCCGCTTACGAAAGGCGTACATGGGGAAGAGGAATGCCGCGCAAACAGTGATCCTTGGCTACAAACCGCTTTCGCGCGAACGCCGGATGCTGATGTTGAGCCCAGCGCGCCCGGCACGAGCAAACACGAAACAGGAGGGTCCCAATGTCGGTGAGAGTAAAAGTCATACTTATTGTATCAGTTGTCATCCTGTTGTACGCGGTGTTGAACTACTGCACGCAACGGTTGGTCGTGTTTCCGAGCTTCATCCAGCTTGAACGCCGGGAAGCGGAAAAGGATATACAACGCTGCGTTCAGGCGCTCCGCAGAGAGGTCTTTCATCTCGACAAGTTCTGTTACGACTGGGCACGGTGGGATGATACATACCGATTCGTTGTTGATAGAAATGCTGAGTACATCGAGGCAAACCTCGTCGTGGAGACTTTTAGGGGAAACAACCTAAATCTGATTTACGTTTGCAGCGCCAAGGGGAAAGTGGTATGGGGCGAGATCCGTGACGTAAAGACCGAAGAGACAATGCAGATCCGCGAGTTCGCCTCCGCTGCGTTTCCTGAGAACCATCCCCTTCTCGCGCATCTATCCGTCGCGAGTTCCATCGCTGGCGTTTTCATGACTGAGAAGGGACCGATGCTGATCTCCTCCAGACCTATCACCACTAGCAGCGGCGAGGGTCCAATCCGGGGCTCTCTGATCATGGGACGGTTCCTGAACCGCGAGACCGTTAAGACGCTCGTTGATCAGACGCGCGTCACATTCCACTTCTGGTCCATACCCGACGCCTCCATGCCCGTAAAGGAAAGGGACGCCCTGAATCGCATCACGAAGGGTGCGCCGGTTCTCATCAGCGAATATGACGATTCCATGTTGCATACCTATACGACATTTCCGGATATTCAGGGAACACCAGCCATTCTGATCCGGGCGGACATTCCGAGGGACGTCATTGCAGAAGGGAGGGCCGCCTTACGGTTCGCTATATGTTCGATCATGGTTGTGGGTTCGATGGTGCTGCTCACGATCTTGCTTCTTCTGGAGAGGACGGTGCTCTCGCGCGTTAGGCATCTTGGCGCCAGCGTTAGCGAGATCGGGGCAGGTGGCGATTTGTCAGCAAGGGTATCACTTAAGGGGAAGGATGAGCTTTGCCTCCTAGCTGTTGACATCAACCTGATGCTCAACGGACTCGAGCAAGCCCAGAGACGACTGGAGAAGATGAATGAGTGTTTCCTGAGCTTCGGAAGTAGCCCTGACGAAAACGTCAATTGCCTTACAGCGCTCTGCGGAGAACTTCTTGGCGCAACATGCGCCCTCTATAATCGTCTCGACAACGGTTTGCTCTGTGCGCTGGGACAGTGGCAGACTCCAGCCGACTACAACGCGATGGATAAACCCGAAGGACATATCTGCTATGACGTGATCCTGCAAGGCGGTGACCAGATCGTGCTCGTTCGCGACTTGCCCCACTCCAAGTATGCGACGAGCGATCCGAACGTTGGTCGGTACAAGTTGCAGACCTATCTCGGGAAAGCAGTGAGATGCAACGGCACCAACGTCGGTTCCCTGTGCGTCGTGTACCAAGAAGACCGCGTTCCTACAGAAGAAGACAAGAAGCTCATGGGGATCATAGCCGCAGCGCTCGCAGTGGAGGAGGAGCGGAAACGGGCTGAGAAAGCGCTCCATGAGAGCGAGAAACGATGGCAGTCCCAGTTATTCCAGCAGGAGAAGATGGCAGCTATCGGGCAGCTTGCTGCCGGGGTTGCCCATGAAATCAACAATCCAATAGGGTTCGTCAACAGCAACCTCGGCACGCTCGGCAAGTTTGTTGACAGAATCCTCATGTACCTCAACAAGTGCGAAGAGGTCATTCAGAGGATCTCAGGAGACGGCGCAAACGAGAGCGTTCACCAATGCGCCGCGGAACTCCGCAATGTGAAAGACCAGTTGAAATTGGACTTCGTCATCGGAGACCTGAAAAACGTGGTGGCCGAGTCGCTCGAAGGGACCGAACGGGTCCGAAAAATCGTATCAGATCTCAAGGGCTTTGCGCATGCGGACGACGGCAAGATGCAGTACGCGAACTTGAACGCCGGGCTTGACAGCACTCTCAACATCGTCTGGAACGAGCTCAAGTACAAATGCGACGTCAAACGAGAGTACGGCAGTATTCCCGACATCCTGTGTCATCCCATGCAGCTCAATCAGGTGTTCATGAATATTCTGGTGAACGCGGCTCAGGCTATCGAGAATCGCGGAGAGATCGCGGTACGCACGTGGTCAGAGGACGGTTCCGTGTGCGTCCGGATCAGCGACACCGGTGTCGGTATCCCGCGCGAGAATCTCTCGCGCATATTCGAGCCGTTCTTCACGACAAAAGAGGTCGCCAAGGGGACGGGTCTCGGATTGAGCATCGCGTACGACATTGTGAAGAAACATCGAGGAACCATCGAGGTTGAAAGTGAGGTCGGCAAAGGCACCTCCTTTACTATCAAGCTTCCTGTTGAGGGTAACAACGGTGAACCAGACAACAACTAACTACACCATCCTCTGCATTGACGACGAAGATAACATCCTACGGGCGCTTCAACGCCTGTTCTTAGAGGAAGAATGGCGACTGCTGTTCGCGAACAGCAGCGAAAAGGGGCTTGAAATGCTCCAGTCGGAAAATGTGCATCTCATCCTGTGCGATCATCGCATGCCAAAGATGACTGGTATCGAGTTCCTCAACAAAGCAAAAGAGATTCGTCCCGACGCGATCCGGCTCATTCTGAGCGGATACGCGGACGTGAACGCGATCGCCGCTGCAATCAACGAAGGGGAAGTGTACCGGTACATAGCGAAGCCGTGGAACGACGAAGAGCTGAAGACGACCATCCGGCAGAGCCTCGAACGATATGAGCTTATGATAATGAATCGCCAACTTCTCGATCAGGTAACGCGACAGAACCACGAGCTCAAAAAGCTCAACATGGAGCTTGAGAAAACGGTCGAGAAGCGGACGGAGGAACTTTGCATGAGCAGTCACGTGCTTCAACTCTCTCAGGATATCCTTGAGAACTTCCCGATCGCTGTGGCGGGCGTTTCGGACGATGGCTCAGTAGTGTTGTCAAATGGCAAGGCGGAGGCGACGCTGGGTAAAATGACGGGCACGCTCTTGGCACACAACGTCAGGGACATCTTCCCCCAATCTCTCGTTGACAACATGGTGCGGACGCTCGAATGTGGGGCTCAATGGAAGGAGGAAAACGTGTCTGTGAATGGTGAACGGTTCAGGATAGAGTGTTACCCTGTGAAAGCAGGGAGAAAAGGTGCCATGGTTTTGTGGTACCCAACGCAGTCAACAGGTTAGTCATCGCGAATCTTGACTGCGCAGGCGCGAGAGGGTTTTGTGGCTCGATAAGACAAGCATTGAGAGGAAGACATACCGATGCGACATACACTCCTGATCGTGGACGATGAACCCAACATTCTGCGTTCGCTCGAGAGGTTGTTCATGGAGGATCAGTATGAGGTTATCACCGCCTCGAGCCCCGAACGAGCGCTTCAATGTGTTGGTAACAGGCGAGACATCTCTCTCGTCATCACGGATCAACGGATGCCCGGTATGACCGGTTCAGAGCTCCTGGCACAGATTCGGGCTAAGATCCCAGATGCCGTACGCATCATGTTAACCGGTCATGCCGATATCAACGCTGTGGTGGAAGCTATCAACGCGGGGCACGTATACAAATACATCACGAAACCCTGGAATGACGAGGACATGAAGGTAACAGTCCTGCGCGCACTTGAACAGTACGAGCTTCTTCTCGAAAACCGGCGGCTCACCGAGCTCACGCGACAACAGAACGAAAAACTGAGGCTCTGGAACGCCGCACTCGAAACCAAAGTTCAAGAGCGCACCACAGAGATAGAACAGAAAAACCGGGAACTCGAACAAACGTTCGTTGAAACCATACGCGCGTTTGCGCGACTGCAAGAAATTCGGGCGGCAAGCATGGGCAGCCACTCCAAGCGTGTCGCCATAGCATCAAAATTCGTTGCCACCGAAATGGCGCTTCCGCCCGATGAGGTCCGCACCATCGAGGTGGCGGCTATCCTCCACGATATCGGAAAGATCGGGCTGAACGATTGTTCTCTCGGAAAGCAACAGTTCATCCTGGATAGGGAGCACCGGGAGCTGTATGGCAAACATCCGGTCATAGGACAGGAGAGCATTGATCTTGTGAAGAGCCTTCAAGAGCCTGCAAAGCTCATCCGCTCTCACCACGAGCGATTCAATGGCACCGGTTTTCCCGATGGTCTGAAAGGCGACGAAATACCGCTTGGCTCGCGGATTATAGCCGTTGCAAACGATTTTGACGCGATCACCTGCACCACTGGTGGGAAGCGCGCCCTGCAGGAGGTTACAAAAGAGCGCGGCGCGTTCTACGACCCGGATGTTGTGGACGTTTTCCTCACCTACCTATCTTACTTGCAGACGCGACAGGAAGAACTTGTCAAAGTACGGTTGCCGGTCTCCGAGCTTCTGTCAGGCAACGTCTTGGCGCGCGACCTGGTGACCAAGTACGGTGTCATGTTACTCCCACGCGACGAAACGTTGACCGCAGAGCACGTCGCCAAGATCCGGGAATACGTGCGCAAAGGCGCTCTCGATGACGCCATATACGTATATCTTCCCCGAAAAGAGGCTTCCGCACACAGGCCGAAAGTATCAACCTCGGAGGATGAACAAGATGAGACATAATACGATTCTCGTCGTGGATGATGAGGCGAACACGCGCTCGGCGTTACGGCGACTGCTCTACGATGAGTACCAGGTGCATCAGGCAGCCGACGCAGGAGAGGGGTTCATCTGCCTCAAGAAATTCCCGATAGACGCGATCATCGCGGACCACCAAATGCCGCGCATGACCGGAGTGGACTTTCTCAAGACAGTCAGAGAGAAATATCCCGATATTATCCGAATTGTCCTCACGGGCAAGGCTGATCTCGGTGTCACAATGGAGGCGATCAACAAGGGTCAGGTGCACGGATTCTTTATAAAACCCTGGCGCAACGAGGAACTCACAATGTTCCTCCGGAACGTTCTAAAACAGCACGATCTCGTGCTCGAGAACAGGCGACTCGCTGAAACAATCAAAACACAATCGGACCGTCTGCGCATGCTCGAAAAACGATATCCAGGTATCACCACAGTGCACAAGGACAGCACGGGCGCGATAATCCTTGAGTAATCTCACGCGCTGAGCGGATCGAACACATTCTGGGCACGGGTCAGAGATGGAGAGAACATGGAAGTGCTGAAGGTGTTACCGTTAGACAAATTGCAGCCCGGAATGGTGGTCGCCGAGGATGTGTTCAGCAGCGACGGCACCCATAAGCTGCTCGGTCGCGGCGTTCAGTTGGACGAGAACACCATGCTCGCGCTTCGCAGACGAGGGGTCGAGTGGGTCGCTGTGAAAGGGGAATTGGCTGGAACGGATATTGATCCGGCGGAACAAGCCCTCGTACGACGAGAGGTTCAGAGTAAACTCGATGAGACGTTCGCGAAAGTCAGTACAATTCCTCATATGGCAGCGCTCAAGGCGACAGTCATGAACCACCTTGTGGAGAAACAGCTCTATGAACGAAAAAAACATCTTTGAGAGACTCGATAGCATTGGGGACTTGCCAACTCTATCCGCTGTGTATGGGCGAATGTGCACCATTCTCGGTGATATGAATGCATCCGCAGAGGATATAGCAAAGGAACTGGAGAAGGATCCTGCCATCACGGCAAAGTTGCTTCGGCTGGTCAACTCCTCATTCTACGGGTTCCAACACAGGATATGCAGCGTCTCCCAGGCGGTCGTGGTGCTCGGGTTCAACATGGTGCGCAACCTCGTGCTCGCAGTGTCAATATTTGATAAGTTTGGGACGGGCAAAGGGCACGAGACCGGTGACTTTGACCGACCCGCGTTCTGGGTTCACAGTATTGGCTGTGCCGTTGCCGCTCACGAGGTAAGCCAGTACATCGCGCCGCACTACCAGGAGGAATGTTTCGTAGGCGGGCTTCTTCACGACATTGGAAAGCTCGTGTCGGACACATATCTCCATCAAGAGTTCCGTACCGCGTGTCAACTCGCTCGTAAGAACAATATCTCATTACTGGAAGCCGAACGCATGACTTTTGGGATAACTCATGCCACCGTAGGAGGATACATCGCGCAACGATGGAACTTCCCTCCGGCTCTTCTCGAAGCTGTTAGTCATCACCATGCGCCCAGCTCCGTAGAAGGCGGAGCACGAAACGTCGTTTTCTGCGTCCACATTGCCGACGCGCTTGTTCGAGCGCTTGATGTAGGGTTTGGAGGAGACCCGTTTGTTCCAGAGATTTCCGAGATGGTTCTGCAAGAGATCGACATCACGCCTGACAGCTTGAAGGATTGGATACCAGCGATTGATGCCCGTGCCGAAAGGAGCCTGAGCATCTTCGAGATTATGAGAGAGAGTTAACTGGCGTTGCACTATCCGCGGACGTTGATCATTGCAGTACCGCGCGCTGCCTCGGTAGGTACGGGCGGGATCTCCGTCGCGGGCAGGTTTTCAAAAAGCTCCTTCCAGGTATCGCGCAGTATTGTCATCAACTTGACAGCTTCTTCAAGAGAAGCTGTCTCCTTGCGGACGTTGCCGCGTATGAGAAGGCGATGTACGTAATCGTAGATTCGGTCGAGATTTGCGGCTATTTCGCCTCCCGCTTTCATGTTGAGTGAGGCACGGAGCTCAGCGATGATATCCTGTGCCCTGACGAGGTTGTTGTTGATCGCGTCGAGCTTTCGAGAGCCGATCAAGCTGATCGCCTCTTCCGTGCGCATGATAGCCGCATCGTACAGCATGACGATCAACTTGCCCTGAGAGGCAGTCTCGATGTGGACTTGCTTGTACGTCTTATGCAACTGACTCGCTTCCATACGCCTCCTCTTTCTATCATACTTCAGGCAGAACGCGACAGTCGCGTGCCACCTATCGAATCTTCCGCACCCCTATTATACATCCAATCAACGGGACTTCAACCCGTTACTTCAGTATCACTGTGATTGTTGCTGCAGAGCTTGCCATCGAGTTGTAAGAAAGTTGCTGATGATCTGAAACTCGTTTAACGCAGTTTCCATCTGGGTGAACTGGCGTCTGAGCCGCTGTTCTTTCAGTGCAAGACGCGCCTCCATCGCGGCGATCCGGTCGTTCATCGTCCCAATCTGGCTCGCAATGGTCCCGTTCGTTCCGCTGCGCGATTGGAGAAACCCTGTCGTCGCGGTTATCTCCTGCAAATAGCTCTCGAACACGTCCGCGATACCATCTCCGCTCTCATTCGCGAAGACGCTTGCGACGGCGATCCGGTCCGACTCGAGCGCCCCACGCAACGTTGCCTCATTCACCTGAAGCGTGCTGAGTACATCGCGCTGGAACGTTTCGCCGGTGGTTATTCCGATATCCGCGAGGCTCCCATACTCACCGGTCACTCCCGTTGGACGTTTGAATATGTTGCTGCGCAAATAGTTCTCTATGATCCGGATGGAACTGTCATTCTCGAGCGGTTGTCCCCCACGCAGCCCGTTGTATATGGTCTGGACAGCCGTGTTGTATGCGGTGACGAACCCGGTGATATCCTCGATCATGCCCTCGTAATCTTCGTTGACCGTGATCGTCGAGGTGCCCGCAGACAGAAGCGTGAAACTCACGCCGCCTATCGCATCGTTTATCGTGTTGGTGTTTCTGGTCATGCTCTGACCATTTACGGTGAACTGGGCATCCGTGCCGGCGGTCTGATCTGCCGTGTCAAGGTGTACCGCTGCAAGAAAACCGCTCGTACCGTCGGTGAAATCTATGGTCCTGCTGCCTAACGCTTTTGAGATGACACGGATCGTGTCGGTGCTCGCGTCAAACGATGCAGTAACGTTGGCATCGGAACTGTTTATTGCGCCCAGAACGTCGCTCAGCGTCTCCGTGTTCGGGTCGGTTATCGTGATCGTCGTGCCGTTGATCTGAAACGTCCCTGCGGTCACAACACCGACTCCGAATATCTCATCAAGGGTCTCGCCGGGATTGACGACCGCAACGTCAACGGTGCTTTCAAGCGTTGTGGGCGTGCCACTCTGAGTTGCTCCTATGAGTCGTGCGCTCTGGAGAAAGTTGCTCGTATCCGAAGTCGCACCCAGATTGATTATGGCAGTACTCGCCGGGTTGTCATTGGTAAGGACAATCTTGTTCGTCGTGGCGTTAAACGTCGCAGTGACGTTCGTATTATCACTGATCCTCGTCAGCACGTCGTTGAGCGAGTCGGTCCCAACATCTATGGCGATCTCTATGCCGTTTATGGTGAATGTGCCGCTCGTCGGTGCGAGACCGAACCCTGCCGATTCGAGCGGTACAGTCTGATTCACTACCTGACCGAGATAGGTGCTGCTTTTCGCAACCGTAGCGCTCGCCAGCGTCGTGACGTTCAC
>Ga0315291_10005969_pt1 | contig 15217 bp, 10 predicted proteins | sample YL17G12_20_MG_FD_203070 | JGI IMG/M metagenome (GOLD analysis project Ga0315291, IMG submission 203070) | Sediment microbial communities from Yellowstone Lake, YNP, Wyoming, USA - YL17G12_20 | ecosystem: Environmental > Aquatic > Freshwater > Lake > Sediment | place: USA: Wyoming | collected...
ACCGCCGCTCGCACCAGATGGATCCCGCCAACCAGCGCGAAGCGATGCGCGAGATCGCTCTGGACATCGAGGAGGGCGCGGACATCATCATGATCAAACCCGCGCTGCCCTATCTCGATGTCATCGCGCTGGCGCGCCGCCGGTTCGACGTGCCCATCGCCGCCTACCAGGTGAGCGGCGAATTCTCGCTCATCGAGGCTGCGGCGCGTTTGGGCTGGATTGACCGCGAGCGGATCATTCTGGAATCCCTCACTTCCATCCAGCGCGCCGGCGCGGATATGATCCTCACCTATTTTGCCAAGGACGCGGCGCGATTGCTGGCCCGCCAGGGGCCGTGACTCGACCTGCAGCATCGCGCGTGTCTGGGAGTTCGTTGCGCGTGACCGTTCGTTTCCACCGATTTTTGTTTTTACTGCCGCTGATCGCCGCATTTTCCCTTTTACATGCTGCTGGGGCGGAGAAACAGCGGGCAACTGGGCTGCGCTCCCTTGCCCACCGCATCGAGGCCATCCTGCGGCGGAGCGAGGCGCGGCGCGGGCAGTGGGGCATCGAAGTCGTTCGCCTTTCCGACGGCAAGACTCTCTATACGCGCGACGCCGAGCATCTGTTCCTGCCCGCCTCCAACATGAAACTCTTCACGACGGCGGCGGCGGTCGAGAAGCTCGGCCCGGAGTTTGTCTTTCGCACGACGGTTGAAACCGCGGCGGCGCCCGATTCCGACGGGCGTGTGGGCGACTTGTATCTGGTTGGCCGAGGCGACCCGACGCTCGGTAACCGCGTCTTCCCCGACCAACCCCCGCCTCCGGACAAGCCGTTGGCGGAGGCGGTCTTCCAAAGGCTGGCAGAGCAGGTGGTGGCGCGCGGCGTGCGCGAGGTGAGCGGGAACCTCATCGCCGATGACAGCTACTTTCTCTTCGAGCCCTTCAGTCACGGCTGGGAAGAAGAAGACTTGCAGTGGGGCTACGGCGCTCCCGTGACGGCACTGGCGTTCAATGACAACTCTCTGCTTCTACGCATCCGCCCGGCCGCCCAAGCCGGCGAGATGGCTGTGGTCACGATTGAACCTATACCGGACTACTATCAGCTCAACAATCGGTTGACGACTTCCGCTGCGGGGCTCAGGAAGCGCATCTATGTCGAACGCGCTCCCGGTACGAACGAGCTCGATGTCTGGGGTGAGATTCCGCTCGACGCGGGGGAAGAGCAGAGCGCGGTATCGATTTCAAACCCGCCCCTGCTGGCGGGCGAGCTTTTCCGCCGCGCACTCGAGGCGCGAGGAATTGCGGTGCGCGGGCGTGTGGAAGTCCATCACCTCAGCCGCATCGAAGCGGCTACGACAGCCGACCCATCTCCCAAAGGGCCTTCGCGCCTGGTGCTTGCCGAAAATCTTTCAGCCTCACTCCGGGAAGACCTCAAGACTATCAACAAACTCAGCCAGAACCTGCACGCGGAGATGCTTCTCCGGACGCTCGGGCGGGAAGTGAAGCAATACGGCAGCCTGACGGTGGGTCTTGAAGTCCTAATCGATTTTTCCGCCCAGGCAGGCATCGCGCCCGGGGAAGTGAATTTCGCCGACGGGTCGGGGCTTTCGCGCCACGATCTGGTCGCGCCGCGCGCCGTCATCAAGCTGCTCAAGTTCATGGCCGCTTCGCCGCGCTTTGAGGTTTTCCTGGATTCTCTCCCTGTGGCCGGCGTCGATGGGACGCTGGCAGAACGCTTTGGCGGCTCACCCGTCAAAGGGCGCGTGCGCGCCAAGACGGGGACGATGGACCACACCAACGCGCTTTCGGGTTACATGGACCTGCCCTCCGGGGAGCGTCTGGCGTTTTCTATCATCGGGAACGGTCACCTCCTGAAACCTGCGGAAGGCGCCGTCGTGATCGATGAGATTGTCCTGGTCATCTATCGCCAGTACGCGCGCCGGGGGAAGAAACGGTAGAGCCAGGGTCGGAGTGTGTGTGGAAGCCTGCTTTTGTAGAGCCGGTCCCGCAGGGCGGGACCGGCAAAGGTGATTCCAGCAACCGGCCGCCCTGAAGGGCGGCGCTAGAGTCGCAGCATGCAAACCGTTACCATCTTTGGCAGTTCTCTTCCCGGCGAGGGCAGCGCGGCTTACGAGGAAGCTCGTCTCCTGGGGCGCCGTCTGGCGGAGAGCGGCTTCGCCGTCTGTAACGGCGGCTACAAAGGCTTGATGGAAGCCTCGGCGCGCGGCGCACGCGAAGCCGGTGGTCATACGATCGGTGTGACGTGCACGCTCTGGCCGGCTTCGGCCAACCCGTGGATCGCCGAGGAAATCCGCACCCAATCATTCCTCGAGCGTCTTAGAACCCTTATCGAGCGCGGCGACGCCTACGTGGTGCTCCCCGGCGGAACAGGAACGCTCGCCGAGCTGGCGCTGGTGTGGGAAATGATGAACAAATCGAGTCTGGCGAAAACCGTGGGCGGAAGAAAGCCGCTGCTGGTCACGGGGCCTTACTGGCAACCGGTGATTGATTGCCTGAAGCAGGAAGGCTCGCTAGGCCGCATCGAGAATGCCAGCATGGAGGCCACGCGGCGCACCATGGAAATCGTCATGGTCGTGAGGAATGTGGAAGCCGCGGTCGAGCGCCTGCGCGGGCAGCTGTAGCGCACACCTCGACGCCCGCCCAAGTCGGGTCAGGGTCGCAGAGACCGCCACGACTTTGCGCAGCCCTGGAAAACACGGCCATCTCCTGCTACCCGAGGCTCGCAGTTTGTGATAGAAGAACTATCGGACCCTTTTGCCTGCGCCGCAGAGGACCTTCCTCGCAGGACCTCGCCGGCCGCGCTGCAGAGTTGACGCACCGCGGCGAAATGCACAATCCATTTGCGAGCGCGACCGATGGCCGCGTCAACGACTCCGAAAGAATCCGACCTCCTGCGCTACTCCATGGGGCTTTCCCTGGGCGTAGGCTTCTTCATGCTGGGGATGAAGGTCTTCGCTTTCTGGCTCACCGGTTCGGTAGCCATCCTCTCTGACGCGGCCGAGTCGGTGGTCCACGTGGTGGCGGTTTCCTTCGCCGCTTACAGCCTTTGGCTAAGCCAAAAACCCGCCGACCGCAGCCACCACTACGGCCACGATAAGATCGCGTTCTTTTCCGCCGGCTTCGAAGGCGCCATGATCGTGCTGGCGGCGATTTACATTATCTTCGTTTCGATTCATAAGTGGCTCACCGGCCTCAAACTCGAAAACCTCGGCAGCGGAACTTTGCTCATCCTGGCCGCCGCGATCATCAACGCCCTGCTGGGCGGCTACCTGGTGTGGGTGGGGAAGAAACACCAGTCCTTGATTCTGGAAGCCAACGGCAAGCACGTGCTGACCGATTCCTGGACGAGCTTCGGCGTCGTGGCGGGACTTTCCCTGGCCCTGCTGACGGGTTGGCTGCCGCTGGATCCCCTCCTGGCCATCGTGGTTGCCCTGAATATCCTCTGGACGGGCGGAAAACTGATGCGCCAGTCGGTCGGCGGGTTGATGGACGAGGGCGATCCCGAGGTCGAGTCCAAGATCAAGAAGGTTCTGGAGGAGATGACCTCCGAAGCGGGGATTGGATACCACGGTTTGCGTCACCGCAACGCGGGAAATACTGTCTGGGTGGAGTTCCACCTGCTCTTTCCACGGACGACGCTGCTGGAATCCGCCCACGCCCTGGCCACCCGCATCGAGGAGAGAATCGAGCGGGAATTGCACCTCCGGGCCGAGGTGACCAGCCATCTGGAGACGCTGGAGGATCACCACGAGATCCACACCCGCGCCCACCACCAGGATTTCTCCGGCTAAGTACTAATTTTTTGCTTGACTTGACGCACGCTAAGTGCTAAACGTCATGTTAGCTGCGCCAGTACGGTCGCTCTCCGGTGGTGACTTGTCGGAAGCGGGATCAAGGTGAGGGATTAAAGCAAGGGGCGCGCCTGCCACGAAGAGGGAGTTCCCCCTCTTTCTAAGCCACCAAAAAACCAGGCCAGGAACACGTGTGTCCCTGGAGTCTCCTCTGAGCTGAAGCCCCAGGGCCCAGCCGGGAGAACTCTCCGCGCTGTGGAGTTGTAGGTCGCTCCACACGCCAGGGAATTTGTGGGGTTAGGAGGAAAATATGCGGGGAACAAAGTCTCCCAGTCTCTTTTCGATCATCCTCGGGCTTTCACTGGTTCTCCTCTATCCAAGTCTGACGAAGGCAGCGGCTGCCGCCGGGAAAGGCCTCTATGCTCCCGGTGAACTCCTGGTCAAATTCAAGCCCGGGGTGCCGACCTATGTGATGGCAGAGATTCACCGTGGAGTCGGGGCCAGAGTTTTGAAAAACTTCCGCGGTGATCCACGGCTCTATCACGTGAGCATCCCGAAAGGCTGGGATCTGGAAAAAGCCCTTGCCTATTACCAGACGCGCGCCGACGTCCAGTACGCGCAGCCCAACTTGATTTATCACATCACCACGACCACGACCAGCGACCCCAGCTTCAGTCAGCAGTGGGCCTGGCAGAACACCGGTCAGAGCAGCGGCGTCATCGGTGCGGACGTGCGCGCGGCGGCAGCCTGGGACAAAGCGCGCGGACGCTTCTCGGTGGTGGTGGCGAGTATCGACACGGGCGTGGATTACCTTCACCGTGACCTCGGGCTGAACATCTGGACCAATCCCAAAGAAGCGGGTCTGAAATGTACGGACGGTATCGACAACGACACGAATGGCTTTCCCGATGATTGCCGGGGCTGGAACTTCGTGGCCAACAGCAAAGACCCCCGCGACGACAACGGGCACGGCACGCACACCGCCGGGACCATCGGCGCCCTCGGCAACAATTCGCTCGGCGTCACTGGGGCCAACTGGGACGTGCAGATTATGCCTCTCAAGTGTTTTGACTCGACGGGGAGTGGGACCACCGCTTGGGCGATCAGCGGCATTGACTACGCCCTGCAAAATGGCGCCCGAATCCTGAACAATAGCTGGGGGACAATCTACAACGACTCGGCACTGCTCGATGCCCTCAAACGCGCCGAGGCGGCAGGTGCGCTCTTCGTCGCCTCCGCGGGGAACGGTGGCGCGAACAACGATGTCACGCCGTTTTTTCCCTGCTCGTACAGTAGCGCGGTCTTTACCGGTTCAGTCATCCCTCCGACCAACATTCTTTGCGTGGCAGCGACGGACGACATGGACAACCATGCTGGGTTCACGAACTACGGCGCGAAGACCGTCCACATGGGGGCGCCCGGGGTCGGCATCCTGAGTACCTGGATCAACCAGAACTACATGTCCTTGGACGGCACTTCAATGGCGACTCCGCACGTGACCGGCGCTGCGGCGCTGCTCAAGGGTTGCAAAGCAAGTCTCAGCCCTATGGCCATCAGGCAGATTCTCCTCGCCAGAACTCGGCCGGTGCTGGACCTGTCGGGCGCCACCACAACCGGAGGCGTAGTGAACTACGAGGCCGCGATCAATGATCGCCGCGCGGCCGGGAGCGGCTACTGCGACCCCATACCCAGCAATGTCTCACCGGTCGCCAACCCCGGCGGGCCCTACGCCAGCAACTACAGGAAGCCGCTGCAGCTTGACGGGACGGGCTCCAACGATCCGGACGGACAGATCCTCATTTACTTCTGGGACTTCGGAGACGGTACGACGGGATTAGAGTCGACGCCCACCCACCAATACGCGACCGGTGGTGTGTATACAGTAAGGCTGACCGTTCGGGACAATCTGGGTGGCATGAGTTCGCAGGTCACCACGGCGACTATGCGCCCGGCGAAACACTGATCGGACGTCCAGTAAGAAGCTCAGTGCGCCGCAAAGGCCACGCCCAAAGTCGCCCGCCGTGACGCGCCTCGGTCACTGCGGGCCCCTGCGCGTGCCACCGCATAGCTTGCAACATCCAAACCTCCCTCTGAAAGGTCCCTAACCGCCCCTCGAAGAGGAGGGTCCTCACTGCCTGCGTTGACACTCCCTTCCCCCGCCGCTACGATTCATGGTGGCGGGAAGAACGAGGGAAGTCAAAAGTCAAATGTCAAAAGTGACAGGCCCGCCAAATTCAAGGGGCCAGTGAATCCACAACCGACTGCGGACGACGGACATCGGATAACGGACGCTTTCTCGCGCGAGGTGCTGGAATTTCCCGCCGTCGTGGCGTTACTGCGGGGCTTTCTCTCCGGTCCCATCGCCGAGCCGCTGCTTGCGGAGCTCGCACCCGGCGTGGCCGTGGAGCGCATTCGTCGCGACCTGGAGCGGGCGCGCGAGGCGCGCGAATACGCCCGCGAAAGATCCCGCCCCGCGCTCGGTGGGGTGAAAGACCCGCGCGGAATCCTCGAGAAGCTCGCTATCGAGGGTGTGTCTCTCACCGCGCATGAGATTCTGGCGCTGCTGGCCGTGGCGCGCGCCGCGCGAGATTTCCCCACCCTGTTCCGCGCCACGCCGTTCGCGCACCTCGACGAACTCGCGCGCGGGCTCGCCGACTTTCGCAGCCTGGTGGGGGAGCTGGACGGCAAGATCCTGCCGGACGGGTCCATCGATTCATCGGCCAGCCCCGAGCTCGCGCGCCTTCGGCGCGCTATCGAGCGCCTGCGGGTGGAATTGCAATCGACCCTGGAAAAACTTCTGCGGCGTTTCAGCCAGGACGGCGTGTTGCAGGACGCCGTGGTCACCATCCGCAACGACCGCTTCGTCCTGCCCATCCGCACCGAAGAGAAGCGGCACGTGGCCGGAGTGGTGCACGGCACCAGCTCCTCGGGCGCGACGGTTTACCTGGAGCCGCTCGAGACGCTGCCCCTCAACAACGAACTGGTGGAGCTGCAGGACCGCGAGTTTGCCGAAATCCAGAGGATCCTCGGTGTATTCAGCGCCAAGCTCCGTGAGCGGGTCGAGGACCTGCGGACGGCCACCGTGATCCTGGGCGAAGTCGATCTGGCCTTCGCCAAGGCGGAATTTGCCCACGCCTACGACTGCTGCCTGCCGCAGTTCGTTGTCGAGCGCGCGCTCACCCTCAAGGACGTTCGCCACCCGCTGCTCGAGAAGGCCCTGCGGGCCCAGAAGCGCACCTCCGTGCCGTTGTCACTGGACCTGGTCGAGCCGAAGACCATGATAGTCGTCAGCGGGCCGAACACGGGTGGGAAGACGGTGGCGGTGAAAACCATCGGCTTGGCGGTGCTGATGGCCCAGGCGGGGTTGCCCGTCCTGGCGAGCGCAGCGCGCCTGCCGCTCTTCGGGCGCGTACTGGCCGACATTGGCGACCAGCAGTCGATTGAGGCGAACCTGAGCACCTTCTCCGCGCATGTTACTAATATCGAGTCCATGGCCCGGGTGGCCGGCCGCGACGACCTGGTGCTGCTCGACGAGCTGGGCGCCAGCACCGAGCCCAACGAGGGCGCGGCGCTGGCCGTGGCCATCCTCGAGCACTTCCGCGCCCGGCACGCGATGACCTTTGTCACCACTCACCACTCGCGACTGAAGGCCTACGCCGCTGAGACTCCGGAAGCCGAAAATGCCGCTATGGAGTTCGATGAGGCCACGCTGCAGCCCACCTACCGGCTGCTGATCGGCTTGCCGGGCAAATCCAGCGCGCTGGATATTGCGCAGCGGCTGGGGCTTGAGCCTTCCATCGTCGAAAAAGCGCGCACCTTGCTCCATCCCGCTGACGCGGAGGCGGCGGCCTTGCTGGCTCAACTCCACGCGCAGAAGACAGAGTTCGAAAATGCTACGGCGCGTCTCGCCGAGCAGCGGAAAGACCTGGAAGCACGCCGGGTCGAGCTCGAGACAAAATTCCAGGAGGAGCGCCGGGCCAAGCTGAAGGAATTGGACAAGCGTCTGGAAGAAACGCTTCGCCAGTTCGAAAAAAAGTGGCAGGAGACTGTCGCCGAGCTGCGCACGCAACTCGAATCGGCCAAGGCCGCGCGGCGCGTCGACCGCAAGGCCGCCAGCCTGAAACAAGAAGTTCGTGAGGAGTGGAACGCCCAGGTGCTTGATACCCTGGGCGCGCCCGTCGTGCCTGAGGAAGTCGCTCTCGACGTGCCGCCGGCCGTGGGTGACCGCGTGCGTGTCGCGAATCTTTCCACCCCGGGTACCGTCATCGCCCTGATGGATGCCGACCACCTGGAGATCGAAGTCGGCCGCCTGAAGATGCGCCTGCGCAAAGAGGAGGTTCGAGTTCTCAGTCGCAGCAAGCCGGGTGGTCCCGGGTCGCGAGCGGTTGTCGAGCCACCGCGCGGTCGGGCCGGAATTCCGGTGGGCCATGGGCTGGAAGAGTCCTCGTCCGAGACATCAGCAGAAATCAATGTAATCGGTACGACCGCCGAGGAAGCTCGCGAGCGGGTGGACAAGTTCCTGGACCAGGCCTTCCTGGACGGGCGTTTCCGCCTCCGCGTGGTCCACGGGCACGGCAAAGGCATCCTCCGGAAAAGCCTGCGCGAGATGTTTGCTTCCCATCCCCACGTTGAAAAGTTCTACCCGGCTCCCCAGCGCGAGGGCGGCACAGGGGCAACAATCGTGGAATTGAAGATGTGAGGGGGTCTTTTGCTGGGGGACCGGCAGATGCCGCTTGGGAAGGCCGCGCTAGGGCGCGGCTTCGTGGGTGGCGGGACGACCGCGCAGGCAACTGCGCACTACGGCAATCAACTCTTCCGATTTGACGGGTTTGTTCAGGTACTCTGTGGCCCCGGCATTCATGGCTTCCAGGTAGCTACCCACCTCGCCGTACGCCGTGAGGATGACCACGGGCACCTCGCTGCCGGTCTTGCGGAGTTCCTGCAGAACGCTCAGTCCATCCCCGTCCGGCAAGCGCAGGTCACTGATGACCACATCGAAGGAATTCTCCTTGAGGACCTGAGCGGCTTGTGCCGCCCCCTCAGCGGTCTTGACCTGGAAGTTCTCACCCGACAGGATACGGCTGAGGATCCGCAGGAAATACGGGTCGTCGTCAACGATGAGGATGCGGCCTGTCAGTTCATCCGTCACGCGGTCCTTCTCAAAACACCTCGCTGGGTGGAAAGCCGTACAATTCACCCCGAGGGCCTTCCCGCCATTTCCATGCACGTCAGGCACCATTATTTCTGGCAGCCGAAGAGGCAAGAACGGCATGTTCATCAGCCGACATCTTGCCGCGCCCAGGTAACGAGCCTGAGCGAACGTTGTTCTGAAAAGAGCAGAAGTGCAGGTGCGAGGGAGGGGCTTCAGACCCCGTATCGGGCGAAGGGGGGCCGCATCGTGGAAGGTGTTAGGCGGCCAGAGAGGTCGTGCTGACGCCTTCTTTTTTCCCCAGGCGACGACGAATAGTGCGGGGATTAATTTGGAGCAACTGTGCGGCCCGCAACCTGTTTCCACGCGCGTATTGCAGCACGGTTCTCATTACCGTATCGCTAATCTCACGCATAGGACTGCCTAGCGTGAAGGTTAGCGTGAAAGTGGGCTGCATTTCCGCGGGGGTGTCCGCCTTGATCGTAGCGACAGGCTTGGGATTAGAGCCAAACTCTCGGCTTTCATTCTGGCTTCGAATCCCGGGGATAGTTCTCATAGCAACCTCCTATCCGAATAGACATGAAGAAATGCCGCCCTTTTGTCAGCATTTTTGGTTCCCTTGCGGTTTGTCCCCGAAGTTGTTGAAAAATAGACATCGCGTCCCATTCATAGGACCTTTTGGTGACAGACAGATTGAGTTGCTTCGCGCATAATCGTGCGGCATTTGCCCCAACTTCGAACCTCATTACGGTTGGCTGGAGACCAGAATCGGACCTTTCTCGACCTTTTTCTTGCCTCTTTTCAATAAGTTGGAGAACACGGACATTTTAGCGTTGCTGGCACCCGAGATGCCAAGAAGTTTGCCTTAGGGCGGCGGGCTACCACGGTCCGCCTCTGACGGCAGGAGCAGAATAAATGGGCAAGCAGAACTCAGTCCTGAATCGCCTTCTGGGGTTTTTCAGTTCTATTAGGTGCGGACTCATCCTTCTGGGGCTGTTGGGAACGGCGGTGGTGATCGGGACCATCGTCCTCCAGCGGCCGATGGCGCGGGAAGGTCAGATCGAGCAGATCTACGCCCCGCAGACGATCCGTCTGTTGAACTTTCTTGGCCTCTTTGATGTCTTTCACGCCTGGTGGTTCATGCTGCTTTTGGGATTGCTGGGCGCCAACATCGTCCTGGCATCGCTCGAGCGCTTCCCGCAGGCGTGGCGCTATTTCTCGCGCCCGCATCGCGTTGCCGACGAGTGGTTTGTGCGCAAGCTGCCGATTGTCCGGGAAATTCCTATTGGCGCCGGCCAGCCGGAAGATGCGCTCCAGCGCGCTGCCGGGAGATTCGCCGCGGCAGGTCTTCGTGCTCATCCGGAGGCGCTTAAGCAAGGGACGCTCTACGTTGAAAAGCACCGCGTTGCGCGCCTGGCCCCCTACGTTGTGCATCTGAGTCTGCTCATTATTTTCGCCGGGGCCATCGTGGACGGCAAATGGGGCTACCGAGGCTTTGTCAGCCTGGGGCCCGGCATGCGAAGCCACGAAGTGGATTCCCTTTCAGGCAACGGGCCGATCCAGCGGTTGCCTTTTACCCTTCGTTGCGACGCGGCGGGGATGGAGAAATACCCTGACGGCTCCCCGCGCCAGTACTGGAGCCGACTGGTGGTGGAAGAGAACGGGCGGGAAGTGCTCAAGAAGCAGATTTTCGTGAACGATCCCCTCACCTATAAAGGCGTCCGCTTCTTTCAGGCGAACTACGGACCGACTGGCGCCCCGGCCAAGCTGGTGATCGAGGCGTCCTGGCCGGGACAAGCGCGCCCGCCGCAGACCTTCACGCTGCGCCCCGGTGAACCGGCGACGCTCGGTGATTCGGGAGTTCAGGTCGAGCTGGCGGATTTCGTTCCCGACTTCGTCCTCGAGGGCAACCAATTGAGCACCCGCTCGAATGAGCCCAATAACCCCGCCATCCGGCTGCAAATAACCCAGGATGGGGGAAAACGCTCCGCGGTGTGGTTCTTCCCCAAGTCTCCTCAGATGAACTTCCCCGATGAATCAGGGGTTGCCTTCCAGTTGCGCGCCGTCGAGATGGGATACACCACCGGGCTTCAGGTGGCCAAGCAGCCAGGGAAAGAGTTGATCTGGGGAGGTTGCCTGATTCTGGTTGGCGGGCTTTGCCTGGCGCTCTATATGGCGCACATCCGCATCTGGGGAGTGGTGGGGCGCGACGCGAAGGGCCGCCCGGTGCTGGTGCTCGGCGGGCAGCCCAGCAAATATCGCGAGAGTTTCGAGGAGCGGTTCAACGAGTTGGCCGACGCGCTCGAGGCGTCGCTGCGCCCGCCCGCAGTTAATAAGCGCGAGGTCGAGCGGTTTGTGGCGTGACCATTGTTTGTCATTCTGATCCCGTCCCGCTCAGAGCGGGAGGAGAAGAATCTCAGCCTTGCCGCTCAGGATGCCAACAGCAGGCCGATAGCTCATAGCTGACGGCTGATAGCTGAAAGCTGATAGCTCTTCTTGGAGGAAGGTTCGAATGGCAAAAGTCATAAGCACTCATGTCACGGAACGTCATCCTGCGAATGCGGCGTCGTGGATTCTGCTCGTGGTCGGCGTGGCCGTCGCCACCGTGCTGGCGATTTCCGTCCCGCGCCTGATCGGGTCAGGCGGCTGGATGACGGGCGAGAAGTTTCTCTATATCGCGCTCATCGCCTATCTGGGCGCGTCGGCGCTCTACTTCGCATCGCTCGCGGTGCGCCAGCCGGCGGCGGTGGCGGGCGGGGTAGCGCTCACGCGCGGCGCGTTTCTGGTGCACACGGCGGGTATCGGCGTCCGTTGGGCGGCCTCGGGGCACGCGCCCTTTTCCAACATCTATGAGATGGTGCTGATGTTTTCCTGGGGTGTGGTCGCCATGCAGCTCCTGGCCGAATGGAAACTGGAGCTGAGATACTTCGGCGCCGTCACCATCCCCATCGCCGCGCTGGCCTTGGTCCTGTTGCAAGTGCTACCCGGCGAAATCCGTCCGCTGGTTCCCGCGCTGCAGAGCACCTGGCTGCAGATTCACGTGACGCTGGCCATCTTGAGTTATGCCGGTTTCACGCTCTCCTTTGCCGCCGGGATTCTCTATTTCGTCAAGGACGGTGCCAGCCCGCGCGGCTTCCTGAATTGGACGACTGGCCTTCTGGCGGGCACCTACGGCCTCATCGCGCTGACGTCCGTCGACCGCGGGCTGAACCTCCTGCTGCCCGCCTGGGACAGCGCGAACGGCGAGAAAATCATGATTGGCCCCAAGCAGGCCCTGATGGTGCCGCTCGCCGGGCTCGGCTGGCCGTTCTTGATTGTCCTGGCGCTGGCCGCGGCCGCGCTGGCCTTCAACCTCTTCGACACCTTCTCCAACGGCGCCGGCGACGCCGCCCGCTGGGCGCGGCGGCTCTTCCTGGCTTCGGTTTTCGCGCAGTTCGCGGCGCTGGTGGCGCTGGCGGCGAAGATCGAGTCGGGGCCTTACTTCGCTCCCCAGGCCGGCCAAAGCGTCGCCGTGGCATTCTCTTCCAGCCCCTTCCTGCTTTCCGGCATCGTGGGCGGAATCTTCATGTCGCTGGCGTGGCTGGTGCTCGCCTGGAAGCACGACACGATCGTCGAGTTCCTGCCCCACCGCGACACACTCGACAACCTGATCTACAAAACCGTCGCCGTTTCGTTCCCGCTGCTGACGCTGATGATTATCGCCGGCGCCTACTGGGCCAACCGCACCTGGGGCGCGTATTGGAGCTGGGACCCGAAAGAGGATTGGGCGCTCATCACCTGGCTCACTTACGCGGGATATCTGCACATGCGGCTCACGCGCGGCTGGCGCGGCCGTCGCGCGGCATACATGGTGATCATCGGCTTCGCCATTGTCATGTTCACCTTCTTCGGCGTGACGTACCTGCTGCCGGGCTTGCACGCGTACGCGTGAGAGAAGCAGGAGTCAGAAGACAGGAGTCGGAAGACAGAAGCAAGAAGCGAAATCGGAACTCATTGCGGGCGCAGGCTCCGGTTGCGCCCTCTTCTTTTCTGCTTGTCACTGCCCTTCAGGTCACTCGCCATTGGCCACCGTTTGCGGGAAACGATTGAATCATTGACTCGCCGAATCACTGAGCCAATGACTCAAGGCCTCAATGGCCCAATCACCTCATCCCTGAAATTCCAGCCGGACTTTTTGTCGATGCGATAAACTAGGGTTCGGGACAGCCATGAGACGCGTATTCGCCCCGCTCCTCGCAGCCGTAATCCTCCTGCTGTATAGCGAGATCTTCCCTCGCAATCCCAGCGCGTTTCCACAGAACCAGCCGGGGGTGCCGCAACAAAGCAGCGAACAGGGGACAGGTTACAGGGAGCCGAAAGTACCATCGAACCATTCACGAGCGGGGTCGAGCGAGCCGGCCGCCTCGGTATCAGAGACGTTGGCCGGGCAGCCGTTTCGCCCTTTCATCCCCCAGACCTGGGACGACCTGCGCAGCTTCGACGTGCCCCTGGCGGACCGCGCGCACTCACCCGAAGAGGTCTCCTGGGACTATTACTATCGCGTTCCGTGGCGGGCGATTTACAAGAGCTATCCGGTTTACGCTCCTGCCCACGAGCCGCCCGGCTATTTCGCGTGGCTCCAGCAGCAGGAACCGCAAGTCCTCTGGGGCCTCGACCGCGAAGGCCGCTCCCATCGGCCCGAGCTCGAGAAGGAAGCCGATTGGGTCGCAGCCGGGGAACTGGTTTTCGACGCTCCGATCGCCTTCGACACCGACCCCTGGGGCGCATCGGTGGTGGGCGTGGAAGAGGTTCGCAAGCCCGCTTGGTACAGCGCCACGGGCACGCCGGTCGGCGCGGACGGCGTGATGCCTTTTACGCGTTACGTCATCCGCAAGAAAGGAGTCGTCGAACTCGGCCAGCAATCCTGCGGCATGTGCCACACGCGCGTCATGCCGGACGGCGCCATTGTGAAGGGAGCGCAGGGAAATTTCCCGTTTGATCGCGCGGCGGCTTTCGCGCTGGAAAAGCTCGCGCCCGGCGCGGAAAACCCGGAACCGGTGCTCGCTCGCGTGCGGCAGTTTTTGCGGTCCGCATTCGGCGCGCCCTGGCTCAAGCCCGCTCCCGAGGGCCGGCTCGGCGAGATGTCACTCGAGGAGATTGTCGCGGCGCTGCGCGCGATTCCGCCCGGCGTCATCGATCGCACGGGCAGCAGCCCGTTCCATCCCATTCAAACGCCCGACCTGATTGGGGTGAAAGACCGGCTCTACCTCGACCACACGGGCCTGGCGCAGCAGAACTCCATCGCCGATTTCGTGCGCTACGCGGCGCTCAATCAGGACATGAAAGGCCTGGCGCGTTACGGCGACTTCATCCCCGAGGGCATCAATTTCCGGACGCTGCCTGATCCCAAATCGCGCTCGCGCTACCTCGACGAAGAGCTTTATGCGCTGGCGTGCTTTGTCTATTCGCTCGCGCCGCCGGCGAACCCCAACCTGTTTGACGCATCATCCGAGCGCGGCCAGAAGATTTTCGCGCGCGAGGGTTGCGCGCGCTGTCACACGCCGCCGCTCTACTCGAACAACAAGCTGACCCTCGCCGAGGGCTTTACACCTTCAGCGGAAATGCGCAAAGACTACGAGATCGAGTTGGCTTCGATCGGCACAGACCCGAATCTGGCGCTCGGCACCCGGCGAGGGACGGGCTTTCATAAGGTGCCGTCGCTCAAGGGCCTTTGGTATCACGGCATGTTTCCACACGACGGCTCGTGCGCCACCCTCGAAGATTGGTTCGACGCGCGCCGCCTGCGCGACGATTACGTCCCCACGGGCTTCAAAGGCTACGGCGTCGCCGCGCGCGCCGTCCCCGGCCATGACTTTGGCTTGAACCTTTCCCCCGAAGATAAATCCGCCCTCATCGCCTTCCTCAAAACCCTGTAGCGGCGATTTCATATCGCCACGTCGCAGAGACGGCCCGGTGGGCCGTCTGAGACGTTCCACCGGAACGTCTCTACGTCGGTCGTGCCCCTCGCGCCGCGCTACTGGCGCAGGATCTCGCTGATCTTGTCGATGAGGACCTTGGGGTCGTAGATGGGCTTCTCGAGATAGGCATCGGCGCCGGACGCCGTGAGCAGGCGCTCGCGGTCGCCTTCCATGGCGTGAGCGGTGGCGAGCAGGATGGGGAGTTCCTTGCCTTCGGGCTGCTGGCGGATCAGATGCGCCAGATCAAGACCGTCAACGGGGTGGCCGTCATAGAAACAGTTGGCCAGCGATACGTCGAGGATGACCACGTCAACGGCG
>Ga0315291_10005974_pt1 | contig 15209 bp, 12 predicted proteins | sample YL17G12_20_MG_FD_203070 | JGI IMG/M metagenome (GOLD analysis project Ga0315291, IMG submission 203070) | Sediment microbial communities from Yellowstone Lake, YNP, Wyoming, USA - YL17G12_20 | ecosystem: Environmental > Aquatic > Freshwater > Lake > Sediment | place: USA: Wyoming | collected...
CCGACGGAAAGCAACTACTTGGATTGGTCAGAGGAGGTACCCGATGGTCGGTATTAAATCCTTTGGTGCCTACATACCCTGGCACCGGCTAGACCGACAGCAATTCCTGAAAGCCTGGGGAGGCTTTGCCATCCCCGGCGAGAGGTCGGTGGCGTATTACGATGAGGACAGCGTAACAATGGCCGTCGAGGCGTCGGTGAACTGTGTGAAGGACTTCGACGCGCAGAAGATAGACGGACTTTACTTCGCCACCACATCGGCACCTTACAAGGAAAAGCAGTCGGCCGCCACAATGGCCCTGGCTCTCAATATGCGGAGCGATATCCGCACCACGGATTTCACCACATGTCTTCGGTGTGGCTCGACGGCGATGCTGATGGCCTACGACACCATCAAGGCTGGGTCGGCCAACAGCATACTGGTGGCTGCAGCAGATTGCCGCGTCGCGGCGCCGTCAGGGATGACGGAGCAGTCGCTGGGAGATGGCGCCGCAGCGTTCCTCCTGGGAAACAAGGACGTGGTCGCCGAGATACTGTGGACGTACTCGATATCCGACGATCTTGTCGCCACCTGGCGCGGTGAGAACGATGTATTCCTCCGCGGCTGGGAAGAGCGCATGGTCATGGACGAGGGCTACTCCAAGGTGGTCCCCATAGCCATCAACGGGATACTGAAGAAGAGTGGGATGAAGAAGGAAGACTTCACCAAGATAGTCTTCGATCCGCCTGGTGATGCCAGGAGGCACGGCAAGACGGCAGGTGAACTCGGTTTGAACCCGGCGCAGCTGCTGGACCCGCTCGGCTTGTTCATGAACATGGGCATGACCGGAAGCGCCATGGCTCCCCAGATGCTCTCGTTGGCGCTGGAGACGGCGAAGCCGGGCGAAAAGATTCTCTACTGCGGCCATGGCAACGGCGCTGACGTAATGATCCTCCAGGTGACCGATGCCATCACCAAGCTGCCCCAGCGCCGGGGTCTGATGAAACATCTGTCTGTCAAGAAGTCCTACGACAACTACGAGAGCCTGCTCAAATGGCGCGACATCGTGCCCCTCGAGGCGGCGAGAAGGCCTGATAGGCAACACATACGCATGCCGGCAACCTGGCGCGACCGGAAGGTGCTCCTTGGACTGTGGGGCGTCAAATGCCGGAAATGCGGGCAGCCTCAGTATGACAACGGCGCCATGAGCACCCCGCCGATACGTGTCTGCGCCAAGTGCCAGTCTCAGGATGACTTTGACGACTACTGCTTCTCCGGGAGAACGGGCACCGTGTTCAGCTACACGCATGACCAGCTGGCGCCCGTGGTCGACCCGCCGGCATCCATAGTGCTGGTGGAGTTCGATGGCGGTGGTAGGGCCTTCTTCGACCTCACCGATAGAGATCCGAGTGAAATCAAAGTAGGCACCAGGGTGGAGTTTACCTTCAGAAAGCTGCAGCTCGACAGGGGACTGACCAACTACTTCTGGAAGGTTCGCCCAACGAGGTTCTAAAGGAGACAGATGAGATGGCAGGAAGCATAAAGGATAGAGTAGCCATAATCGGCATGGGTTGCACCAGGTTCGGTGAGCTCTGGGACAAAGGCCCGAGCGAACTCATAGTAGATGCAGTGACCGAGGCGTACAAGGATGCCGGCGTCACGTCGAAAGACATACAGGCGGCGTGGGTGGGCACCCTCTTCAGTGGAATGGGGGGGCGCTCTCTCAGCGAACCATTGAAGCTGCAGTACATCCCGGTCACCAGGGTGGAGAACGCCTGTGGCTCGGGACACGAGGCGATGAGGGGCGCTGCATATGCCGTCGCTGCCGGCATATGCGACGTGGCCCTCGCGGTGGGATTCGAGAAGCTGAAGGATGAGGGTGGCAGTGGATTGCCGGGCATGGAAAACCGCTCCAACACGCACTATCAGTCGACGCCGCCAGGCATGTTCGCCATGATGGCCACCAAGTACTTCGAACAATATGGCCTGACCCCTGAAGCCGGCAAGACCATGCTGGCCAAGATATCAGTCAAGAGTCATAAGAACGCCGTATTGAACCCCAAGGCACACTTCAGACGGGAGATAACGATAGAGCAGGTATTGAATGCCCCCATCATCGCTTGGCCATTGGGTCTGTTTGACTGCTGCGGCGTCAGCGACGGCGCAGCAGCCGCTATTCTTGCCAGTCCTCAGGTTGCCAAGAAGCTTCGTCCGAATCCCGTGTACATAAAAGCTCTCCAAATATGCGCCAGCCCCGCGTCAGGACGGATGACCTCGGACTACGACTACGCCCACGTTGAGGAGGCCTATCGTGGAGGCATCGCTGCCTACAAGGAGGCGGGGATCAAGGATCCGCGGAAGGAAATAGGCATGGCCGAGGTCCATGACTGCTTCTCCATAACCGAGGCTGTCACCATGGAGGACCTCCAGTTCAGCCAGAGGGGCAAGGTGAAGGAAGACATAGATGCCGGATTCTTCGAGATGACCGGTGGGCTGCCGGTGCAGCCCGACGGAGGGCTGAAGTGTTTTGGGCACCCCATTGGTGCATCGGGAATAAGAATGGTTTATGAGCTGTACCTGCAGCTGCTGGGCCGGGCGGGCAAGCGCCAGATAAAGAACCCGAAGCTGGGCTTGGCCCACAACATGGGCAACGAGCCGTATGCACCGGTGGTCAGCATATGTATTGTGGGGCTTTGACATCGTGGGGTAGGGTGAGATTCGTACGGTGCAGCAGAATGCTGCGGGGGTTCGAGGTGCCCACGCGTCACGTGCAAGCTCTGCTTCGCTTGTGCCCCCATCGGGGCGTGCAGAGGGGCGAAGCCCATCTGCATTCTTTGCTACCCCCAAGAGTGGGGGCTCGGGGGTTAAGGTAGTCAGTCAAAGAGACAAGGAGCAATCATGATCGTTGGAGGCTGCGATGCAGGCTCGGCCGCCGGCAAGGCCGTGGTCATGAAGGACGGAGAGATCACCTCATATGCAATCATCCCCTACACTGCGAAGCGTGATGTGACGGCCCGCGCTGTCATGGATGAGGCGCTCAAGAAAGCGGGCCTCGCTTCCATAGAGGATTTGGATTACATCGTGGGCACAGGCTACGGGCGGCTCAAGGTCCCCTTCGCCAATGAGAACATCTCGGAGGTAGTCTGCCACGCCAGGGGCGCTCACTGGCTTCGCTCCTCCGTGAGGACGGTGTTGGACATCGGCGGGCAGGACTGCAAGGTGATATCTCTGAATGACAAGGGCAAGGTCATGGAGTTCGTTATGAACGACAAGTGCGCGGCGGGGACGGGGAGGTTCTTCGAGGCCATGGCCAGAACCTTGGACTGTGGGCTGGAAGGGCTGTCATTGCTCTCCCTCCAGTCGAAGAGCCCGGCCACTATCAGCAGCCAGTGTAGCGTGTTTGCCGAGTCCGAGGTGATAACCCTGGTCAACGAGGGGGTCAACCCGGCGGATATCGCCGCCGGCCTCCACAAGTCCGTAGCCGGGAAGCTGAATACTATGGTCAGGAAGCTGGGCCTCGTTGAGGACATCGTGCTGACGGGCGGATGTGCCAAGAACGAGGGCCTGGCCAAGGCACTGGAGGAGAAGCTGGAGGTGAAGATTGAGAAACTGCCCCAGGATCCCCAAATCGTCGGAGCCCTGGGAGCAGCCCTGATAGCCAGACAGAAGCTGAGCGATGGGTCCCAGGCCGCTTCCAAAGTGAGGCAGGGCTCGTCGTAGTCTGAAGGAACTGGCATCTGCGCCTCCTTTGCCAACTGCAACCCGGCGAGTGATGCGACTGCTGGAGGTAGGGAGATTGTCATGAAAGCTCTGGTTACTGGCGCCACGGGACTGGTGGGGAGTCACATTGCCGAGCGCTTGTTGGCGCAGGGACATCAGGTGCGCGCTCTGGCCCGGAAAACGTCGAATCTGGATCACCTCCGGGCCACTGGCATCGAGGTTGTCTTCGGCGATGTCGAGGATCGCGAGAGCCTTCCTCCGGCACTCGACGGCATTGAGGTCGTGTTCCACGCCGCGGCAAGAGTGACGCCGGGATGGGGTTCCTGGCAGCAGTTTGAGGCTACTATTATCAAGGGCACTGAGAACATGCTTTGGGCCAGCGCCAATGCTGGAGTTTCGCGCTTTCTTTACGTCAGCTCGTGCGACATATATGTTGAAGCCTGTCACGGTGGAATACTGGCCAATGAGTCCACACCCTGCGAGATTACTTTCACGCCTAACACCTACTACGAGTGCGCCAAGCTGCAAGCCGACAAACAGGTCTTCGATTATCAGAGACTGGAGAGACTCCGGGTGTCGGCCATCAGGCCGGGCTGGGTCTACGGACCCCGAGACAGGCTGCTTTGTGACCGGATTGCCCGCCAACTTGAGATGCCCATTGTGATGTGGCCGGGGAAGGCAAACCCCAGGATACCTTTGATCTATGCCTCCGATGTCGCCGATTGTGCCATTATGGTGGCCACGAGTGAAAAGGCAGTCGGCCAATGCTATAACGTAGGGCCTCTCTACGAGGTCCGACTGCGGGACTTTGCCGCCGCCATGGCCCGGGCAATGGAGCGGCCAGAGCCCAATATCTTCGTCCCCTATGGATTGGCCTACGTCTGGGCTACCATCATTGAGTTGTGGTCAAAGCTGAGCCGTGCCAGAGAGATGCCTTATCTGAATCGCGCTAGCCTCGGACACCTCAAAAGCGAAATATTGCTCGATGTCTCCAAAGTCAGGAGGGAACTCGGATGGGAGCCCAAGGTCTCGCTGGATGAAGGCATCAGGTTGTACGTCGAATGGCGGCGGAGGCAGAAGAGAGGCTAGCTTCCTACCGGGGGTTCCCAAGATATTGCTCAAGGAGGCGTTATGGTTGGGATAGTGTCATATGGTGCCTACGTACCCTGGTACCGGCTGAGCCGGCAGGAGTTCCTGAGGGCCTGGGGTGGCTTCGCCGTGCCGGGGGAGAGGAGTGTGGCCAACTTCGATGAGGACAGTCTGACCATGGCGGTCGAAGCGTCAATCGACTGCCTGGCGGATACCAATGCCGGGACGGTGGACGGACTGATCTTCGCCACCACCACCGCTCCGTATGCTGAGAAGCAGGGCTCGGCGATAATGGCCCTGGCCCTGGATCTGCGCCGGGATGTGCGCGCTGCAGACCTGACCAACTCGCTGCGGGCCGGAGCGGCAGGGATAGCCTGGGCCAGGGACGCTATCGAGGCTGGTTCGCTCTCCAGGGTGATTGTAGCTGCCTCAGACTGTCGTCTGGCGCCACCGGCCAGCTTGCTGGAGCAGGTGATTGGCGACGGGGCGGCAGCCGTGCTTGTAGGCAAGGACGATCTCATCGCTACCATCGATGGCAGTTACTCCATCGCCGACGAGTTTGGGGGGCTGTGGCGGGCCAGTACCGAGACCATGTTGCGCACCTGGGAGGATCGCATGGTGCTGGATGAGGGTTATTCCAAGGTACTCCCCGAAGCCATAAAAGGACTGATGAAGAAGTACAGCCTGACCGCCAAGGACTTCACCAAGGTTGTTCTAGATTTGCCGACCGATCTGAGGCGGCATGGGAAGGCGGCCGTCGACGCCGGGTTCGAGACGACGCAGCTTCAGGATGGCACTTCCCTGTTCGTGAATGTCGGCGCCACCGGTGCCGCTTCCGGGATGATGGGGCTGGTGGCTGCACTTGAGGAGGCCAAGCCTGGTGACACTATCCTCTTCGCCTGCTACGGCAACGGTGCGGATGCCATCATCCTGCGTGTGACCGAGGGCATAGCGAGGCTGGGTCCGCGGCGGGGTATGAAGAACCATCTTGCCTCCAAGAAGGTGCTTGCCAACTACGAGAAGTACCTGAAGTGGCGCAGCCTGGTGGCCGAGGCACCACCCCAGGGTCCTGGCCGGGGCCTCATCTCTCTCTCGGCAATGCACCGGGACAGCAAGACTCTCATTGGCGGCTACGGCAAGAAGTGCCTGCGCTGCGGCACTCCCCAGTTCTTCCAGGGAGGTGTCGGCTATCCACCCATCCGGGTGTGCATCGTTTGCCAGGCCAAGGACCAATTCGAGGATTACCGCTTTGCCAACAGGAAGGCCACGGTCTTCAGCTTTACCCAGGACAATTTGACACCGGCTATGGACCCCCCGGCGGCGGTGGCGGTGGTGGACTTCGACGGTGGAGGACGGGCCTTTCTGGACCTGACCGACCGTGATGTGGACAAGATGGAGGTCGGCATGCAGGTGGAGCCCACCTTCCGCAGGCTGTTCTTCGAACAGGGAATCCACAACTACTTCTGGAAGATCAGACCAATCAGGTGCTGAGAATAGGGGGAGCAACATGAGGGAGAGCATCAAGGATAAGGTTGCCATCGTCGGGATGGGCTGCACACGGTTCGGGGAGCGCTGGGACGCCAGCGCCGGCGACATGATAGTGGAGGCGGCCAGCGATGCCTTTGAAGATGCAGGCGTGGAGCCCAAAGACATCCAGGCGGCTTGGGCAGGGACCCTGTGGACCGGGATAACCGGGATGACGGTGGGCCATGCCCTGAAGCTCCAGTACGTACCGATAACCCGGGTGGAGAACGCCTGCTGCACCGGCACCGAGGCGGTGCGCAATGCGGCCTACGCTGTGGCCAGCGGCGTGTATGATCTGGTGCTGGCCGTAGGCTACGAGAAGATCAAGGACCTTGGGACTCCAGGAGTTCCTATGGCGCAGGGCTCGGGCACCCCGACCCAGGTGTTCCCGCAGGCTTCAGCACCGGGGCTGTTCGCTATGCTGGCCACCCGTTACTTTGCCCGCTACGGCCTGAGCCGTGTGGATGGGAAGACCATGCTGGCAAAGATATCGGTGAAGAGCCATGACAACGGCTCCACCAATCCTAAGGCCCATCTGCGGCGGAAGGTCACAGTGGAGCAGGTGCTGGCGGCACCCATCATCGCCTGGCCGCTGGGGCTCTTCGATTGTTGCGGCACCAGCGACGGCGCGGCGGCCGCCATCCTCACCCGGGCTGACATGGCCAAGAGTTTCAGGAATGACCCTGTGTACATAAAGGCGCTACAGATCGCAGTCGGGTTTGGCGCCGGGGACATGCGGTGCGACTACGACTACACCCATGTCGAGGAGGCCTACAGAGCCGGCCAGGCCGCCTATGCCGAGGCCGGCGTCACCAATCCCCGCCAGCAGATCAGCATGGCCGAGGTGCATGATTGTTTTTCCATCACCGAGGCCATCGTCATGGAGGATTTGGGATTCAGCCCCAGAGGCAGGGTCAAGGAGGACATTGAGGCTGGCACCTTCCTCCGCACCGGCGACCTGCCGGTGCAGCCCGATGGTGGACTGAAGTGCTTCGGTCACCCCGTCGGCGCCACCGGCGTGAGGATGATCTACGAGTGCTATCTTCAGCTTCGAGGCAAGGCTGGGGAGCGCCAGATAAAGAATCCCAAGCTGGGGCTGACTCACAACCAGGGAGGCCAGCCGCCCAGCGCTGCGGTCGCGGTGAGCATAGTGGGAGGAGAGAAAGGGTAGCCGGGCAGATTGGGCCCGGGAACTCCCAAGGGGCGAACTGACGGCTGGAGAGAGGTGAAGATGCACCCCGAGGAAAACAGGATGGGAAGGAGGAGAGAATCATGAAGATGAAGGCGGCTGTGCACTATGAGATCGGAAAGCCGGTGAAGGTCGAGGATGTCACGCTTGATGAACCGCAGGCCAATGAAGTTCTCGTGAAGGTGGCAGCCACGGGGATTTGTCACTCAGACATCCATTTCATGCATGGCCACATGCCTCAACCACTGCCGGTGGTAATGGGGCACGAAGGGGCGGGGGTGGTGGAGAGAGTCGGCCCCGGGGTCACTACTTTGAAACCGGGTGACCATGTAATCATGGTGGTGATCCTTTCCTGCGGCAGATGCCGCCATTGCATAGAAGGACAACCATCGGTGTGTCAGGAGTGGCTCAACTACCATTTGATGGGGACCTTGCCGGGGGGAACCAAGCGTTTGCACAAGAATGGTCAGGAACTCAGTCACTTCTTCAATCAATCCTCCTTTGCGGAGTACGCTGTGGTCACCGAGCGAACAGCCATAAAGGTTCGTGACGATGCGCCGCTGGATGTGGTATGCCTCCTGGGTTGTGGCACGAGTACAGGCATTGGTGCGGTGATTAACACCGCGAAATTCAAGGCTGGTGAGACTATTGCGGTCTTCGGCTGCGGCGGCGTCGGACTCAGCGCCATCATGGCGGCGAAGCTGTGCGGCGCGGACAAGATCTTTGCCGTGGACACCAACGACATGAAGCTGCAAAAGGCAAAGGAGCTAGGTGCCGAGTACCTTGTCAATCCTTCTCAGGAGGATCCAGTCCAGCGGATTGCGGCCCTATCCGGAAGAGGAACATCATACACTGGAGGCGGGGTCGATCATGCGATCGAGTGTACTGGAAACTTGACCGTGATGGCCCAAGCTTTCGACTCTGTACGCGTCGCTGGAAATTGCGTGCTGGCGGGCATGGCACCGCTCGGGTCGAAACTATCCGTTGATGCCTGGGGATTCAACGTGGGCAAGAAGATCATTGGATGCGTCCAGGGGGATGTCAGGGCCCAAATCGATATTCCGGCGTATGTCGATCTCTACATGGCTGGCAAGCTTCCCATCGACAAGCTTATCAGCAAGAGATACAAGGGCTTGGACCACATCAACGAGGTCATCGCCGATCTTGAGAATGGCAGGGTGGTTCGGGGCGTAGTCGTGTTCTGACCAAAGTATGCCGGGCCGGTTGCGATGCGAACTCCAGCCCAAGATGGGCTGAGGGCGAGGTCGAAGGTCGCGGTTGGGTCTCGCGACTGGCAACGGAAGATTGACCGCCTATCGACAATCTGAATTGGCAATAAGGAGGGCACCCATGGCTGGTTTCGAAGGCAGGACGCTGGAATTTGACCTGAGCAACGGGAAGATCACCAAAGGCAAGCTGGAGAAGGACACACTGCGCAAGTACATTGGGGGGAGCGGTCTGGGAGCCAAGCTGATGTGGGACCGGACTGACCTCCACGTCGACCCGCTGTCCCCCAAGAATCCCCTCTTCCTAGTCACCGGCCCACTGAGCGGCCATACTCTCCCCGGCGGTTCGCGGTTCGCCGTGTGTGCCAAATCTCCCCTGACCAACATATTTGGGGAGGCTGGCTGCGGCGGCGACTTCGCTCCCGAGATGAGGATGGCTGGCTGGGATGAGCTGATCTTCACGGGGGCGTCCGAGAAGCCGATCTATATCCTTATTCAGGACGGGAATGTAGAGATCAAGAATGCCTCGGACCTCTGGGGAAAGGGGAACTTCGAAGTCACCAACATTCTGAAGGAGCGCCACGGCGGCAAGAAACCCAAGGTGGTGGCCATTGGGCCGGCCGGGGAGAAGATGGTGCGCTTCGCCGCGGTATGCAGTGGCGAGAAGGACTTCGCCGCTCGTTGTGGCCTGGGCGCCATCATGGGGTCAAAGAAGCTAAAGGCCATCGTGGCCATCGGCAGTGGCAAGATACCTCTGGCTGAGGCCGAGAGGTTCGCAGAGAGACGGAAGGTGGCCATCAAGAAGACCAAGGAGCACGTGGCCACTCAAGTGCTTAGCATGATGGGCACGAGCGCTGCCGTAGAAGTGAGCATGGTCACCGGAGACATTCCGGGCAAGAACTGGTCAATAGTGGGCAACCAGGGTGCGGCTACGATCGGCGGCGCTGTGCTGAATAGCCCGGCTTTCCTCAAAGGCACCGATTCCTGTCATGGGTGCGTTGTGGGATGCAAGCGTGTGGTTGACGTCAAGGATGGGGCCTTCAAGGGCCTGGGGGGCCCCGGGCCCGAGTATGAAGGGATCGGCGCTCTGGGCAGCAACCTCCTGATTCACGACTTGGGCGCGGTCATCAAGATGAATCAGATGTGCAACGACTATGGGATGGATGCTATCTCTTGCGGTGGAACAATAGCCTGGGCCATGGAGGCCTTCGAGAAGGGCATTCTGACGGCCAAGGATCTTGACGGCATCGAACTCAAGTGGGGAGATTTCGATGCCGCCATGAAGCTGATTACCAAGATAGCCAAGCGGGAGGGCATCGGAGACGTGCTGGCGGAGGGCTCCAAGAGAGCGGCTGAGAAGGTGGGTAAGGGTTCCTCCGAGTTCCTGGTCGAGGTCAAGGGCATGGAGGTTCCCATGCACGATCCCAGGGCGCTCCATGGGCTGGCGCTTTCATATGCCACGGGCCCGCGGGGTGCCTGCCACACCAACGACCCGGCCTACTATGCCGGATCGGGCGTCTTCATCTGGCCCGAGTTCAACATAACAGCGTATGTGACCCTGCAGGCCAAGACCAGCCAGGGGTGGGGTGCCATAATAAAGGGGAGCCAGGACCTGGGGCAGATACTTAACGCTGGCATACTCTGCTACATGGTATGGGTGGCGATCAACGCTGAAGACTTAGTTGATCTTATGGTCGCATCAAGCGGTTTCGACTACACTTTGCCAGAGCTGACCGAATGTGGCGAGCGGATATGGCACTTGAAGCGCGGCATCAACAACCTCATAGGGATGACGGCCAAGGACGACCGGCTGCCCGAGCGGATCCTTACGGCGGCAACGGAGGGCGGCGCGGCTGGATCGGTGCCTGATATGAAGGTGCTGCTGGAGGAATTCTACCCGGCGCGAGGCTTGGCGCCGGACGGACGTCCGACCAAGGAAACGTTGGGCAGACTGGGACTCAACGACGTGTCGGCCAAGCTGTACCGTCCCTAGAGGCCAAGAACTTCGGTCTGCCGATGGGTCACAAGGCGGACTTGGCCGCCCCGTTGAGTAAGTGCGAGATGATGTTTCTGCAGACAATAGTCTGCTGAAACGTCTTTTCCTCTGTTCCTTCAGGAGGCTGCGTATGGACAAGCACAGTATGATCGCGCTGGTCAACAGATCGCCGGAGTTGGTGGACAGACATGACCGAGCGGGATGGCTGGACCTGTTCTCAACGAACGCTGTTGTGGAAGACCCGGTGGGCGGAGGCCCCAACCGAAAGGGCAAAGACATACGCAAGGGCAAGGATGCCCTGAGCCGGTTCTATGACATCTTCATCGGCCCGAACAGGATTAAGCTCGATGTACATCAGGACATCATTGCCGGCGACGAGATAGTCCGGGAAGTCTCGATACACACTACACTGCCCAACGGAGCCATCACTATAGTGCACTCCTATCTGATATACAGGATAGTGGAGGAGAATGGACAGCTCAAGATCGAGAGCCTGCGCGCTCACTGGAGCCTCGCCAAGAGCGCCGTGGGCATGATCAAGAACAGCGGATTCAAAGGCATAATCGGCTCCACAGTCCAGTTTGGCAGCATGATCAAGGTACAGGGCATGAAGCGCATCATGGAGTACTTCGCAGTCATCTACAAGGGCATCCTTAGGAAGGGGATCAAGTCCGCCAATGCCTTCGCCGCCGCCGTCGATGCCAAGGACGAGCGGGCTTTCGCGCGCCTCTTCGAAACCGGTGCCACTATCCATTTCCCCGTCGGCGGCAACCCCTTATCCGCAGGCGATTTCCTCAAAACGGCGGGTAGGGACGTCAAACTGGAATTCAAATGTCTGCGGTCATGCGGCTGGTTCACCTCCTGTGGGTTCGATGCCAAGGGAAGCGGATCGGACAAGCACGGTGTAGTCTTCCTTGAGTTCAGCCCGAAGAGCAAGAAGACAGTCAGCGTCCGCTTCTTCTGGAACTAGGAGGCACCATTATTCATCGACTCCAGGAGCGGGCTCACTGTGCCAGTCAGAATGCCTTGCTCCTCCTGGCTAGTCCTTGTCAGCACAGGAGATATCCTTGATGCAGTCGGCCGGGTAGAAGTTGTTCTCGTCCTTATCATGATTGGGATACCATACCTGAGCGAAGAACGGATTCCTCCTTGCCTCGTCGTCATAGTTCCAGGGTGGTGGAGCGCAATCCGGACACCAGTGGCCCGCTTTGAGAATGGTGTATGGTTTTCCCGCAAAGACGTGCCCTCGCGAGCACTCCCATCGGAGTGACTCATACATATCGCCGCTCCATTTCTGCGCCAGGCACTGGCCGCCTCTGAATCTGGCGGCGCCTTGCAGGTCTACCAGAGCGAGCTTCCTCTTGGACTCATCATACCCGTGGTCGAGCCTGTGCCACGCGGGCTCTGGATCCATCTGAGGCATGTTCACACCCCAGGCCGGAATGGCTTCGAAGGTCTCATAGTCCTTGAAGAAAGCCGTGATCCTCAGGTCACATCTGTTCTTGTACCAGTACACTGTTCCGTTCCGGTTGTTCTCGGCCATGTTCCTCAAGGTTTCGTAGGTGATCTGCTCCATCTGTTTCCGCAGCTCAGGGCTCTTCCTGCACTCAGCAGCCATCTGCTGCATCTCCGGCGGCACGGTCTTGGTCAAGGCTTCCCAGTAGGACTCGAGTGTGTCTCGCCAGTGATGCAGGTAACCGTTGAGAATGTCGCTGTCTTCATAGTACTCCATGTGGAAGTTCCTGAGAGCAAACCACTTACGCTCTGAACAGGACTCGACGCCTGATAGCCCGTTCAATTGGAAGCCCCTGTTCATGAGATCAAGAGAGACGATTCTCATACGGGGGCCACCAGTCATGTGGTATGCCCTGCGCCAGAAATCGGAATCACCGGCAATATCCAGGCAGCGAACCAGTCCGTACCCGGCATCTCGGGCGGTTATGTTCTCCATGAAGGAATCGATGGGCTGGTGGAACATGATGGGATCCATCTGAAAGAACTCGGAAAAATCGGATGGCATGATGAAGGTCAAGCGCAGTGATACCCAGTGCTTTATGTTGGATTCGAGGACGGCCCTTTCGCCCGCAATCTTGGTTACCGCGTAGTAGTCAAAAATCGAGGGCTTGAGGGGGTCTCCCATCCTGCCCCAGTGAATGCTCTGCAGGCGGTCCCCGATTGAGGCGATGGTCCCGGTATAGGCCAACCTGATGTGCTCGGCCCCGTTGGGCTGCGCCTCGATTGCTTGGACAACGTTCCGTATGCCATCAGTGTTGCACTTCTTGGCCAATTCAGGATAGTAATCGGCCTGAGGCGAAATCATAGCCATGGCATCGAGCACCCAGTCGGTCCCCCTGATTGCCTCCTCTACGTCTGCGTAGTTTGCCGCGTCCCCCCAAACGATCTTCAGCCCGCCGCCTTCTGCCACCCCTTTTCCGTGGATCGGCTTCGTGCCAGCTTCCTCCTCGTACTTCCGGATGAAGTTCTTGTTCTTCTCGGAAGGCCGAAGCAAGAGGACTATGTCGTATTTGTCCCTCCTGCTCCATAGCTCCTTGAGAGCTTCATGTCCCATGGTACCGGAGGCACCGAACAGGCAGACCTTTTCTTTCTTCATCGCTCACCCCCACTCTAATCACCAATCTCCTGCATCAAATGAGGGCGCCCAGCGTGACCTCAGCGGGCCCTTGGTGTTGCAGACGCAGGCTCGGCCATCATCGTTTATCGTTGTTCACGTAGGTCTTGCTATCTGGGTACGGCTGGTCTACGATATTCGAACTCTCACTCCGCATGATATTTCAATGTTCTGAGACAGTCAATCTGGCAACTGACACCATAGAAATGATGCAACCATTGGAGCCAGGTCAACAGGGGCTGACGGCATACCGGAAACGATGCTTACCGATGGGGAAGAGGGAGATTGAGAATGGTAGCTGAGAAACAGGGGACTGGAAAATGGGATGCAGAGGTTGACGTTGTTGTGGTCGGATTTGGCGGGGCGGGCGCCTGCGCAGCGCTCGAGGCCGCTCAACGGGGAGCTTCAGTGCTGGTCTTGGACCGCTTTCATAGGATAGCAGACGGTTCATCGATCGAAAACCTCTATGCTGCCGGGCGCAACGCTGTGGGGCTCTGTTCGAATGTCTATTTCGCCAGCGGCACATCCATCGCGGATTGCGTCCTCGCGGGCCGGCGTGCGGGTGCGCATGCAGCTGGCCGCCCAGCGAAGTAGTACTCCGGCCGCCCAGGCTTTTTGAGTCGAAGACGTCCTGGCACGGACTCTTAGCTATTGTCCAGAATGGTCGTCTACCAGGAGTCCAAACCGGCATTCTGAACGCCTAACAACTCTTGGGCACCGCCGTTAGGCCTCAGCCATGGCCGAGAAAGTCGACTGCTACCGCCCCTCTGTCCCTAAGCAGGCGGAGAACGCTCTGGTGCGATGGAGTTCGACTCTCCTCCGTCTCCCCGTCCACATCACGTCCTAGCCGGATATGGCAAACACCGCCTTAAAGATGATCACCGGAGTTCTGTCCATCGACAAGAACAGCCCACCATACTGGATTCGAACTCACCTAGCGTTGAACAATCGTCCAGGTTGTGCAGTCACGCTGCATCCAGCGCAACAGGGGGGGATTGACAGAGACTTTGGCTTGAGCCTAGCATGGCATATCCCAAGACGTAAGAGGTCTGTGAAACGACAGCGGGCAGAGGCAGAAGATGAAGCTATCAGGTTACGCTAAGGGAAGACCTAACAAGAGTCTGCTTGCCGTCATTGCAGTGGTGCTTGTACTGTTGGCATACTCTATGGCATGTCAAAAGTCAGCAGGCGCACCTGGCACACCTGATGTTGCCTCCATCACTGCTCCTGGCCTTAGCGGTGAGGGATGGATGAAAGGCACTTGGCGAGGAGAGTCTTTATCGAACGCTGTGAACCCATTGAACACAAACCCTCAGAGAGCTACCTGGTTATGCGTTAAACTTACACCTAACTGCAAGACACAAAGCGACACCACGTACACCGTAGATTTGTACGAGAATGGCAGTTTACGTGAAACCTCAACGGTGTCTTGGTCTGCATCAGATTTCAAAGCGAAGCCCGCTGAATACGTACCCTTTCCATTGACTGACCAGGAATACGAAGCCTATAGCGTGTCAGTCGGGATAAACGCACACTACGTTGCCTACTGGCTCATATATAAGGAGCTACAGGACATATTCAGCGTAGCGGTCGAATAATCGTTCCTTTCTTCGCAGAACCTCATGGATGCCCCCTGTGACCATCTGGGGCTGAATATGTAACTCACTCGACCATCGATATGACCACCCTCTTGAGACCCTTGACGCCGTCAAAAATGGTGCTAGGATGATAGATGTTCTCGGGTGGTCAAACCAGCAAGAAGCGGCTATATCCACCAGAGCGAAACAAGTAGGATTGTTACCTACAGCTTACTCAAATACCGAGGAGAAGCACAGAACACTCAAAGGCGGAGCAGTA
>Ga0315291_10005975_pt1 | contig 15206 bp, 15 predicted proteins | sample YL17G12_20_MG_FD_203070 | JGI IMG/M metagenome (GOLD analysis project Ga0315291, IMG submission 203070) | Sediment microbial communities from Yellowstone Lake, YNP, Wyoming, USA - YL17G12_20 | ecosystem: Environmental > Aquatic > Freshwater > Lake > Sediment | place: USA: Wyoming | collected...
TGCTCATAAGGAACGCCTATGAATATGCCAGTAATCCGGACTCCTGGTTCGCGGGTGAGGAGCACTGGCTGCTTGAGGGATGAGGAGGTTTTGATATGGACTGCTGTTGCGGGAGCGCGAAAAAGAAGACGACAAAGAAAACTACAAAGAAAAAGAAGTAAAAGGTGAAATCGTGATAACGATAATAGGTTCAGGAAGAGTGGGCTCGGCGTCAGCCATGAGAATAGCGGAGATGAACCTGGATGACGTACTTCTTCTGGACATAGTCAAGGGCCTGCCCCAGGGCGAGGCTCTGGACATCTCGCACTCATCAAGCTTCGATGTCGCTGTCAGCGGCTCGAACAGCTTCGAGGACATGAAAGATTCCAGGCTAATCATAAACACTGCGGGCATCGCCAGGTCGCCTGAAATGGACAGGCTCGACCTTATGAGGAAGAACACCGAGATAACTAAATCCATCGCCGGGAAGATAATGAAGTTCGGCCGCGGCGCGGTCGTAATGCAGGTCGCTAACCCGGTTGACATAATGTCCCTGGTCATGCTAAAGGAAACCGGCTTTGACAGGGAAATGGTAATTGGCATGGGCGGTCTGCTGGATTCGCTGAGATTCTCGTATCTTATTTCAAAGGAGCTGAACGTGCAGCCCAAGTATGTGAGATCGTTCGTCATCGGAGAGCATGGCGACAGCATGGTGCCCCTGGCTTCACAGACAAAGGTTAAGGGAAAGCCTCTCAAAGAGCTTCTCAGCGGACTCGAGATGAAGAAGGTCGCCGGCCAGACGAGGCATGCGGGGATGGACGTCATCGACATGAAAGGGAGCACATTCTACGCGCCTTCAAGGGCAGTTTCCCTGATGGCAAGGGCTGTTATCAAGGACACGCGGGAACTGATGCCTGCATCAGTTTATCTTGAGGATTACTATGGCGTTTCAGGCATATTTGCCGGCGTACCGGCGAGGATAGGCAGGCAGGGCGTTGTGGGGATAGAAAAGCTCCGCATAGACAGGGAGGAGCGGGTCGCCTTCATAAAGTCCTGCGACATCCTGCTGAAGAAGGCGTCTGAGTTCTAGCTGGCATGAGATTTTCATTACAGCGCCGATAATTAAAATAACAGTTTTCTGGTCACTTACTGAAGTCTGAGCCAGGGGAAATATCCTCTCAGCTTCTTTTCCTGCTCGCTGATTTTTTTGGATACCTGCTTTGGCGGCTCCTGCTTTACTTCTTCCATACCGTTGCCGTTCATGGCCTTGTCCTGGGGCTCTCTGGTATAAAGTTCCCATATCCTTGGGGATGACATTATCCTGTGCTGGGACTTGGCGGAAAGGTTAACGGCGGCGCCCGCCTCCTGGGTTACAAGCCCCAGCAGCCTGACCATGTAGTAGTCCATCACGTCCCTGCACTCCTCGTAGGTCTTCATGCTGACCTTTCCAGCCCTTTTCAGCACAAGTTCGGCAGCTACCGGCCTGGCCGGAGTCGCGTAATAGACTATGCTCGTAAGCATCACAGAAAGCTGCTCGGTGAGCGGCGACCGGCAGTAGGGCATCATCCTGTCTCCGTATTCCCTGACCAGAAAGTTCTGGAAATCCTTCCTGGTGATCCCGGCAGGCAGCCTGCTTGCCAGGTCGTCTGCGAGCAGTAACGAGAAAGACTCCCTCTTCTGCTCCCCGTCTATGAACCCGCCAAGCGCATAACGAAGTATTCCGGTCTTCGTGAGTATCTCAACGTGCTCGTCCGGCCTGTCGAAGTGCCCTGACACGGCCCCAACCGGCACCGGGCCGCCTATCCTGTGCAGAAACCATGCAAAGTCAGCCAGCCTGCAGGCCTTATGGGAAACTGAAAGCAGGTCTTCCCTGAAGGCGCTCTCAACCATTTCAAGCATGAGCTATTAGTTGAAACCGATAAATAAAAACGCAACCGGATTTCAGCCCGGAGATGCCTTTGGCGGGGCCTTTTCCCTGGGCTTCGCTTCCTGCTGGAAAAACTCCTCCGGCATGGTGCTTTTCTTGTGAACCCTGAAAATCCTGAAGTTGTCGAAGTCGTCTATTATGTCCTGGAACTTCTCCCTTATCGTTATGTAGAGGTTCCTGAACTCCTCCCTTGTCCTCGTCTCCATCATTATCTCAAGGTCCCACGCCCCGAAGGTCTTTATGAACTCCGTTATGTTCTGGTGCTGTTTGCAGAAATCCCTCAGCTCGTTCTCGCGCTGGACTGAGATGTCCTGCAGCCTGATGAGCATCCTGTTCCTGGCGAAGCCTATCTTTCGCGGGTTCACATGCAGCCTGTAGCCTTTGACGACCAGTGCCTTTTCCAGCTCCTTCAGCTTCGTGATGGCCGTCTGGGGCGCGATGTCCGCCGCCCTCGCCATCTCGACGATCCCTTTCCTGCCTTCATGCACAGCTCTCAGCAGCTTCTTGTCCTTTTCGTCAAGCTTTATCAGCTCCCTGTCGCCTCCTATTATCGAGTCTGAGCGCTCAGTGACTCCCAGATAGTTCCTCGAGTAGTGGTGCTCCACTACCGTGGTCAGTATGATGAAGTTCTTGAGGTGCTGGGGATGCGCGGCCACGAGCTCCCTGAGCTTCTTGTTGAAGGACGATGGGTTCCTGGCGGTGAATACGCACATCAGGTCGTACCTGCCGTCGCACTCTATTATGGTCGTTATGTTGGGATGCTTTGCCATATGGTCCAGCATCTCCTGGAACTTCTCCCGGTTGACGTAGTTTATCTTGAAGTAGACCCTGAAGCTCATGTACCCGAGCCTTGCATAGTCAATCAGGGGGTACGCGCCGATAATCAAGCCCTCGTCCGTGAAGGTCTTGACCTTGTAGCTTATGAGCTGCTGGCTCATCCTTATCTTCCTGCCAATCCTGGAGTACGGCTGCCTGTAGTTGAAGTCCAGCTCGAAAAGCAGCTTCATATCCTTCTTGGACGGCTCCATGCTGCCTGCCATGTTTGAATTCTGGGATTTTTCAGTTTAAATGCTTTGGGTTTCACAAAATTCCCCCAGGAATTCTTTTATCCAAAAAAAACAAAAAATCCGCAGGAATCCTCCAATTTTGAGGAGATGGGTTATTTCCTATCGGGCTTCATTGAATACTTATTCTTGTTTCTTTGAAACCCGGGCAAAATTCGCCTTTAATTATAAATTTTGTTTCATTTTTATTAGAGGTTTCTTTTACCTTTATGATATGAGGCTCCTCTTATTTCAAAGTCAGTTTCAGTAGTTTTTAACCAGCCCACATTACACTCAAGAAGATTAATTAATTTATTCACATTCATTTTTTTATTTGAAATATGACCGAAGAGCCTTAACAAATCTAACGTTCTGATTATAAGTATATTATTATTTACCGCATGTTTTATTATGTCAGGACTTATATCAGCATCTTTCTCCTTTAAACTAGTCGCCTCAGAAAATGTATTAGCGATTAATAATGATGGAAATTCGGCTGATAAATCGCTCATCTCTCTATGATTGTCCAGATTGTTGATATGCTTACGTGCTATACTTTTTCTGGTTCCTTTAACTTCGCATATTATAGCTTTTTTACCCACCTCATCGCAAATCCAGAAATCTTCTTCGAATTTTTCTTTTCTGAAGGTCTTAATTCCTAAAGAATTAAAAAGTAATATTATCGGTTCAATGAGTTTGTCATTCTTTAAGCAGAGCATTTTTTTGAATCCCATTAGATTAGTCAGCTCAGATTTGATTTCTTGCAATTTTTCTTCTAGATTTCTTTCACTTTCCTTTAGAGCTTTTTCTTTACCTATATCAAAGTTTTTTACCCAGTCATAAATTATAACACCCTTATTATCACTTTCTATACCAAGTTTCGTTATAATGCTGTGTAAATATGAAATATCCACCCTCTCATCCTTTTCCTCTACAGGTGGTAAAATCAGCATCTTCCCGCCATTTTCTATTTCAATCAAACCGCCAATAGCAGTCTTTTTCATTTCTGTCAACGCGATTGGTTGAAATTTATTAAGGACAACGCGCTGCGCCGAGGTACCCAGTTTCTTGGCGGGCATCGAAGGCAAATTATATTGTGTATCACATTTGTTTTTTATATAATAATTTCCATCTCCAAGTCTTTGACAGTTAGCAATATATCCTTGGTAAAAATGCGCCTTTTTTATATATTCTATCAGAAAGTCCTTCTGATTATCATTTATGCGTATGTTTTTACCGATGCTTTTTCGGATTTCTATTCGTAATTTATACGGAAGCGGAATATTTACCGATTTTTCTATTCCAAAAAACCCAGAATCGATTATAACCAATACAACAGCTCCAAACATCATCGCTTCTTCTATATGGTTCCATGAAATTTTCTCCCCGAAGTGCGTATACTCATCATAATTTCTAGAATCGATGATTATCGCATGATAATCAGTATAATCTCTAGTTGGTATTTGATGAAGTCTTATAATCTCTATTAAATCTTCACCTATCTTAATATTGTGCAAATCATAAGTATTTGATATTACTAGAATATCCATGGTTAGAAATTGACGTGATATATAAAATATCACGTTAGAATATGATAACAAATCACTCTTTATACATCATGTAACAATTATTAGTTGATATCATGCGTTTAGTTAATAATATCTCCCCTAAACAATCTCTCCCCAGCCGACGAGACGCCATCTTCCGAGGACCTGTCTGGAGATTGCAACCCTGTCGCCCTTGTCCGCGCACACTGGGAGCTTGAGCTTTATTTTCGTGGTTTTCTTGGTGTCGCCTATGACGCCCACTGTTCTGGACGTGCCGGTGGTGAGCATGACGGGCATGTCCTCCCTGAGGGGCTCGACCTTCACTTCCTCCCTGGTGCCGACGACCCTGTGCAGCATGCTGACGCGCAGGTTCATGTCGTTCCACACCGGCGGCAGCTTTCCCGGATAGCCGACCACGGAGCCGGACAGCGCGTCGGCCTTTGCCAGCGCCGGGTCCAGTTTCGTGGAGATGCCGAGCAGCCCCCCGGGCGTGACCGACATCTCGTCCTTTTTGGCCTTCTGCAGGCCGGTGATTGTCGTCAAAAGTGGCTTTATGGTCTCCCTGATTTCAACGCCCGGCCTTATCTCTATCTCGTCGCCCACGCGAAGCTCGCCCTGTATCAGGGAGCCGCCGAGCGTGCCGCCTATGAGGCTCCTGATGGGCGTCCCGGGCTTGTTAACATCGAAGCTTCTCGCCACGAGCATCTTCGGTTCCTTACCCTTTGGCCTCTCGGGCGTCGGTATGTGCTCCTCTATTGCCTGTATGAGCGCGTCTATGTTGACCCTGTACTGTGCGGAGATGGGAATTATCGGCGCATTCTCGGCTATGGTGCCTTTCAGGAAGCCTTTTATCTGCTCATAGCTCTTCCTGGCGTCCTCCTTCGAAACGAGGTCAATCTTGTTCTGGACCACGACTATCTTCCTTATCCCGGCTATCTCCAGCGCCACCAGATGCTCATTGGTCTGCGGCTGGGGGCATTGCTCGTTGGCCGAGATTACGAGCAGGGCCCCGTCCATCAGGGCCGCTCCCGCTAGGACCGTTGCCATAAGCGTCTCGTGGCCCGGCGCGTCCACGAAAGAAACCGTCCTAAGGAATTCGCATTCAGAAAAGCACTTGACGCACTTGGGGCTGACGCCGTAGCGCTGGTGGTCTTTGCACTTTTTGCACCTGTAAAATGAGATGTCTGCATAGCCGAGCCTGATGGTGATGCCCCTCTTCACCTCTTCCGAGTGCGTGTCCGTCCACTTTCCGCTCAGCGCCTCCGTCAGCGTGGTCTTGCCGTGGTCCACGTGGCCGACGAGCCCGATGTTCACCTCAGGCATCCTCTCGGCAGCGGTCTCTTCCTTCCTGGTCTTTTCCTTGGTCATCTTATCATCCAGTAATCCAATATTTTGGACAGCGGCTTTAATACCTTTTTTTCAAAGGTCTCTCAGAAATCCCGGAAAGAATAGCAGCCCGTCCAGCAGGAACCTGCTGAATCTGTAGGCGAAGGGGGCTTTGCTGAAAAATTTGTCCAGCATCTTCAGGGGCGGAATCATGTGCCGGGTGAGCTCCAGCGGCAGGAACAGCGGGATGAACCTGTACTGCATGAGATGCGGGTACATGTCATAGCACAGCTGTATCTCCTCCGCGGAAAACCCGGGATAGCTTATCACGGCCTGTTCCCGTTCCCTGAAAAAATCCCTGTCGGGCAGCCAGCCGTTTTTTTCGCAGAGCCGGCCAAGCTCCGTCCCTGGGTATGGATGGTATATGACCATCCATCCTTCGGCATTTATCCTCCGCATCAGCTGCACGGTCTGCCTGAAGAGCTTCTCATTCTCGTAAGGCAGGCCGACCATAAGAAAGGCTGCTCTTTTGATATGCATTTTTCCGGCAAGCTCGAATATGTCTGTTATCTGCCTGTTTGTCATGTCCCTTTTCAGGACTTTTCTTCTGAAATCCTCACTTCCCTGCTCAACACCTATTGCTATTCTGTCAATGCCTGCATCCTTTAGCAGCCTCATCATCTCGGCATCCACCGTCCCTGCCCTGACGTTGCACAGGAACGGGTATCTGAAGTGCTTCCTGTACATGCTGAAGAACTCAAAAAACCATTCTCTGTTAATTGACATGCTGTCATCATCGAACTTTACATACGAGAAACGGAATTTTTTCGAGTCGCGCACTATTTCCTCTATTGCCTTTTCCGGGCTCCTTTGCCTGAAGTAATTTTCCCTGTCTGGGTAGATCCCTGACAAAGCCTTGTTTGAGCAGTAGGAGCACGTAAATGGGCAGCCCCTGCTGAATATGTAGCTGTTTATTCCGCCCATTCCGTCAATTACCTTCTGGTAGTCGATGCTGCTCTTGTCCGGAAAGGGCAGCACATCGAGATTCTTTATCAGTGGCCTGACATCATTTTTTAATATGCGGCCATCCTTTCTGAACCAGAAATTCCTGATTCTGAACCAGCTCTCCTTATTTTCCAGGGCTTCCGCAAGCTCGAGCATGGGGTATTCGCCTTCGCCCCTCACGATTGCGTCCAGTTCCGGAATCTCGTATATGCACCCGGGCTTTAGCGTCGGGTGAACGCCGCCGCACACAATAAAGGCGTCTGAGATCTTCCTGATTTTCCCGGTCATCTCTTTTATGTAAGCGAACTGGGAAGTCGTCGATGAAAAGGCTATAATACCCGGCCTGCCGGCTTTTATTTTTTCGAACAGCCCCTGAAAGTCTTTTTCATCTCTGAGCGAGAAGTAGCTTACGCGGTGGCCCGCTTTTTTCAACAGCGCCGCTATATAACCGAGACCATAGTTGTATCCTGTAATCTGCGGGGAGTTTATGAAAGGGTAGACCAGGAAAATTTTCATAACATTATTCTGCAGGAAAACTTTTTAGCATTTGCCGCCGAACCCCATCTTCCTGCCCCAGGCGGCGGGGTTCCTGGACCATTCCAGAATCTTCTCTTTGTCCTTCTTATCTATGTAGCCCATCTCAGTGGCCACCTTTATGATGGTGCTGAAATTGGTAAGGGTCAGTGCTTTGCACTTGGCCCGGCCGAAATTCTTCTCCGCTTCGGGCAGTTCGTATGTAAATATCGCCAGGCAGTGGTCAACCACACCGCCGCATTTTCTGATGGCTTCCACAGCGCCGACGGAGCTGCCCCCCGTGCTTATGAGGTCTTCTATGAGGACAACGTTCTGGCCTTTCTTCAGGCCCCCTTCTACGAGGTTCTCCTTGCCGTGCTCCTTGGCCTTTGGCCTGGCATATATCATGGGCTTGCACATCCTTTCGGCGACCCATGCGGCCCATGGGATTCCGGAAGTGGCCACGCCGGCCACCACATCCGCCTTCAGGCCCAGCTCCTCTATCGACCTGACGAGGCATTTCACTATGGTTTCCCTTTCGGCCGGGTACGACATCAGCAGGCGGTTGTCAGTATAGATGGGGGCGAATATCCCGGATACCCATTTATAGGGTGGATTAACCCTCAGGGTTACGGCCTTTATCCCGAGCAGAATTTCCGCGACTTCCCTTTCCATTGAAACACCATCATACCTTCCCGAGCATCAGCGATAGCAGCGCCATCCTGACCGGCACACCGTATGCCGCGTGGTCGAAGTACTTCGCGAAGGGCGTTGAGTCGACCTCTGTCGCTATCTCGTTGACCCTCGGAAGCGGGTGCATTACTATCAGCCCCTTCTTCGCCTTCTCCAGCAGCTTTTTATCAACCCTGTAGGAGCCCTCCAGCTTGCCGTATTCGCCTATGTTAAGGAACCGCTCCCTCTGTATTCTGGTAACGTAAAGTACGTCCACATCGGACACGACCTGCTGCATGCTGCTGTACTCCTTTATTTCGCAGCCATACTTCTTCTTCACGTCCTTTATGACATCGCCTGGCATCCTGAGCTGCGCGGGCGACACGAGCTTTATGCCCAGGCCGTACATCGCAAGCAGATATATGAGGGACTTGGTTGTCCTTCCGTGCTTCAGGTCGCCGCAAATAGCGACGGTCACGTCATCGAGGCCCTTTTCCTTCTGTATGGTGAAAAGGTCCATGAGCCCCTGCGTCGGATGCTGGTTGGTACCATCGCCTCCGCTTATCACCGGGTTCTTGGCAACATCAGCGGCAATCCTGCTTGAGCCCGCATCCGGGTGCCTGATGACTATGATGTCCGAGTAAGCGTCCACCATTCTGATGGTGTCCTCCAGGGACTCACCCTTCTTCACGGACGTGCCCTCGACGCTGGCGAATCCCAGTACAGAGCCGCCAAGCCTCTGCATTGCCGATGAGAATGAGAGCCTGGTCCTTGTCGAAGGCTCGAAGAATATGTTGGCCAGTATCTTACCCCTTAGTATCGGCGGAACGTTGCCGCTTTTCAGGTAGCAGAGCATCACATCTGACTGCTCGAGAATCAGGTCGACGTCCTCTTTCGGCATCTCAGCTGTCGAGATTATATCCCTGGATTTCAGTCCCATGTCTTTTCAAATTAACTTTTCAATTCCGTGATTTAAAAATAATTTATAAATCCTAGAAAAAGTTTACCGCCAGAATCCACGCGTCTATCCAGATGAAAATGTAAATGAACAGCCCGTTGCCCGCCCACCAGCTGAGCTCCTTCCTTCCGACCACCCGGTAGGTCACATGCCTCAGCACCGCCATCGTTATCAGAGCAGCGGAAACTGCATAAAGCGCCCTTCCGAGCATGGGTGAAAGCACGCCCAGAAGAATTCCTGCTGCCAGGTGAATCGTGACAGTGATTATGGAGTCCTTCTGGTCCTTTTCCATGAAATCACTTCTTCTCGCCCCATCTGGAGAAGTACAGAATTCCGACAACGCAGATTACCGTGGTTATGAGCGCGCTGATTATCGTGAACATGAAGCCGCTTCCCGACATGTTCATGTAGGCCACGAGCGCATTAACGCCATCCGTGATGACATCCTTCCACACCAGCGCTATGATGAAAGCGAAGGCGGCCAGTATGGCCGTCGCGATGTTCTTCCTGACCTCCTGCCTTATCTTGTCCATCGCGGAGCCCAGCTTCTCGTCAACGTCAGTCTTGTCCAGAACCTTCTTTACGACCTTGTCCATAACCTCATTTCCTCTTGGTGTACCTTGTCTTCTTCCTTCTCTTCTTGAGCTTATGCTTCTTCATCTTCCCTCTTTTTCTCTTCCTTCCGCATGGCATAATGACACCTTTTTCATAATTTTGACTTCCGTGGTTAATAAATATTTCAGAATACGGGGCCGTGACACGAAAAGATTCGAAACTATTTATATTATTTTTAATATTGATAATAGGGGAGGTAAAAGATGAAGAAAAACATTCTACTGTGCTTTTTTGCTGCGCTGCTGGTTTCAGCAGTTGCGGTGAGCGCAGATGAGTTCGACGCAGCGATGCTGACGACAGATTCGAACTATCCGGACACCATGGTTGCGGCCGTGGCCGGCAACCACATAGGCGCGCCGGTGCTTCTGACCGGAAAGGACGATGTGCCGCAGGAAACCCTTGACGAACTAGAAGAAATGAACGCTTCCACGGTCTATCTTATAGGCGGCCCCGGGGTCATAAGCGAGGGCGTCGAGCAGGAACTGGGCACGAATTACACCGTGGTCAGGGTCTGGGGCATGACGAGGATAGGGACAGCTGCGGAGGTGGCGACATACTTCTGGGAGAATTCATCCAAAGCTATGATAGTCTGGGATTACCTGAATACAGGCGAGCATGACAATTCCGGGATGCTGTCAGAGGCAAAGGACCTTGCGATACAGGAAGACATACCGGTGCTGCTTACGGCGAGAGACACTCTTGCCCAGCCTGTTGTTGAGGCGCTCAACAACCTTAGCGTCGACGATGTCATTCTGGTCGGGAACGTGGGAGCGGACGTGAAGAGCGCGCTCCTTGAGATGGGCATAAACATCAGCGACCAGATAAAGGGCGACGACGAGAATGAGACCAGGGACAAGCTGAGGAACAGAACAATGGAGTGGATCAGGCACAGGTCCGACAGGCCTCTTGTTGTGGTGGCTGTCGGCAACTGGTCAGATACTATCAGGGCGCCCTATTCACCCAACGGTGCAAGCAGGCTCATATCAAGCGAGAGCCAGATAGACGGCCTTATAGAAGAGATACAGCATAACAACTACACCAGGATAAAGGTAGTGGGGAAGCCTGCCCTGGCAAGTATAATATACGAAAGGCTTACGGAGGCAGGCATCAACGCGACCCTTATAACAGGCAGGCACGCTGAGGTTGCAGCCAAGGTCATGAAGGCGGAGATGGAAAGGATAAGGCAGAAGCTCAAAGAAGTGAAGCATGAGCTCAGGGACCTGTTCCACAAGAGGGCCGTGGCATCGGTCAACGACACGGACGAGCTGCTGGACCAGGCCGAAAAAATACTCGACCAGGCCAATATCAGCGGGGAAAGCAGGGACAGCATAATGGAGCAGCTTAACCGGATGGCCGACGAAACCGATGCCCAGCTTGAGGACGGCAACTACACACAGGCGTGGCTGCTTCACGGGAAGCTCAAGGGGGACGTCGAAAGGCTCACATGGACCTACAGGCTTAAGCTCGCAGGCAACTACACAAGACTTGTGAAGATGGAAACGAGGATGGAATCAAACCTGCAAAATCTGCGCGATTTTAGGAATTCTAGAGAAAATAAGGGAGAAGACTGACTTCTCCCGTTTATATTTTATTTCATGACAGCCGCGGCAATATTTTCGAACTTCTCCCAGGTAGGCCAGTCTATTCCTGCGCCGGCTTTTTTCAGCAGGCGCGCTGACTCCAGGTCTATCTCCAGCGGGTCTTTTCCTGCCAGGTATCCTATATCCTTTGAGACGACGGGGCTCCTGTCCGAACAGTCGCAGTACTTTGTGACATTCTTCAGGACATTTATGCAGAGCACTTCCTTTTGCCTGAAAAGCTTCATCACGGCTCTGGCGGACAGCGCGAACTCCCTGAAGCTCTTTTCCAGGCTTCCCGGCGCAATGCACATTGCGCCTGCCGGGCAGGACTCTATGCACCTGCCGCAGGCCGGGCAGTCTTTGAGGTTTAATACAACCCGGCCATCCATGCTCAGGCAGCCGAGCGGGCAGACCCTCACGCAGGCTCCGCACGATATGCACGCATTGCTTTTGTATACAGGCCTCATGGGCGCGTGAATCCTTCTTTTTGTATCCTTCACGACACAACCCATGGCCAGGTTCTTTATGGCAGCTCCGATGCCCGTAGTCCTGTGCCCGGTCACGTGCGTGAGCAGCAGCAGGGAGTCCGCTTCCGCTATGACCTTTGCGACCCTGTATCCGTCAATGGCTACGTATTCACTGTCATCCGCGATAACAACATCGGAATTTCCGAAGCCGTTGGATTTTGCAACCCTGAGATATCCTTCCACCGTGTACCTGTCCTTTTTGTAAAGCGTCGTTGTGTCTGTGAGGAACGGGCTACCGCCGTTTTTTTTAATCCTTTTGACAACGTCCTCAGCATCTCTAGGCGATACGTGGTTCGGGTTTCCGGTCTCTCCCATGTGCAGCTTTACCGCAACCCTGCCGCGCAGGTCGACCGGCACCTCCTTTATGCTGCCATATACTTCAAAAGCCATACTATATCAGAAAATCAACGGGTTTAAAAAAGAGAAAGGAGACATAATTATTATGAAGGCAAAACTCATCGGCCTTATATTCATGGTGGCCCTCGTACTGATAGCATCTCTCGCCATAACAGGCATCCTTCCCTTATGGGGCACACCGACTCTTTCGCAGGGTGAGCCGGTGAAGGCGGCGCACATCGAATCTATTGTCAGCGGGCTGGACGTGGAAAAAATACACGGGCTTAATGCTTCGGGGAAAAGTCCGGAGATAGAGATACTGGTCACCCCTGAAAACCAGTATTTCAACATAAGGATAGAAAACGGTGCAGCAGGTGTCAGCGCAGGAAGGGCAGATGACCCCGACATAAGGCTGACCGGAAGCAGGGAAGTGGTCGCGAGGCTGCTGTCCGCATCAGACCGCGTCGCAGAGATGAGAAAAATAAAAAACGAGGGCCTGGTGAAGATGGACATGCTGCGAAGCATGGATGTCCTGGTAGCGATGGGCTACAAAGACCTGTATGATGAGCTCGGCTGAAACGCAGCAGTTTATCCGGTTCCATTGAAAATTATATTAATAATCCGGAACAATAGATTAACTATGAAGAGGCTGAGCACGGGTGCGGAGGGCATCGATGCCCTGATGGAAGGCGGCATACCCGAGGGAAGCGTTGTACTGGTTTCCGGCACCCCGGGAACCGGGAAGACCATACTAGGCATGCAGTTTCTGAATGAGGGTGCGAAGAAGAAGGAGATGGGCATATTAATTTCATTCGAGCAGGAGAAGAACGACCTGATAAGCCAGGCCTCCCAGTTCGGCTGGGACTTCGCGGCTCTTGAAAAGAAGAACGCGGTAAAGATTATTTCCATGTGGCCGAGCTCTTTTGACGAGGTTATGACCAAGATATTCAAGTGCCTTTACTACAAGCCCAAAAGGCTTGTAATCGATTCTATAACATCCATAACCTACAGCATGAAGGAAAACAGGGAGGCTATTCACAAGATGATGGAGAAGCTCAAGAGCACCGGCCTTACCGCAGTCATGACCTCAGAGCTGCTGCAGGGCCAGCGGGGCTTCTCGAGGGACGGCATCTCAGAGTTCGTTTCGGATGGCGTCATAGTTCTCAGGAGCCTGGAGGTCGCCGGCGACCACAAGAGCCTGCTGCGCGTCGAGAAGATGAGGTCCACGAAGATAAACAAGGAGTCCCATCTCTACGAAATATCAGGCAGCGGTCTTGACCTGACCTCGCCGCCGAGAGCTGGCGGAAGAAGATGATTTTTAAACGGTTTCGGGCCGGACCGAAAGAAAGCAAAAACGATATATAAACAGCATCCCAATTTATTTTCATGTCAGGAAAAATTTCCAGGAAGGGCGCAGTCAGCCTGGCAGTCCTGCTGCTTGTTCTGGCAGTGGGCGCAGCCATTCTGGGCGCAGCGCTGAACCTTAGCAACGCGAAGCCCCTGCCAACCTTCAAGTCATGCGGAGAGATGGCGCTTGCCTTCTCGAATGCGAGGCAGTCGCAGGGCTATTTCGCTGATTCCGGTCTGATGCGCACCCTGTCCTCCGGAGCCGTCCCTGCGGCCGCTGAGAGCGCGGGCTCCAAAACTGCTGACTACTCAACCACGAACGTGCAGGTCGAGGGGGTCGACGAGGCAGACATAGTCAAGACAGACGGCAGCTACATCTACACGATTGCGCAGGGCGGATATGCTTATCCCGTGCTTTACGATGAAAGATACGGTGGCTCGGCGTATCAGACATCCAGCAGGCTGATAATCGCGAAGGCCTATCCGGCCGATGAGGCCGGGATAGCGAGCGAGACGAACCTGACAGACTTCTATCCCAGCGAGATTTTCATAGATGGCGACAGGCTGCTCATCTTCGGTTCTACATCAAAGGAAATGCCTGCAGCGGAGAATGCTCAGGCGACTGCCCAGGCAAAAGTCGCGGGTGTCGGGGTCATGCCGCCATACTATCCTCAGTATATATCCTTAATGACCGTGCAGCTCTGGGACATCTCGGACAGGTCCGAACCAGTGCTTATCAGGACCGTGGATTTCGAAGGCTCATACCTGACATCAAGGAAAATCGGGACAGATGTATACTTCGTAGTCAACTCGTACCCGCGGTACTACGTCATGGAACAGGTCGGCTCGCCCGCGACCAAGGCTGGTGAAATAGCTGGTGAAATGATACCTCTCTACAGGGACAGCGCTGTGGGGGATGAAGATCTTAAGCCAGCGTGCGGCTGCGCGGACGTCGCCTACTTCGAGCCCGTGCAGGCCGAGAGCTTCATCACGCTTGCATCGATTTCAATGAGCGATGACAGCGCGGATGTCAGAAAGGAGGTCATAGTCGGGTCGGGGCAGAATGTTTATGCATCTCAGCAGAACATGTACGTTGCCGAGACCAGCTGGCCTTCCTTCGGCATAGCGGTGCCGCTAAGGACGCAGGCCATTGCTGCTCCGGCGGAATCCGAAGCGGCCACGGAAAAAACCATTGTGCACAGGTTCGGGCTGAGCAACGGCGAAATAAGCTATGACGGAAACGGCCAGGTCCCGGGGTACGTGCTGAACCAGTTCTCAATGGACGAATACGGCGGATACTTCAGGATTGCAACGACTGTGGGGCGGATAACAAGATCCGGAGGCACCACATCGAACAATGTATATGTGCTTGACTCCGAGATGAAAGAGGCGGGCAAGATAGAGGACATCGCTCCCGGTGAAAGCATTTACTCTGCAAGGTTCATTGGCGACAGGGGGTATCTGGTTACCTTCAAAAAAATAGACCCGTTCTTCGTCATAGACCTTACCGACCCGGAAAACCCCCAGATACTTGGGAAGCTGAAGATTCCGGGATACTCGGACTACCTGCACCCATACGATGAAAACCACATAATAGGCATCGGAAAGGAAACGGAAGAGGCCGAGGAGTCGGCGGGCAACTTCGCATGGTACCAGGGAATCAAGATGGCCATATTCGACGTAACTAACGTCTCAAACCCGGTGGAGATGCACAAGGTCATAATAGGCGACAGGGGAACCGACTCGGACGCGCTCCACGACCACAAGGCCTTCCTTTTCGACAGGGAGAAGAACCTGCTGGTCATACCAATACTGCTTGCAGAGATAAAGG
>Ga0315291_10005978_pt1 | contig 15200 bp, 13 predicted proteins | sample YL17G12_20_MG_FD_203070 | JGI IMG/M metagenome (GOLD analysis project Ga0315291, IMG submission 203070) | Sediment microbial communities from Yellowstone Lake, YNP, Wyoming, USA - YL17G12_20 | ecosystem: Environmental > Aquatic > Freshwater > Lake > Sediment | place: USA: Wyoming | collected...
GTTTACCTGGTGTGCTTTTATCTGCCAGCAGGCAATAGAGAAATATTTGAAAGGTATTTATGTTAGCAAGTATAAAAAAATTCCTCCATATATTCATAAACTGGAAAGATTGTGCGAAGAGTTGAAAATAACTTTACCTCAAGATCTGTTCCGTGTAGTTGTTGATATCGACAAATATTACATATCTGCACGTTATCCCAGTTACAAAGAAGTAGTCGCAATAAAAGATTACAAAACAGCTGAAAATATCTATAATAAAACCAGAGAGATTATAAAATGGCTAAAAGAAGAGATAAAACCTCAATAAAAATAGAGAAATTCCTTAATCTATTGAAAGATAATATAGAGGTAGAAAAAGTAATCCTTTTTGGTTCTTTGGTAAGAGGGAAACAGAAGAGGTGGAGCGATATTGACTTAGCTGTAGTCTCAGACAATTTCAGAAAAATGGACTTTCATAAAAGATTAGTTTTTTTGGGAATGTTAGCCTGGCAGGCTAAAGCTACTGAAATTGAGGCTCTGGGATATACTAAAGAAGAATATAGAAATGCGTCAAAATTAGATTTTTTAGGAGAGATTAAGAGGACCGGGAAGGTTATTTATTCAAAATGATTCTTAGATAGAAAACCACTTAATAGATACAACAGTGTAACCCTTAGTTAAAGGAGAAGGCGTTGTATGGATAAAAAACAGTTAATAGGCCTTATTGGCGCGGTCATCCTTTTTCTGGGAGTTTTTGCTCCATTTATAAATATCCCAGCTTTTGGAAATGTGAATTATTTTTCTAATGGTAAGGGGGATGGAGTAATTATAATTGTTCTAGCTATTATATCAGCCGTGCTGGTACTTACAGAATTGTATGGAGGGCTCTGGTTTACTGGTTTGGGTTCACTTGGAATATTAGCCTACTCTTTTATCAATTTCCAAAAAAGATTAACTGAAGCCCAGGCTAAAATAAAGGAAATGTTATCTGATAATCCCTTTGCTGAAGTGGGTAATGCTATGGCACAATCTGTTCAGCTTCAATGGGGTTTTGCAATTTTGGTTGTGGGAGCAATATTGGTTATAGCTGCGGCAATTTTAAATGCAAAAGAGATTTCAAAACAGTTTCCTGACGATGGATCAGAAATTCATTCCCATAGGAAAGAATGGTGAGTATACAGAAGTAATGTGCAAATTCAATTAGAGGAGTCACTTTGCTAAAATTTGAAAATCTTAAGCGCACGCACACTTGCGGGGATTTGAGGAAATCTCATTCGGGGCAGAAGGTGAGATTGAATGGGTGGGTGAATAGTTACCGGAATCACGGGGGTTTGATTTTTATCGATTTAAGAGACAGGTATGGAATCACCCAGGTTGTTTTCAAACCGGATTTAGTGGACAAAGAGACCATGGAGCTTTCTGCAAGTCTGAGAACTGAGTTTGTAGTTGGGGTTGAAGGAACTGTGGCTGAAAGGCCTGCTGGGATGCAGAATAAGGAGATGATTACTGGAGAAATTGAGGTTATAGCTGAAAAGTTGGCTGTTTTTAATGAATCTAAAACCACTCCTTTTGAAATTGTGGAAGAGACAAATGCCAGTGAGGAATTGAAGCTAAAATACCGCTATTTAGATTTGCGAAGACCTCCTTTGCAGCGCAATATAAAAATGAGACACAGGGTAACTAAAGCTGTGAGGGACTATCTTGATTCCATAGGTTTTTATGAGATAGAAACACCACTTTTAATCCGCTCTACTCCTGAGGGTGCAAGGGATTTCATCGTTCCCTCCAGAGTAAATCCGGGAAAGTTTTATGCTTTGCCTCAATCACCTCAGCTCTTAAAACAGATTCTGATGATCTCAGGTTTTGATAAGTATTTCCAGATAGCTCACTGTCTACGTGACGAGGATTTAAGAGCAGACCGACAGCCGGAACATACCCAGATAGATATGGAGATGGCCTTTGTCACAGAAGAAGATGTTTTCTCAGTCATTGAAGGGATGATGACCTACGTCTTCAAGAATGTTCTGAATTTAGAATTGAAGATCCCTTTTCCCAGGTTAAAATATCAAGATGCAATGGAAAGATATGGCACAGACAAACCGGACATCAGGTTTGGGATGGAGATTGTTGACTTATCAGATCTGGTCAAAAATTCGGGCTTCAAAGTTTTCTCCGAGACCCTTAATTCAGGCGGGAAAATCAAAGGGATAAATTTTAAGGAAGGCGCATTCCTGAGTAGAAAGCAGATAGACGAGTTAGAGGAGAATGCGAAAAAATCAGGAGCTAAGGGGCTGGTCTGGATTGCGAAGCTAAAAGAAGGACTGCGCTCGCCGATTATCAAATATATCAGCCAGGGAGAGGTTGATTCTATTGCTGGGAGATTAGATTTAAAGGAAGGAGACATAGTATTCATAGTGGCTGATAAACAGGATACGGTTTTATCGGTTTTGGGTAAATTAAGAGTGGAGATTGCACGTAGATATAATATAATCGACAAAAGCAGATGGGGTTTTTTGTGGATAACGGAATTCCCTCTTTTTGAATATAATCTTGAGGAGAATAAAATCCAGGCGATGCATAATATAGTTACCCAGCCTTTTGAGGAGGATATGTCCAAACTGGACGAAGGTTTTAAATCGAAATTGCCGATTGATAATCCAGAACATCCCTTGAGGAACATAAGGGCAAGGCAATATGATTTAGTTTTAAACGGGACAGAGATAGCTTCTGGGGGGATACGGAATCATAAAAGGGGTGTTCAGATGAAGATTTTGAATATCCTGGGCTGGGATGAGAAGAGAGCGGAAAATGCTTTTGGGTTTTTACTGAATGCATTGGAGTATGGTGCCCCACCACACGGGGGAATTGCGCCGGGATTGGATAGAATCGTGGCTTTAATCTGTGGCTCCGATTCGATAAGAGACGTTATCGCTTTCCCAAAGACCACTGCAGCTCAGTCCTTAATGGATGGAGCACCGTCTGAAGTTGAAGAAGAGCAATTGAAGGAATTAGGGATAAAGATAGTAAAGGATAAGGGTTGACAATCTGTCATTCTGAAGGAGCGAAGCAACTGAAGAATCCGTAGATTCTTCGTCCCCTACGGGGACTCAGAATGACATTCGTTGAAATAAAAGGATTCCCATGTGACCGTCGGATCCCCTGACCCGACGATAAACTTGCCAGGTCAGGGGACCTGGCAAGCACCGACTTCACATTATAAGGAGGTAGTCAAGAAAAAGCTTGAAGAAAAAATGGGTTAAAAAAATTGATCTGGGGGATGTGGACCAGAGGATTTTGTTCGGGCAAGGGGGTTCATTTTTGCGGATGATCGAAAGCCAGTTCGATGCCAAGATCATAGCCCGGGGGGATAATGTCATCATCCAAGGCGATGAAAAAGAGATAAACCAATTAGAGGCTTTATTCAATGCTCTATTAACTCATCTTAGAAAGAATAATGAGCTTTCAGAAAAATACCTGCTATATGCCATCTCCCTGGTTAAAGAAGAGGAAGAAGGCTCTCCAGACAATCTTCAGGTATCCTCACTGGTGACTTCGATTTTTACTAAGGAAGTCATCCAGCCCAGGACAGTTGGGCAGAGGGAATATGTTAAAGCTATGGAGGAATACGATATGGTTTTCTCCATAGGTCCTGCAGGCACAGGTAAAACTTATCTTGCTGTGGCTAAAGCGGTGGCTGCTTTGAAGAGTAAAGAGGTGAGCCGTTTAGTCTTAGTTCGTCCGGCAGTTGAAGCTGGTGAGAGTTTAGGATTTCTGCCAGGCGATATCAGAGCAAAGGTTGACCCTTATCTGCGCCCGGTTTATGATGCTCTTCACGATATGCTTTCAGCTGACAAGATCAGGAGATTGATGGAGCTGGGGATAATTGAGATAGTCCCCCTGGCTTTTATGCGTGGAAGAACCTTAAACCATGCTTATGTGATCTTGGACGAGGCTCAGAACACCACGGTTGCTCAAATGAAGATGTTCTTAACACGATTGGGAGTGAACTCCAGAGCCATTATCACCGGTGATATAACCCAGATTGACCTGGCTGATAAAAGGTCTTCTGGCCTGGTGCAGATTCAAAAGATTTTAGCCGGTATCCAGGGGATTGAGTTTGTCTACCTCACTGAAAAAGATGTGGTCAGACATAGACTGGTACAGGACATCATCAAAGCGTATGAAAGGTTTGAATCAGAACAATAAGAAAGTTCAAGAGTTTAAGGGTTCAAAAGTTCAAGGAAAAAAAACGTGACCGTTATTCGTGGTTCGTGAGCGTAAGAAAAAGCCTAAAAGCTCAAAGGTTCAAAAAAATGGCGGAACAGGCATCTTGCCTGTTCATTAAGGCCAGGCAGGATGCCTGACCCACTAAGATAAAAAAAGTTCAAAGGTTCAATGGTAAAAAGATATGTCGGTAATCCCGCCTTGCTCCATTATATTGCGGGATGGGGTGATTAACCCAGGTTGAGGGCAAAGTGGGTTTGCCTTGTCATTGCGAGTCCCCTGCGGGGCGAAGCAATCCGTTTACTTTGGAGGGATTGCTTCGTCGTCCCGCATAAATGCGAGACTCCTCGCAATGACAGACTTGTGATGCGAAACCTGACTAAAGTCAGTTAGAACAAAGAATAGTATGAGCAATTTTCTCAAATTCAAAAAAAAGCTAAAAGGGATTTTGTTTTTAAATAGGGAAGGAAGGAAGGATAATAAAGTCTTAAGCTTTCTCCCAAAGATTATCCTGGGATTAGCCACTGTTCTTTTCGTAACCTTTCTTTTTCCTTTCCATCGTTTACCAGAAAGCCAGGTAGTTGCTATGGCTCCCTGGCAGACCATCCTCCCATTTTTCATAAGGTTTGTCCTTATATTGCTGGTTTTCCTTTTCTTCTTGATCTTTCTTTACCTGCTTAAGAAAGAAGTCCTGGAGAGTTTTTCCCAGTTGCTGATCATTGCCATCTTAGTTGTTACAGAGATGGCATTGGGCTACTTTCTGGTATTTCAGATAGGTTTTTCATATTATCTCATACCGATCACTTTAGGCTCGATGCTTCTGACCCTGCTTCTGGGTTACGAGGTAGGGTTGATCTACAGTTTTCTGATAGGGTTCCTTTTAGAGATCGTTTTCAATTTTAGCTTCAATTTAGATTTCATTTCGATCGTGGCCGGGTCAGTTGCCACTTTCAGCGTGAGAGGGGTAAAAGAGAGGTATAAATTTTACCGGCCTATGCTCTATAATTCTTTAAGCTATTTAGTGATGATCTATCTTTTCGAGGTTCTAAAAGGGAGCCAGGCCCAGGCTATTTTAGAGCAGTGCGGATACGGTATCCTGAACGGTTTTTTCTCCACCTTTCTGGCTATGGGGCTTCTGCCGATCTTCGAATACCTGTTTGACATCACCACTGATGTTACCCTGCTTGAGCTTTCAGACCTGAACCGGCCGGTTTTAAAAAGATTAGCCTTAGAAGCTCCGGGGACCTATCATCACAGCATAGTAGTTGGGAATTTAGCTGAGGCAGCGGCCAAGGCTTTAAACGCAAATCCGCTTCTTGCCCGGGTAGGGGCTTATTATCACGATATAGGCAAGATCGAAAAACCGGAGTATTTTGTGGAGAACCAGATGAGCGCAAAAAGCAAACACGAGAAGCTTTCTCCATCGATGAGCGCTCTGATCTTGGAATCTCATGTCAAGGAAGGGGCTGAACTGGCACAAAAAGAACATCTGCCAAAAAAATTAACGGATCTGATAAAACAACATCACGGCACCACCTTGATGACTTATTTCTATAAAAAAGCTTTAGACCAGAGAATCCCCGAAGTGCAGGAGTCGGAGTACAGGTATCCGGGTCCCAAGCCCCGCTCCAAAGAGGCGGCAATACTTATGTTGGCAGATGCAGTTGAGGCGGCATCCCGTACCTTAGAAGAGCCCAAGCCCGCCCGGATAATGAGTTTGATCAAGAAAATAATTATGGATAAATTCGAGCAGGGTGAATTAGAGGAATGCGAGCTGACCTTGAAAGATTTGCATGTCATCGAGGAAAGTTTTCTCCCGATCCTGATCGGGGTATTCCATCCCAGGATCGATTACCCAGAGCTAGTTGAGGAAAGTTAGATGTCACCAGTATTCATAAAGAACATATCCTCCGACTCCAGGGTAAAATTATCTTCACTAAAAAAATTAGCTCAGAAAATCTTAAAAGATTTCGAAGAAAAAGGTGATCTGAATATTATTTTGGTCTCGGATAGTTTTATGAGAAGGCTGAACCAGAGATTTACCAGCAGGAAGGGAACGACTGATGTTCTCTCTTTCAGTTTTAAAGAGGATAAAAATACAAAGGCTAAAAGAAGTCTTTTAGGAGAGGTCTATATCTCTGTCAACAGAGCAAGAAAGCAAGCTCACGACTATCAGGCCACCTTCGATCAGGAATTGAAAAGGCTGGTGGCTCACGGGATTCTGCATCTTTTAGGGCATGAGCATAAGACTAAAAAAGACCTGGAGAAAATGAGGAAAAAAGAAGAGGGGTATATCGGTTCGCACAGTATCAAAGAAGGAAGTGACCGTTATTCGTGAGAATGTAAAAGAAAAGCTTAAAGGCTCAATGCTCAAAGGTTCAAAGGAGAGGGGAAATGGTGGAACAGGCATCTTGCCTGTTCGATGGTCGCACAGAAGAGAGGATTGCTTCGTCGTCCCCGGAGGGAACTCCTCGCAATGACAGGCTTGTAATCGGTGGCCCCGCCTTGCCCTCAAGGCGGGTAAAAGTGTCCTGATGAATAAAAGAACTTGAGCGTAAAAACAGACCTTACCCCAACCCTCTCCTCTACGAGGAGTGAAGCCTCCGTAGAACCGTAAAGCTTTTATCGTCTAAAAGGAGAAGGGAAATGGTGGAACAGGCATCTCTACGAGCCGTAAAGCTTTTATCGGCTTGCCTGTTCGATAGGCAGTCCAAAGGTCTAGGATGAGTGGCTTGAGCATGGAAAGGAACCTCTCCCTAACCCTCTCTCCTTTTCAAGGAGAGGGGAAAAACATGACTGAAGTCAGTTAAAATTATGGAAACAAAGATGAGTTTCACGCGGAAACTTTTAAATCCTTTGCTTAAGCTTCTTATTAAAGCCTGCAAATACCCTTATAGATTTGGAGTTGTCCAAAAAACACCTGAGGAGAAATTAGAGCAGCAGATGGGGTCACTGGCATTAACTGAAGGTGACAAGATGGAGAACCTGGAGGAAGACGAGAAGAAGATGATCCATTCCATCTTCGAGCTGGGGAGAACTCTTGCCAAGGAGATAATGATTCCCCGAATAGATATGATCTGTGTGGAGGAGGGGGAGTCTTTAGATACCGTAAAAGAGCTGGTAAAAAAATACGGACATTCACGTATACCTATTTTTAGAGAATCCATTGATCAGATAATCGGGATATTGCATGTGAAGGACCTTTTCGTGGAGGAGCGAAAAGATTCAGAAAAGATGGATCTGACAAAGATGGCTCACAAACCCTTTTTTATACCGGAGGATAAGAAAATCGATGAACTGTTACAGGAGATGAGAAAGGAGAAACAACACGTGGCTATCGTGGTGGACGAATATGGAGGAACAGCAGGGCTGGTCACCCTAGAAGATATCCTGGAAGAGATTGTAGGAGAGATCGAGGATGAACATGACAGAGTTGAGCCGGCGGTTCAGAAGATAAGCGAGGGGGAATATAAAGTCGCAGCCCAGGTTACCATCCGCGACCTGAATGAAGCCCTGGGGTCAGATTTGCCAGAGAAGGAATTTGAGACCCTAGGAGGACTAATCTACGATCTGGTGGGTGGTGTCCCGGAGGAGGGGAAGACAATCGAATATAAAGGATTGAGTTTTCAGGTGGAAAAAGTAAAAGGGCAAAGGATTGTGAGAGTGAAGGTCAAACGTAAGAAGGAAGATGAAAAACAAATGACGGATGACGGATAAAAGATAAAAAAAACGATGAAAAGCAGAGTCTCGATAGAAAAATGTCAGGATTATCTCTTGGATAATGTGCGGGGAGCGGTAAGAAAATCTTTTGAGAATTTAGGTGGGTTGAATAAATTCATCAAGCCTGGTGATAAAGTCCTGATTAAACCAAATCTCCTTTCTGCCAAAGACCCATCCAGGGCAATTACCACTCATCCTTCAGTTGTTCAGGCAGTGGCAGAGCAGGTTCTGGCTCTAAAAGCAAAGCCTTACATCGGTGACAGCCCGGGTGGTGCGGACAGAGGAGTAAAAAGGGTCTGGGATAATACCCAGATGAGTTTGGCTTCGCAGAATTCAGGAGTGCCTCTGGTCTCGTTTGAAGAAAAAGGGGTAGAGCAAAAAAAATCTGAGACCGGGAAAACATATTATATAGCCCGTCCGGTATTGGAGGCCGATGTTATTATAAGCTTAGCAAAACTTAAGACCCACACTCTCACTTTAATGACTGGCGGAATAAAGAATATGTTCGGGGTAATCCCTGGTTTCAGAAAAGGGGAATACCACAAAGAAGCACCCAAACCGGCGATGTTTGCAGGAGTCATTGTTGATATTTACTCTTTGATCAAGCCCAGGATTACTTTAATGGATGCGGTGGTGGGGATGGAGGGGGATGGTCCATCTTCCGGCGAACCGAGATATTTAGGTTTTCTTTTAGCCAGCGAGGATGCGGTGGCTTTAGACACAGTTGCCTCAAAGGTTTTAGGTTTTAAAGATGGAGAGATCGACTCAACCAGAATTGGAGCTAAAAGGCGTTTGGGTGTGTCTGATCTATCTCAAATCGAGCTGGTAGGTGAAAGAATAGAAAATGTAAAGCCCGCTTCTTTCAAGTTGCCCTCTAATAGGCTTCTGAAACTGGTTCCTAAATTTTTAGTTGACCTCCTGGGACCTTTGGTCTGGGTGCGTCCCAACATTTACGATGGCACTTGCACCAACTGCAATATATGTGTTATAAACTGCCCCCTTAAGACAATTTCCGGTGGTGAGCAAAGACCAACTTTCGATTATTCAAATTGCGTAAACTGTATGTGCTGCCAGGAGCTGTGTCCTCAAAAAGCGATCTATCTGGAGAAAAGCTGGCTGGCGGGGAAAATTGCGAAATAAGTAGACAGTAGACAGAATATCACCAGGATCCGTAGGACAGTAAACAGGGAGAAGGTAGGACAGACATTCCTGTCTGTCCAATTTTGTAGTTGCCCAATTTATTGGGCATGTTGCAGTATGAGATGTAGCGTTGCCTCTCCTGAGGCAACGGAGGGTCGTCCTCACAGGAGTGAGGACGCTACGATTGTAGTTACCCAATTCATTGGGTCCATTTGGACTCGATGAATCGAGCAACTACAGATAAAATCTCCTTTACTTAAGCCTTCCTAGATTATATTTTCCCTTCTTAGTTCGTATAATCAAAATCTAAAAAATATGAACAGGATAGCGGAACTGGATAAAAGGCAAGTTGACAAAGGGCTGAGAATCTCGATTTATGAGGGGTCCTTTGCGGCTATTTTCCTTGCCCTGACCACTGGGCCATTTTTAGCCGGGTATGCGCTTTTCCTGGGAGCAAATGATTTCCAGTTAGGTTTAGTTGTGGCTTTTCCCTTTTTAGCCCAGGCTTTTCAACTGCTTGGAGCCTTAGGGGTCGAGAAGTTTAAACAGAGGAAGAAGTTCAATCTATTCGGCTCGATTCTTTTTCGCTCGATTTTCTTGATCTTCGTTTTCTTACCTTTTTTCCCGCAGAGCCAGAGAGCTAAGATTGCGATTTTCCTCCTATTCTTATCCCTATCCTCAGCCATTGCTAATCTGGTGGCAGTTGCCTGGCTTTCCTGGATGTCCGATTTGGTTCCAGAAGAAAGGAGGGGAAGATATTTCGGCCTGAGAAATACCGTCCTGGGCTTCATTACCATGGGTTCAAATTTTGCCGGGGCGAAACTGATCGATTATTTTAGAGCTGATGGTTCCAGGATAGGCGCATACCTGCCTGATTTTATTGATAGGTATCTGAAGGAAAATCCCACCGGTTTTGCGTTTTCCTTTATATTTCTTTTAGCAGTTTTCTCAGCCTGGATTGCAGCCTCCTTTTTGACCCGTCAGCCTGAGCCGAAGATGATTCCTCATCCGGAGGTGAATCTAAGGTCTACCCTCAAAATCCCTCTCTCCGATAAAAATTTCAGGAGTCTGATCTATTTTTTTATCTACTGGTCTTTTGTCACCGGAATCTCAGCCCCTTTCTGGACGCCGCACATGCTCAAAAATCTTCATTTAGATTTCTATCTTATCTCGCTTTTCTCAATTTTGGCAGGGGTGATAAGTCTTTTTATGCAGCCTCTCTGGGGGAAGGCAATAGATAGATACGGTAACAAGCCGGTTTTAATTTTCAATGTGTGTTTTATTTTCCTCATACCTTTCCTCTGGCTCTTTGCCACTCCTCGGTTTATTTTCCCGTTATGGATCGATGCGATCATGGGAGGAATTTTCTGGTCAGGATTTACCCTGGCCTCTTTCAATGTGGTCTTAGCCCTGTCCCCACAACAGGGGAGGGTCTATTATCTGGCGGCTGTTGCAGCTATTAACGGGTTAGTCTTATTCCTGGCATCAGCCTTAGGAGGAGTTATTGCCCAGCACCTAAGCGACTTCAGATTTGTTTTTAAAGGACAGACTTTCGTGAACTTTCACGTACTTTTCGTAATCTCAGGAGTGGGCAGAATTTTCGGGCTTCTGTTTTTGAAAAAACTTTTTGAGCCGAAAAGCAGACCTACCAGGGAGATGATTGAAGAGATGGGGGATTCATTTTTTAACCGTGTTCCCCTGGGCAGGGAGACCTGGACCTTGGTGAACTGGGCAAGATCGACTTTCAGAGTTAAAAAGAAAAATAATCATAATATGTCCAGAATGGATCCATAGGAGATCCACAAGATAGGAGGTAAATTCAAAATGTCTCAATGGGTGATGATATTTGCGGCTATCCTTTTAAACGTAGGCGGGCACGTTTTCCTGAAAGCCGGGATGAATAAAACCGGGGCGATAAATCCGCTTTTGCTCATCTCAGATTTCAAAAGGGTCTTTTTTACTAGTCCATTTGTTTTGTTGGGAATTTTTTCTTATGTTGCCAGCGTGGCTTTATATATGGTGGTTTTATCCCGAACCTATCTTTCCTTTGCCTATCCTTTGATGATGAGCACCGGGTACGTGCTGATAGTCATTTTCTCCTGGCAGGTTTTCAGGGAGCCTTTTTCCTTTTATAAATGGATCGGGATGGGTCTGATTTTAATAGGGGTTTTGCTGATTGGGAAATGATTTTCGTAGCGCGACACTTTCAAAGTCGTTCATTCTTTTGAAGTCGATAATGCTTTACTACCCTCAGGGCGGAAACCTTTCCACAGGATCCTGCGGAAAGGTTTCCATAGTACAATGTAATATAGGAAGGCTGAAGCCTTCCGCTACATAAGCTAAATATTCCGCTCTCGCTGGATGTTATCATCCAGCGACGAAACTGGAGGATAACAACATCCGCCTGGTAACAAAAAGGGGAACAGGCATCTTGCCTGTTTGGTCAGGCAGGACACCTGACCCCTGACTTATACTGCTAATTGCACCCTCAAACAAGTTTGAGGGTGCCACCCGGTAGTAGCGCGACCCTTTTCCTGATAACGGAGACTACGTCTGGCGTAGCCACCGTAGGACAGGGTCGCGTTGCGAGGCTAAAAGCCTCGCAATGCTTTGTCCCATATTTGAGTTCTTTTCTGGTCATCTGCTCAAAAAAAGTTCAAACTTTTTAATCTTCTTGCAGGCCAAAAGATAGTGGAAAAATTTTCTCTGACAGACTAAAAATTGTTCAACATTTTACCATTAATTTTCGTTTATAAACTGAAAAAAAAGGAGGAACCCTATTTTGTAGCTCAGGCTTAATTCTTTATCTGAAAAGGAATTGTAAAGATCAAGGATGATTAAAAAGTGTTTGCCGGTTGAAGGGCATAGAAGTTGCCATAAATCTTTGAGGATTTTTGAATTTGCTCTTTTACCGGTTTTCTTTTTGAAAGGGGAGAAGTTGACAGGGATCAAGAGAAAAAGAATCAGGTTAAGCGCTCTTCTACTTATTTTTATTTTGGGGCAATTCCTTTCCATCAATTCTGGCTATTGTTTTCTGAGTGAAGGGGCCAGAGGCACAAGCGGAGCCAATTTTTTAAAGGTTGGTATAGGTGCCAGAGCTTCAGGGATGGGGGGTGCATTTGTAGGGATAGCGGATGATGCCACCTCTATCTACTGGAACACAGCCGGTCTATCGCAGCTGAGCCAGCAGGAAATCGTTTTTGTACATCAGAACTGGTACCAGGACGTAAATTTTGAATACTTAGGATATTCGCTACCTGTTGCTCCCAAGCATACTTTAGGTCTTTCCATAACCTATTTAAACCTGGGAGATTTTCAGGGGTATGATGCTTCAGATAATCCCACTTCAGATTTTTCAGCTTACGGAACAGTTTTGGGATTAGCTTATTCCTATAAAGTTTCTCCGTCGGTCTCTTTAGGAGTCGGTTTAAAAGGGATTCAGGAGAAATTGGAAAATGAGAGGGCTTCAAGTCTTGCCCTGGATTTCGGTTTCATCTACAGGAGAGGAAAGTTCTCTTCAGGTGCGGCGTACACTAATTTAGGTACCTCAATGAAATTCATCCAGGAAAAAGAGCCTCTGCCTGGTAAATTCACTTTAGGATTCGGGTATAAACTTTTGCAAGACCAAGTCAGTTTAGCCTGGGACGTGGATTTTCCGCAGGATGATAAGCCGATCTTAAAACAGGGGATCGAATACGGCTATAAAGAATCGGCATTTCTGCGCTTAGGATATGAGTATAAAACCTCAGCCCAGAACCTCGAAGGGACTGGTCTTTCCTTAGGAGGTGGTTTCAAGTTCTCCAACTGGGAGGTGGATTATAATTATTCGCCAAACCAGGTTTTGGGAGGTTCTCACCGGATCTCCTTAAGCTACCGGTTCGGCACTAAAAGGAGCTTATAAAGCAACTTCTCTCTGTTCTCCCAGCAGCAAGATGGGTTTCCCCTACGGGAAGCCCGTCTTTTTTTATTTCGAGACCTGTAGTCGCTCGATTTATCGAGTCAAGCTCTGCTCTTGCTGGATGTTATCATCCAGCAAGGAAAAAGGCGGATGATAACATCCGCCTGAGAGCAAGTTCGAGCAGATTCCTTTAGCACCCTCAAAACCAGTTTGAGGGTGCCACCCGCCGTATTAGGCATTTATAGACCCAGCTTGGCCTCGACCTGGGTCTATATCTGTCAGGAGCACAGGGCTTCCTGACCTACTACTGTCTTTTCTTATTCTCCCACTTTGGGGCAAGGTGGATCTACAGAGATGGTGGAACAGGCATCCCTGCCTGTTCGATTATTTCACCCTCAAACAAGTTTAGGTGTGCCACCCGCCATTGTCAAAAAAGGCTCTTTTAATCAGGGCAAGCAAACATTTTATTATTTCTTAATCTTTTTAAATATAATATATTAACACTTGAGCCGAAATACTTAATATTGCTGAAAGAATAATTATTATGATAATTTAGAGAAAGTCTAAATGGAAGAGAGAAAAAAAGTTCTTGCCTTCAGTTTCAACTGGACCACTTACCTTTTGATTCTCCTTTTTATTGGACTTTATCTACAGGTGATAATTAGTCTGGTCGGTGACTGGTGGGTTGATTCTAACTATTCGCATGGTTTTTTGGTTCCTCTGGTAAGTGCCTATCTGGTCTGGAAGAAAAAAGATAAATTAAAATCTCTGGAGAGAAAAAAGTCTTACTTTGGATTTTTGATTCTTCTACTGGGACTGGGGATTTACATCGTCGGTACTGCTGGGGCTGAGTATTTTTCTGCCAGGTTCTCCTTGGTAATCGTCCTTTTTGGCTTGGTATACTATCTCAACGGGAAAGAATGGGCAAAGGAGCTTTTATTTCCAATTGCCTTCCTTACCTTTATGGTTCCGATTCCAAATGTCATCTATTATGCGATAGCTTTCCCGATGCAATTGCTTTCCAGCAAATTGACCCAGTATGTTCTTCATTTCATCGGGTTTCCTTCGATCAGGCAGGGGAATATCATTCTCCTTCCCAATTATTCGATGGAGGTGGCTGAGGCTTGCTCAGGACTGCGTTCCCTGGTTTCCCTTTTGGCCCTGGGAGCTTTTTTTGCCTATATAACCTTTCCCAAAGATACAAATTCTGATAAATCAAATTTGAAAAGGTTAATTTTATTCCTTTCAGTCTTTCCGATCGCCATTGGCGCGAACATCTTTCGCATCCTTATTACTGCCATAGGGGCTTATGTGATAAGCCCGAAATTAGCTGAGGATTTTCTACACAAGCTTTCCGGCTTGATAGTTTTTCTGATCTCGGTTTTTTCTCTTTTCATCGTCAGCCAGATTATAAAATTTTTTAGCAGAAAAAAATAAGAACTACCCCAGAGTAAATTTACCTGCTGATTTATTCAGTTTTAGATCCAGGAATAAGCTCCAGAATAAAAAATCCTGCGAATGTAAGCTGTTACCTAAAATATGCAAGGGTTTGCATAGAAAAAATTAATATCTCCAAAAATATAGGATAAAACAAATCCTATTTAATTTAAGAGTAAAGTAAGAGAAAAAGTTCACATTTGTAAGCCGCTATTAGATTTAAGCTTGCATCTCCACGGGAACTTTTAAAAAACTTCTAAATTTTTATCTGATTCCGAACTGTAGTTGGCAATTTATTTGCTTAATATACTACCAAATATATATTCTCGGATTAAACAAAAGTCTGGCGAGGGAAAAAAGTTATGTCTAAGAGTATATCTGCTTTATCTCAAAAAAAATCAGAAAGAAAATTTATTAATCGATTCTCGATCGGTGAAGTTGCACTAAAAGTTACTGATCGATCAGAAATCGAGTTAGCTTCTTCAGGTTTTGAATCATCCTCCAATATCTCCTCCTTAAGCAAAGGCTTAAGACAGAAAGTCTTGGTCTGGGTAAGAGATCAAGTCTTATCCACTTTTTATCTGATGTTTTCTGTCTTAACTTTCGTTCTGATTCCTGAAGGAAAAACAGAAAAAGGGTTAGGAGCTTATTATCTGGATAAAGCCGAAAAATTCCTTAAAAGGGTGATTGATATTTCGGGTTCAGCCATAGGCCTTTTGTTAGGACTACCCCTGTTTTTCGTAGTGGGCATTTTGATTAAGTTAGATTCACCCGGTCCTGTCTTTTTCCGTCAGGAAAGAGT
>Ga0315291_10005980_pt1 | contig 15198 bp, 13 predicted proteins | sample YL17G12_20_MG_FD_203070 | JGI IMG/M metagenome (GOLD analysis project Ga0315291, IMG submission 203070) | Sediment microbial communities from Yellowstone Lake, YNP, Wyoming, USA - YL17G12_20 | ecosystem: Environmental > Aquatic > Freshwater > Lake > Sediment | place: USA: Wyoming | collected...
ACGGACCTGCGCGCCTGTACAGTGCACCGGACAGCCAATCATGCTGTGCATCTGTCTGAACCCTTTTGTTCCCGTGGCCGCCCCCGCTGCAGCGACGTAACGGAGCAATACTAGCGCTTAGCGGCCCTGCCATCCCAGCGACCTTTGAAAGTGATCAGCCAGGACATAACAAACAAGTGGAAGTCGAACAGAAGCGCGCGGTGGCGGACATAGTAGAGATCGTGCTTGAGCTTGTCGCCGGCGTAGTACCGGCCGTAGACCTGCGCGACGCCGGTGAGGCCCGGGCGGACCTGATGGCGCTCGGCATACCCGGGTATGTCGCACAGGAAGACTCGGACGAACTCAGGCCGCTCCGGCCGCGGGCCGACCCAGCTCATGTCTCCTTTGAAGATGTTGAGGAGCTGGGGGATCTCGTCGAGAGCGGTCTTGCGCATTATGCGGCCGACGCGGGTCATGCGCGGATCATCCTTTTCGGCCAAGACCGCTCCGAAGTGTTTCTCCGCGTCCTTCCTCATCCGCTGCTGCAGCTTGCGCACCGCCATCGGCTCCAGCATCGCCGCCACATGATGGCAATCGCGGCCCCCTTCCAGCACCACCGCCTGGGCCTCTTTGATGGTCAACATGCAATGATCCTGTCGCAGGGGCGGGCTGCAAACCTGCCCGCGTGAGATGCTAGCCGCCGATGGCGGATATGGTCCGAAGCGGTCGCGATGGCTTGTGGGCGGCGGCCGCAAGGAAAGCCGCGGTAAGGGCCTCGTTCGAATGAGCCGCTGCCAGTGCCGGTCGCCGATATTGCTCCTCAGAGGAGAAGAGGCGCGAACGCAGGAACCCGTCCGCGGTGACCGGGAACCGGCCGGCCACAAACCGCGGCCGGCAGCAAACGCACCTGAAGTTGCACGAGTTAGAGACGGCAAGACGAAGACGGGCGATCCGCCTGCGCCACTGATCGAAGAGAGACATCGCCGGTGGCCTCTAAGACTTCGCACGCTCTGCAGTAGACAACACAACGTCTGACATCCTCATTCCGCGTCGGATGGCGGATCTCCTGCAGCAGTCCTGGTGTGCCGTAACTCTCAAGACTGGCCGAGATTGCAGCTCCAAAAGTGAACAGCTGTGGAGTGAACCTTCTGTGTAATCCAAGTTACTACGTGGTCTCGCTAACTCTTCGTCCGCGTCTCACTGCGAGCGAATGGGCACGATCCAGAGTGCAACGACTTTGGTTGTGACGGCGGTGAGCACCGAAAAGCCAGAGAGGCTGGAGGGGACCATCACGGTACAGACGGATGATGACTACCAGCCGACCATCGCCATCCCGTTCTACGGCCTGATCTCCGGCTAGCACGATCTGTTCGGCTCAACGCGGCCCGAAGAGACGAGAAGCGTGCGGCCACCGGACACTACGGCTGTATGCAGCATCACGTGAGACCAATCCACCTGATCGGGGCATTGTCACCGGCGGATGTGGAGCGGCTGGTTATCCGCTTGGTGGAGGTCAGCGGCCGGCGGAACGGTCAGCCCGAGGTCGGAGAGCCGCTGGTAGGTGATGTCGCCCTGACATGCTCTGCGCACTCAGTGGATGATGGCGCTGCGACTGTGGCGCTATCCGCGACCGCACGCGCAGCGGGGGGCGGTGAACTGAAGAGCCGGTTCCAGGTCGAGGTGGATTTCGCCGAGGGACGGCATCGGGCGCTTGCCGATCCGCGCAGCCCCGATCCGGCCGAGCGCGCGCTTGACCAGCACCCTATCGAGTTGGCGATCTGGCTCTACTCAGACCTGAAGCGGGCGCGTCCCCGTGCTGTCTGCGCTTGCCGCCACATGAGAGGGCAGAGACCAGCTCCCGCTTGCTTGACACCCCTCAAGCTCCTCCCCTAGAATACCGCTGTCACTTCCAGCACCCATGACCTACGGCCTGCTCTCCGACATCCACGGCAACCTCGAGGCGCTCGACGCAGTCCTCAATGAGCTGAGGGGCGTATCCGCTTTCCTTTGTTTGGGCGATATCGTCGGCTACGGCGCTGACCCCGGTCCCTGTATCGAGCGGATCAGCTCTCTGCCACATCTCATCTGCGTCGCCGGCAACCACGATCTCGCCGCCATCGGAAGCTATGACCTCAACTGGTTCAACCCTTACGCAAGGGCGGCCGTCGAGTGGACCGCCGAGCAGCTGTCCCCGTCGCACAGATCCTACCTCGGCTCACTTCCCCTCACCGCCCACGCCGATGGAGCCATTCTCGTGCACGGTTCCCTGCCGGATGAGATGGACTATGTCACCACCCCGTCCGAAGCGCGCCGCTGCTTCGACGCCATGCCTGCCGAGCTCGCGCTCATCGGGCACACCCACGTGGCCGAGTTCTACCGAACCAAGCGAAGGACCCGCTTCCCCGACCAAGTCGCCCTCTGGTCCGGCGGCCGCATCGAGCTCACCGATGACCTTCGCTACATTATCAACCCCGGCGCCATCGGCCAGCCCCGCGATGGGAATCCCGATGCGAGCTTCGGCCTGTGGGATGTCGCGGCCAAGACCATCGAGGTCAGGCGGGTCAGCTACGACGTGCTGTCCGCTCAAGCGAGGATCAGAGAAGCCGGCCTGCCCGACTACCTGGCCGACCGCCTGACCGTGGGCCGGTGAGCTACCCTGAGACCTCGCATAGGTGCTGCGTCGCGCGTCTCTTGCCCGGGGTGTGATACCCTGTTCGGCAGACCCTTGCCCGCTGCCCCTCCCCCTCCCTATTCTCCTCCCTCCCCCAACTATGGTAATCACATGACGTAAGGCAGGAGCGTGTTTGCACCACGCAGCCTCGGCGAAGTGGGGTTTCCTGCCCCTCATCAGACTGGAGGGTTGTCAATGGCAAGGAAGCGCCAGCACCACTATCACCCAAACCGCAACCGAAGGCACGTCGGAAAGTCCCGCCATCAGGCCCAACGTCCCCATGTCTCGCCCTCCGACCTCATCCGCGAGGACTTTCAGCGGATGCTCTATACGATGCGGCTGCGCACGACCGAGCAGGCGACCGAGAACATCCTCATGCAGTCCTGCGAAGGGCACGCACAGATGGGCCACGGCGCCTTCGCCGGCCGCCGCTTCCCCAACACCGAGATGGAGGACATCGTCGCCGCCCTCGGACGCAACCCGCACGTCGTCGCCGAGCAGCGCCAGACACTCATTGATGAGGTGCACGACTGGGCCTGTCAGGCGATAGATGGCAAGGCCCCGAAGACGCTGGTCAACGAGGAGGGCGACGGCCTCGTCGGCTGCGGGCTGCTGCGCCATATCGAGGTCGACCCCCAGGACATCCTCCGCGGCCTCTACCTGGGCGGCCTGCGCGATGACTCCGAGCTTCGCAAAGAGACCGAGCGGCGCACCGGCATCCAGATCGGCGGCGGGCAGTGCCGGTTCATAGACATTGAGGTGATGCAGCAGATGGGACTGGACGGCGACCAGCTCGCCCGCGGGGCGCACGGCGCCAAGATCGAGGCCTACAGGCGAGAAGGCCTCATCGTCGAGGATCCCGGACCGACCGGCCGCAATGACCGCGTGCGTTACATGTATATCCGCGACCGGCTCGGCGGCGGCGCCTCCGATGACGCCGCGATCGTGATGACGGGCAAGCTCTACAACCTATCGGTCGCGCTCGGGGTCTTTCTCGCCGATGCCATTGACACGCTCGAGAAGTTCGTCGTCAACTACGCCGACCAGGACAACGACCTCGCGCGCCACATCGAGCGGGGCTTCCCCGACCTCAACCTCACTATCGAGGATGTCTACCGGCTGATCTGGCTCAACGCCGTTCCGCTGGAACAGCGGGACCACGTCCCCGATTCCTCCCTGCGCCACATGATGGAGATAGATCGCGTCACCGATCAGAACGCTCTCGAAAGCCACCTCGCCTACATCGCCGGCCACTCCTACTCCCCCCTCCTCCTCGCCTCCGAGGACGTGCCCAACAGGGAGTTCTACGAGTGGGTGGAGGAGAGGATGAAGGAGTGCCCAATTTAGCACTTGACACAAACGGGCGTTTGCAGTACCGTGGAGTAACCGAGGAATGCATTCCGCGCCAATGCCTCTGCGCCTACAGGGCGATAGCCGAGGGGAGATATGGGACCAGGAGCTTATGTCGATCCAAACCCGGACTACTGGGATGACTACACGAACCTCCAGCACACGAAGCATACCCTTGTCCGCGAGTACCTGAACGGCTGGTTCCCTAAGCTAGGTTTCTGGGCAGGACGAATCGTCTACATCGACACGCACGCCGGCCGTGGCCGGCACGAGACGGGTGACCTGGGTTCTCCCCTTGTCGCCCTCACGACCTTCCTTAGCCATAGCTCGCGCGATAGCATCCTCGACCACAGCGACATCCAGTTCATCTTCATCGAGCGCGATGAGGAGAACGCGGCAGCACTGCAGGACGAACTTGCGGCACTTGAGGAGCAGCTCCGGGCGCTTGGCAAGAGGCGATCGAAGGTTGCCTTCGAAGTGTACCCTGGAGACTGCGAGCAGGTCCTCGAGAAGGCGCTTGATTACCTGCGGTCCAGAAGGCAGCGGACAGCACCTTCCTTCATCTTCGTGGATCCATACGGGTTCAAAGTCTCGTGTGCGCTCCTCCGAGACCTGATGACCTTCGAACGAGTGGAGTTGTTTGTCAACGTAATGTGGCGTCACTTCTACATGGGCATGTGCCGCGCTCAGACCCAGAAGGGCTGGGACGAGACGGTGGCATGGATACTCGACGATACAGACTGGCAGCACCAGATCGCATGCGAGGACTTCGATGAGTGCGCGTCCAGGACGCTCGACTTCATACAGCGGAAGCTGGGGGCCAAGTGGCAGACCCCCGTCCGGATGCTAGGCGCGAACAACGCTACCGAGTACCTGCTCGTGCACTTTACGAACCATGGCGAGGGCCGCGACCTCATGAAGGAGGTGGGATGGAAGGTCTGCCCGGCCTACGATGGTTCGTTCGTTGCGCGTAAGTCCGACAGCCCAGACCAGATGGGTCTCGGGTTCCCTCCCGAGCCGGATCGAAGGAGGGTCACTGACTGGGTGGTCTCGAATCTGAGAGATCATCCCATGCGGTGGAAGGAGTTGCTGGACCGAGCGCGTTCAACGAACTGGCTGGACAAGCATGTTAATGCTGTCGTGCGGGACCTCCGGAAGAGTGGCATGATCCAGCCGCGCGATTTCGCCCCTCCCTTCCAGCCCGCGCGTAACCCCCTGCTGAGCCTATCAGATGAAGACATTGATTGAATGGACCCAATCCACTTGGAACCCTGTCACAGGCTGCTCGAGGATCAGCCTGGGGTGTCGGCACTGCTACGCCGAGCGCATGGCCAAGCGCCTGCATGCCATGGGCCAGCGGCGCTATCGCAACGGCTTCAAGGTGACGCTTCACCCGGACGCGGTGGCGGCCCCGCTCTCCTGGACGAAGCCGCAGATGATCTTCGTTAACTCGATGAGCGACCTGTTCCACCGCGATGTGCCGCTGAGTTTCATCCGCGCCGTGTTCGAGGTGATGCAGCAGGCCCCCCATCACACCTTCCAGGTGCTCACCAAGCGAGCGCGCCGCCTGGCTGTGCTCGCTCCGACCCTTCCGTGGCCGCCGAACCTCTGGATCGGGGTGACCGTCGAAGCCCAGCAGTACCTAGGGCGCGTTGATTGCCTGCGGCAGGTGCCGGCAGCCGTTCGCTTCCTCTCACTCGAGCCGCTCCTCAGCCCGATGGAGGGGTTATCACTGAACGACATAGACTGGGTGATAGTCGGCGGTGAGTCGGGGCCCGGAGCGCGTCCCATGTGCGTGGAGTGGGCGCGGTCGGTCAGAGACCAGTGCGCCGCCGCCGGGGTCTCGTTCTTCTTCAAGCAGTGGGGCGGCGTGCGGAGAACACAGGCCGGCCGCAAGCTTGACGGACAGCTGTGGAACCAGTTCCCGGCAGCGACTTCGCGCGCGTCGGCATAGGCTCCCGCCCGGCCCTCACACCACCTCCACAAACCCCTCATCCTCCCCCAACCACTCTTCCACGATCCTCAGCACCTCCCGACGCGTCAGCTCCTTGTTTCGCAGCATTTCCTCCAGCGCGCGCAGCTCACGGCGCTTGGCCTTTGGCTGGCCGAGCTGCTGCCGCAACCAGGCGATGACGTCCTCGGCTAGCAGCTCGCACAGCGCCGCCGTCGTGGGGCAGGAGCCTTGGGCGCCGAAGCCTTGGCGAAGGTGGCTTGCCTCCTGCCTCAGGCCACCACCACCCAGCAGCTCAGGCAGCTCCGCCATCCGCCGATCCCCACACCCCGCCGCCCGCCGCTCCAACAGCTCCCTGTGACCCACAAGCTCCGTCCATTGCCTCGCGAGCACGGCTTCGGCTTGCTCGCGCAACGCGTCCGCCTCCGGCAGCTCCACCTGCTCCTTGAATCCGAGGCCGCAGCTCGGGCAGACGGCATACCCCTCCGGCAATGGGTCTCCCGCCAGACACCGCCGCGCCAGTGCCCTCGTTAGCTCCGCTTCGATTGCCGTCGCCGCCTCTGTCGCGAGGCCGGCGCGCGCCAGCCGCCTGGCGGCTTCCATCTCCGCCGAACGGCGCACCTGCGCCAGTGGCTCGAAGCGCGACGTCGCATGCACGCCCTCGTGCCACGCGAGGTAATGACGCCGGTAGTTTGCAAGCCACCGCACCGCGGCCCCCTTCACTTCTGCCGTGGCGAACACCACTCTTTCCGGCCGGCCGAACTGCTCCAGCACCGCCCGCCGCTCCCGTTCCAGCAAGCCGTCGCTTGCCTCTGCCGCGGTCTGGGCAACACGACCTCGCAGTCTTGCGGTCTCCTCCAGTTGGTCCTGTATGAAACGCTCGCACGAGTGCCAATCAGAGAGTCGCTTGCGCGTCTGCTGATGCCCTCCTGGCAACCGCTCTGCCGCCGCCACGAGCAGCGCCAGGCCGTCCCTGGATGACTGCGAAGAGTCAACCGCTTGCGCCACCGCCTCCGCCGTGCCCAGCCCTTCCCGCCCCCAGTCCCATTCCTCGGGGTGATGCTCAAGCTGAACGGCAGCAGAGGCAATGGCCTCTCGCCATTCAGCGCCGCGCTCGCGAAGCTCGGCCGCCCAGTGGATGAAGAAGCCCCACGCGCGCTCCTGTGCGGGAAGGCTCCACTCCTCGGCTCGGCCGCACGCGGCCTCCCACAGATCGGTCACTGCCTCGGCTGCCCTCCCCTCAAGGGCCTTCCCCCGCATCACGTAGGGGAGGCTGTCGCCGAGCGGGGCGGCCACCTGCTCGAGGCGCATCGGAAGGAGGAAGGCGTCCAACCCGACCAGATGCCCGGCCTTGATCAGCGCCGCGATGAGCAATTCGCCCTGCTCCCGCGTGAGGCCCCATTCGCTCTTCGCCAGACGCCCGGTCAGCTCGTTGAGCGCGACCGTCTCGTGTGGGTCGAGGTCCGGCGCGGCCGAGCGCGCGGGCGTGTCGGCCAACGCGGCCAGCACTAGAGCGGGGTTCTTCAGCCCAAGCCGCAGGTGCCGGCCTTCACCCTCGACCAGGCCGAGCGGAGCGGCGTACGCGCGCAGGTGCGCCTCCAACACGGAGGCCGGCGGAAGCATGACCTCACCGGGCCGGATGAACTGGTCAACAATCTGATTGGTGTGCGCGCGGCCCGCGAGCCGCTGGTGCGGCGCGACGTCGGCGAAGCGCGGGAATAAGCGCCTGAAGGGCCCGGCGAAAATCTCCGCGAGAGTTCCTTCCCAATCCCCGAAGAGGGCCCAGAGGCGCTCGCTCTGGAGCACTTCTTGCCCATCTACTCCCATCACCTTGCCCTCGTAGTAGGCGCGCTGGAGCAGCCGCCTGACCTCCTCCTCCGAGGCCGTCCAGCGCTCTCGCACCTTCGCCTGGAACTCGCCTGGCAGGCGACCGTCGCCCTCCGCGCGCCGGAAGAGCGTCTTGTCGGTAACCATCAGCGTGAGAGCGGCATGCTCGACCAGACGCTCGCGGGCGGTGTCGCTCAGGGGTGCCGGGAGCCACGCGGCCAGCCCCACCGAGAACCGCCCTTCAGCCTTCCCGGCGGCCTTGCGCCAGGCCTCGGCCTGAACATCCGGATCGGTTGTCGGCAGGGCCAGAAAGAGGTACGCGTCCTCCTTGGTGAGGGGCGAGGCGAGGTAGCCGACTTGGTTGGCAAGGTCGGCCGCGCCAATCTCACGCAGGTCAGAGCAGGCGGCGTTGATGAGCCGCCGTGCGTTCAACCAACCGACCGACAGTCTGCGCGGTTCGGCAAGCGCGGCGATGGGAAAGGCGGACTCCCGGCAGGCCTCCAACGCCGCTCTCGTGACGCGTTCGTCTTTGGGCCCCAACTGGGCCAACAGCTCACCGAGCCGCTGCCGGAGCTTCTCGGCCGCATCGGAGGCGACGTCAACGAAGTACTCGTGGCCGGCAGCGGACCCTCCGCCGGCAGCGGACCCTCCGCCGGCAGCGGACCCTCCGCCGGCCTCGGGCTCGCGCCTGAGCCGCTCCACGTACGCGCCGCGCTGGTACAGAGCTTGCAGGATCTCGCGCAGGCTCATGTCATCGCGCCAGAGCTCTCGCTGCGCGCAGCCCACGAGGCTGGCGCGAAGCTCCCGCTCCGACCATCGCATCTCGCCCAGCCCGAGCAGGCAGAGCGATCTCATTACGACGCCGAGCTCCTGCTCCTGCCCGCGGGCAATGCGAGTCGCGTTGCTCATCACGACCTCGTACGCGTGGAGGTGCTTCCGGCCGGCGGCGCTCATCGCCATCTCCTGGCGAAGGATATCGAAAGCTGCATCGGGCGTGATGAGCCGGTCTGCCGGCAGCTCCAGCCAATCGTCGCGCGCCGCTTCCTGCAGCAGTCTCACAACACTGCGCGTCCGGGAGAGCGAGCGCTCGGCCGCGCGCCTGATCGCCTTGAGACAGAGCGGGTTGATGGGGTAGGAGGCGCCCAACTCCCGGTCCGAATAGAACCCTTCGCCGGAGGCTGCGCACAGCTCGCCGGCCAGGCGCTCCATTTCCGATGCGAAGCGCGCTTCATCCAGCCTGCGCACCACTTTGTGCTGAACAACCCACTCCAGCTCCGCCAAGTCAAGTGTGAACCCGGTCCTAAAGCGATCCCTTAGTTGGCGCAGCGTGCGCCTGTCTATGTCCCCTGCTTCCTCGATGCCCCGCTGCGTGGCGCAGATCAGCCAGCAGCGCGCGGTTGCGGTTCGTTGGGCCAGCCATTGGAGGAAGGAAGCGTCGGCGTTGAGCCCGGCTCTGTCTTTGCCGGCGAGGAAGAGGCCGAGTTCGTCGAGCAGGACGACGACGCCGTCCAGCTCCGTTGTTCCCAGCGCGCGCTGAAGCTCAGACCAGGCCTGGGTCCGCGAGCGCCGCCAGTCTAGCGGGAAGCCCATTTCGGCGATGAAGTCCAGCGCGAGCGCGGCTGCGCGCTCGGGGTCGCGCTGTCGCAGTTCGCTCCATTCCACAGCGCACGCGCGGGAGGCTGCTTCGTCGAGAGCGTCTCCGATCTGAGGAGCCACATAGCGCTCGACCAAGTCCAGCAGGTGGGATTCCTCGGTAAGCGCGGCCCTCACCCCATGGCGGTTGGCGAGCTCATCCTCTACCCGCGACAGCACCACATGTTCGAGCGGGTGGGTCTTCGACGGGTACTCGTCGAGCGCGACCGAGACCACCAGTCGAGGCTTCGCAAAGCCGGCCGCCACGTCACCATAGCCGGGATGGTTGCGCAGGAACACCGGCCACGCCACCTGCGGATGGCCTGCCAAGAGCGTCAGCGCCGCCAGCAGATGTGACTTGCCCGCGCCGTAGACCCCCTGCACATGGAAGGCGTCACCCAGCTTCTGCTCTCTCGCCAGCCCGGCAATCATGACCTCGAAGGCGGCACGCGTTTCCGGGTCATCCAGGCAGTAGCCAGACAGCAGATCCGCCATCTCCGGGGTCGCTCCCACTTCCGCGATCTCACGCCTGATCCGACCGATGTCGGTCAGGCTGACAACGGGCGGAGAGGGAGAGATGGAGATCAGGTCACCAACTCGCGTTATCCCGGCTTGGTCGGGCGCCATGAGGAAGCCCCCTCAGCGACACGGAAAGTATACCGAACTGCTGTTCTACACTCCCTCGGCTTTCGCCTGCTAGCCGACCGCCCCGTAGGGCAGATTCTATGGTTGTATGTCAAGGCTTCGTCTCCTGCCCTGTCTCCCGCTCACCGCGGCGCGTCCTCTCCCGCCTCCACCCGCGCGCGGAAGGCCCGCTGGAGCCGCTTCGTGATCGGTCCCGCCGCGCCTGTGCCGACGGGCTGCCCGTCGAGGGTGATGATGGGGCAGACCTCCGGGGTGGTGCTGGCGAGGAAGATCTCGTCAACCTGACGGAACTGCTCCAGGGAGATGCGTTCCTCGACCAGCGGGAGTCCTTCGTCTTCCACGATCTCTACGACGATCCCCCGGCTGATGCTCGGCAGCACCTCCGGCCCCAGGGGGATGGTGCAGACCCGCCCCGCTGGCAGCGGACCGTCCGCTCTCACCCAAAAGACGCTCGTGGATGAGCCCTCGGTCACGTACCCGTCCGGGTGAACGAGGATAGCCTCATATGCGCCCTGCTCGTGCGCGCCGGTCTTGGCGAGGACATTGGGCAGCAGATTGGTTGACTTGATGTCACACCGCCGCCAGCGCAGGTCGGGCGCGGTGACGGCGGTCATGCCGTTTGGATCCACCGCCGCGACGCCGGGGGTGATGTCCCTGACCGCGATCAGCACGGTGGGCTTCAGGTCTCGCGTATAGGTGTGGGAGCGGGGCGCGACGCCGCGCGTTACCTGCAGGTAGATAAGTGCGTCTGGGATTCGGCTGGCTGCATATGTCTGCCGGATGGCGTCGCCGATCCCGGCCACGTCCACATAAGCCATGTCTATCTCTTCGAGGCTGCGCGCGAGACGGCGCAGGTGCCGTTCGAAACACCACAGACGGCCGTTATAGCTGCGGACCACCTCGTAGATCGCATCCCCAAACAGGAAACCGCGGTCATCAACTGGGACGACCGCTTCCGTCAGCGAGACCAGTGCTCCGTTGAGGTAGATGACTTCTGGCATGGTGTGGGGCTCCTTGCCCGCCTCCGGCGGGCTCGCGCGTTCTGTTATCTACGCGAATGGCCAGTTCCTGCCAGTTGGGGTTTGCTTGGCCGGGGCTGCCCGTCTTACCGACCATTGCTTGTCCATATGTGAAGCGGCGTGAGCAGCCTCTGTCCGGCCATTGACAACACTCCTGCAGGAGTGTAAACTCGTCCCAGTTACACTCTCGCAGGAGTGCGGAGATGAGACCTCGCGAGGCTCAGGTCGGCGTGGCGTTTCTGGCGGTGGCTATGACTCTCGTTCTCTTGCAGTCCCCTGGCGGCGCCGCCAGGCGTTCTGCTGGCAGCACGAAGAAAGGGAGGATCCGCGTGTCCGGGGCCTGGGCGCTCTACCCCATGATGGTCCGCTGGGCCGAGGAATACCACAAACTCAACCCGGGAGTTCGCATTGACGTTTCGGCCGGAGGCGCCGGCAAAGGCGCAACCGATGCCCTGAGTGGCATGGTCGACATTGGCATGGTTTCCCGCGACATCCACCCCGAGGAGGTGAAGCGCGGAGGCTTCTGGGTCCCCGTCGTCAAGGACGCCGTCCTGCCCACGGCCAACGCGGGCAATCCGGCGGCAAAGGAACTGGTGAAGACCGGCCTGAAGCGGGATACTTTCGTCGCGCTGTGGATTGAGGGCAAGAGCCTGACCTGGGCGGAGGCGGCAGGCAAGCCCAAGTCCGGTGATCCTATCCGCGTCTACACCCGCTCCGATGCCTGCGGCGCGGCCGAGACGTGGGCGAAGTACCTGGGCAAGAACCAGGAAGACCTCCAGGGCGTGGCGGTCTATGGCGACCCCGGCCTGGCAGAGGCCGTCCAGAGAGACCGGCTTGGCGTTGGGTTCAACAACCTGAACTACGCGTACGACACGACCACGAACAAGCCGGTTCCGAACCTGATGGTCATCCCGATTGACATCAACGGCGATGGGAAGCTAAGCAGGAGCGAAAGCTTCTACCAGAACCGCCAGGCGGTGAAGAAAGCGATCGCCGACCTCGTCTACCCTTCGCCGCCGGCGCGCGACCTCAATCTGCTCACGAAGGGCAAGCCCAAGGGGCTGACCCGCGACTTTCTGCTGTGGATCCTCGGCGACGGCCAGAAGTATGTTGACGAGGCCGGCTACATCGAGCTGCCAAAGCAAAAGATCGCAGAGGCGATCAAGAAGCTCAGGTAGGGCGACGCCGGAATGCGCAGGGAGACCAAAGACAGTCTGGCGGCAGGGCTGACGGCAGTGGCGGCGGTGTTCTGCGTCGTCCTCGCCTTCGGCATCGCCGTGGCGCTGCTGGCCAAGTCGCAGCCGATACTGGCGACCAGCTCTGTGGGCCGCCTGCTGCTCGGCTCCGGCTGGCATCCGATGAGGCGCGAGTTCGGCCTGCTGCCGTTCATCGTCGGCACGCTCTGGGTGAGCGGGCTGTCCATGGCGATCGGCGTGCCGATCTGCCTGCTGACGGCCATCTATATCTCCGAGTACTCACACCGCCGCATCAGGTCGCTTGCCAAGCCATTGCTAGATTTGCTGGCTGGCATTCCGCCGGTCGTGTTCGGCCTCTGGGGTGTGCTCGCCGTCGTTCCCCTCGTCGCGAAGCTGGCGGCCCGCGCAGGCGCTGCCAGCACCGGCTACAGCATCCTGGCCGGAGGGATCGTGCTGGCAATCATGATCTTCCCCATCATCATCTCCGTCACAGAGGAAGTCCTCCGCAAGGTCCCCATCGAGGCCCGCGCCGCCTCGCTCGCGCTGGGCGCGACCAGATGGCAGACCACGAAGCACGTCGTTCTGAGGGCGGCCCTTCCGGGGGTCTTCGCCGCCATCGTGCTGGGTTTCTCACGCGCCTTCGGGGAGACCATGGCCGTCCTCATGGTCGTCGGGAACGTCCCCATCCTTCCCCGCTCTCTCTTCGACCCCGCCTACCCACTGCCGGCGTTGATCGCCAACAACTACGGCGAGATGATGAGCATCCCGCTCTATGACTCGGCGCTGATGTTCGCGGCGCTCGTGCTGCTGGTGGTGGTTCTCTTGTTCAACGTCGCTGCGACTTTGGTGCTGCGCCGGCTCGAGAAGAGGATCGCGTGATGGCAAGTCGGGTGGAGGAGACGATCTTCAAGATCCTCATGATCGCGGCCGCCTTGCTCGTGGCCACGAGTCTCCTCGGAGTCGTCGTGATCGTCCTCATCAAGGGCCTTCCTGCCTTAACGCTCGACATGATCACCCAGGCGCCGCGCGGCGGGTACTATCTGGGCAAGGAAGGCGGGGTCCTCAACGCCATCGCCGGCTCCCTCTGCCTTGGCCTTGGCGCCACGGTCGCCGCACTGCTGCTGAGCCTGCCTGTCGTGTTCTACCTGCAGGACGAGTATGGCGGCCACACTCGCCTCGCCGCTTGGTCGCGTCTCTCGCTCGATGTCCTGTGGGGCATACCCTCCATCGTGTACGGCGCCTTTGGCTTCGCCTTGATGCTCTACCTCGGATTGCGGGCTTCACTGCTTGGCGGGATCATCGCGCTATGCTTGGTGGAGATGCCGATCATGGCGCGGGCGATGCACGAGGTCGTGAGGATGGTCCCCGTGGAGCTGAAGGAGGCCTCCTACGCGCTTGGAGCCACCCGCTTCGAGACCGGCCTGAAGGTGGTCTGGCGCTACGCCCTTCCCGGCGTGCTCACGGCGATCTTGCTCGCCTTCGGTCGCGGCATCGGCGACGCCGCTGCCGTCCTCTTCACCGCGGGCTACACCGACTACCTGCCGAGCTCCCTGATGGAACCGGTGGCTTCGCTGCCGCTGGCGGTGTTCTTCCAGATCGGCACACCCTTCCCAGCGGTCAGAGAAAGGGCCTATGCCTCCGGCGCGATCCTTCTCGCCATAGTCCTCACCCTGAGCATAGTCTGCCGGCTCCTGGCCAGGAAGTCGGAGGCGCACGTGCTTCGTTAGAGGAAAGTGCCCTGGAATGTCACATATCAGCATTCGCAACCTAACCGTCTCATACGACGGACAGAACGCGCTGAAGAACGTGAGCGTGGACATCCCGGACGGCCAGATCACCGCCATCATCGGCCCCTCCGGCTGTGGGAAGACGACGCTTCTGCGGTGCTGCAACCGGCTGATAGACCTCACCGACGGAGCGCGGGTGGAAGGAGCGGTGCTGATAGACGGCGCCAACATCCTCGACCCTTCAGTTGACGTCATTTCCCTGCGCAAGAAGATGGGCTTCCTCGCCCAGCGCCCCTATCCCCTCCCCATGTCCATTTACGAGAATATCGCCTACGGACCGCGGATTCACGGCCTCAAAGACCGCCACCAGCTAGACCGCATCGTCGAGCGCTGCTTGCAGGCCACCAGCCTTTGGGGTGAGGTAAAGGACCGGCTCCGGGCTCCGGCGGCAAAGCTCTCTGTCGGCCAGCAGCAGCGCCTTTGCCTGGCCCGCGCGCTCGCCGTGGAGCCGGAGGTGCTGCTCGGCGACGAGCCCACCTCCGCCCTCGATCCTCTCTCGGCTCAGCAAGTGGAGAGAAGACTGGTCGAACTGAAGGGCGAGTATACGATCGTGCTCGTCACCCACATCTTGAGGCAGGCGAGGCGGCTGGCGGACTACGTCGTCTTCCTCTACCTGGGCGAGTTGGTCGAGCACGGCCCCGCGGCCGAAGTGTTCCAGAACCCGCGCGAGACAAGAACCAAGGCATATCTGGGTGGAGAGGTAAGCTAGCGCGCTCCGCGGCCTCGTCACTTCGCGGCGGCGACTTCCTTCTCGGCGCTCTCCGGCCGGCGGCAGACTTCGCTCCCGCAGACGTGCGCGCAGAAAGAGGACCTACCGGGACTGAAAGACGATCCCTCCGCTGACTCAATCACCACTTTGGCCGCGTCCTTGCCTGCCATTTCGCGCCTCTCGCCAGCTACTGCGGCGGGAAGACGACTGCCTTGATCAGCCCTTGAGGCCGCCCGCAGGCCGCGCTCTCATCAGAGAGGAACGAGACGTGCATACTACAGAGATTCGACGCGAGCCCGCCGCGTCCTCCGCCCAGAGGCGCGAACAGGTGAGTCCAGCCGGTAGCCCGAACACCAAGACAGGACCGGCCCGAGCGCCATGAACCAGAAGCTGCGGCTGGCGGCCGCTCGAACAGAGAGCTTCCTCAGGCCC
>Ga0315291_10005982_pt1 | contig 15194 bp, 16 predicted proteins | sample YL17G12_20_MG_FD_203070 | JGI IMG/M metagenome (GOLD analysis project Ga0315291, IMG submission 203070) | Sediment microbial communities from Yellowstone Lake, YNP, Wyoming, USA - YL17G12_20 | ecosystem: Environmental > Aquatic > Freshwater > Lake > Sediment | place: USA: Wyoming | collected...
TCCTCTTCCGGGATCTTATTCTTGGGATCGACCGTCGCGCAGATGTCATACATGCCGAGGCCCGGTTTCAACGGCGAGGTGAAGGTGAAGCTGTCCCTCGGCTCGAGCTTCCGGATCTTTTTCTCGGATTTCTTCAGGATCTGTCGAGGGGGCCGAGCGTTGCGGACAATGAGTTCGCCCAGGGCTTCTGGTGAAGGAGCCGTCCCCTTGTTCGTCACCGTGACCGAGATCGTCACGGTCTCCCGAAAGGCGACGTCTCGAGATGACTCGATGCTCGCGGCCAGGTCCGGCTTGGGCGTGGTCTGGGCCGGACACAGCGCGGCCCATAAGACGGCCAGGCCGCCGGCGGCCCCGATTTTTCGTACTTCTTTGGGCATCGTTAAACCACTCTCGCCCTTTCTGAACCGAATATATTTCCCGCTATGGCCGAATGTCAAGGCACCGATTGGACCTATGTTCGGGAGCCATCGATGGGCTAGGCCTTCGCCGGCCGCCCAGCGGGAAGCTAGAGAGCGAATAACAGGGCCAGGATCGCGGCTAAGAGCAGGATCAAGATTTTCACGGCCGTCACTCGCAGAAGATCCGGACCTTGTCCTTTCCGTCGACCTCGACGGTCATGTCGTTGAGGTTGGCGACGAGATCCTCGAGGTCTTGCGGGCTGATCTTCATGAGGTCGACGTTGAGGCCCTTTTCCTTGAGGGCCACGTTGACCTTGCCCTGGGCCGCCTGGGGGATGAGGGCGGCGAATTTCAGGCCGGCCCGGATGAGCTTCATCGGAACACGGATGTTGACTTTGTCCTGAGACTCGCTTCCGGGGCCGGGTTCGACCAAAACGCGAAGGTATTTCCAGCCGGGCTTTCCGCCCGGGGCGGCAGGGGCCTCGGTTCCCGGCCCGCCGACGGCGGCCAGCAGCTTCTCGGCGTCGGCCACCGAGATTTTTCCTTCCTTCAGCATTTCCAGGATTTTTCGATGTTCTTCGTTCATGATGAACTCCTCAATAAGATATCTTTATCGAAAACTGATCAGGACGTCGTTTTCGGCATCCCGCGTTTCGACATGCAGACCGGAGAGGTTCCACAGCACGGAAAACAGCATGGGGTAGACGGCCAGCAGGATCAGTCCCGGCCCCCGGCGCCAAGTCAGGACGGCAGCCAGAAGCATGAAAGGAAGCAGGACGAGCATCAAGGCCCAGAGAATGATCCAGATCAGGATGACGGGGAACCATAGGGACACGCCCCTTTTGCCCTCGGGCCGGATCTTGAACCGCATCCAGATGGGAAACATGGGACTCAGCCTTTCAGCCGCCGAAGCGCCTCGTCGACGGAGATAGCGCCGCGTTCGAGTTCGACCAGGACGTCGGCTTTCGGCGAAGGGGGGTTGACCTCGATAAAGGGAAGGAGGGCGGTGATGGCGTTCAAGCGGTTCTTGACCGTCGGATAGCTGATCCCGAACAGGCTTTCCATCTCCTTGATCGAGCCATGGCTCCGGATGAAGGCGGTGATGAAAAGCTGGTCCTCGGCGGTCAGCCGGGCCAGAGGGGGAGGCTCGAAGCTGCCCTCGATGGCTATTCCGTTATCTTTGAGCTTGATTCGCTCCACCGTGAAGGCCGCGCCGCGGGTCAGCCGGGTTAACTCTTGCCAGTCAGTGGTCATTCTTTTTTTCCTTTATACGTTCGCGGCGCAAAACCCCGATTTTTAAATCGGGGTAAAAAGCGCCGCTCAGTATTAACCCTGAAAATACCCGGGCTTCAGCCCGGGGTATCGAATGGGTTTATTGACATTCACTTATAATATACGAAAATAAATTAAATAAATCAATAATATTATTAAAAATATTAATATAATTATAAATATATTAAAATTAGTGGTTTATATTGTGAAAATACCTCTAAACCAGCTGCCGGCCTCTTTCGTAAGCCTTCTCACGGCCAATGAACGGCCTTTGGCCGATTGCCGAAGGGGAAAAAAAAGAATTGCGGCTAGGAAAAAAATCGCCTGAGTGCGCCCAGGGCGTGAACCGTCACCCACTTGCTGGGCTCGCCCTTGCGCTCGACGTTAGTCTGGAAGCGACCGTTGAACGTCCTTTCCAACCTCCAGGAGCCCTCGGCGTTTTGTTTGGAACGGAGAATATCGACCGCTTCGCCCAGGCGCGGGTCCCGATAACCGAGGCGGGTCAAAATGCCGAGGATTTCCAAGATGTCCGTCTGCCACATCCATGGGAATGTCAATTGCAGCCAGCTCGGCTTCGAGATCGACGATAAATCACGGCTTCTTTTATGGATGTGATGCCGGAGGAGATATTCGGCTCCCTGGGCGATTGTTCTCTCGATTTCCGGCGTGCGCCGACTCTCGGGGACTGCCTCCAGGGCTTTGAGGGCCTTAACGACTCCCATATGGCAGGTATGCTTGCCCCAGCATTGGACATAGCGGTCATAGGGCCCCCCTTTGGGGGCCCGGGCGACGCCGTCATCGAAACGCTGGAATTGGACGATCCAATCGATGCCGCCCTGCAAACGGGGATCGCCCAGAAAGCCCAACCGGATCAGGCTCCAGACCATGTTTCCGGTCAGGCAGGGGATCACTCCGCTGGGAAGGCCTCCGCCTTTTCGGGTGCTTGTCCGGTAAGAAAATCCGCCGCTCCCGGCGTCCTGGGAATTCTCGAGGATGAATTCGCAGGCTTTTCGAATCCGGTCGTCGCGGCCGTCGGCGCCCAGTTCGGCGAGGGTGATCAACTGCCAGACCGTCCCTTTGTATTTGGCCATATAGAAATCTTCGGGCTTCTCCCAATTCCCCCGCTCCCGCTGTCTGGCCAGGATCTTGGGAATCAGGCCTTCGCCCATGGCCTCGCGGCCCGCCTCCGTGACCTCAGGATCGGATTCCGGACGATCCAACAGCGAGGTCAAGGCCAGATGCCGCACGCCGGGATTGGACTTTTCGAGAAGCCACTCCGTGGGATCGGCTTTGAGGAGGGAAGTCCAAGAATCGGAGCCCTGCATCGCCGCTTTTTCTTCCATGGAGGTTTCCTATCATATCGAACGGGCCGGACGGAAACAATCCTTTACGGGTTGCGGTTTGTTGACCCCGGCCGGATTGTTCAGAATCCTAGGACCCAACCGTTTTTGCGGATTAATCAGGGGACTCCCTCCCTCTTTCGGGCGGTGCTATAATGAACGCCGAAATGCTGAAAACATCACCCCGGAGAAGGTTCGTTTATCTGATCCTGACGTCCCTGGCCGTCGCCCTCGTCTCATCGACGGATTGCCGACGCGATCCGCCCTCACCCAAGGAGAAGGACATGATCACGGTTTATCAGTCGTCGGTCGAGCTGGGCGACCCCCACATCTGCAGCGATGCGGTGAATCGCTTGAGCCTCGTCTTTTCCGTCTTTGAAGCCCTGGTCAAACAGGACGCATCGGGCGTTTTCCGGCCCTCGTTGGCCGAGAGCTGGACCGTCGGGGCGGATGCCCGCACCTGGACGTTCCGGCTCAGAATGAACGTGATGTTCCACAACGGGGATACCCTTCGCGCCGACGACGTCGTCGCCACGCTGGGCCGGATTCTGGACCCGTCCATCGGCGGAGCGTTCGGCACCCAGGGCGTTTACCTCAGCTATCTGGGGAACGCCGAGATCGCGAAGCTCGACGACCTGAGCGTCCGGATCGTCACCGCGGAGCCCATGGCGGACCTCCCCGACCTCCTCGCGGCCATGCCGATCAGCCCGGCGAGCGCGCTGGGCCGGCTGCCCCGCGAATATGTGGGCAGCGGGCCTTACAAGGTCCTGGAGACGAGCGCCGGAAAAACCGTGCTCCAGGCCTTCGACCGATACTGGGGCGGGGCCCCAAGATGCAAGCAGATCCGTTGGATTGCCGAACCGGACGCGGACAAACGCGTCGCCGCGCTGCTCGACGGACACGCGGACATCGCCGCCGGCGTCGAAGCCGAGGGGAGAGCCCGGATCCTAGGCTCCGGGAAAGCCGCCCTCCATCGACAGGAGAGCGGTTTGGCCATCATCTTCATGCTGAACTGTCAGGAGGGGCCTTGCCGGGACCGCCGTGTCCGCCGGGCTTTGAATTACGCTTTGGATGTGGACCGGATCATCGCCGAGATCGTGCCGGGGGCGGCGACCCCGCTGAACGGCTATTTGACTCCGCTTCATTTCGGCTTCAATCCGGATACGCCGCCTTACTCGTTCGATCCTGAAAAAACCCGCGCCCTCCTGACCGAGGCGGGCTACCCGAACGGCTTGAACCTCGTTTTCGACATCCCCGCGGAAATGCCCGACGAGGCCCCGCAGCTGGCGAAGATCATGGCCGGACAGCTCGCCGCGGCGGGGGTATCCGTCGAGATCGTGGAGCACGCCGACCGGGCCGGCTATTCCGAGATGGTCCGCGACAAAAAAATCCGCGACGCCTGCTGCTTCGACTCGAGCCCGCGGAGCACTTTCCGCGTCCTGAGGGAGAAGCTCCAGTCGACGCTCAAAGGGCCGTGGTGGCAGGGATACCGGAACGAGACGGTCGACGCCCTGATCCTGAAAGCCCAGGCCACGCTTCCCGACGGGGAAAGACGGGCCATCTATAGAGAGATCTATCAGCTCGTCCGCGACGACGCCCCATGGATATTCCTATATCGCCCGACCCGCTTCTGGGGGACGGGCCCGGGTCTCGAGGGATGGGAGCCGAGAGCGGACGGCCTGATTATTTTTAATTCTCCGGAATAAACGGCACGATGGGAAGTCTGCCGGCCGAAGGCCTCGTCAAAGATGACGAGGTGTCGGGGCGATAATTATTTTCCCCAGATGACGACATTCATAATTCCCGGTCCGGCGCGAACACGGAGATCAGCCGGCGGGCATGATCGGCTTGGTCTATATCCCAGGTGACCAGAGGGATTTTCAAATGATGGGCCAAGGCCACATAGACCGAGTCGGCCCCCCGGAGTTGCAGGTCGGCCGCGAGACGCGCCGCCTCCCTGCCCAATTGCGGTTCTATCGAAACCAGCCGGAGGTTCGGAAGGCGCAATAAACTTTCTGCGGCCTGCCGGCCCAACTCTGCGGCTTGAGCGCGCCGAGAGATCGCGCCGGCGACTTCGGCGAGCAAGAGAACGGGTGCGGCCAGCAGTTCTCCCAGGGCGAGGCGTGCCTCCAGCCACCGCCGACTGATTTCGTGATGCGCATCCGGCGGGACAAAGCGGCTGACCCAGACGCTGGCGTCGACGACCTTCATAGTTCCCGTCGTCCTTGTCTGACGGCTTCGACGGCGGAAAGACCGTCGGGCCAACGAGCGCCTATCTCGGCGGCCAACCGGTCCAGATCAGACCAGACAGGACTTTGTTCGGCGACTGCTTTAGAAGGAAGGAAAGCGGGGACTAAACGGGCGATAATACGGCCGTGATAGGTGATTTCGACAATCTCGCCCGCCTTGCGGACTCGCCGAAGGACTTCGCCGATATGCGCTTTAAGCTCGCGGACTCCTATTGAACTCATGGTTTTCCTCTAATGTGACCACAATTGTATGCTTATTTTAGAGAATAGTCAACTTTAAATTCATCATAAATCCCGGCCATCATGACGCCGGGGGAAATGCCCGTTCCTATTCCGTTCCGTCAGATGGGAAGAACCTTGACACCGTTCCTCGGCCGGCGATATAGTCGCCTTGAAATCGGCGATCGATGAGACAACGAGCCTTTATTCACGTCGAGGGTCCCTCGGGAGCCGGAAAGACGGCGTTTATCGAAGCTCTCTTGCGAAGTCTTGACGATCTGGTGATCTGCGCGCGCGCGGTCCGCGACGGATCGATCGGACGGCCGGAGGAATCGGCTCCGAAGGTCCATCCCGAACTTCGTCGCTATCGAAAAGCCGGGGCGAGCGGTCTCATGCTCTATCGCTTTCCGGCGGACCAGGATGGGCACTTTGCGTTTTTCGAGACGGAGTTCATGCAGGACTACTCGAACGCCGTTGTGATCGAGGGCGACTGTCCGGTCGAATACGTCGACTTGCCGGTTTTCGTGGTTCGCCCGCTTCCCGAGGGAGAGTCTCTCTTCAGCCGGGTGCGGAGCGACCATTCCCCCGAATACGTGTCCTTGATCTCCTCCCTGGAGCGAGCGATCGGAAGCCCGGACGACCTGGTCCGCTTCTTGGTGAAAGACAAGGGTGAAACGATCTTTCGGCCTGCCCTTAAGAGCGGGAAGATTATAGAGACAATCCGCGTGAAGCTGTCCGAAACTGAGCGTTGGGTCCTGGCGCCGGGTTATCAGGGGATCGAGCGGGCGAAACTCGTCGTCGTCAACGTCCGTGATGAGGATGAGCGTCGGCGCGGCGGTCGACTCATCGAAGACATTGCCCGGCTGCGTCGGGACCCTGCCGTTTTCGCGGACGTGAACGTAATCCGGAGCCAAAGGATTCCGATTACGGCCGTCGTCGCGGACCTCGCCGATCCCAAGGACGCCGGGTTGAAGAAAGCCTTGGCCCGAGTGAAGCGGGCGATTCGGCGCGCCCAGGAATAAATCCGGTCGGATGCCACCGTTAGTCCGGCATTTTTTCAGATCGGTTGGCGTAAAGTCGCCCGGATTTCCTTATCGTCGGTTTTCATCCTCGAGAATTCCGCGGCTTTCCAGCGCAAAGCTCCGTTCACCATATCGATCCCTTGTTCTTTTTCGGCTTTCAGCCTGCGGGAAGAGGAGACGCCCAGGTCGGGTCTCTTCCGGATGTTCTAAAACTCAAACCGGAGGCTGACTTGAGCGGCGCGCGGAGATGAAGCCGAACTCAGGACGGTATAATTCGTGCTCCGGACATCGTTGCTCACCCAGGCTCCATAAGCGACGGAGTTCAATAGATTGAAAAAGTCGAGGGCGACATTCACTCGGTACCGGGAGATCGTCAATCCCTTCTGGATTCTCGCGTTGACTCTCCATAAAGCGTCGGTCCTCCGTCCGTAAAGCCCGAACTTTTTCCCCTTCCAGTAGGAGTTATTCGCCGACCAGAGGATATCGCCCACGAGCCGTCCGTTCGAGAGGGTCACTCGGGGAGAGGATTGATAGAAGCTATAGTCTCCCGACACGTCGTTCTGCCATTCGCCGGACTGCCCGCTGACGAAGGTCGAGAGCTGAATATTCCAGGGGAAGACGTAGAAGGCGCTGGCGTGGAACGACCATCTGATCCCATAATTCGTCATATTCGCGTCCCCGGGACCGGCATAAACGAATTGGTAAGGATCGCCCGGGTCAAAAGCCGTTCTTTTAAAGGTCCTCCAGAAGCGGCTGTAATTCACCATGAAGCCCCAACGACCGCTGAAGTTACGCCTGAGGTTGAAAGCGAGGGTGCTGGATTTAAAGTGTTGGCGACGAGCCTCGCCTTCATAGGTCGTCTCCTGCCAGATGGTGTCAAAATCCGGAAAGCGATAGCCGATGAACTGCCCGTTTTGATAAATCGGATTGACGTTTTCAGCCTGGTTGCCCAGGTAATTCCTGTAAATGAAAGTCGTGTCGAAGCCCAAATGCCAGAAGAGCTCCCTTTCGTAGGACGTCACGAGTTCAAGGTTATATTCCATTTTCAGGTTCTGGGTGTAGTCTGGCATTTGAATCACGGACGAACCGCTCGAGTACAGTTTGAGAGCCTCGACGCCCTTGCCGTAGTCTTTCGCGTCAATCCGGTAAGATCGGAAGGTCACGTTTTTGGCATAGTTCGGATAATCTCCCGTGCCGACGAACTCAAAGTACTTGCCGACGTGGACCTTGAACGTCCCGATTTTCTCAAGGTTGTAGGTCAGGCCCAATCGGGGCGCAAAGCCGTTGTCGTCGAATTCGACATTCGACCTTTCCCTTGGAGAAATAGCGTCCATCCAAGCCGGAAACTGATCTCGTCCGGGGAAAACCATGCGGTTCGCTTCCCAGCGAATGCCGTACGAGACCGACAGGTTTTTGTTCACCGTCCAGGTATCCCGAAGATAGGCGTTGTAGTTATACACATAGATATCGTTGGAGAAGCTGGTTTCGGGAACCGGGCCGGAGGCCTGCCAAAGGTAGGGCTGGGTCAGTCCATAATTGGCATAATCCATACCGTAATAATAGGAATTGAAACCGTTGCTGTCGGCGTTGTAGCTTCGTCCGAAGGGCGTGTATTGGTAGGGCCGCATTTCGATTCCGAATTTGAACTGATGGGCGCCCGTATTCCAAAGATTATCTTTATGCCAGGTGAGATCGGCTCTGACCAAGACCGTATCTCGGGCGGAATCGTAATCCTCGCCGAAACTCTGGGTGATCTTTTGGAGATTCCCCACGGCTCGATCATAATAATAGAGGGCGGGCTTGTCGTTTTGCGCGTAGTAATAGCGGGGCTTATGGTTGTAGCCGGCCGTCACATCGAACAACAAGGAATTGTTGATGACCCAATCCCATGTGCCGATGAACGTCGGCCCGCCGCGGACATCGATCGGCAGGGCTTCGGGCAAAGCATACAAGACGTTCCCTCGGAAGGCATGATAGACCGCGCGGTCGCTTTGGAACGCAAAGCCGACTTTATGATTGTCGGCCAGCTGAGCCGTAAGCTTGAAATAGCCGAGATGCTGGCGCGTCGTTCGGGTGATACTTTTCGTGGCCAGGGTCAGAGGATATTGGTAGTCTTCCGAGTTGTACTTGTAAGAAGCCAGAAACCAAATGCGGTCTTTGACGATCGGTCCGCCGATCGTAATTCCCGGATTGATATAGGATGTCTTGCTCGGCGTTCCGCCCGGAATGTTCGTCCAATTGAAAGAATCCGCCGCCCATTCCAGGAGGGCGGAGGCATGCAATTCGTTTCCGCCGCTTTTGGTGACGATGCTCATGAAGGCCGACCGCGAATTCCCGAATTCGGCCGGGGCTCCCGCCGTCTTGATATCCACCTCGGCGATCGCATCGTAATTGAACTGGCCGTAGTTCAGCCCGCTCATGCTGTCGTTGAGGTCCATGCCGTCGACGGTGATCCTGTTTTCGTAGGACTCATCCTGCATATGCTTCGGGAATAAATAACTCTGATTTTGCTGCCCGATCGCCACGCTGGCGGCATTCACATAGGGCTGATCTCCCGATCCGATGGACACTCCCGGAAGAACGCGCCAGATATCGGAATAATTCAAACGAGGCGCGATGGGAAGAGCGGAGAGCATGGTCGAGTCGACGGTGATGGATTTGGAACTTCTTTCCGTATCGATGAGCGGTTTGCTGGCCGTGACTTGCACCGTCTCGGCAAGAGAGGCCATTTTCAGGCGGAAATTGAGGGTCGTCGTCTTCCCGGTTTGAACGAGAATGCCTTTCTGGGAATAATCGCCGAAACCCTGGAGAGTCGCCTTGAGTTCGTATGTTCCGGGGGGAAGATAAAGGAACCTGAAAGACCCTTTGAGGTCTGAAAGCTGGGTCTTCGTGCCCATCAAACTTGGGCTTCGGATCTCAACGGCAATCCCTGGCAAAGGCTCTCCGGACTCCTCGGCGACAAAGCCGCGGAGTGTCCCCGATGTTTCTTGGGCCGATGTCCATAAAGGAAGGATCGCCGTTAGCCCTAGAGACAGGGAAAGAAGAAAACGCACCGCTCTTTTCATAAGTTACCTCCTTTAAGCGCAAACGTTTGGCACAATCGTTTGTGCGAAGATTAATTATAGTGAAAAAAAAATATCATTGTCAAGCACTTTTCCCTTACAGATGAAATGGGAAGGAAAGACGAGTACAATCCTGATGGACGAAAATAGAAGGAAAAAGCCATTCCGATAAAAAAAGCTTCCGACCTGAAATCCTCCGAAATCGCGGACAGAAAGCTCTATCTGAACCGGCGGCAGTTTATCGCGGGATCGGCCGCGGTCATCGCCGGCGGCCTCCTCACTCCCGCAGTCGGTCAGGAGGCTCAAGAGCCCTCTCCAAAAACCCTCACGACCGCCAAGCGCGGAGAATTCACGGTCCCTGAAAGCCCCACATCGTCAGAAACGGCGACGGGCTACACGAACTTTTACGAATTCTCGACCGGGAAAAAAGAGGTGAAAAAGCTCAGTCGGGATTTCCGCTCCCGCCTCTGGACTCTGAAAGTCCAAGGCCTCCTCGGGAAGCCGCCGGCGTTCGACATCGATGAGATCATCGGGATGTTCCCGCTTGAAGAGAGAATCTACCGCTGGCGCTGTGTGGAGGCCTGGTCCATGGTCATTCCTTGGATCGGATTTCCCCTCGCTGAATTCATCAAGAAATGCGATCCCGCGTCAAAAGCGAAGGATGTCGAGTTCACGACGATTTTCGCCCCCGGACAGATGCCGGGGCAGCGGACCGATATCCTCAAGTGGCCTTATGAGGAAGGCCTGCGGATGGATGAAGCTTTGCATCCCCTGGCTCTGACGGCCGTCGGGATGTACGGAGAAGTCCTGCCGAATCAAAACGGCTCTCCTCTCCGGCTCGTCGTCCCCTGGAAATACGGCTTCAAGAGCGCGAAATCCATCGTCGGCATCCGGTTTGTGGAGAATATGCCGAAAGGCTCCTGGCGGAGGGCGAATCCGGACGAATACGGCTTTTACGGCAATGTGAACCCGGAGGTCTCTCATCCCCGCTGGAGCCAAGCGACGGAGCGGCGGATCGGCGAGGAGGACCGGCGTAAGACCATGATGTTCAACGGATACGAGGCGGAAGTCGGCCGCCTGTACTCGGGCATGAACTTGAAGAAGTTTTATTAAGGCCATGCGGTATCTTTCCCCAAATCGGGCTTTTCCGATATAATTGAACCGGCACGATGGAAAAAGCCCTTCGAATCATCGAGGAAATGACCCGTCGGGGAATCATCAAGGCCTATGCGATCGGCGGCGGGATCGCCGCGACATACTATATCGAGCCCGTGCTGACCTATGACCTGGATGTTTTTTTTGAGCCGGTGACGGAAGGGTTGGATGTTCTCGCGCCGATCTACGATTTCGCCAAAGAACGCGGGTATAGCGCCCATTCCGAATCGATCCTCATTGAGGGATTCCCGGTTCAGTTCATCCCGGTTTATAATAATCTCATCCGCGAAGCCGTGAAAAACGCCGCAACCCTGAAATACCGCGATGCGGAAGCCAAGGTCGTCAGGGCCGAATACCTGGCCGCCATCGCCCTGCAAACGGGCCGAGGCAAAGACAGGGAACGCGTGATCAGGTTGCTGGACGAAGCGCCCATCGATCAGGCCGTTCTCGACGAAATCCTGAAGTCTTTCGGGCTGGCCGACAAGTTCAAAAAGCTCATGAAACGGGACTATGAATAATAAAGACGCGGAGAACGTCTTCCGGAAAAAGCGCGAGCGGCGTCGCCAATTGGCGACGCTGCCCTTCGAGAAGAAGATCGAGATCGTCGTCGAGCTCCAGAAAGCCGCCGCGGCGATTCGCAAAGATCCCCGCCGTATCGTCTGGCCCATTTAGCCGAGGGCATCCTCTCGATGAGGATGTTGCATCCCTCGGTCATGAACGAGAGCGCGCGTTCCATGATGGGTCCTTGCCCACCCCAGAAGGTTCATAACCTCTCCTATCGACGGGGACGAAACTTGTTCAAGAATCCCTTATTAGGACCGGGGGGGACAGTCCCCCGTATCGTCAACCGGGCGATTCTGCTTCCGCCGGGGCTCTCAAATCATCCGGAAGTCAAGAAAGCGCATGAACGGTCACCCATCACCCTTTCGACCCCTCGTTCTTTTTCGGCTTTCATTCCACGGACAGATGCGACGCCCAGGTCGGGTCTCTTTCGGGCCCTCCCCGAATTCGAGCTTCCCCGGAGATTCAAGGTCAACGAGGCGCGAAAGATCATCCGGCGGATCCGGTCGGTCCGCCGGTGAAACCACGTGAGCCGCCTTTTCGAGCGAATCTGGGTGGCTCGGGCTAGGGCTGAGGCTTTCGGCGAGCCTCTCGCCCTCGCGCGCCGGCCGAGGCTCCTCCTCGTCCTTAAAATCCGATCTTGACCGTCAGCTGAGCCGCGCGCGGAGACTGCGGGTCGGCCTGGAACCTTTCCGTGTATTGATGGAGAGGATCAGGCGTGGTGGCGTAATTGCTCCGCGGTTTGTGCTGGTAGCCGGCCACGAGGTTGAGGTAGATCGATTTTTTCCTTAGATTCGCTGAAGAGCAGAATATTTTTTGACAAATCATCTGAAGAAGTAGAGAATCGGCCGAACGAAACGCCACCATCGGAGGCGATTTTATGCCGTCCCTCTCGCGTCGAGAACTCCTGACCCAAGGTCTTTTGGCCGGAGCGTATGCCCTGTTCGGGCCGGCCTGCGCGCGGATTTCCCCTCCCCGAGCGATGGGCCAGTCCCGCCGACGGCTCAATGTCCTGTTCATCGCCGTCGACGACCTTCGGCCGCAATTAGGCTGTTACGGAACGCCCCTGATGCGGACGGCCAACATCGATGCCCTGGCCAAGCAGGGCACGGTCTTCCGGCGGGCCTACTGCCAGCAGGCGGTCTGCAATCCATCGCGCGCTTCGCTGCTCACCGGCTTGCGGCCCGATACGACTCGCATCTACGACCTGCAGACACACTTCCGGCTCAATCGGCCGGACGCCGTCACCCTGCCGCAGTACTTCAAACAAAACGGCTATCGCACCCAGGGCCTCAGCAAAATCTTCCATGGCGGATTGGACGATCCTCAGTCCTGGAGCGATCCGCACTGGAGCCCGAAGGCCCAGACTTACATCGCCCCGAACGTTCTGGCGGAGTTGGAAGCGGACACCAAGTCCGCTCTGGCCCGGGGACAGATTCTCGAGAAGGAGCCCGCCCTGACGGATCCCAAAACGGGCTTGGTCCTCAAGCTGTCCAGCCGCACGGCGGTCCACGGCCCGGTCTGGGAAAGCGGGGATTGTCCCGATAACCGGCTGGCCGACGGCAAGACCGCCGACAAGGCCATCGAGCTCCTGAACGAATACCATCTCAAGAACCAGCCTTTCTTCCTGAGCGTCGGCTTCATCCGGCCCCATCTGCCCTTCGTCGCCCCCAAGAAATACTTCGACCTGTATCCGCCGGAAAGCATCCGTTTAGCGGACAATCCCTTCGCCCCGGACGGCGCCCCCGAATGCGCCTTTCCCAACCCGCAAGAGCCGCGCGCCTACAAGGACATGCCCAAGGAAGGGCCGATTCCTGAGTCGAAACAGAGGGAGATGATCCGGGCGTATTGCGCCTGCGTCAGTTATATCGACGCTCAGGTCGGGCGCGTCGTCGGCGAGCTGGACCGATTGGGACTGCGCGACGAGACCGCCATCTGCCTCTGGGGAGATCACGGCTGGCATCTGGGCGAAAACTCCGTTTGGGGCAAAATGACGAATTTCGAAAGGTCCGCCCACGCCCCGCTCATCATCACTTCTCCCCGTCAAAGCCGCAAAGGAGCGGGGACGAACGCCCTCGTGGAGTTCGTCGATATCTATCCGACGCTCTGCGAGCTCGCCGGACTTCCCGTGCCCGAGACTCTGGAGGGAACCAGCCTGGTCCCGGTCATGCAGAATCCGACCCGGCGATGGAAAAAAGCCGCCTTCTCTCAGGAGCATTCGCGCCGCAAGGGAATCATGGGATACACCATGCGGACGGATCGATACCGCTACACCGAGTGGCTGTCCCCGGAAAAGGCCCTGATCGCCCGGGAGCTCTATGATCACGACCGGGATCCGGACGAAAATGTCAATCTGGCCGAACGCGCGGGAAATGGAAAGCTTGTCGAAAGCCTGGCCAAAATGCTCCACGCGGGCTGGCGGGCGGCGCGTCCGGATTAGCCGGCGGCGCCATGAGGTCCCGACGGAAAACGCCATGCTGCTCAAAAAAGCTCCCGACTTGAAATTTTCGGAAATCACGGACAGAAAGCTCTATCTGAACCGGCGGCAGTTTATCGCCGGATCGGCGGCGGTTATCGCCGGCGGCCTTCTCTCTCCCGCGGTCAGCCGGGAAGCTCAAGAGCCCTCCCCGGCGAAGAGCCTCACGATCGCCAAGCGCGGAGAATTCAAGGTCGCCGAAAGCCCGACTCCGTACGAAGCGGCGACGGGATATACGAATTTTTACGAATTCTCCACCGGGAAAAGAGAGGTGACCGCGCTCAGCCGGAATTTCCGGACCCGCCCTTGGACTCTGAAGGTCGGCGGCCTCGTCGGGGAGCCGTTGACGTTCGACATCGATGAGCTGATCGGGATGTTCCCGCTCGAAGAGAGAATCTACCGCTGGCGCTGCGTGGAGGCCTGGTCCATGGTCATTCCCTGGATCGGCTTCCCGCTCGCCGATTTCATCAGGAAGTGCGCTCCCGCGCCAAAGGCGAATTTCGTCGCGTTCACGTCCGTCTTCGCCCCCGGACAGATGCCGGGGCAGCAAACCGAGGTCCTTCAATGGCCTTATGAGGAAGGTCTTCGGATGGACGAAGCCATGCATCCGCTGGCTTTGATGGCCGTCGGCATGTATGGGGAAGTTCTGCCCAATCAAAACGGCTCTCCCCTCCGCCTTGTCGTCCCCTGGAAATACGGCTTCAAGAGCGCTAAGTCCATCGTCGGCATCCGATTTATGGATAAAATGCCGAAAGGCTCCTGGCGGCGGGCCAACCCGGCCGAATATGGTTTCTACGCCAACGTGAATCCGGAAGTCTCGCATCCCCGGTGGAGCCAAGCGACGGAGCGGCGGATCGGCGAGAACGGCCGGCGCAAGACCTTGATGTTCAACGGATACGGGGCGGAGGTAGGCCCCCTTTACTCGGGCCTAAATTTGAAGAAATATTATTGAGGCGACAGGACGACGTGTTTGATCCTCTGCCGCTTCCAGGTGGAGGTGATGTGGACGGATCCGTCGCCGGCCTGCGTGACCGCCGGATAGGAAAATTCCCGCCCCGCCTTGTCCTCGAGGACGAGGATCGGCGTCCAGCGGACCGCGTCGTCCGAGACGGCGACGCTCAAACGGCCGCGGCCGCGCTCGACCGGATTGTAGACGAGGATGTGCCGCCCATCGCGGAGCGTCATCGCATCGATCCCCGAATTCGGGTTGGGGAGCTCGGTCGGCCTCGGCGGCGTCCACGTCCAGCCGGCGTCGCTCGATCTTGAGGAGTAAATACGGCCGCGGTTGCTCCGCATCAAGGCGAGGATGCCGGCATCGCCCGTTCGAAGCAGGGCGGGCTGGATGATCCCGAATTCATGCCCGTCATTGAGGGGAGGCGTTTTTTCCCAGGTCAAGCCGCGGTCGGGCGTCCGTTCGAAGTGGGCCCGCCAGCCGGCGTC
>Ga0315291_10005983_pt1 | contig 15192 bp, 16 predicted proteins | sample YL17G12_20_MG_FD_203070 | JGI IMG/M metagenome (GOLD analysis project Ga0315291, IMG submission 203070) | Sediment microbial communities from Yellowstone Lake, YNP, Wyoming, USA - YL17G12_20 | ecosystem: Environmental > Aquatic > Freshwater > Lake > Sediment | place: USA: Wyoming | collected...
AACTGTCGCTACATTGCTGTCCAATTTTCCATCGCTGGCTTTGAAAGTAAAGCTGTCAGAACCCCGATAACCTGCGGTAGGCGTATAAGTCGCGCTAGGAAGCGTTCCACTCAACGTCCCATGCGCTGGCTGAGAAACAACCTGGTAGGTCAAAGTATCTCCGTCTGAATCTGTTGCCGCCAGGGTGATCGGCTTCGCTATACCTTCATTTGTGGACACACTCTGACCCTGGGCCACCGGCGCATGATTCATCCCTACAACCGTAATCGAAACCGTTGCCACATTGCTGTGCAGCTTGCCATCTTTTACCTTGAAGGTGAAACTGTCGGGACCCGAATAGCCTCGGTTGGGAGTATAGGTAACAATCGGAGGTGTCCCAGTCAACGTGCCATGCCCAGGCATAGAAACAATTTCATACTTCACCGCATCGCCGTCTCGGTCTTTTGCCCGCAGCGTGATTACTTTGGGTTCATCTTCGGCCGTTTTCACTTTCTGGCTGTTGGCCACCGGAGCATGGTCGGCTCTTGTCTCCGCAAACACAGTTGTTCCATTCTTCGTGACCCCACCATCCCCCGGGGTTATGATGGCTGTCATGACAGGCATGATAACCAGGGCAATAAAAAGGCATAGGCTCTTTTTTAACATGCTGATCCCCCGAATCTTTTAAAAATTAATAACCGATTCACAAAATAGAAAAAATAAATCCCCGTTTCCTAGTTTCGAATGCCCGCTACTTTCTAACTGTCCTAATTCTCCACGATGCGTTCTAAATGGAATCCGAAATTTTTCAGGATATTTTTCTGATAATTTTAGTTATCTCACTCGCAAAATCGGTGCCAAGGTATGGGAGCAGAAATTCTCGTGTAATTAAAGGACTTTCAATTTTTTCATTTTTGGAAAGTGGAAGAATTTTTCCCCTTTTTCCCAAATTTCTATCCTCAAGACCAAGCCCCAGCGCTTTGCCCTCTGTGGTAAGATCATAAAAAGGGACAGCGAAAAGAAGTTGAATCGTCTTTCAATCTTGGTAATATGAAAATAGAGGCAGGGAAAATGAGAAAACTACAAATCAACCTTTTCTTTGTTGCCAAACTTCTGCCTTTCCTCCTTGTTTTCCTTTGTAAGGGGAGGGGAGGGGACGCAGCTCCGATATTTCCGTTATTATAAGAAATCGGCGAGCGTCCATTTCTTTTTCTTGAAATTCCTCCCCTCCCACCCCAGGAAGAACGCTTTATACGAATTTATTCATTCCCTTAGCAACCGGCGTCGGAGGTATCCCCTATCTGAGTTGTAAACCGGCGGCTGCTTAATAGTCATAACGAAATGAATGCGATTGAAAAAAGGCAGCAGGGCTCCTTAATTCTTAAGAGATTAGGCAACGCCCTCTATCCATTATTGTCAACGGACATATCGGAGCTACGTCCCCTTCCTCCAATTCCGCAGGAAAGAGTGCAGTCATTATCCGAGGCTTAGGGAGATTGTCAAGCAGGTATCGGAGGCTTTTGGGGTGGAGGAGGGGAGAATAGTTGGAGGGAAATTAAATCCGGCAAGGAAAGTGGCCCTATATTTGGCGCATAAGTGTGCGGGGTTGAACAATGGGGAAATCGGGAAATATTTCGGAGGAATTCATTCCAGCAGCGTGAGTCAAGGGGCCCGTCGGATAGGGGAGAAGATGGTATCGGATAAGGGGTTAACGGAAATCATCCAGGAGCTTGAATCACTATTAAGAGTTTGAGATTGTCAATTGTCAAGGCCTGACACCTTGAACTGAACGTGACACCTTGAACTTTGGCGAGTGAAAATAATTCCGAGAATGATCCTTCTTCTTGGGAAAAAGGATCATTCTGGTTCCTCCTACTGCTTAAGCCGTGAGGCGTCTTCAGCTTCTTATGATATGGGGGTTGGCTGGATAAAGGCCGGAATAGGCGGCACTTTTGCCGGCCATCCCTCCGACCACCACAATCTGTAAGTCCTCCGGCTTCTCATACAAATGCACCATGGCCTTGGAGTCTGCCGCCTCGAGCCACTTTCGAGGAACGGGATGACAAGTGCAGGCCGACCGCCGGTACTCTTCTGCCGATATCCGGCAATGGAGGTGGAGGTACTGCCGCACGTCATCCTTCGTCCAGCCGTCCCGGGCCAAGATCGTGGCATGATCGGGAGAAATGAGAAGGGTAGGGTGATAATAGGTCAAGCTGATTCCGGCAATCCCAATCAGATGCCGGGCAAAGGTATTCATCAAACCCGCCGCCGTCTCACTTTCCAAATCGCACATTTCGATCAATGAATGACCGTAAGAACAACTGACGGTACTATCTTCAGGGCGAGAACCTTTCTCCACGTGGTAGGGCTCCCAGGGGTTAGCCTTCTCATTCTCTGCCAAGACCATGCTAAATTTCGCCGGGGTCCCAATCGTATCCTGATCCATAATCCCCGGATAGGCATTCCCCACGTTCATTAAAGTCAACCGCACCGCGCGCCCAATGACCACGTTGGGGAAAGACAACCTCTCGGGCCCTGCCGGCCCCAAGGAACATAAGCCGGAATTGATGCGCAGCTTGCCGGCGATCGGCCCATTCACAATGAAGAGAGGGGCATGCGGGCCTGTCGACATGGTGACCACCCGTAAGGCAATTGCCGGGTCATGCATCGCCTCTATGGCCGCGATGACCACCGGGAAAAACTCGGGCTTACACCCGGCCATGACTGCATTAATGGCAATATTCTTGACCGTGGCCCGAGCCATCCCGGGGACAAACTTCTCCACCACCGTATCCTCAGGGGATCGCTGGGTCCCTTTCAGCATCTCCCGCACTGCTTCTTCTGTCGGAGGAATAATGGGAAAACCGTCACTCCACCCCCAATCCAAAAAGGCATCGTTCATCCGATCAAAGCATTCGCGATAATCCCCACCCCGAAACTCGAGGTTGTCGTCCTTGGGACCTCGGGTCGTTATCCTTTCCACGACGCTTTCCTTCGGCTCCGGTAAGGGCACGGTCAAGCCTTTGATAATATCCTCAATCATTGCGTCAACGGCCTGACGAGTCTGAGAAGCATTCAGACTGGTAAAGACATGCGGTGTAATGGCTACGGGGGGATTGGGCAAACTAAAAGCTTCTCCGGTGGCCCTGGCATCCGCTACAAACCCTTGCTGTACAATGGAGACTCCCGGAATCCCCAATTCCTCGACACCCACGTGGTTACGGACCAACCACGATGTGCAGGACCCTCAGTCCCCGGTGGAGGCAACTAATCCATCCACCCCCCTTTTCTTGACATTTTCAAACCATTCTTTGGGCGCTTCCACTGAAACCGGCGTCTCAAACCACTCAAAGGTCATGCCCTTGTACCGTTCGGAAAATAGTTCCTTGACCCGGTCAAGAGCGATATTCCCCCGAGCCTTATGGTTCCAATACAGGCCGATCTTCTTATTATTCAGATCACTTAATCTCTTGGCGTGGGGGATCGGTTTAAATCGAAGAACCCCCACTGGGTTCAGGATCTGCAAAGAATACCCTCCCTTGAGTCCTTGATTGGACTTGGGCATCGGTCACCCTCCTTTCAATTGTTTTCCTACCCCTTGGATTAACAAAAAACGGTCGATTTTAGTTGAACTTACCCCCTTGCAGGGTTGTCATCCTTCTGCTTTCTTTTGCCGAACTTCTCTTTCCAGGGCAGTAATATCTTCAACTGCATTGCCGAGGATGGCGATAGAATCTCCGAGAGACACTTCAGCATCCCTGGGACATAAGATAAGCCTGAGTATCCCGGAACACGGAGCCACAATTTCCACGCTCGCCTTTTCGGTTTCAATCGTGCAAAGAGCTTCCCCTTTGGCTACTGTGTCTCCCTGTTTCTTGAACCACATACCGATCATGCCCCGGGATTCCTTTTGTCCCATGGCCGGAATAATAACCGAAGTCGCCACGCCTTGTCCTCTCGATCGATTTTGACTCTCGGCCTTTCGCCCGGGAGTGAAGCGGTCCACACATCACTTCCAGGTTCGGGCAGGTCCGGTTTAAAATGACGCAATCAGCCCTATGAGGGCGTCGATGCCCGCCAGCTCCTCTAAGTGCCGCACAGTTTGGACAATCCTCACCGCTCGTTCCCGGCCGATGACTGGCTCCGTCCACTTGCGGAATTTTGCTTCCAGCTCGGCGTCCGTCATCGGGTCTTCCGGGTTCCCTTTGGGGATCTCACGGGTCGCCCGCAGTTCCTTCCCGTCTCGGGTCAGGACGGTTACCGACGCCGCAAAGCGGCTGGGCAGAAGGGAGTTGATCTTTTCGCTGTACCCGATCTTCACCTTTTCTGCAAACGTGAGAATCCTCTCATCCCGCAGGCGGGAATCTTCCATCTGCTGCGGGCCTACTTCCCCGTCCGCCAGGGCTGCTCCGATGACATAAGGGAAACTGTATTGAGCGTGCTCGATCGTGTTCGGCCGGATGGCGCTCAGAAGTGCTGCTCCGGCCCCCGCTTCTACCGTAATGCGCTCCACATTCTGAGGTGCAAATTCTCCAGAACGCATGAACTCCAGGACGACGTCCAGGGCCGCATGGGTGTAGCGGCAGGCGCAATAGGGTTTAAAGTAGACTTTAAGGATCTCGTAGCTTCGCCCCAGATGCTCCAGGCAGTCGTTCTGCGGGTTCGGATCATCGTAGAGGGTCCTGGGTCCGGTAAAACCAAGCTGAGCCAAAAGAGCAGCGGTAACTCCAGTCATTGAGCCCCAGGGCATCGCCTCCTTCGTCATGGGGCCGGTCAAAGCGATGCGCCCCATTCGGGGCACGGGGGCGTGGGGCTCGGCAATCCCCAGGGCATGGATGGTCTCAGGGACCGGGAGCTTGAGCAGTTTCGCCGCCGCGGCTGCCGAGGCATAGGTCCCCGGAGTACCGGAGATGGAGAACTTCTTCAACTCCGGTTCCGTCAGGATCCAGCCCGTGCGCAGGAAGACCTCGTACCCCGCCACCACCGCTTCCAGGAAAGCCCTCCCGCCAGCCCCTTCCCGTTCACTTATGGCTAGAGCGGCCGGAATCACGCACCCGCCGATGTGGCCCAAGTGTCCCACCGAAGACATCGACCCGTCGTCGGAGTCGAGGACAGTGGAGATCAGGCTGTTCAACAGCGTGGCGTTTGGCGATGACGCCTTACGGGCTCCCCCGATGACCGTCGCCTCACCCTTCCCTTCGCCCAGGGAACGCAAAAGACGATCCATGATTCCCACAGTCCTGCGGTTCCGCCCGGCAATAGCCGAACCCAGAGTGTCGAGGGTACACCGTTTGGCCTGCTCAATGACTGTCGAAGGTAGCCTTTCAAAACGGGTATCGCAGATAAATTCAGCGACCGCTTGCGTGCTCATGGTCCTCCTTCATTGGCTCGCTCTTTCGTAGTTCGCCGGGGCCCCGTTTCCGAAGTCCCGGCCCGGGTTTGCGGTTCAGATCAATCCAAATTTCTTCAGGAGATCATGCTGGGCCTTCCCGATTTTGACCACATGCTCCTCGAACTCGGCGGTATCCTTATACCACACCGGGAAACCGATCTGGTTCATGCGCCCCTTGAAGTCCGGCTCCCCGACGGCCCGCTTGACGGCCGCCCGCCATTTTTCGATGACCTCTTTGGGCGTCGCCTTCGGGACGAAGACGCCCAGGTAGATTTCAATCGTATGGGGTGGAAACCCAACTTCATCTACCCGGGGGACATCGGGCAATTCGTCATACCGGGTCGCTGCTGGTACCGCCAGAGGTCGGATCTTTTGGGCCTTGATCTGCTCCCGGTTGGTGGCCGCAAAGGTCATGACCGAGATGTCCACGTGTCCGCCCAGCAGCGCGATCAGGTTCTTCCCGTCCCCTTCGAAGGGGACGTCCAGGACCTTCACTCCCGCATGCTGGAAGAGGGCCGTTCCGATCTGCCAGTAAGGGCTCCCCCGCCCGTGATGGGCCCAGCGGTACTTGTTGGGATTTTTCTTCGCGTCCTCGATGAACTCGGGAAGGGTCTTCCAGGGAGCGTCCACCTTGACGGTGATTATGGGCATGGTGCCGCTGAACTGGACTATGGGCTGCAGATCCTTGCTCTTATAGATGAACCGCTGGGGGTCCATAAGCAGTTCGGGGGTGGTGTTGGTCAGGTTAAACATTCCCACTGTATACCCGTCGGGTTTGGATTTATACAGCTCGTTCCCGCCAATACCCCCGACCGCCCCGGGTTTGTTCATCACCACGAGCGGTTGCCCCCAGTATTTCTGCAGGTACTCGCCCAGCAAGCGGACGGCATTCTCAGTGGAAGATCCAGCTGCGTATGGAACGATTCCTTGCACAGGTCTTTCGGGGTATTTCTCCTGGGCTCCGGCTGCCCCCGTCCAGACTGCGCAGAGGACGGAGATACCGATCAAGACAACCATCTTCCTGTACATCTCGCTCTCCTTTCCTTTTTTTATTTGGGCGGAGGTGGATCTTGAGCTCCGCCCGGTTATCCATTTTGAGCACTCCAAGCCCTAATCCTCCTGCCCTTCTAACAACAGACCGGGGCGCCGCCTCTTCCATAATCTGAGCAGGAGAGGGGAGACCAGCAGGAGGAAGGTTATCCCCAGCATCGTCAAGGGGATAGGCCGTGTGAGGAAGATCCTGAAGGACCCGTTGGACATCATCAATGACTGGCCCAGGCTCTTCTCCAGCATGGGACCGAGGATCAACGCCAGCACCACGGGAGCCGCAGGGTATTCAAACTTTTTCATCAAATAGCCAACGACCCCGAAGAAGACCATGATAAAGACATCCAGAATATTATTATTGATGGAATAGGCCCCCACCAGACAAAGCATCAAAATCACGGGGAAGAGGAGGACATAGGGAACCCGGAGGAGCTTTACCCATATGCTGATGAGCGGCAGGTTGAGAAAGACGAGCATCACGTTTCCCGTGTACATGCTGCCCACAACGCCCCAGAACAAATTCGGATGCGTTTCCATCAGTAAGGGCCCCGGGGTTACGCCATGGATGATCAAAGCGCCCATGAGCAAGGCGATCACGGGGTTGCCCGGGATCCCCAGGGAGAGGAGAGGGATGAAGGCCCCTTGGGAAGCGGCGTTGTTCGCCGTCTCCGGACCGGCCACGCCGGCGATGTAGCCGGTTCCGAACCTCTCTGGGTGTTTGGAAAATTTCCGTTCCATGGCGTAGGAGACTATGGAAGCGAGGATGGCTCCGCCGCCGGGAAGGACCCCAAGAAAGAACCCCATTACCGAACCCCGGGCAATGGGCCCCGCCGAATCCTTGAACTCTTGCCGATTAGGGATGAGCCCCCTCAGGGTGGTGTGAAAGACCTCCCTTTCCAACATCTTCTCTTCGATGTTCAGCATGACCTCCGAAATGCCGAAGAGGCCCATCACTACCGGGACCAGATCCAGCCCTTCGCTCAAACCGGTCAGACCCATGGTGAAACGGATCGACCCGGTTACCAAGTCTGTCCCGATGCAGCCCAGGAGCAGCCCGAAGACGGTCATCATCAGAGCCTTGACCATGGACCCGCTCGAAAGATAGGTGACAAAGGTGAGTCCCAGGACCATGAGAGACACGTACTCCGGCGGGCCGAACTTGACAGCGATTCCCGCCAGAGGCGGGGCCAGAACAGTGATCAGGATAACGCCGAAGGTCCCGCCGATAAAGGAGCCAATGGCGGATATCCCCAGGGCGGCCCCAGCCCGGCCCTTCTTCGCCATCTGGTATCCGTCGAGGCAAGTGATCATGCTGCACGCTTCGCCCGGGATATTCAGCAGGATGGATGTAGTGGACCCTCCGTAGGCGGCGCCGTAGTAGATCCCGGCGAGCATAATAATGGAGTGGACCGGGCTCAACTTGAAGCTGATCGGCAGGAGCAAAGACATGCTGGCCAGCGGACCCAAGCCGGGGAGAACTCCCACCAGGGTCCCGAGGAGGCAGCCCATGAAGCACCAGAAGAGATTCCCCGAGTCAAGGGCGATCTGGAAGGACAACAAAAGATGGTTAACGATTTCCAATCCTGTCTCCCCAAGGAAAAGAAAGGCCGAATTGAACCCGAATCCGGCTCCCCGGTCAGAACAAATTCCAGAGACGAAAGTTCCCCAGAATCCCCACGGGCAATTGTACCTTCAGCAGCACTTCAAAAAGGATATAGGCCGCCGCCGAGACCGAAAAAGAAGCGATTAGGCTCGCACCCCATTTCTGGGGCTCGATGGCCTTCAGCAAGAAGATCATGAATAAAAGAGTGGTCAGGAAGAACCCCAGGAACATCAGCGCTACCCCGTAGGCGAAAAGGGCTCCCAGGAGGAGGGACAACTTCCTCGGGCTATCGGCCTGGGGGAAGAATAGCCCCGCCTTGGCGCTTCCCGCTTTCAGCGTAAGTCCCAGATTGATTGCTGAGAGCAGAATGAAGGTCATTCCGCCGAGGCACGGAAAGAGCCCGGCACTCGGGACCCCTCCACGCACGTCGCCGTAGGTAATCGAGCCGATGCAGAAAATCAGCCCAATAGCCATAAAGACCAGGCTGCTCAAGACATCTCGGCTTTGGCGAGTTTGCAGCATCAACCCTCCGTGAGATTGCTTGGGCTTCGGCGTCAACCGAAAGACGAATTACGTCCAGACGTCCTCTCGGATGGACGAACAGGGTCGGATTGGAGCCCTCCGGACCGCATCCCGTTCATTTTGACTCTATTTCTCCACTGTGTTCCGGAAATCCGTGGAGCGAGCCTGCTGCTGGGTACCCGTGATCGCTGCTTCCTGGGCCATCGCGCTGGTTCCCGAGGTCACAGGCCCTTGGAGATTTCCCATGGCGGCGATAATCGGCCTTGGGCCAGCGGCATATCCCACTCGCCAGCCGGTCATGGCGTAAGCCTTGGAAAACCCGTTGATCGTAATGGTCCGTTCTTTCACTTTTTATCGAGGAGGGCGATGCTCACGTGTTTATGATTATCGTAAATAACTTCACCGTAGATCTCATCCGCAATGATATAAAAATGGTTCTTGACCGCCAGAGCTGCGATCTTGACCATTTCTTGTTCTTCAATCATGCTGCCCGTCGGGTTGCAGGGGGTATTTAGAATGCGCAGCTTGGTTTTGGGAACGAAGATTTCGTCTCCTCGACTTCGGGGTCGTTCTTATCATTGCCCTTATATATTCTGCAAAAATATTTGTCAAGTAAATATCCAGGGACCTCTGAAAAACCGATGATTTCGTTGAGTCGTCCTTAAAGGAACCCGTGAAGGACTCCCGGTTTTGTGGGGCGTGATGGCCAATAGGGGACTCGTGTGCAGTGCAAGGGGACGCTGCTTAATATCTTAATACGAAATAAATGCGCCTTAAAAAAGGCAGCAGCGCTCTGGGTTTTTAAGTTATTAAGCAGCGTCCCCCGCCCCAATCAGAGACGCCAACGGCGGCGGTTCGGCTGGACGCGGTGTTGGGCGGCGTAGCACTGCCCGCACCGCGCGGTTTTAAGCTGCACTAGTTTTCCTTTCAGGCGACGGGTGCGCTTCCCCATCCCGCACGCTGATGCAGAATCTCGTCGACGTAACCTTCGAAGGCCCTCTCGTTCGCTTGCGTCATGTCTGCGGCCTCAGGACGAAGCGCGCCCGCTCGCGGCGCAGCATCTCGAACGGCGTCATGCACTTGATGCCGAGGCCGCTGCAGGCGTCCGGGATCTTGATCTTCTTCGTCGAGGTCGAGGCGATCTCGTGGGTGACAACCGTGTGGCCGTGGGCGAGCGCATGGGCCACGAGGTAATAGTCCGCGACCTGGAGGAAGGTGCTCATGGCCGCAGGCTCGTAGTGCTGGCCGGTGGCCCAGGCGCTGACCTTGCTGAGCGCGGGCAGCATCGCGGCCCACGTGGCGAGCTCATCGCCGCCGGACTCGACCTCGTCGCCGACCTTCTCGATACTGAAGACCCGGCCCGCCGTGTTGTGCGCGATGAGCCAATCCCAGAACGCCGGACAGAAGTCGAGGCCATAGTACAGGTTCTTGGCCTGGATGAAGACGTTGGCGTCGAGCAGGTACGCCATCAGACCATCACTCCCAGGCTCCGCCCGAGCTCGTGAAAGGTCTGGAGCTTCGAGAAGCCGAGCATTCGGAAGGCATCGCGATGGAGGGTTTGCCCCTCCAGCGTGCTCCCGACGAGCGCACGGGCAAAGCGCTTGCTGACCCGCGCGGCCTGGGTCAGATAGAAGTCGCCGCCGCTGCCCTTGGGAAGCGCGCGTAGCCGCGCAAGCTCCTTCTCGTACGCCTCCCAGAGCCCTTCGCGCGTGAGCCCGCCCGCATCGTGGACCCGGCGCAGGATGACCAGGGTGCTCACCTTGAAGCGCCGCGCCAGGCGGCCGACCTCGTCGCCCAGCTCGGCGGCCTCGTCGTACTCGTCGCGCAGAACAGCGAGCGGCACGAGCAGCTCGGCCGCGACCCGGTTGCACCAGCGCTCGACTTCCAGCTCCGGTAGTAGTAGCGCTTGCGCATCGGAGACGGCGGACTGCCCGAGCCAGATGTGCGCCAGCTCGTGCGCCAGCGTGAACATCTGCGCGGCCTTGGTGTCCGCGCCGTTGATGAACACCAGCGGGGCCAGGTCGTCCGCCATCGCAAAGCCGCGAAACTCCTCCGGATCGAGGTGGCGGCGGTTGTTGTTGAGCACCACGCCACTGCACATCACGAGGATCCCGAGCGCATCCGCCTGCTCGATGAAGCGGCGCAGGGCGTCGGTCCACGTCGGCATCCGGCGACGCCCCTCCACGTCGAACCCGAGTGCGTGCCGGATGGTCGCAGCGATCGACACGACGGCGCTCTTGACATGGGCGGAGCCAACAAAGGCCAGCGGCCCCTCGCCCACAGACCGCGCGAAAGCGCGGTACCACTCCTGACGTTGCTGGCAGATGTAAATGGTGTCGAGCAGGTCGGGGGTCGGGTGCCCACTGTGCACATTTCCGGCGGCGCGGAAGTCCGGGATCGGCACGCTCTCGACCGGGGGCTCTGGCAGGAACAGGTAGCCGACGGGGGCGTGCACAGCCTTAGCGAAGCGCTCGACCTGTTTGAGCGTCGGCCGCTCGTCGCCGCGCTCCCAGCGATCGAGCTTTGGGAACGGAGCTGCGAGGTCTTGCACCGTCCGTCCGGCACGCTCGCGCGCCCAGCGCAGCACTTTCAGATTGAGGGTCACGCGCATCATGCGGGCACTCTACTCCTCGGTTTTGTGATGCATTCTTCACAGAATTGAGAGATAAGTTCGCTCATAATAGTCCGCCGACAGTAATTAGGCCGGTCTACCTTTGACCTTTAGCGAAGCTGTTTTGAGTCTATATATCCCAACTGACTCAATACCAAATTTTTTCGTAAATATTATATATTTTCATTCACTTAACCAAACTTCGGTGCTCGGATGGTTTTGTTGTTATCAAGACTTGATAAGACCAAGGCAAACCGGAGCCATAGATGAGAAGTGGCTCCAAGGGAATAAAAATTCCCTTCAAGCCTTTGTAGGGGCACCTTCCGGAAACTCTTTTTCACTACACCCTCCAGAAGGTTAGAGGTTAGCTTGCTGGGTTAATCGGAAACAGGTAGAATCTGATGCCCAAAAAATACTCTTTTGGGAATGGGGAGTCAAGGGGGAAATTGCCTTTGCAAATAGCCTCGGTTTTCAAGCCCAAATTGATGACTTTCGTTTGAAATGTTGAATTCTTGGGGATGACCCTAAAAACAAGAGGAAGAACTAAGTCCTCCTGCCCCTCTCATTTCTTTCTCTTTGTAACATGAGTAACAGTAGGAGGAAGGAACATTGCATCTCTGACCCCTTGTTTGCTTAAAAGATAGGCAGGCAGACCCACCATTGTGGCGCAGGTCAAACGCCTCCAAGAGGAAGCGATGAAACTCGACAGGAACCCTTCCGGTTTGCGCGAAATGCTGTCCGAAAGCTGCGATAACCGCAGAATGTTTGGAAAAGGACATCCTCAGCTCTTCAAGAAAGGCTTCGGCAATATAGAACATGGCATAATAAGCGCGGGATGCGGCATATCCCGGGAAGCCGCCCGCCAACAGCAGAGAGGATGCCGCAATACTTTCGCGAGCTTCTTCAAGGAGCTCCTCCTGGTCTTCGGTCATATGGCTATCCCTTCCCTTCTCACATTCCGGAGAAGCGGCCCATTGCGGTGCATAAACTGGTCTTCATCTATAAAAACACAACTGATAACCTCTCCGAAGTGCAAGGACAGGTCCGCAACAATTCTCCCCGTACTGGCAAGGTAACGGGGACGTTCGTGCAGAACGTGCTTAATTCATAAGTTGCGACTACGCGCATAACGGGCCCGCAAATCCGACCGTATTTCTTTCGAAGAAACCGCTCGGGGCACCCAGGAATTCGTTACCCCAAGATACCGCGTCACCTCTGCCCCCGAATAACCAAAAAGCTGAACTGCAACTCGCGACAACTCCCCCCGGGCTTCCTCACCTCACGCCTCCGACTGCCCGACCGCAAGTCATCTACCGTTACTCTCTGAAACTAACAGACTTTTCCAGCCAGAGAAGATTAAGCCTCTTTGGATAGGGGGTCCTCAAATTCTCTTTTCCCACTGCCATCTCCCGCTCAAAAATACAGTATTTTCCCTCCCCAAATACATATTTCTCCTTATTGTTCATCCAGAGAGTTTTAAATATCCTTTAAGAATGGGAGAACCTATGGAACCACAGAGGGCACCGAGGGAAGGGAATCACCGCCCTTTTAACTTCCTGAAAATAGATAATTTCTCCGGGTTCTCTGTGGTTAGATTTTGCCGATAGCGGCAGGCAGGAAAGGAGGTCGAAAGATGAAAAACAGGAAGACGGGTTTATTTTTAATTCAATTTTTATTGGTTGTTTTCCTTTGCGCAAACGTAGCTCTTGCGAATAAGGCCTCGGTATCCATTGAGGCCCCCGCGGAGGTTACCAAAGGATCCGAAATAACGATTCGGTTGACTGTCGATCATAACGCCGATAGCCTTTTTCATCATGTAGAATGGGTACAGCTTATGGTGAATAATAACCAAATTGGCTATTGGCGGTATTCCGCCGTTGATCTGCCTCCGGCAGCCACTTTTACAAAAGAAATAAAATATACGGTCAATGAGAATACGGAGATTCGAGCCGAGGCAAGCTGTAATCTTCACGGGAGTGCCGGCCCGGGATTCTTTAAGGTGGTCGTAAAAGAATAAGGCCCAGAGAATCCCATTTCTCCCCCCGCTCAAGGAGGATTGGCGCGGGCTTCCAGGGCGAAATCAAGACTTTTTCTCAGTCTCTACTTGGGGAGTCGTCCCCTCTTTTGCGGGGGATTCGGTCTTCACTTCTTCGATTCCCAAATATAACGCTAAGGCGCCGCCAAGGACAAGAAGAATGGGAATGACCCCTTTGATGACGAGCACGAAATCCGTCCACCATCCGATCAAGCCCACGATCCCGATAATCAAAGCCACGATTCCACCGAGCAAGATCTTCATTTCTTCCCCTCCCTCCTTGATTTTTTCCCCCTAATCATATTGAACCCGATCCCCTTTGTCAAGGGTTGAAATTTTTCAGATAACCTTGTTTAGGGAATACTCGATGATCCCTTCTGCTCCCTTTTTCAGCAACAGGGGGATGAGCTCGCGCACGACTTCTTCTTTCACCACGACTTCCACGGAGTACCAATCACTCTGGTACAGAGAAGCGATGGTCGGACCATTCAGGCAAGGAAGAACAGCCACCACCTCTTTCAGGAATTTCTGGGGCACATTCATTTTTAGACCCACCATCCGATCCGCCCCCAGAGCGGCTTTGAGCAGAGTGGCCATCTGCAGGATCTTTTCTTTCTTCCAGGGGTCCTGCCAGGATTCCTTGTTGGCGATCAGCCGGGGGGTGGTTTGCATGAGCTCGTGAACGATCCGCAGGCCATGGGCCCGGATGGTCGAGCCCGTCTCGGTTATGTCCACGATGGCATCCACCAGTCCTTCCACCACCTTGGCCTCGGTGGTTCCCCAGGAAAACTCCACCTTTACATGGATCCCCCGCTCTGCAAAGTAGCTCTTGGTGAAGGAGACGAGCTCTGTGGCCACCTTTTTGCCTTGCATATCTTCTAGCCGCTTAATGGGCGAATCTTCCGTCACCACCAGGACCCATCGGGCCGGTTGCAGGCTTTCCTTGGAATAGATCAATTCCTGGACTTCGAGCACGTCGCAGCCGCTTTCCAGTACCCAGTCTCTTCCGGTAATGGCCGCGTCCAGGACCCCTTCTTCCACGTAGTGGGCCAACTCCTGCGCGCGGATCAAGGCACACGAAAGCTGCGGGTCATCGACCGAGGGGAAGTAATTGCGCGTGCTCACTTTGATCACCCAGCCGGCTTTCTGATAAAGGTCGATCGTCGCTTTCTCCAGGCTGCCCTTGGGGATGCCGAATTTTAGCTTACTCACCATAAACCTCCTTGGGATCGAATACCCGCTCTCCCTTCGCCACCGCCCGTCCATTGACGATCTGGCGGTAGAAGCAGGTGCGGTATCCGGTGTGGCAGGCGGCCCCGCCGACTTGCTCGACCTTCAGCAGGAGGGCGTCGCTGTCACAGTCCAGGTAGATTTCTTTGACGATCTGCACATGGCCCGAGGTTTCCCCTTTGAGCCAGAGCTTCTGGCGGGAGCGCGACCAGAAGCAGGCCTTACCCGTCTCCTGCGTCTTGGCCCAGCTCGCCGCATTCATGTAAGCGACCATCAGGACCTCGCCCGTCCTCCAATCCTGGACGATCGCCGGAACCAGTCCCTGCCCTCTTGCAAAATCGATGGAAAAATCACTCATAAAAATCTCCAAAATCGGCCACAGAGATCACCGAGAACACAGAGTCAAAATACAATGAAAAGCAAAATAATGACAATCAAAAAAGAACGAAAGAACAGCCGAAAAGTTCTAAGGCGTCCTTTTTTTCTCTATGCTCCTCTGTACTACTAACGTGCAAACTCTTTAAATTTTGTAAAAATATTTTGTACATTTTAGGCCTTTAAGGCACTTAAGCGCATTTAAGGCATTTTCTTCAGTTGCGGCTATGCCGCGCTGTGTGCTCTGTGGCAAAAAATATTCTTATGCCCTTCCCCGGTAGGCCTCCATGGCCATGGCGATCGCGGCGATCTTTCGTCGGGGGTTGAAGATCGTCTCCAGCTTTTCCTGGAGCGATTTTTCCTGTTCGATGAGGCGCACCATCTCCTGGAAAAGCTCT
>Ga0315291_10005985_pt1 | contig 15192 bp, 12 predicted proteins | sample YL17G12_20_MG_FD_203070 | JGI IMG/M metagenome (GOLD analysis project Ga0315291, IMG submission 203070) | Sediment microbial communities from Yellowstone Lake, YNP, Wyoming, USA - YL17G12_20 | ecosystem: Environmental > Aquatic > Freshwater > Lake > Sediment | place: USA: Wyoming | collected...
TCGAGGACGACTCGCCGTCCTCCCTGACCGGGGCCCTGGTCTCGCTGGCCGACAAGATCGACTCCATCGTGGGTGTCCTCGGAGTCGGCGTCCAGGTCTCCGGCTCAAGCGATCCCTTCGGGCTGCGCCGCAACGCCCACGGGGTCGCGAAGATCATCCTCGACAAGAAGTTCAGCCTTTCGTTTCCCCTCCTCATCGACAAGGTCATTTCCATATACGGGGACAGATTGTCCAAGCCGGCAAAAGAGGTCAAAGACTCCTGCCTGGATTTTTTCGCGGGCCGTCTGCGCTTCATCTTCGAGAGGCAGGGCTTCCGCTATGACCACATCAATGCCGCTCTCGGACCAGGGATAGAGTATATTTACGACGCTTTTCTTAGGGTGAAAGCGTTGGCAGCACTCGGCACGGGCCCCAATTTTGAGCCGTTCATCCTCATGGCCAAGCGGATCAACAACATCCTCAAGGACGTCCCGGCCTGCAAAATCAATCCGGAGCTCTTCCTCGAGAAGGAGGAGCGGGACCTCCACTCGACGTTCACCATCATCAATGAAAACGTCAAGCCGATGATCGAGAAGGGGGACTTCGCCCGCGCCCAAAGCATTATCTTCAAGATCCAGCCCCTGCTCAACGCCTTCTTCGACAAGGTCCTGGTCATGGCCGAGGACAAGAAGGTGCGTCAGAACCGCCTGGGACTGCTGCAGGCCATCCGGAAGCTTCTCCTCCAGGTCGCGGATTACTCCCAGGTGGTCGTCGAAGGGGACAGGACGGCGAAGCCGGGAATTTCCCGCTAGATACTGAACTCGCTCTTGTTCCCGGAGCTGTCAACCTCGCCGGGCTCGATGAACTTCTGCTCGAGGGCGATGATCTTCACCAGCGAGCCGGGATAGTTCTGGTCTTTCTTTTCCCCATAGGCGTTGAATTGGACGCCGGCCTGGTATTTGTAGCTCTTACCGGGATTGAACGAGGACCAGCGGATATGACCCTTGAGGTTTAAGGGGATGCGCTCACCGGGGATGGAGATCTGGAGGACGACCTTCGCCTTATATTTCATGGGTTTTTGGGTCAGGAAACGGACGCCCCCCCGGCTGATGTCCAGGACGGGGCAGAATTCTTCGTCGAAGGCTTTGGGGGAGAAAAGGAGCTTCTGCCTCGTGTAGGAGAGGGTTGCACCGGGAATCTTAAAACGCTGGCATAAACGACTTTCTATCCCCTTGTCGGACATTTCGAACCTCCCTCTTTCAGGAGCCGAAGCATCGATTCCTTATTCCCATGAACCATCGGGTATCTGGTGCCTAAGATATAACAAAAGCGGCGAATATGTCAAAAGGATATTTCGTCGGCAAGCGGGGGAGGGGCTAATCTCGTAAGACAGTTGCGGTGGAGGGTTTCATAGACAAGGAACCCCTATATACGACTTCTCCGCTTTCCAGGCCCTCCCGGGCGAAAGAGAAGGAGAGCTGCTGGGTCTTCTGGTAGATAGGGGGCGAAGCCGGCCCGGCCTTCTTTTTCCTGATGAGGTCCTTCACGGTCTGGTAGGCCAGGGCGAGGGCATCGAGGACCGAAACCGTGTTCAACATGGGATCATCCTTTTTGGGCGCAAGATAGGGCTTCGTCCCGAAGGCTGAGGGCCCCGGGATCTTGAATTTTATGGGGGCGGGCTTGGACGAGAGCTTCTTACTCTTGAGGATCAGCTTGTCGCCGACGTAGAGCGAGACTTCGCCTTCGACGAGCCTCGGGGGAGGCAGCCGGCCCGGGGTGGCTGCTTGGATCGGGGGCAGGGAAGCGGTCGGTCCCGCGGCGCGGACGTCGACCTCGACAGTGATGCGCTTCCTGACGACCATCCCGCCGGTTTTGAGGTCCAGGTTGAATTCCAGGTTTCCCGGCTTATCGTATCCCGTTGAGAACGGGAGCTTCAGGATATGGAACCCACGCTGCCAGAGGCCGCCCTCGAGGACGCGGCCCGAGGTCGAGACCTTATAATAGGCGCCGTTGAGGAGCTCGAGTCCGATCTCCAGCCTTGCCGGGGGAGATGGGTTGCTCTCGCCGGCCCGTTCAAGAAAGATGAGGCCCGTGACAAGAGGATAGGCGGACTTCCACCGTGCCCAAAACGTCACGAAATCGCGTCTGAGAAGCTCGTCCGGAAGGTCGAAGGCGGGGTCCGTGTCCCCATAAGTCTCGAAATACTCGACGATCCTGTCCTGTTCGTCCCGGTCATCGCCTGTCATGCGGGCCAGATAAGCGATAAGTCCCAGAGCGTCCGATTTTTCCAGGGGGTCTATCTTGGCGAAATTCTCCCGGAGGTAGGCCCGGGCGGCCGGATAGTCTCTCCCCGGGCTCAAATAACCAAGAACATCCTGCTTCCAGTCGGCTGACAGGTCGAGGGCGAGAACGAGGAAGATGAACCCGGCCGCGTATGTTCTTTTAATCATGATAGGTGAACACGAAGAGGGCGTTGAGATTGGAGGCGGGGAAATCTTCGGGAAGCGGGGGGAAGGGGGAACTTGATCTCAGGGCGTTGGCCGCGGCTGCGTTGAAGACCTCCAAGTTCACGCCGCCGGCGATTTCGAACGCGGAAAAAGCCCCGTTCTTTTCGATGGTTACAGAGATGCGGACCTCGCTCTTCTCCAGAATATTCCTCACGTCCGGGATCTTCCAATTGAGCTGGACGAGGTCGATCACTTTTTCGGCCCAGGGCGAGATGTCGTAGCCGGGGGACTGGAACGTCGCGCTGGCCCGTTGGCCTCCGCTCCCCGTCCCCGCGCCGCCCGACGTGCCGCCCCCGGTTCCGGAGCCCGTCCCAAAGTGGTTGGGCTCGACGTATCTCAGGAAGGAACGGCGGCCTTCCTTTCCGTTCTCGAAACCGAGGGGAGCCTCCACGACGTGGTCTGGAATGGCCGAAAGGTTGATCCTGAGCTTTCCGTCGTCTTCTTCTTTATACCTGGAACCCAGGGCCAATTCGCCGCTCAGGGAGGGCACGGAGGAGGGATGCGCGCCCGGCTGGTTCTTCAGGAGGTTCTCCGGTGCGAGGCCGGATCCCGGACCGGGTTCGGGGCGGTTCGCGGCGTTCCCCTCGGGCAGGTCCTTTATTTTCGACCGGCCCGGTCGATCCCGGTCGGGTCCCGGGCCGAAGGGTCCGCCCGAAGAAGGGTAGTTCTGGATGTATTTCTCAATGGGTTCGGGGAAGGTTAGCTTGACCGGGGGAACGAGAACGAGGTCCCGGACCACCGACCGGTCGGGAAAGACCTTCACCGTCATGCGGGCGTGGTAGAGCCCGTAGATCAGGAAGGCGTGAAGGGCCAGCGAGAAGGTAAAGATCGCCGTCCGCTTCTTACGAAAAAGCCTGCGCTCTTCATCTTCGGGCAGGAATCCGTTTCTCAATATTCAGTCCTCTAACGGTATTATATAGAATTCTCGAAGCCCCGACAAAGTTGCATATGGCGGCCAACCGGATCAGGCGGGACCCGCGGGTCTTTTCCAGGAAACGATGATGAACAGGAAGCCGAAGGAATTCATAAGGAGGAGGCCGTCGAGGAGAGGCAGGATCCCGGCGAGCGGGATGATGATCGCCGATGCCGCCAGGGCTCCTAGGAACGATCCCAAAAGGTCCACCCCGTAGCCCAGGCCGTAGTTTACATTTTTTTTGAGGAGGAGCCTGTTGGAAACGACGAATAGCCGGCCGCCGAGGCTCCCTAGGGCAAGGAGGAAGAAGAACAACAGGGCTTCCGGCGGCCTCCCTCCAAGAAATGCCCGGAGAAGGATGATAAACAGGAGGAATCCGCCCTGGGCCGTGAAAAGCTCAGCCCGTCCGGCGGCCGGTCTTTTCCTGCCGAACCACGATCCGACGGCTAGGCCGGCCATGAAAGCCGCGAGGAGGAGGGAGATCTTGCCATAGACGTATCCGTAAAGAGACTGGAAAGCGATGACCACGGCCAGTTCAACGACGACGGTCGTGAAACCCATGGCGCCCAGGGAGACAAGCAAAGTTCCATCGGTCCGTTTCCGGCGAAGCGTCAAGACGATGAGGAGAATGACAAAAGCGAGGAGAGGCGCGCCCAGGAGTACATCGACGGGCAGGCGGGCGAATGCCCGAAGGACAGCCGCCTCGATCCCTTTGAATTGACTGCTCCAAAGAACGGAATAGAAATAATAACTCACCGGGACAAGGTCTCGGTTGATCCGGGCCGGCCGTTCCTTGACCTTTTCCAAGAGATATTCCGTTCGGAGGGGACTCAGCCTGGAAGAGAGGAGCGCGGCATTGATCGAGGTCAGTTCAAGGCCCAAGCCGGTGATCCTTTCTTCGAGCGCCTTGGGATCGAGAGTGAGACCGGCGGTCGAAGCCAGGAAGACGATCAAGTCTCCGGGGACGAGACCAACCTCCGGGAAAACGGTTTGCAGCGTCCCGTAGAGTGAGGCCAGGAACTCCCTCAGGTCGGGGCCGATGTAGTTTTCGGAGGAGGGAACGGTGAATGAAAAGACTCCCCCCGGAGAGAGGCGGGATTTTACCAGCTTGAAGAACTCCCGGGTGTAGAACCGGTTGACTTGTGCGGTTGCCGGCTCGGGCAGGTTGAGGATGACGGCGTCGTAGGTCTTTCGGCTTTTCAGAAGGAACGCCCGGCCGTCATCGAAAAAGACACGGACCCGTTCGTCCCTGAGGTCTTTCCTTTCCCTTTCAGGCAGGGCGTCTTCCGCCAAACGGATGATCCCCGGATCGAGCTCGACGTAGTCCACTTCGGCCCTTTCATACTTGAGGACCTCGCCAAGGCCGCCGCCCGCGCCGCCTCCGACGAGGAGGATGTTCTTGGCCTTAGGGTCCTGAAGCATTGCGAAATGGACGGCCGCTTCGGCCGCGGCAGGGTCAGGACAAGAAAATACGGGAAGACCGCTCGAGTAGAGGGAGATCTGGTCTCCCGTCCGGATCAGCTGCAGCTTCCCGTAGGGTGTGTCCCGGCTACGGATAAGATCGAAAGGCTTCCACCAGGCTTTCTGGGAGGGAAGATCGAAAAAGGCGAATACGGCGAGGCCCGCCAGAGCAGCAATGAACCAGGGAGAGTGTTTCCTCCGCCCAAAGGTGAAAAAAACAGCCGCGGCCCCGGCCGCGGCGACGAGCGAGATGCCTTCCCAATTGGAAAAGAACGGAACGAGGCCCAGAGCGACAACGAGTCCCCCGAGCGCGGCCCCTAAAGATTCGAAGAGATATACGCTCGGGACATCCCCGCCGAGCGTCCGGGCGTTAAGGACGAATAGTCCTCCCAGCGGAAAGCTGGAGAGGAGGCTGATGCCCAGGGAAAAAAGAAGGGCCGGCCCTATCCCCGTGAGCTCCCCCGGAAGAACTCCCGTGGCGAATCGCGAGAAGCGCAGGATCACGAGGCTAATCGGGAAGAGCAGGATGACCGCATAATAAATCCTGTCCAGGATCCTGATGGCCGGCTTTATGCGCGAGGCAACTAAGCTTCCCAGGCCGCCCCATAGGAACCAGGATGCCAGGACAAAGCCGAAGGTCAATTCGTTTCCCTGGAAGTGGACGGAGAATTCCCTCATGAGGAAGATCTGGAAGCCGGTGGCCAGGAACCCAAGGAGAATCGCGGGGATGTAGGCCATCAGGTCCAGATCCCGGGAATGGGAATGCCGCAGAAACCGCATTTCCCATGTTTGATCTCATTGGCCCGGACCTCATAACCTGTCCTCCGGATGATGACCTTGCGGCAGTTCGGGCAGGAAGTGCTCTCCGCGTCGTGACCCGGGACGTTGCCTACGTAAACGAAACGCAGGCCCTCACCGAGGGCGGTCTCGCGCGCCTTCTCCAGCGTTGAAACCGGGGTCGGCGGGAGGTTCTTGACAAGGTACATGGGCTGGAAGCGGGAGAAATGGAGGGGGACGTCCGGCCCGGCCTCCGCCCGCAGCCACCGGCTCATGTCACGGATCTCCGCCGGGCTATCGTTAAGGGTCGGAATGACGAGGTAGACGACCTCGAGCCAGACCTTGCTTTTGGCGACGATCCGGATGGCTTCGAGGACCGTGTCGAGATCTCCCCGGACGTATTCAGTGTAGAAGGATTTCGAGAACGCCTTGAGGTCGATCTTGATGCCGTCCACGACCTTGATGAGGTCCCGGAGCGGTTCGGGTTCCACATGTCCGCCGGTAACGACGAGGTTGCGGAGGCCTTTTTTCCGGACCTCTTTGGCCGAGTCGTACATGTACTCGAAGAAAACGACAGGCTCCGTGTATGTATAGGCGACGGACGGACAACGGTACTTTTCCGCCAGCTCCGCAACCGAGACCGGCGGCAGGTCGAAGGCCTCGACCTGTTCGGGCCTAACCTGGGAGATCTGCCAGTTCTGGCAGAACCTGCAGTTCACGTTGCAACCGGCCGTTGCCAGGGACAGGGCGTTCGTGCCCGGCAGGAAATGAAAGAAGGGCTTCTTCTCCACGGGATCGGCGTTCAGACTACAGGCCTTCCCGTAGACCAGGGTATAGTATGTTCCTCCCTGGTTCTCCCGGACGCCGCAGTAGCCCCTCTCTTTGTCGCCGAGCTTGCAGCGGCGTTGACAGAGGAGGCATTCCGTCTCCCGGTCGGGGTGCTTCTGATAATAGCGGGCCTCCACTCTAGAAAGGTTGGCCTTCTCCCCGAAAGCGGCCAGGCTGGAGCAGAGAGAGGGAAGTCCCGTGCCCAGGACAATGCTGGTTCCAATGGAGCTCCCGAGGAATTGGCGCCGCTTCATTTCAAACGTTCTCTTCGATGACCTCGATCCTTCCCGGGTCGGCCGTTCCGAGTCCCATGTGTTCCGCGGTCGCCAGGTAGAGCGGCTCCCGCCGTTCTTCGGCAAGCGAGGGAAGCCCTTTCCTCGCCCGGATTTCTTCGATAATCCGCCGGCCGACGGCGTCGGTGGCCACAGGATCGGCGCCGAGGACCAGAGCTCCGTACTTTTCCGCCCACTGCGGGTGAAACGAGGGGCCCTTGTGGCACTGGACGGTCAGGCAGTCCAGGATGGAGAGCCGGTGTTTGCCCTTGACGGATGGCGTGTCGAAGACCTCGGCGACATAGGGGTCGCAACGGCTGTCATGATACTTGTTTGGGTTGTGGATGGCGCCGAAATAGTTTTTCATCCCGGCCGTCACGCCTGCCAGCCCGTGGTCCTTCAGGATGGCCAGGCTGATGGAGGCCGTCACGAAGTCCTCTTGAATGCGCGAGAAAAGGCTGCCCACGTTTCCCCGGACAACGAGATCGCCGCCGTAGCCGGCTCCGTCGGTATCCGTCCCGAAGATCCTCGGGCCGCTCTTGTCCTCGGAAAGCCTGTAACCCGCGTCGCGGAGCTCGCGGTTCGTTCGGTCCCAGATGACGACGTTCCCGGGCCGGACGTTCTTTTCCCCGAGCCATAAGCCGAGGGGGATGGAAACATCCGGGCGGGTGCTGATGTTCTTTCCGCCGATGGTGTTGATCTTGACCCCGATTCTGTCCTCGAACCGGAAGAACCGCCGCAGGCCCTCATAGGGGTCGTTTTCCCCGGTCAAGAGACGGATCCCGCGCTCGAACATCCTCCGGATCCCGGCGGCGTCGACCTCCCCCGAAGAAGCCGTAACCGCCCGTGACCTGACGATCACGACCCTTGCCTTGTCCATCGATTCCATGATGGACTTATTTGAAAAACCTGTCAATAAAATGCGGCCTCCCAAAAATTCCGACAAGGCACGAGTCGGAATTCCGGGACATGAACCAATTCTCTGGAATTGGTATCGTGTCCCTGGAATTCCGGGTAGCACCAGAAGTCGACGTCATCGCTTGAGAAGAAAGAATCTTATCGGTAATTTTGGGGGGCCCGAGGAGGCCCTTGAAAACAATCGACGCCGCCGCTATAGTGGAGTCCGGCACGAACGTGGAGGCATAACATGAAGACCCGCGGAAAAAAGCATACCCGGATCGCCCTTGGACTTGCCGGCCTGGCCTTCATCCTGGGCATGGCTTGGACGGGGACGCCCCAGAAGACAGGAGGCCCCGCGCTCCTCGGCCTCGTTCCCGAGATCGAAGGCTGGAAACTCTCCGAGAAGCCGCAGAGCTTCTTTCCGGATAACCTCTACGAGTACATCGACGGGGCGGCCGAGAGCTACATCGGCTACGACTTCAAGGAGCTCATCGTGGCCCAGTTCCAGAAGGCCGGGACCGCGGCGTCCGTGACCCTCGAGATCTACGACATGGGAAACGGGACCAACGCCTTCGGGATCTTTAGCGCCGAGCGGTTCCCGGAGAACAAGGTCGTGGATGTCGGAACCTTGGCGTATATCGAAGGTGAGGTCCTGAATTTCATCGTCGGCAAGGAGTACGTCAAGATCATGAGCTTCGACGGCGACGACGGGACGCCCGCCGTGCTCGACACGTTCGCGCGAAAGGTCTCCGAGAAGGCGGGGGAGAAGGGCACGCTTCCGCCCCTGTTGTCCGTTTTCCCACGGGAGGGGATCATCGCCAACAGCGAGAAATACATCCTGCGTAATGTCATGGGATTCGAGTTCCTTCGCAATGGTTATATGGCCTCCTACAAGCTGGAAGGGACTGAATTCGAATGCTTCTTGATCAAGGCCGATGAAGGCCGGGACCCTGCCGTCTTACTGAAGCAGCTCCTGGAGTTCTATGCTAAGGACCGGCAGCCCGCCGAGGACATTCCTCTCGGCCATCATGTCCGGAACAAATACGGCCAGAACCTGTATATCGGAGTCGCCGGAAGGTTCTTGTGCGGGGTGAACCGGCTGCCGGACGGGGCCGGGACGATCGGGGATCGGTATTTAAAGTCCCTGGCGGAGTCCCTGCTCAATCCGCCCGGGTCGCCATATAGACCTTGAGCTTCCGGAACTCCGTTCCGAGAGCGGCGAGACTGGTCCTGGCCTTGCCGAGATCGCCGTTTTTCCCGGCTTTTTCCAGCTTCAAGGCTTGTTCCTGAAGGGAGGAGAGGCTGAGGTTCGCCGAGGACCCTTTGATCGTATGCCCGAGCTCCGAGACCGCCTTGAGGTCGCCGCTGCGCACGGCCTTATCGAGAAGGGCGTACCTGAACGAGAAATCTTCCACATAGAGCTCCAGGAGCTCCCGGAGGAAGTCCGAGTCCCCGCCGATCCTGGCGAGGGCGTCCTCAATATCGATGGGAGAGGATGTCCCGCGGGGTTTCTGGGCCTGGTTCATGATTCACTCCGCGACCACACAGTTCTTCCCCTGTTTCTTGCCCCTGTAAAGGGCGGCGTCGCTCGCCTGGACGAGGGCTTCCGGCGTCGGACGGGAGAGATCCGCTGAACTCGAGCAGCCCAGCGTGACGCTGGTTTCGAGCTCCCCCGCCGGGATCCGGACCTTCTCGCCGGCCACGGCCAGCCTGAGGCGTTCGGCGATCCCGCCTGCCTCCTTGAGGCCGCATCCCGGCAGCACGACCAGCATCTCGTCACCGCCGTAGCGTCCGATCTTGTCATACTTTCGGAGGCATCGCTCCATCTGCTTGGCGATCTGGATGAGGACGATGTCCCCCGCGAGATGGCCGCAGGTGTCGTTCGTCCTCTTGAAATCATCGATGTCCACCATGATCGTGCTTACGGGCTGTTTCTCCCTTTTGCAGCGCTCCAGGTTCTCTTCGAGGAACCTCATGATGTTCGCCCGGTTCCAGAGGCTGGTTAGGCCGTCCCGGCTGGCCAAGTCCGTGAGCTTCCGGTTGGATTCGAGGAGCTTGTCTTCGAGCTCGACGATCCTCCGGCCCGTCTTCAGACGGGCCCGGAGCTCCAGGAAATTCACGGGTTTGGTCATGTAGTCGTCGGCCCCCGCCTCCAGGCCTTCGAGGATGTCCTGGCTTCGGTCCCTCGAGGTGAGCAGGATGATGTAGATGTAGTTCGATCCGTTGTTCTGCCTGATGTGCTTGCAGATCTCCAGGCCGTTCATCCCCGGCATCATCCAATCCAGGATGGCCAGGCGGACGTTCCCGTCCCCGATCTTTCGCAGGGCTTGATCGCCGTTGCCGGCGACGACAATGTCGTAACCCCAATCTCCGAGGTTCTTTTCCAGGATCCGCAGGGAGACCCTATCATCTTCGGCCACGAGAATCTTCATGCCTCTCCCTCCTTTCCTTCGCCGTGACCGGGCCTCTCGAACAGCCTTTTCCGGTTTTTTTTGACGACGCGGGCGATCGTCCGGAAGAACTCCTCGGGTTTAAGGGGCTTGGAAACGTAATCGTCCATCCCGGCATCGAGACACCTTTTCCTGTCATCCTTGAGGACGTGGGCCGTCAGGGCCACGATGGGGAGGTGGTCCGGGCCTCTCTTTTCTTTCTCCCTGATAATCGCCGTGGCTTCGAACCCGTCCACTTCGGGCATCTGGACGTCCATCAGGACAATGTCGAAACGCTCCTTCTCCAGGGCGGACAGGACTTCGCGTCCGTCGGAGGCGGTCCTCACGCTGTGCCCTTGTTTCTCGAGAAGGTGGACGGCGACCTTTTGGTTGATTGGATTGTCCTCCCCGAGCAGGATCCGGAGGGGGATCCGGAGCTCGGACGCCGACGCCCGGGTGATGAAGGACTTTCCTCTCCCGGACGCGGCCCCCTGGGTCAGGAGGATAGCATCCAGCAGCTCGGACTGCTTGACGGGCTTCGTCAGGTATGCCTGGACCCCGAGTTCGCGGCAGCGGGCCGTATCGCCTCGCCGGTCAGCCGAGGTCAGGACCATGATCTTGAGATCCGTGAGCGAAGGGTTGCCGCGGATGCGTTCGATGAGTGTGAAGCCGTCCATTTCCGGCATGTTGGCGTCTATGAGGGCCAGGGAAAACTGCGCGTTTTTCGAGGCCCGCCTGCGGAGGAGGGCCAGGGCGTCCCTGCCGCTGGGGACGTCCTCCGGCCTCATCCGCCAGCTGGTCAGGATCTCTCTCAGGATTTTCCTGTTGGTGGCGTTGTCGTCGACGACGAGCACCGGAAGGTCCCTGAGCCCGGCGGGCTCCACGGAGACGGTCTTTCGCGCGGCCCGTTTCTGGATCCCGAACCGGGCCGTGAAGCTGAATCGGCTGCCTCGGCCGGGCTCGCTCTCGACCCTGATCCGGCCTCCCATCATCTCGACAAGTTGGGCGGAGATGGCCAGCCCCAGTCCCGTCCCGCCGTATTTACGGGTCATGGAGCCGTCCGCCTGGACGAAGGGTTGGAAGATGACCCCCTGTTTTTCCGGAGGGATGCCGATGCCCGTGTCGCTCACCGTAAAACGAAGTACGGCGTCGTTCCGGGTCCGGGATTCCAGGGCCGCTTCGATAAGCACCTCCCCGCGCCGCGTGAACTTGATTGAGTTCCCTGCGAGGTTGATGATGATCTGCCGGAGCCGGCGGACGTCCCCGACCAGGCTGTCAGGGACGTCGGGCTGAACGCGGCAGACGAGCTCCAGGCCTTTCTGGTGGGCCCCGAGGGCCAGCGAGGCGGCGGTCTCCTCGACGGAGTCGCGGAGACAGAACCGGACCGGTTCGAAGTCGATCATCCGGGCCTCGATCTTGGAGAAATCGAGGATGTCGTTGATGATGGTGAGCAGGGAATCCGCCGAGGCCTTGATGGATTCGATGTAATCCCTCTGCTCGGGAGAGAGGGGGGTGTCCAGGGCGAGCTCGGTCATGCCGATGATACCGTTCATGGGGGTCCGGATCTCGTGGCTCATGTTGGCCAGGAATTCGCTCTTGGCGGTGTTGGCCGCCTGGGACTCGAGCTGGGAAGCCCTCAGGGCTTCTTCGACGCGCTTCTGCTCGGAGATATCGGTCACGGCCGAGAGGACGCCCGTGAACCGGCCCTTTTCAAAGAGCGATCGGGCGCTCACCAGGACCGGGATCTCTTCGCCCGACTTGGAGCGGAAGCGGGTTTCGTAGGTCTCGAGGGTCTTCTTCGTCCGAGAACGCGTCTTGCCATGGATCCTGGCCAGCTCCTCCGGGGAGATGAAGATCCTCTGGTGACGGCCGACGAGCTCCGAAGCGGTGAACCCCAGGAGGCTCTCCATCGAGGGGTTGATGAAGACGACCCGCCCCCTGGCGTTCTCCAGGACGACGCCTTCGGCGAGGCTGTTGACGATGTTCTCGTTGAATTCCTTGAGCGACTGGAGCTCTCTCTGGACGTTCTCGATCTCCTTTTCTCTTTTCTTACGCTCCGAAATGTCCTTATAAATGGCGACGCCGCCTTCGATCTTCCCTTTCATGAGGATGGGCGAGGCGGTGATGCTGACATCCACGGGTGTTCCGTCCTTCCTGTAGCGGATGGATTCCGCCTGGATAACCTGATTTTTCCGATGCAGGACGGACCGGGTGATGCCCAGCGCTTCCTTGATCCTCGCCCCCCCGACCAGCCGGTCGATGTCCTTCCCGACGGCCTCCTTGCGGCTGTGGCCGAAGATCTTCCGGGCGCCGTCGTTCCATTCCACGACATTGTTCGCCCTATCGAGAGAGACGATCCCGTCATGGAGGCTTTGAACGATCGCCTTCCAGTACTGGGACCGCTCATTATTCTTTTCGGCTTCTTTGAGGAAAGATCTGAAGACTTCGGCGTTCGTTCTCATGCTTCGGATTCTACTTTATCCAGCGTCCCCGTCAATCGCCTTTTCGGGTGAGAGAGGGGGGTGATTTTATCCCGACATAAATCATCGTCGGCAGTGAGGAGGAAAAGGAGGGGGAGAATGAAGGCTAAGATAATGACATTTTTAAATGCGCTGACACGAGTTCCAATTTATTCCGGTTTGTGATAAAAATATCCCGATGGATGACGACAAGTTCCTAAAGTTCTCGGCGGCATTCGTGGTCCTCTTCCTGGCCGGCGTCATATTGAAGCTGGCCAGGCCCGTCCTCTTTCCCTTTTTTCTGGCCCTTTTCATCTCCTATATCATCGGGCCGGCCCTGGAGTTCCTGACGCGCCGGAAGGTCCCGAGGCCGGTGGCCCTCATCGTCATCATCCTGGTGACGTTCTCGCTCATGTACATCCTCGGCGCCGTGTTCTATTCGAGCGGCAAGGCTTTCGCCACCCAGTTGCCGGTTTACACCGAGCAGTTCCAGTCCCTGATCAAGAAGCTCGAGGCTTCTCATTTCCTCGGCGCCAAGTGGAACGCCGCGACCCTCCTCGGCACCATCAACGTCGAGAAGATCGCCTCCATTGCCATGTCGGCCCTCGGCCCGTTCTTTGGCTTCCTGTCCAATCTCTTTCTCGTCCTCATCTTCCTGATCTTCATCCTAGCCGGGCGGGGACGGCTCAGGGGGAAGGTCGAGCGGTCGTTCACCCCCCGCCAGGCCGGGAAGATCAATGAGGTCGTGGAGAAGATCGACCGGCAGATCCAGAAGTACCTGGCCATTAAAACCGTTTTCTGCGTCATTAACGGCCTCATCGTTGGGATCGTCCTGGCGCTCTTCGGCGTCGATTTCGCCATCGTCTTCGGGTTCCTGGCCTTCCTGCTGAACTACATCCCCAACGTCGGTTCGACGATCGCCACGGCCGTCCCCATCGTGATCGCCTTCATCCAGTATGGAAGCGTCTGGAGGTGCCTCTGGATCCTGGCTATCGTCGTCGTCCTCGACAACGTCGTCGGCAACGTCCTCGAGCCGCGGTTCATGGGGAAGGGGCTCGGGTTGAGCCCGCTCGTCGTCATCTTTTCGCTCATCGCCTGGGGCTGGCTGTGGGGCATTCCCGGTATGGTGTTGGCCGTCCCCATCGCGGCCGTCATCAAGATCGTCTGCGCCAACGTCCCCTCGCTCCGCTTCATCGAAGTCCTTATGAGCAAATAGTCCTCAAAGAGGCTGTTCTGTCCCTTTCATCAGGCCGTGAACCGGATTATCGCCCATCTCAAGCTGGCCCTTGGAGCCGCGAAGCCTCCGCCGTCTTATATCTTCGAGCAGGTCGCGCTCATGGCGACCCCGAGATCTCTCTCGTGACGACCAAGGGCTCGATTAAGATCACGAAGTACGGATTCCCTAAAATAAGGGGCGCGGAAAATGCGTACACGCCGGGAGACTCCTTTCACCCGCAAGGCCAAGGAGGTCATCCGGGCGATCCCGCGGCGGCCGGGTCGACCTGAGGCGTTTTCAGAGGGAGCCGAAAGACGGCGCCGCCGGACAGTCACCCGCCGCCCGGGAGTTCCTGCGGGAACTGACAAAACCCCGATAGGGAAAAGATCGCATCTCGCGGCGTGGCTCCAGAGCCCGAGAACCGCCGGGGCCACGGTCAATGACAGCTCGGTCGGTGGTCCAGAGAACAGGTCAACAGGGAAGCCGATTGTCCCCTGATCCGGCGCGAAAGGACTCCGCCCGGCTTGAAATCCGGCGGCATCCAATCGATGACGGTTCCCCCGCTGTTGAAAAAATAGGGGCTCACGAGCATGTCCATGGCCGCCCCGCGAATGACGCGGAAATCTCCGACCCGGAATTGTTTCTCTTCGTGCAGGTCGTACATCATTTCTGTGAGCGCCGGGACGGGGTCGAACGGGTATAATTTCTCGAGAACCCGGGCCTTCTCTCCATCAGGAATGATGTACTCTTCGATCATTTCCGCGCCTTCCGGGACCAGGCGCGTAGGATAAGACAGCCTCGGATCGGGCTTCTTGTGTTTCTTGAACATACCTTGCCTCCTTAGTTCGAAGTTGTTCCGGATTCGATAGTAAAGGACGAACCGGACGGCCGGCATTTCTCAAGGTCGGCCGAGACCAGCCCAGGAAATTTTCCTTGACAATGACATTATTATATGTTAATTATAATTAACGTAAAATCGATTTTAGGTTAGCTGTACATGCCGGAAATAATATCGGTTCTCCCTGATTTTAATCCGTGGTGGAAGAGGCCGTATCAGGCGGACTATAAAGAAAGGGCGATTTATGCCCAAATCCAAAAGTTTCTGCCGCTTAGGCAGATAATCGCTTTGACCGGCCTCAGGCGAGTCGGCAAGACGACGCTCCTCATGAAGGCCGCCGCCGATGCCATCGCCGACGGCCTCGATCCAAGGAACGTCATTTATTTTTCGTTCGATGAATTCAAGGATGTGGAACTCCGCGACGTCCTGCGGGCCTACGAGGACCTGCTGGACAGGGGACAGGAGACCGGGCGAATCCTCCTCCTGTTGGACGAGATCCAGAAATTGGACGACTGGGAGAATCAGGCCAAGGCCCTTTATGACGCCCATCCCCTGCTGAAAATGCTGATCTCCGGCTCGGAGTCGCTATTTATCAAGAGGAAATCCCGGGCGA
>Ga0315291_10005987_pt1 | contig 15184 bp, 15 predicted proteins | sample YL17G12_20_MG_FD_203070 | JGI IMG/M metagenome (GOLD analysis project Ga0315291, IMG submission 203070) | Sediment microbial communities from Yellowstone Lake, YNP, Wyoming, USA - YL17G12_20 | ecosystem: Environmental > Aquatic > Freshwater > Lake > Sediment | place: USA: Wyoming | collected...
GATACCCAGGAACGTCGCGCCGGGCACCTACGCATTATCCGCGGCGCTCTACAGCCCACCCCAGGGCACACTGAGGGATCTCTTCAGCAATATCGCGCGGGCAGGTTTCTCAGTGGCCCGATGAGGTAATTTTCGCTACGTTATATGCAGCGGGGAAATGCTATGAATAGCGCTGCGTGTATCCTCATAACTCTGTCCCTCGCATTATCTCTCACCGTTTCTACTGTGCAATCAGCCGAGTACTATGTGAGTACCAGCACGGGAAGCAATACCCCCGGCGGCGGGAGCCAGGAAAGCCCGTGGAAAACTATTAAATACGCCCTCTCTCGTGTGAACGGATCTGCCGACGACCCCGCAAGTATATATGTCGCGCAGGGGACGTATTACGAGTATGAGATCAGCATGAAACCATATGTTTCAATATACGGTGGGTGTCGCGCTTATCCAATGTATATACAGGATGTCTCTGTAATCTGTCTGCCATCCCCGCAGCAGCCGTGGGAAACTACTCTGTTATAGCCGGCCTTGTCCCCAAGGGCGCCAAACCAAGAAGCGTAAATGACGCTATCCCCGGCTATGCCGATCAAAAGCAGGTCACCGTAGATTTTTGAATCACGCGATAATCCTGCTGTCCCCTCGATAAGACCTGAGCATGCCGCAGCTTCCACGCACCTCTTTGCGAGACAGGTCGGTAACAAGGCTTTGACCGTGCTCTATTGTTAAGGCGAAGGGAACAAGGCGGTTTAATAAGGTGGTTCTCTTCCGTTTCGTGTGGGTAAATCGTGCACCGGGAATTGGAGGACATGGGCTTCATGGTGGTGTATAATGAGGTACAGCGCCAGTTCAGCATGCCCGGGGAAACAGAGGATATTGTGGAGCAGTACCTCGCCTACACGTACCCTTGTGATATTTCTGCCAGGTTGAAAGATATCAAGGCCGAGGTGAGGAAACGGAGAATAAGGGGACTCATCCACAGTGTCCAGAGCTTTTGCCACCGGGGCATAGAAGATTACATGGTGCACCGCGAGGTTAAGGTCCATGTGCTCACGCTCGAGTGCGATCGACCCGGCCCTCTCGACGAGAGGAGCAGGATCAGGCTGGAAGCATTCGCGGAGATGCTTGTAACTACAGCCGAAGGTTAAAAGCATAAAGTGTAAAGAATGGAGAGAAAGAGACCGCGCTATTGACGCGGGAGGTGACCATGAGAGAAATTGATGTCAATGAGATTACACGTTCGGTGAAGGAACTGTGCATCGAAACAAATATCGTTGCCGACGAGGACGTGCTCAAGGCTTTTCGGGATGCACTGAAGAAGGAGGAATCCCCGGTCGCACGTGAAGTGCTCAAGACACTGCTTGAAAACGCCCGCATCGCGAGGGAGGAAAGGTTGCCGATCTGCCAGGATACTGGCATGGCGATTGTGTTTCTGGAGATCGGACAGGAGGTGCACCTTGTCGGCGGCGACCTCGAATCAGCGGTGAACGAGGGAGTGCGACAGGGGTATAAAGAAGGCTATCTGCGGAAATCCGTTGTGAAACACCCCGTGATGAGAGGCAACACTGGTGACAACACGCCAGCGGTGATTCACATGCGGATTGTGCCGGGGGACAGGATCAAAGTGACCGTCGCCCCCAAGGGCTTCGGGAGTGAGAATATGAGCTTCGTGAAAATGCTCAAGCCGACCGAAGGGTTCGAGGGCGTGAAGACTTTTGTCATAGAGTGCGTGAAGAAAGCGGGAGGGAATCCGTGCCCTCCGATCGTGGTGGGCGTCGGGATCGGTGGGACGTTTGAAAAGGCGGCGCTCATGGCTAAAGAAGCACTGACGAGGCCGCTCGGGGAGAAGGGCAAAAAGGAGGATTTCGCGAAGCTTGAGGAGGAACTCCTTGAGGAAATCAACAAAACAGGAATAGGACCCCAGGGGCTTGGAGGCACCACCACTGCGCTCGCGGTTCACGTAAATGACTTCCCGACGCATATTGCCGGCATGCCGGTTGCAGTGAATATATGCTGCCATGCCTATAGGCACGGCATTATTGAGCTATGAAACGGAGAAAGGGCGAATGGGCGAAACGGCGAAAATGTATATTGTATTCGCCGTCTCCCCGTCTCACCAGCTCGCCGGTTCAGATCTAAAGAGGGAGGCAACCATGTCTGCAATCAGGATAACGACTCCATTGACTGATGAGATAGTCGCTAAACTCAAAGCCGGCGACAGCGTCCTCATCACCGGGGTGATCTATACTGCGCGCGATGCGGCGCACAAGCGGCTCGTGGAGTCGCTTAAGAAGGGGGAGAAGCTGCCTGTTGAGCTGAAGGGGCAGATCTTCTACTATGCCGGTCCGTCCCCGGCGCCGCCGGGGAAGCCGATCGGCTCGGTGGGGCCTACCACGAGCGGGAGGATGGATTCATTCGCTCCGAAGACGATGGAACTGGGATTGAAAGGAATGATCGGGAAAGGCCCGCGCAGTAAAGAAGTAATAGAGGCGATGAAAAGACATGGAGCGGTTTATTTTGCCGCCGTGGGCGGGGCGGGGGCGCTCCTCGCCAAATGCGTCAAGGAGGCGAGGGTCGTTGCCTATGAGGATCTAGGCGCTGAGGCAATCACGGAGCTCGCGGTGGAGAATTTTCCCGCGATCGTCGCCATTGACTGCAAAGGGAACGATCTCTACGCACGGTAGGCGGTGATCCCACCCGCATGCGTTACTGAGTAGTTCACCCCCACCTTGCCTCCCCCCTCGAAGGGGGAGGTATTTTCTGAGTTTGGCCATACAGGATGGAAGAACACAAGATTATGATATAATACTCTCATCATGTGATAAAAGAGAAAGGAGGCTCAGATGGGCAAGATCATCCTTGCGGTTGTTGCGGTTATAGTCCTGTACGTGGTTGTTGCCTATAACAGGCTCGTGAGGTTGAGGAACAGGATAGAGAACGCCTGGTCGCAGATCGACGTGCAGCTCAAAAGGCGGTACGATCTGATTCCCAACCTGATCGAGACGGTAAAGGGGTACGCGGCTCACGAGCGGGAGGTGTTCCAGAAAGTGACGGAGGCGCGCACGAAGGCCATCAATGCCTCGACGGTGGGGGAGCAGGGTCAGGCTGAGAATATGCTCACCGGGGCGCTGAAAACGTTATTTGCCGTGGCTGAGAACTATCCCGAACTGAAGGCAAACCAGAACTTCCTGCTCCTCCAGGAAGAGCTCGCGGGAACGGAGAGCAAGATTGCCTATGCGCGCCAGTTCTACAACGATTCGGTGATGACCTATACCATGGCGCGCCAGACATTCCCCTCCAGCGTGATTGCCCGCACGTTCAACTTCCCGGAGAAGGAATACTTCGAGATAGAGGAGGCCGCGGCCCGCGAGCCGGTGAAGGTAAAGTTTTGACGATTTTCACCACGGAGACACGGAGGGCACGGAGAATATCAACTTTTTGCCGCGGATTTGCGCGGATTTTCGCTGATCACTGGGCGAGGTAAAATAATCATCACGTTTTTATGGAGGGAGGTCGGTGTGGCGGGGCAAATAAATCGTAAACGCCAGACCGTTCTTTTTGCTATTTGTATTGTTTTTAATCTGTCCGTGGGATTAATATACCCGCTTCGCTCCTTCATTTCTTTAAAACGGATTCAATTGATACGTCCGGGCATGACAATAGCCGAAGCCACCATGCGATTGCATCGCCCTGTAATAATGAGAAAAGACGGCGGAGTTGAATTCCTTATCCCTTTATGCTTTTTAGATTCTGATACATCTGCAGTAATCTATCATAACAATGGAATTATTAAGAGTATTGAAATGCCCTGGAATATGTCTACGGCGTGGGGGGTTCTTTTAACGCGTTTGGAACCCACAGTTTTGTTTATTCTTATTCTGATTGCCTTTGTGGTGTTCGGAAATAAGTATTTCAGCAGAGGAGGAGGAAGTCTTCTCGCGAATATTGCTTATATAATCGTTTTCGGAATATCATTATGTAATCTTTTGGGCATATTGTTCATTCAATCTTCTAACCTCGCTATGAGATATCTAAAACCATGATAAGGGAATAAATATATTCTCTTTTTTATTTTGGGATTTGGGGTTTGCCCCGAAGGGGTTCTCGTCCCGAGACCCCCTTCGGGGTCGAGGGAGGATTTGGGATTTAAGAAATGATTTACGAGCAGATTTCCAGAAATAAAAGAAATTCAATCTTGCTTTGCATCCTCTTCATCATCTTCGTCGGCTTCTTCGGGTGGGTGTTCGGCCGGTTGACCGCCCTCGGGAATATGGGGATAGTCCTGGCGGTGCTCATCGCGACCATCTGGGCATTCGGCAGTTACTACTACAGCGACCGCATTGTCCTTGCCATAAGCGGGGCGAGGCAGCTTGAGAAGTATGAATTCCCCCACCTGTTCCACGCCGTGGAGGGCCTCGCAATCGCAGCGGGGATTCCGGCACCAAGGGTCTACGTCATTGAAGACAGTGCTCCCAATGCCTTTGCAACGGGGCGCAACCCTGAACACGCGATCGTCTGTGTGACCACCGGCCTCCTCCAAAAGCTCAATAGACTTGAGCTTGAGGGGGTGATCGCTCATGAACTCTCGCACGTGAAGAACTATGATATCCTCTTTGGCTCGCTCGTCGTGGTGATGGTCGGTGTCGTGGCGCTTCTCAGCGATTGGATACTGCGGAGTTTCCTCTGGGGGGGCGACCGCAGGCGGAGGGAGGAAGGCGGTGGCCAGGCTGCGGCAATCCTGTTGATCGTCGGCATGCTCCTCGCCATTCTGGCTCCGATCATCGCCCAGCTCGTCAGGCTCGCGATTTCGCGGAAACGGGAGTTCCTCGCGGATGCCAGTGGCGCGATGCTCACCCGCTATCCCAAAGGCCTGGCGGATGCGTTGCGCAAACTGGATGCCGATACCGAGCCGCTTGAGGCTGCCAACAAGGCAACCGCTCACATGTATATCGTCAACCCGCTGAAGGAACACGGCGGCGTCATTAATAATCTGTTCTCGACACATCCGCCCATCGAGGAACGGATCAAGGCCCTGGAGGCGATGTGATATCGAACCGGAGAGACGGCGAAACGGAGAAACGTCGAATTATTGTTAGCTTTATTATCGCCGATTCGCCGAATCTCCAGCTCGCCGTTTCGATCCGTCAATGGAGGGAGTGACTGTAATGAAAGGGGTCAAGATAGAGCGCCTCACAGGACACCAGGACAACCGCGGGGTAGTGTTCGAGCCGCTCACGACCGGGATGCTCCGGCGCGGCAAGGTACTGAATGTTCACGTGGCTACCATGAGACCGGGCGCGGTGCGGGGGAACCACCGCCACCTCCAGGCAACTGAGTGTGTATGTTTTTCAGGTTCCATAAAACTAGTAGTTCGGAATGAGAGGGGGCGGCAGGAACAGATGCAGTTCCATGAGGATGAGTGCGTGAGGGTGAGAATTGCGCCCGGTATCGCCCATGCATTTGTCAATACCGGTATGAGTGACACATTCATCGTGTGCGTGGTTGACCGGGCAGGAACGAGCGATAAGAAGGAGCGCGTACCCCTCGTCTCGGAGATCGGGCACGCGTGAGTGCGAGATGGGGAATGGGAGAAACGGAGAATCGGCGACGACGATAATTCGCCGTCTCTGCACCTCGCCGGTTTACTGTTACTGCTTCGATTGCTGGTTAACCTGAATTATTCATGAACAAACAATAAGTAACCGCGGATTCTCCGGATTGGGCGGATTTAAATGGGAAAGCGGGGAGCCGCGGATTCTCGCGGATCTTCGCGGATAACATGATGTAAGCATTGGTTTCTCAAGTTTTTGATCCGTGGTTATCCGCGCACATCCGCGGCTAAAAACTTTGAAGAAGTGAACACCGCCTGCCTGCAGGTAGGCACACTATCAGCGGTTGGTGAATAGATCAGGTTACGAAGGTTTGCAGGAAGCATCATATGCGTATTGCGGATCGCATGAGGGAGATAGATTCTTCGGGAATCAGAAAGGCGTTTGATCTCGCCCAGCAGATGGATGACCCCATCAATCTGAGCATCGGCCAGCCTGATTATGGCCCTCCGCGCGAGGTCATACGTTCTACAGTCAGGGCGCTCAACGGTGGGCACAATCGCTATACTCTCACCCAGGGACTGGAGGAGCTCAGGGATGAGGTGAGGCGTTATCTCCGAGAGCGCAAACGATTTGAACCGGAAGAAGTTATGATTACTTCCGGCGTGGCAGGCGGCATCATGCTTGCCTTCCTCGTCCTCGTCAACCCCGGGGATCAAGTTGTCATACCAGATCCGTATTTTGTTATTTACAAGCACCTGTGCGCGCTCGTCGGGGCGGCGCCGGTCTTCCTGGACACCTACCCTGATTTCGGTATCACCGCAGAGAGGCTGGAACATATCATCCGGAAAAACACAAAGCTCGTCATCATCAATAATCCCTGCAACCCCACGGGCACACTCATCGATGGAGCGCAGCTGAAAAGCATCGCCGCTCTGGCCGCGAAAGAGGGGGCAGTGGTTCTCTCTGACGAGGTTTACGATTTATTTGCGTATGATGCTCCTCACGAGTCCATGGGAAGATATTCTCAGTCCGCCCTCGTTCTCGGCGGCTACTCGAAGACCTTTGGCATGCCAGGCTGGCGCATCGGTTATGCAGCGGGGCCCCGGCCGATAATCCGGGAGATGATCAAGCTCCAGCAGTACTCATTTATCTGTGCCCCTTCGGTTTTGCAGCACGGTGTCCTCGGCGCTCTTGGAGTGGATATGAGTACCCGCCTCTCGGAATACAGGAGAAAGCGGGACATGGTGTGTGACGGCTTGAAGGGGATCTACCGTTTCGTGCGTCCCCGCGGTGCGTTCTATCTCTTCCCCGAAGCCCCCGGCTGCAGCGGCAGTGCATTCACCCGGAGAGCAATCGAGAAGAAACTTATCCTCGTCCCCGGTTCTGTCTTTTCGGAGAGGGATACACATTTTAGGATATCTTTCGCAGCCGCGGATCGTACCCTCGAACGGGGAATCGAGGCGCTGAGGAGTCTCGTCTAGGCTCGGAGGGAGTGCACGGCGCGTGGGGTAATGCCTCAGTTACGGAGGGGTGTTCAGTGCACTTGTCATCCCCGTCCCGCTAAGCGGGAGGGATCCAGCATAAAACCTGGACTCCTGCCTGCCTGCGCGAAGCGCCCCGTCGCTAAAGCTCTGGAGCGCCCGGCCTTCGCAGCCAAGGCAGCTCCGGCGGAGTAGGCTCAGCGACCGCTTCGGCATAGGCAGGCTTTCGCAGGAGTGACACTTGATAATATACCCCACCATAACTGACCCATTACCGCGTGGGAAAGTGAACGGTTGTCAGGAGCCGCTCATTGTATTAGACTGATAGACGGGTTTAAAAACGATGCCCGACCTGAGTATCTGGACTCATTTATTAACGAGAGGAGGCGTGTATGGGAACAATTCTTTTCATCCTGGCGAGGTTGATCGGCAAGATCGATACTCCGCAGGATCTGGTGATGCTCTGCTTTCTAATTTCGCTCGATAGTATTGCGCTGGCCAATTTTTTGAAGAAAGAGTGACAACTACCGTTTCTCGTTAATAGTTTCTAGTTTCTCGTTAGCAAAGGAATAGCGACATTAGTTATCGAGATCACATTATACATCTCGTGACTGATAGCTTGTACGCAATGGGATTTTGTAACGAGCAACGAGTAACTAGTGACGAGTCACTGCTGTAAGGGCGCCCGTAGCTCAATTGGATAGAGCGTTGGCCTCCGGAGCCAAAGGTTGGGCGTTCGAGCCGCCCCGGGCGCGCCATTACTGCGGCAACTACAGCCACTGGTTGCTGGTTTCTAGAAAATGGAGCCCACACGCGCAAGCGCGTGGTGCCATTTACCCAACAGGATTCCTTATCCTTCGGGGGCGGAATCCTGAGCCAGGATTGCCGATCACCCACTGGCAAGCCCGTGGTGCTCTGGCGAACGGATAGAAGGAAGATAATGCAAAGAAAAGATGGGAGGCGGCCGGACGAGCTCAGGCCGGTGAGGATCACAAGGGATTTCGTGAAATTTCCGCTCGGTTCGGTGCTGGTCGAGTTCGGCGATACCAAGGTCGTCTGCGCGGCGTCGATGGAAGAGGCTGCACCGCGTTGGATGAGGGAGCAGAAACGGCCGGGCGGTTGGATCACATGCGAGTATTCACTGATGCCATTTTCCTCTCCTGAGAGGACCGCCCGGGAGGCGACGCGAGGAAAGATTGCAGGGAGGACGCACGAGATCCAGCGCATGATCGGCCGGGCCCTCCGGGCCGTTGTGGATTTGGACCAACTCGGCGAGCGCACCATCTGGATTGACTGCGATGTATTGCAGGCTGATGGCGGAACGAGGACATCGGCAATCACAGGCGGATTTGTGGCCCTGGAGCTCGCGCTCATGAGGCTCAGGGACAAGGGGAAGATCGCCGGGAACCCCATCCGGGAGGCGATTGCCGCCGTGAGCGTGGGGAAGGTCGAGGGGGCACTGGTGCTCGACCTGAACTACGATGAGGATTGCCGCGCAGAGGTGGATATGAACCTGGTGATGACGGAGAGCGGGAAATTTATTGAGATTCAGGGCACCGCTGAATCCGCCCCGTTCACCGCGGAAGAGATGGCGGCGATGGTTGCGATGGCGCGAAAGGGTATCACCACGCTTATCGACACACAGAAAAAGGCTCTGGGAGGCATATTGTGACAGACCTCGTCATCGCGACGAAAAACAAGGACAAGGTACGAGAGCTCGAGGGAATGTTGCAGCGGTCAAATCTTGAGTTCACTATTCTCTCGCTCATGGATTTTCCTGACGTTGCCGATGTTGCCGAAGACGGCAGGAACTTCAGCGAAAACGCAGCCCGAAAGGCATTGGCCGCCTCTCGGGTGACAGGAAAACTCGCGATCGGTGATGATTCGGGGCTGGAGGTGGACGCCCTCGCGGGCCGGCCAGGGATTCTTTCGGCGCGTTTCGCAGGCGCGGGTGCTACAGACAAAGAGAATAACGAAAAGCTCCTCGCGCTCCTCCGCGACATCCCTGAACCCCAGCGCAAGGCGCGCTTCGTCTGCCACGTTGCAATTGCCAATCCAGAGAGGCTGATTGATGTCGTCGAGGGGAGCTGTACAGGGATCATTGTGACCAAAGAGAGGGGGAGCGGCGGGTTCGGCTACGATCCGCTCTTCCAACCGCTTGAGTACAACAAGACCTTTGCGGAGCTTTCCCCGAGGATTAAGAACAGGATAAGCCACAGGGCACGCGCAATGGAAAAAGCACTCATGGCCCTCGAGAAATATCTCTACCAGACCGGATTGAAAGATCAGCACGCGCATAATGGGTCAGAAGGTGTGAAAAAATATGGTTCGTCGCTTCGGCATATGTAACACATCATGTAGGGGCGTGATTCATCGCGCCCGCAACGCGGGTCGGATGAATCCGACCCCTACATTAGCCGCGATTTCGGGATGGTTATCCGGCTATTCGGGCGTGGAGTGGAAATTCACACATGGATACGCACGACATTAAACTCATCGCGGTGCACGTACGGGTCGCGCTTGAAGATATCATGACAATAGACGAAGCGCTGATAAAGCGGGATGCGCTCGTTTTCCGAGGGGCACTCCTGCCGCCGGTGGAAGAGGCATTCGGAAGGATGAGAGAAAGACTGGGGCGCATGGGGTTTGTTCCGATGCTCGCTCGCCGCGGGGAGAGGTACGAGGTGCGGGTCACGCCGGAGACGTATCCCGCGCCATCGAATCCGCTGATTAACCTGCTGCTCTTTGTCCTCACGGTGGGCTCCACGCTGTTCGTGGGCGCCGGGCTGTCGGGTGTCGATATCATCGCTCACCCCGAGCGGTTCAGCGCAGGTCTCCCCTTTGCCGTCAGTATCCTCGCCATTCTGGGGGTGCATGAGTTCGGCCACTACCTCATGTCTTCCTTCCATGGCGTCACGGCCACGCTTCCGTATTTTATCCCCGGTCCGACCATCATCGGCACGTTCGGTGCCGTCATCAAGACCAAGTCGCCTGTTCCGGACAGGAAGGGGCTTCTTGATATCGGGGCAGCCGGCCCCATCTGCGGTTTCATTGTCGCCCTCGTCGCGCTCGGCGTGGGGTTGTCGCTTTCCGAAGTCGTTGACCTTGCGCCGGTGGTGAGACGGGGAGCGACCGAGTTCGGCGACTCTCTGCTCACTGTACTCATGACCTATTTCACCAAAGGCCCTCTGCCCGAGGGCAAAACGGTGATGCTCCACCCCGTCGCCTTTGCCGGCTGGGTGGGGCTGCTCATCACCGCGTTCAACCTCATGCCCGCAGGGCAGCTTGACGGCGGGCACGTGCTCTATGCCATGATCGGTCGCCGGCACTCGCTCGTCGCCCGGATGACTATCGCCGCCCTCCTTGTCATGGGGTGGTTCCTGTGGGAGGGGTGGTTCCTGTGGGCATTCATCGTGATGCTCATTGGCCCGTATCACGCACCACCCCTCAACGATGTGACACCGCTCAACCGGGGAAGGCAGATCATCGCCCTCCTCGCGGTGGTTATTTTTGTTCTCTGTGTTGTCCCTGTCCCGATCACGTTCCAGGGGCGTTTCTGACCCTATCGCTGAGGATGTTTTGTTGAATACAGATGTACTGGATGCGAATGATCGTATTTTTCTGAAGAAGCTGTGCGGGGGCGGGTACGCCCGCGCATTAGCGCTCTGGGAAAATATCCTCGCGCGCGTGATCACAACGCCGAAGGCAGAGCTCCACTGCCATTTGGACGGTTCCATGAGGCCGGAGACACTCTCGCACCTCGCCAGATCCACTCCCGATCTCGACTGGGATCTTTGCACTGAGCGATTCGGTCCTTCGATCTCGGGCACAATCGCCCATGGCGTGATGAGCGAGGTAAAGCGGTACCTCGAGTATCGCGAAAAGCGGGGAAGCCTTTCCGATTACATGCGTGTATATGCCCTGCCCAAGACGGTGGTGACGACGGAATACGGAGTACGTAAGGTAGCTTTCGAGGTGTGCGAGGACAACTACCGTGAGGGTGTCCGTTATCTTGAAATCCGTTTTAACCCCTGGATGCTGGGGCAGACAGTTGCCCCACGGAACTATATCAAATCGCTGACGACGGGGATACATGAGGCGTGTGAGAAGTACCCCAACCTGGAGGCGGTGCTCCTGCTCAGCCTCGTTAAGGATCACGATCCATCTCTCGTCGAGAGGATACTCGATGAATCACTCGCAGCAAATGGCGATCCTTCTGTGCGCGGCCTTATCAAGGGGGTTGATAGCGCCGGTAATGAGATTGGCTTCCGTCCGGAAAGATATGCGGAAATTTTTAGGCGCGCCCGCGACGCCGGGTTGCCCGTTGTCTGTCACGCGGGGGAGTCGTATGAATCACTTGAGGACGGGGTCGCGCTCATCGAGGAGGCGATTGCCGTTCTCTCGGCAAAGAGAATCGGCCATGGCCTTGCCGCTGGCATAAACCCTTCGACACTGCTTGGAAAGAATGATGCGAAGGGGAGGCCCTATGACCAGAAGCGGCTTCAGAAAATCTCTGAACGGCAGCGAAGGCTGCGGGAACGCCTCCGGGTGGAGAATATACTGGTGGAGGTATGCCCCTCGAGCAACATCCACACGGGCACTGTCCACTCGATCGAAGAACATCCCATGGGTGTCTTCCTGGAGGAGGGAGTTCCGGTGGCGATCTGCACGGACAATCGCTGGGTTTCTCACACGAAGCTGAGCTGGGAGATTGTCCGTGTGGCCAAGAGCCTGGACCTCGACATTGCCTCGGTTAACAAGATTATGAGCTCAACGTTCAAATATAAACTTGCGGAGTTGAATAAGAAAAGCTGATGACACATAGCACGGAGTATTGTCATTTGCATTTTGTCATTTGTTATTTGTCATTATTTATATAGATAAAGGTCCTTCTCCTGGTACTCCTTGATCTTGAGGCGGGGGTACACGAACACGCCATCATCGCCGACCGTTCCCCTGAGCTCGACCGGGAATTTGCTTGCAACCTGTTTCCCCGCCTTTTTACTCAGGCTTTTCTTGTAGCTGATTTCTTCGGCGAACGCCATGAGCCCCTTATACGACGGGTAGTCGATATCGATCGTTTCTTCTCTCACGCCCTTCTGTTCTTTAAACACGAGGGTGATCTTCCCGCGCCGGGGAGAGTACAGCCCCCGTGAATCCAGTTCGCCGTTTTCACAGTTGCCATCGAGCAATTGCGGACTGATATGGAGCTCGGTGAGCTTGAAGACGATCGGGTTTTCGGCGAGGGTCGTTTTGTCGAGTGTGAAAAGGGGCGCCTTCGCCTTTTCGAGGGCGGCGAGCGCCTCGAGCGCTCTTGGCGCAGCCTTGCTGCGGGGATAGTCGTCAAGGACAGTTTCGTAGCACCGGAGCTTTTCCTGAGGATTCTCTGTCGCATTGGCGAAATCGAGATATTGCTGAGCTGCCTTCTCGTGGAGCTTCTCAAGTGTCTTCTGGGAAACCCTTCCGCTCGCCGCGAAGTGATAGACCGCCTTCGAAAGGTTCTGCCTCTTCGCGTAGGCTCGTGCGAGGGTGAGGTGTACTTCCGGGGCTGCGGATGAATCAGGGTAGCGGCGCAGGTAGTTGAGGCCGGCGTCAATAATCTCCTGATCGGAAACAGGGTTTCTCGTGAGCGAGTTCACACCGCGGAGGACCAGCGCGAGCACGTTGAATGTGCCCAGGCTCTGGAACGCTTCCAGCCCCTGGGTGATGATACGTGAGGTGCCGAGGATGACGTTCGATTTGACGAAATCGGGTCCCAGCGCAATATACTTTGTGGTTTCCTTGCCGTGCTGCTTTTTCGAGCGCTGGAATGCGAGGCGGAGGTTGTACTCGGGATCGGCGAGATAGGCGCGCGCGCGCCGGCCGATGTGGGCGGCGGGATATTTCGCAGCAATCCGCCTCATGAGTTCCATGGCGTTCTCGTGATCCCCCTCCATGTCATGGGCGACCGCAATGGCGTAGAGTGCATCAGGGACATATGGACTCTTCGGGTGACGGTCGATCAGCGTTTCTGCTTCGCGAATCATTGTGTCGGGATCGCCCGCTGCAGCGCCGTAGAGAAGATTCACGTAATCGCTTTCTCCCTCTCTCGGCGTGAACTCGCCGGCTTTGTCTGCGGGTTCGAGCGTTTTCTCCTTGAGCATTTTTCTCCGCGATTCCAGCTCCCTCGCGCGCGCAAGTCCCTCAATGGCCGTGCTGCCCCCGGGGCAATACGCGAGGGCGTTTTTGAAATGCTGCTGCGCCTGCCAAAAATTATTTCTGGAGATCTTCTCCTCTGCGAGCGCGAGCTCTCGCTCATAGCAGCTCTTGATCCGCTTCTGGTCGAGCTCGGTGGCGCGCTGGCGGAGGAGTTCTGCCTTGTCGCTCTGCGGATACTGATTCAGGAACTGCGTGTAGAGGACCAGCGCCTTCTTCTCTTCAACACTGAGCTCCGTGAGCTTGCTGATGTTGAGCAGCGTTGCGACACCGGAATCAATCAGCGCGGGGAAATAGCCGACCGAGAGGAGACTCAATGGCCTCACGAATGTGTTGAAGATGAACGCGAAGCGGTTATAGCGATCCGTGGCGAGAAGTGAATTGGCGCTGGAGACCTCGTCGGTGAGCCTGAAGTTCACGCGCCGCCGCAGTTCCTCATCGGGAGCTTCGCGAAGGATCCTGCGCTGGGCCTCCATGAATTCGTCCTGATCCTTGATACAGCTCAGCATGAGATCAAGCAGGTTGTCGCTCAGCCCTGTGGACGCCTGTCCCTGTTCTTTCATGAAGGTATCCATGCCTTTGAAAAAGAGATACTCTTTCTCGAGGTCTTCCGATCTATTGAGATAGGCGAACGAGATCGCCCGGGAGACGTGCTGCTCTATGTCGGAAGACGGAGCGCGCGGAGGGGGAGGAGGCGTGGGGCTTTCGGATGCGTGGGAGGAACCCGGCGGGATGCACACCCATGCCGCGACCACCCATGCGATGGAATAAGATAGGAAAGAGATTTTTCTCATTCGCTCTCATCCTGAATCTTCGCGACGAACGCGTTGAATGCCTGGAGCTTTCCGAGGGCCTCCACTTTTTCTGTTGCCCCATCTTTTTGCGCAACGAGGCTGTAGAGGCGTATTGCCGCATCGGCAGTTTTGTTGAATGTCTCCATGTCGAATCCGAGGCTCCGCGGATCGGCCTCCTGTGCGTAGCGCCTCGAGAGGAGGGCGCAGAAGTCCGCCCAGTTCAGGTAGTGGAGATTGATGTTCTTGCCCTGGGCGTGTTTGATCGTCAACTGCCGATAGAGATTGAGCGCGCTCTCGACGCCGTTCTGGATGACGAGGTAGTTCTGCGCCACGAACTCTGCGAGGTGCTGCTCGACCTTCTCTTCATCCTCGCGCGCCAGCCACTCGTAGGGGGTTCCCGTCACCTCGCCGATGAGCTTTCCCCAGGCATCGAGTTTGAATTCCAGTTCCGTAAGATAATCTCCGACATTATTCTTTTCGATGCGGTAGTTTGCGAGGTCATTAAATTTTTCAAGAATCGCCATCTTGCTGCTCGCCTGTTCCCTCAGCGGAGAATCGCTCTCGGTCACATGCTTGAAGGCTTTCAGCGCACCGGCGTAATCGTGCAGCCGCTCCATACAGATCCCCTTGCTGAAGTCCACGACATCGGGCATGCGCCGGGGGTAGATCTTCTCGAAGTTGAGGAGTCGTATCAAGCTGGCCTTGTAGAGGTTCTGGCCGCTCGGGTCGCGAGGAGAGGGGAAGCGGTAGGTGTTGTCATTAGCGTGCCGTTGTAGATCGCTCACAATTTCCAGAAGGTTTTCGTAGGGCTCGTAGCGCGCATCTGCACGAAGGGCGGCCCTCGAGGCACAACTGGACGCGAGGATGCACATGGCCAGTGCAAGGGAGGGGGTGATTCCCGTTTTTGCAAGTGCGAATTCGAGAAATGCGCTTTTCATACGGCAATAACATGAGATGCGGAACCGGAACACTCCATGAGTGTTGATCCGCTCGGTTCTTTCAGTCCAGGCTCGCATTATAATATCACTTTTAACATTTTATTTCCTGATATAAAGTAATGGGGCAGTTATAGGGGGTAGCCGCAGATTTACGCGGATGAACGCTGATATACCTATATACAATCAGCGTGTATCTGCGTGTATCCGCGGCAAGAAACCTTGACCACTCA
>Ga0315291_10005988_pt1 | contig 15184 bp, 13 predicted proteins | sample YL17G12_20_MG_FD_203070 | JGI IMG/M metagenome (GOLD analysis project Ga0315291, IMG submission 203070) | Sediment microbial communities from Yellowstone Lake, YNP, Wyoming, USA - YL17G12_20 | ecosystem: Environmental > Aquatic > Freshwater > Lake > Sediment | place: USA: Wyoming | collected...
TCTTTTCTTAAAATTCTAGCTAATTTTACATATTTCCTCTCACTTTTTGTATTCTGAAAACCATGACATATTATTACTACTGGTGGTTTTTCTTTTTGTGGTAGATGGAAAATCCCAGATAAATTTTTACCTCTTTCATTTTTGAAAGTAACTGGAATTTCCTTTCTTGGAAATTCTTCTCTATATTTAATTGCTTCAATAATTCTCTTTACTAATCTTTTTGGATTTTTATCCTTAATGATAATGGTTCCACTATCTTTAAAATCTTTTTGCATTCCAAAGACCTTGTCAGTAACTCCTTCGACTCCTTCTAAAATTCCAATTACTTTTCCCTCATGATAGGCAATCGAAAACTCATTTAGTGTCCCAATCCCTCCTCCAATAAATATTATTCCATCACATCCAATAATCGATAAAACATTTCTGCCAATCTTTCCATAACCAGTGAAAATTAATTCCATATTTTTTGTTGGAGAAGGATAAGAAATGGGTGGTTCGATATGTTCTTTTAAATTCTTAGATGGTGAGTACCCAAGGACTAACCCTCCTTCTCTGGAAGCGCTTTTAGAAACGATATCAGAAACACCCATACAAGCTCCAGTAATTAAAATACATCCCTGTTTTGCAATTTCTTTTCCAATAATTCTTGCATTCTTTATTAAAATCTTAGGCAAATCTTTACTTCTTCCCGCTTTTCCCATTACTCCAATTTTATATTTCATTTTTTTGTTCATATTTACCTATTCTATCAAAAAATCGCCTGATTGGCGACTTTTATTTTACTGCGGGGCTGACAGAACTAAACCCGCCGGCTCGCGGGCCCTGAAGTATAAATGCTCCGCATTTGATTACGGGGTAAACAAAAATGAGTGCTAAATTTTTTAAAAATAAGAATATTACTGCCCCAACTTTGCTTTAACTTTTTTCACTATGTCATCTAAGTCCCAATCGGATTTAATCAGATAGTCAGATTTGCTTACCTCTATTGCATCACTAATATGTTTGACATCGTCTAAATTAGTTAAGAATATAATCGGCACATTGATGCCAACTTCTTTTAGTTTCCGAGCCATAGTGATACCGTCAATTATAGGCATTTTAATGTCCAAAAGAAGCAGGTCTGGCTTTTCTTTTTCTGCTACGATTAAACCCTCTTCACCGTCCAGAGCAGTAACCACAGAAAATCCCTGATTCGTAAATTTTTCTTGAAGGGCTGAAAGAAGGCTTTTGTCGTCTTCGGCAATTAAAATTTTTTTATTTAGTTTGGTCATAATGGGTTACCAATAATTTTTTGGCCAGGACGAGTTTTTGGTCCACGAAAAGGCAGGGCAACCCAAAAAGTTGTTCCCTCGCCCTCTTTGCTTTTGAACCAAATTTTACCCGACAAGGCATCGACCATTGCCTTAGTAATATAAAGTTCCAAGCCAGTTCCTTCCGAATGTTCCCTAACCACATTATCTCCTCTGAATAATTTTTGGAAAACTTGGTTTTGCTGTTTTTCGGGAATTCCGACTCCTGTGTCTTTAATTCCGATAATAATCTTTTTATCTTTTTTATCAATCTTGCAGGTTATCTTGCCTCTGACTGGCGTGTATTTAACGGCATTGCCAAAAATATTTTGAAAAACCATCCGCATTAATACAGGGTCAGTAGAAATTTTTGGCAGCCTCTCTGGTGTCTCAACAACAACCTCATGCTTTTTTTCTTCAACAAAAGGCGATTGTTCTTTAATAACCTCTCCAAGCACTTCCCCAATATCAGTCGGTTTGGGATTAATGGAAAACATTCCCATTTCAATCCGAGAAACGTTTAATAAATTCCTCACTAGGTCAATCATTCTTTCGTTCCCTTGAAAAACTTCTCCAAGATATCTTTTTTGTTTTTGGGTTAACTCCCCGGCCTCCCCTTTTAAAAGCATCTTTGAATACCATTTCACAGAAGTAAGAGGAGTGCGCAGCTGATGAGAAGCCAAAGAAACAAGTTCGCTCTTCATTTTGTCAATTTCCTTTTGTTGCTCTAATTTTACTCTGACTTCCTTTATTGCTCTTTTTACAAGCATTGCCTTTTCTTGCGACTTCCTCAAGTTAGTAACGTCTTCTATGATAAGAAGAATCATTGGGGTAATAACAGTTTTGGGCATCCCTCTTTTTTCATAAATTTGACGGCCATTGAGCAGCATTACTTTTTTCCCAATTTTGGGGAAACTATGTTCAACTTCAAAATTTCTGAAATAGGTTTTCTTTGGTAGAATTTCCTCTAAAAGCATCCTTAATTTAGGAATATTCCATTGACCCTTTCCTAAATTATAAATGAGCTGATTTTCCGTCTCTTTTGGTAAAACATGGAATGTTCGGTAGAAAAATTTATTTGCCACGACCACCCGCAATTCAGGGTCAAGAATCAAAAAAGGGGTCGGTGCCGTATCTACAACAGTTTTGACAAAAGTCCAAGCGGTCTCCTCTAAGCGCTTTATTAGCTCGTTCTTGGATAATTGCTTAGTTTCTTTTTTTGCACCTTTTTTATCTTTCATAAATTTAAAAATTTTTGGAAGTCCTTTAACTCTCTCTCTCTCTGAATTTGACCAATTTTGTTTTATTTAGTTTAATCATTATCTAATTATATCATACTGCGGGGTTTGGAGTCGAAGAGTTGCCCGAAGGATATAAAAACGTCTTAGTTTTCACTCTTTTCCTTTGATTAAAGCTAATTTCTTTTCCCTTCGCCAACCTTTAATTTTGGCCTCCCTTTGCCTGGCTTCTTTTAATATTTTAAATTCTTCCGAATATTTTAAAATAATTGGTCTGCGAATTTTCGTATAATGCGCTCCCCATTTTGATTCATTGTGTTGTTGCAATCTCTTTTCTAAATCGTTTGTACAACCAATATAGAAAGATCTATCGGCGCATTCAAGGATATAAACATAAAATGCCATAATAATTTCACTTCGTCGTCCCTCGCGCATATTCGGGACTTCTCAGTGTCTTCGTCACTATTTATATATAGCCGAAGGCTCTGAGGAACGAAGGCCCTTCGCTACGCTCAGGGACTTCTTCTTTTTTATATAGTGCCGGAGGCACTGATGAGCCTCCGTCGCAAAGGAGGCGAAGAAGTGCTGCGGGGCTTGGATTCGAACCAAGATACATAGCTCCAGAGGCTACGGTCCTACCGTTAGACGACCCCGCAATTTAAACGCTTCCTATAAATTGCTTCGCAATTTTAAACCTGTAAATACCTCCTTATGGCAATTAGACTAGAAAAGAATCCAATTCCTATTCCTACTAAAATCTGGATTAAAAGTAAAGTTCCGAAATTACTTCTTAGAAAAGCGAAGAGATTGAAATCAGGAACAATTGTCAGTAGTTTTGGACTTAAAAAATAAGAAAGAGGAATAAAAATAACTAAAGTAATCAGGACAGACAATAGACTAGAAATCATTCCCTGAATTATGAATGGACCGCGGATAAACCAATTTGAAGCGCCTACTAATCTCATAATTGAAATTTCTTCTCGATGATTAAAGATCGCCAGCCTAACTGTATTAAAAGTTACTAAAATAGCTAAAATTCCCAAAATAATTGCGGCTCCAATGCCGAATTTTTTCAAGAAAGAGCTTATTGAGAAAACTTTATCAATAAGCGGCTTTCTTTGAAAATAATCAATCTTTTCAAGTATATCTTTGGAAGTTGAATTTTCGAAAAAATTAGATACCGCCTCATATTGATTGGCCTGCCAAGCTTTTATATTCAAAGATGCCAAAAACGGATTTTCTCCTATTTCCTTTAAAGACTCCATCATTTGGGCGTCGTCTTTATGCTTTTCTACAAAGGTATCAAGGGCTTGCTGACGAGAAATATAATCAATATTTTTTACTTCGGGAATTCTTAAAAGTTCGTCCTCTATTTTTGTTATCTCTTCTTCTGGCGCATCTTTTTTAAAATAAACTGAAACATCAACTTTTTCTTCCAGGCTGGAAATCAAAGAATTAGATATTCCCTGCAAAAGTAAAAAAGAAGTTACCAAGGAAATAGTCAAAACCATAACAAAAATAGTGGCTACTGAAAGCATTCCATTTCTTCTAAAACTTAGCCATCCTGATTTAATTACCCTTTTTAATGTTGGAAACATTTTTTTAAATTTTAAATTAAAATTTATCTGGGGTGTGGCTCATTAATTATAAGAAAAATCTTCCTTTTTCTTCGTCTCTGATTATTTTGCCTTTTTCCAGAGTTATTACTCTTTTTTCCAAAGAATTAACTACTTCCCTATTATGGGAAGATAAAATAACAGTTGTTCCCATTTCGTGAATTTTCATTAAAAGCTTTATCACGTCAGAAGTGTTGTAGGGATCAAGATTGCCAGTTGGTTCGTCAGCCAAAACAACTTCTGGCCTATGAGCTATTGCTCTTGCAATAGCGGCTCGCTGCCGTTCGCCTTGAGAAAGCTCTTGAGGAAAATTATCAGCCTTCTCGCTTAATCCAACAATATCTAAAACATCAGGTACTTGAGAGCAAATATCTTTGTCATTCACTCCTATAACTTCTAGAACATAGGCGATATTTTCATAAACAGTTTTGAAGGGAAGGAGTTTGTAATCCTGAAAAACGGTTCCGATTTTTCTTCTGTGAAAACAAAGTTTCGACTTTTTTATTTTATGAACATCTTGATCATCAAAAAACACCCTGCCTTGAGTCGGCTCTTCTTCAGCTAATAATAATTTTAAAAGAGTTGTTTTCCCTGCGCCAGATTTACCAACAATAGAAATAAACTCTTTTGATTTTACCTCAAAAGATATATCATCTAAAGCCACGGTATTGGGAGGATAATTTTTGGTTACGCTTTGGAACTTAATCATGCTCACTATGAATTACGCTGTCGCTGAAAGCGACTCCCCGAAGGGTTGCTTTCTACGAATATACGAATCCAATCTTATAATATAGTCAATTCGTAGATTCGTACTGATTAGTAATTTGTATGACTTAGTTTAATTTCTTTTTCTATGAATTGATCTAAATCACCTTCTAAAATTGCCTCAGCGTTGCTCGTTTCCATATTAGTTCTCAAATCTTTTACCATTTTATAAGGGTGCAGCACATACGACCTTATTTGATTTCCCCAGCTAGCTGATACTCTTTCTCCTTTTATTTCTTTTAGTTCTTTTTTGGTTTTTTCTTCTTTTAACTGATAGAGTTTGGCATATAAAATTTTCATTGCCTTTTCTCTGTTCTGAGCTTGCGATCTTTCGCTTTGACAAGAAACGTTAATACCTGTTGGCAAATGAATAATTCTCACTGCTGATTCGGTTTTGTTCACATACTGACCTCCGGGACCCGAAGACTTGAATGTCTCTAGCTTTAAATCGCTTTGATTGATTTTAATTTCCGACTCTTCTCGCCCGCCTGAATTTTCTCCAGAAATTTTGGCGGGCAAAGAAACATCCGGCAAAATCTCAACTAAGGCAAAGGAAGTGTGGCGAAGTTTTTTAGCTGAAAAAGGTGACATTCTAACTAATCTATGGACTCCGGTTTCTTTTTTTAAAAACCCATAAGCTAAATTTCCTTTAACTTCGAGGGTAACTGATTTTGTTCCGATCCTCCCTTCTGGTCCGCCACCTTCCCCAAAAGACTGCGAAAGTATCTGGGTTTTATATCCTTTTCTGGCGCAATATCTTTCATACATTCTAAGCAACATTGCTGCCCAATCCTGAGCGTCTTGCCCGCCGGCTCCTGAAAAAATCTGTAAAATAGCATTACCTTTGTCGTATTTCCCAGAGAGAAAAGTTTCTAACTCTTCTAACCTTATCTTTGTTTCCAGATTTTGAATTCTTCTTCCAGATTCATCACCTTGAGCCTTTTTTAATTCCTCAATTTCTTTTTTTAACTCTCCAATTTTTAATATTTTTCCTTCAAGATATGCTATCTCCTGATTAACTTTGACTGCCTTTTGATAATCTTGCCAAAAGTCCGGCTTTTGAGCTTCTTTCTTTAATTCCTCAATTCTTTTTTCCTTATTTTCTAGGTCAAAGACGCTCCATCAATTGATGGAGCCTATTTTCTAATTCTATTAATTTTTGAGGTGTTTCAAACATTTGTCTTTCTATTTTAGCAGAAATTTCGGAAAATTAAAGAGCCGACGGACGGATTTGAACCGACGACTTTGCCTCCACATCTTAATTTCTGAGCCGGAGGCGAGATTCGAACTCGCGACTTGCTGTTTACGAAACAGCTACTCTACCGCTGAGTTACCCCGGCGTTTTAAAGTTAATAAACGACCTTCTTTAGCTCTTTTACTTAATATTCTTCCCTTTCTGCCATTTCCTTTATTCAAAGCAGCATATGTAGGGTTTAACGAATCGCAATTTGGACAAATTAAACGAAGATTGCCTTCTATATTGTTGCGCCAATTACCATCTATATGATCGGCTACTAACGGAACCTGTCCGGTTTTTGGATTAGTCTTTGCCCATCCGCATAAACAACACCTATTCCCAAATTTTCTACGTAAATAACGTTTAATATAACTAGAAACTAATCCCAAGCTCGACAGCCCATCTTCTTTCTTTTCTTTCCATCTTTTTATATAAGATTGATACTGATATTCTATTTGGCATAAATTGCTGCAATATTTGTACCCCGCACGTGCTGTTTCTTTACCACAGGTAAGACATTTTTTTCTTGGCTTTTTAGGCATTGGCATACATATCTATTATATTATATTTGCAGACCAATGTCAAAATTTATAAGTGGTTGTAAATACGAAAATAACAAAGATTTATAATTTTTTAACTAAGCGGGTAGCGGGAATCGAACCCGTATCCTGTCCTTGGGAAGGACATGTTCTGCCATTGAACCATACCCGCATTTTACTTGAGTTTGTCTTTTATCCAATCCCACCAATTTTTAGGATTCCATGGGTTTTTAGTTTCTTTTTTTGTCTCTTCTTTTTTAGTTTCCTCTGTTTCAACCTGTTGAACCGAAACCACTTCTTCGCCAGACTTCTTGAGTCCTAATTTTTCTCTGGCTTCCTGCTCTAAATAATTCTGATCCAAAACCTGCGATACTCCGGCTTGTAACTCGGCGTTTTGCTTCTCTTGAGCCTTTATTTCTTCTTCCAACTTAGCGATCTGAGAAATAAGTTCTTGTCTTCTTTGGTTTATTCTTAAATTAGAAAAAACCAAAAAAGCGATTCCTAAAATTATTAAAATAACCAAAGAAATGGGGAAGATTATTTCCCGACGAGAACTCTTTTTATTTTTCTTCCCTTTTGATATCATGGAATAATGAAAAAGGCAAAAATTGCTAGAGTATTTTTGATAATAGTAGCGATCCTAACAATCCTGGTAATGGTTTTTCCTTTAATTGGCTCCCTATTCAGATAATACCGGAATTTAAAAAATTTTCAACCCTCAATAAAAAACGGCTGTTGGCCGCTTTTAATTTTTCAGCTTCTGAAAATCTCCAAAAATACTTTTTGAGGAATCCTCACTTCTCCTTTCTCTTTTAGTTCCTTCTTTCCTCGTTTCTGTTGTTCCAGTAATTTTCTCTTTCGCGTATAGTCTCCGCCGTAAAGAGGAGCAATAACATCCCTGCCCTTGGCTCGCATCGTTTCTCTGGCAATAATTTTTCCACCGATTGTGGCTTGAATTGGCACAGAAAATAACTGAGGAGGTAGTAATTCTTTTAATTTACTTACTATTCTTTTTCCCTCTTCAAAAGCTTTAAAATTTGGAACAATTCTAGACAAGGCTTCTTCTTTTTTCCCGGCAACCAAAACTTCTAATTTTATCAAATCTCCTTTCCTGTGCCCCAAAATTTCATAATTCATTGAAGCAAAACCCTTTGTTTGGCCTTTCAGCTTATCAAAAAACCCAGCAATTATTTCTCTTAAAGGAACCTCATAAGTTAAAAATACTTTTTCTGGATTAAGATATCTCGTTTCTACTTGTTTTCCTTCCAGACCTTCCAAAATTTCCAAAGTTTGGCCTAAAAAAACAGTTGGAGTTAAAACTTCTAATTTTGCCCAAGGCTCCTGGACTTCTTTTATTTTAAATGATTCCGGCCAATCAGCTGGGTTAAAAATAAGAGTTTCTTTATCTTTTATATCAATAATGTTATAGATTACGCTGGGAGTAGAAATCACTAATTCCAGACCGAATTCATTTTTTAATCTTTCAGTCACTATTTCAATATGAAGGTTGCCCAAAAATCCGCAACGGAATCCCCTGCCCAGTCCTTCCCTTACTTCTGGTTCAAAAGTAAAAGACGGGTCATTTAATTTTAATTTTGAAAGAGAGTCTTTCAAGTTCTCAAACTCGCCCAAATCTTGAGGATATAAACTGGCAAAAACAACCGGCTTTGGTTCTTGGTAACCCGGCAAGGCTTCTGATTCAATTGATTTTGGATTTTGAGCTTTTAATTTTGAAGTTACTATCGTATCACCAACCTTAATCTTTCCGGGTTCTTTAATCCCAGTGGCAACATAACCAATCTCTCCTGCTTTTAATTCTTGAGCTGGGGTAAATTTTGGATTAAAAAATCCCACTTCTTTAATTTCGCTTTCTATTTTCGAGTGAATCAAATAAATTTTTTCACCAGCCCTGATTTTTCCCGCAAAAACTCTGACGAACACAATAATACCTTTGAAAGAATCAAATTGAGAATCAAAAATCAAGGCCTTAAAGGGACTTTCCAAATCAATTTTTGGCGGCGGAGTCTTTCTAATGATTTCTTCTAACAGTTCTTTTGTATTCCAGCCCTCTTTAGCTGAAACCGCCCAAACGCTTTCCTTCGGTACTCCCAAAAGCTTGCTTAATTCTTCTTTTGTTTCTTCGGTTCTGGCTTCCGGAACATCAATTTTGTTCACAACCGGCAGGATGACCAAATTCTGTTTTTGGGCTAATTCCAGATTATATATCGTCTGAGCTTGAATACCCTTGGTGGCATCAACCAGCAAAACTGCTCCTTCAACAGCTGCTAGAGATCTTGAGACCTCATAAGAAAAATCAACATGACCAGGGGTGTCAATTAAATTCAGAATGTAGGGTTTGTCTTCAAAGCTGTAATCCATTCTAACAGGATGCATTTTAATTGTTATTCCCTTTCCCCTTTCCAACTCCATCACATTAAGAAATTGCGGCCTCATTTCTTTTTCTTCTATGGTTTTTGTTAATTCCAAAAACCTGTCAGCCAAAGTTGATTTTCCGTGATTGATGTGAGCTATAATTGTAAAGTTTCTAATGTTATCCATCTTTACGAAATTGTTTTAAAACTGAGGAGTAAATGGTCTTCAGTTCCGGCGATTTCAAATAAAGGGAGGGCAAGACGTAGAAAACCACACCAGTGACCGCAGCAAAAACCGTCTGGCTGAAAATGCCTAAAACTGTATGAGTATTTACGAACTTGGCTGCGAAACGAAGACTAAGATAGGTAAAAATTATCAGAATGACACTGCTAAAAACAATCTTCTTCAGAGAGCTGAAAATTTCCTGAGCTCTCAGATCCCCGACTTTTCTGTATAGGAAAAAGAACAGTAAAAAAAACTGGGTTATTGCCGCAAGGACATATGCCAGCGGCAAACCAACAACTGAAATATTACCGACCTCTTTTAACCTGAGAATGTTAACAATAAAATTCTGAAATGTATTGGGCGATTTTAAAATGTTGACAAAAAAGAAACTTAAAACAATATTCAAAATAATTGAAAAAATGGCGATCAGAGTGGGAGTTTTGGTATCCTTAAGAGCGAAAAAAGCACGGAAAATAAAAGGGATCAGAGCCGAAGCCAAAATACCTATTGAAAAAACACCCAAAGAGGCCGCAGTCAGTCTTGTGGCTACCCAATCAAATTTATTCGCTCCAAAAGTGCCGTAAACCAATCTGATTATCTGAGCTCTTAAAATAAAAATCAAAATAGAAATTGGAATTATTAGATAGAGGATCTGCCTGAAGGTTACGGAAAAATTATCAAAGAATTCTTTCTTCTGACCGTTTGCCCAGTGCCGGGAAAGCGTCGGAAAAACAGCTATAGCAAAAGAGATACCAATAATGTTTATGGGGAATGAGAAGATTGCATTAGAAAAACTAAAGATAGCAATTCCACCGGAAATAGTCGAGGCAATAGCAGTAATCACCATTAGGTTTATCTGCTGACCGGCCATGGCAAAAACTCTCGGCACCATCAAATAGAAAATTCTTTTTATTGCCGGGAATTTGAAATCGAAAAGGGGTTTATAAGAAAAGCCGGAATTTATTGCAGACGGGATCTGAATTATCCAGTGCAGAAAGGCACCGATAATCACACCATAGCCCAAACCTAAAACTCCGAATCTCGGCTCCAAAACAACCATGCCGAAAATTATGCCGAGATTATACAATATTGGCGCAATTGAATAGACAAGAAAACGATTAAAATACTGCAGAATTCCGGAAAAAACAGATGATAAGCCGAAGAAAATCGGGCTCAAAAACATAATTCTCGTCAGAGATACGGCCTTGACCTTATCTTCCAGAGAAAAACCGGGAGCAATAAACCTGATCAGAACGGGAGTAAAAATAAAAAGAATCAGGGAAATCAAAAAAAGCAAAAATAAGAAAACATTCAAAACTAAATTTGTCATTTTCCAAGCCTCTTCTTTGTCTTTTAAGTAATATTCAGAAAATATCGGCAAGAAAGCAATACCCAATCCCCCGACGATCAGCAAGTTGTAGACCAGATCAGGAATTCTGAAAGCAGCAAAATAGATATTTGATTCTGCTTTGATCCCGAATTTACCAGCCAGAATTATGTCGCTGACCAAACCTAAAACGCCGCTAATCACGGCTGAAATTCCAAGCAAAATTGCGGCAAAAGTAACAGTCTTACTTTTTGAATCTAAAATTCTTTTTAACATTTTGATACTCTATTTTAATATTTTATCTTAATTTTGCCAATCTTATAATCGTTATTCCACTATTGACAAATGTTCTCAAATTGTTAAAATATAATTGTCCTAGTAAGTTGAGTGATTGCCCTAAACTTCCTGAAAGGGAAGTCGGGAGGAAAGTCCGAACTCTCTCGAGCACATAAATTTTATGTGCTCGATAAAAAGATAGTGGCTAACAGCCATCCACCGTAAGGTGCGAGGTGCGAACAGAGACGCTGAGAGACGAAAGTCTCGAAGCGCCCAGTCGAATGACTGGGTGAGCCGAGCACATAACAAGTTATGTGCTCGGGTGAAACGGCTAAATCCTTATTGAGTGCAAGAACAAACCAAAAGTTATCCGATTTATGGAAAGCTTTTGTGAAAAGTAGTTCGCTTGACCCTAAGAGTAATCAAAGGGCTAGAGTAATAATCACTATACCCCATAAGATATGAAATTATCTCACGGGGCGAAACAGAATTCGGCTTACAGGCTTACTAGGACAACAAAAAACAGAGAATATTCTCTGTTTTTTGTTGTCCTAAATAAATTAATCAAATCAGTTTTTGAACCTTGTCTTTGCTGTCTAGGGCTTGGTTTGCCAGCCTATCGGCTTCTTGATTCTTTTCACGAGAGATTAATTTAAATTTTATTTTTTTAAAATCGAGCCTTAAGTTCCAGATTTCTAAAAATAAAGGTTGGATTTTTTCATCTAAAATTTTATATTCTCCATTTAATTGGTTAACTAAAAGTTCAGAATCTGATCTTAAATCGATTTCAGTATTTTTGGCTAATTTATTCCCAAAAAGAGCTTTAAACTTTTTTAAGGCTAAAATTACTCCCCTATACTCGGCTTCATTATTAGTGATGTTTTCGCCTAAATACTCGGAATAATCCTTAAAAATCTGGCCTTTCTCATTACAAAAAACAAAGCCAACTGCAGAGGGCCCGGGATTTCCACGGGAGCCGCCATCAACAAATATTATTACTTTCTTCATAAACCCTACGAATTACGAATCAGTACGAATTTACGAATAATTTATTCGAATATAATTCGCCTAAAATTCGCGTCTCACCTTACTTCTTTTATTAAACAATTTTTGAATTTTTCTAATTGCTCATTTTTAACTCTAAAACCTGAAGCCAGGGCATGTCCGCCATAAGTTTCCAGAAGCGTTGAGCATTTTGCCATTAATTTTACACTATCAAATCTTGAAGGAACCCTAACTGCTCCTTGGCTTTCTTTTTTATCAATTCTGAATAAGAAAGTTGGTTTTTGATATTTTTGGCAAATCCTTGAAGCTACTGGCCCCAAAAGCGCTAGAGGCCAACCATTCCTTCCTTCAAAAACTATCTCCTCTTTTGGTTTTTTGATAATTCTATTTTCTATTTCTCCAAATATTTCCTTAATTCTCAAATGTTTTTGCTGGCTTTTTTTAAAAAGCTCTTCTGCCATTATTTTGGCTTTTCTTTCGTTCTGTTCTGTTAAAAGAAAATAAGCTTCATTTAAATGATCTTTTTTTTCGGCAGCGTTTAAAGAAGAAATCATTTTTTGAGTAAATTCCTGAAAATTTTTATAATTTTTTGGAGGATCAATAAAGGAAAAAACTTTTAAACCCGGCCGCCAAGTGTTTCTTAAGGCGTTTAATCCTTCCTCAATAAAAAGATTGTTTTCTTCAATTCGCGGCATCAAATCAGCAATAGTTGCCAAAGCCACTAATTCAAGAAAATTATCTCTTAATTTTTGAGTTAATCTTTCTTTTAATAAAACTTCAGAAAGTTTAAAAACTATTCCCGCTGTTGCCAAATTTTTAAAAGGGTACTTCTCACCTTTTTGTTTTGGATCAACTACAATAGATGCCTGAGGGATTTTTCCCAAGATTTGATGATGATCAATAATAATCACCTCAAAACCCAATTTCTTGGCAATTTTTACTTCTTCGAAGTTCCCTATACCAAGATCAAGAGTAATAAATACTGCCGGAGAAAAATTTTTAAGATATTCAAGGCCTTTTTTTGTTATTCCATAACCTTCTGTTTCTCTATCTGGAAAATAAACAGCGGAAATATCTCCGCCTAAGTTTCTGATACTCTCTTTCAAGGTTATAACCGAAGCAACGCCGTCTAAATCAGAATCTCCGTAAATAATAAATTTTTCTTTGTTTTTTACAGCCTTTAGGATTCTATTAGCTGCTTTTTGAAGATTTTTAATCTTTGGCATTATCTAATGTTTCAGAATTTTAGAATTGATTTCTTTGAGGTTTTCATTTTAAGACTTTGATTCCCGGTAGTTCTTCACCAGCTAGAAAGCTAAACATAGCATTCCCGCCAGTAGAAACATGCGAAAACTTATCAATGATACCTGCTTCATTTAAAAATTCTACTGTCTCTCCCCCTCCCACTACTGAGAAAGCGCCACTCTTAATTATGGAGTTAGCAATTTCTTTGGTTCCTTTTTGATATTTATCCTCTTCTACTTTTCCTATGGGACCCGACCAGAAAATTGTTTTTGCTTTTAAAATTTCTCTGTTGAAAATTTCTAAAGTTTTTGGTCCGATATCAAGATTACTATTCTCTTCGATTCCGTCAACTGGTGAGATTATTTTCTCGGGATGTTGCAAAACTATTTTCTCTTCTTCAATTTGCTTTTTAATTAAATAACCAATTAAAACAGAGCTAGTAACTTCTGAAATCTTATTAATAGCCTTAAAATCCCCTTCTTTGCCGCCAAAAATAGCGACTAAGGGAAGAGTTGGTTTTTCAATAATTTTTTTTAAATTCTTAATTTCTTTTTCTAATAAAAATCCCATTCCTGAGGGGAGATATTTAGGAACTCCAACAATTGAGGCATGAGGTCGATGACAAGCGGAAAAAGCTTCGTTAATAAAAATGTCGCCTAATTTCGCCAATTCTTTAGCAAAATTTAAATCTCCCTCCTCTTCTTCTTTGTGGAATCTTAAATTTTCTAAAAGTAAAACTTGCCCTAATTTCATTTCTTTAGTTCGCTTTTCAATTTCTTTTCCGATACAGTCATTCATCTTAATCACTGGTAAATTTAAATATTTAATTAATTTTTCTTTGACTTTATCTAGTTTTAAAATTTCTATTAATTTTCCCTTTGGTTTTCCTAAATGACTCATCAGAATTATTTTTGCCCCTTTTTTAATTAGATATTGAATAGTGAGAATAGTTTGTTTAATACGAAAATCATCTAAAATGTCCCCTCTTTCATCTAAGGGGACATTAAAATCACATCTGACGAGCACTCTTTTGTCTTTAAAATCAAAATCCTTTAGAGTTTTCATCTTTCTTTTCTTCGTTTTTATTATTCAAAGATTTTTCTATCGCCTCTCTCAGTTCTTCTAAATTAACCGGTTTCTTTGGTTTTTTGGAACTTGAAAAGGGTGTTGGCTCAGCCTTAAAGGCTTCTTTTAAGGAAATAGTTGGAGCTTGAGGCTGGGGTTGAGATTGAGTTTGAGTCTGAAAAGGAGGGGGTGAAGCTGGAGGCGTTGGACCAGCAGAAGATCTTCCGTTTTTCTGATTTTTTATTTTAGCAAGACATGATTTACAATATACTGGCCTTACCCCATCAGGAGGAAAAATGACTTTTGTCCATTTGCCACATAAAGAACATTTGGCATCATATAAAGCCTGAGTTGGCCTTGACGATGAAACAGCAACTTGTGGTATTTCTAAAACTTTTGACCAGCGGGCTATTTTATCCTCAACCACTTTTCTTGATGTTCCATATCGCTCTCTTGAAACTTTAATAATTTTTTCTTTATTTGATTTTGTTGGCTTTTCTGTTGGAGGTAAGGTTTGAGCAGAAAAAGGCCTCCCAGCTAATCCATCAATCATTAATTTTAAATAAATGTTGTATTTTGCTGAATTTACCAAATCTTCAGCAGTAAACTCGGGGGAAAATTCTCTTTCCAAAAATTCAGCGTCTTCAGCTCCAACTCGGAAACACATTATTGTCCCAACGTTTCCAAAAACGGCGTCTCTTACTGTTTCCTCCATCTGGGTAATATATTGGTGCCCCAAAATAAGGCCTAATCTGTATTTCCTGGCTTCAGATAGAATATTAACAAAAGACTCAGTGGCAAAATTCTGGAACTCGTCAACGTATAAGAAAAAATCTTGCCTCTTTTCCTCCACTATATTAACTCTGGACATAGCTGCCAACTGTATTTTTGTTATTAAAAGCGCCCCTAACAGCATGGAATTATCCTCACCAATTCTTCCTTTTGACAAGTTAAGAACTAAGATTTTTCCTTCATCCATTATTT
>Ga0315291_10005989_pt1 | contig 15183 bp, 15 predicted proteins | sample YL17G12_20_MG_FD_203070 | JGI IMG/M metagenome (GOLD analysis project Ga0315291, IMG submission 203070) | Sediment microbial communities from Yellowstone Lake, YNP, Wyoming, USA - YL17G12_20 | ecosystem: Environmental > Aquatic > Freshwater > Lake > Sediment | place: USA: Wyoming | collected...
TGGCCGCACCTGGGACATTTCACGGCTGACCTATGGTCCAGCCTCGCGAACCCCCCTTCGTCCGGCTCGAACTCCCGTTCCGGCCCAAACCTCATCACAAACGACTCCAGATCTATCTCAGGAAACTGGAACTGCTCTTCAAGCTCCTTGGAGGAGATCTCCGCGTCTGCCAGGAAGTCCGCCAGCCCTTGCTCCGTCACTTCTGCATACTGGGACACAAGGGCCAGCACCTTCAGTTTCGCCTCCGCTACGGTGTGGGCTTGAACCAGAGAAACTGGTATCGGCGGGATCTCGAAGCCTTCCTCCGCCAGACCCCTCAGCACTTGCAGGCGCTGGTGTCCATTGAGCACATAACATCTCCCTTCGTGCCCCCAAACGCTGATCGGCTCTGAGAAGCCCAACTCCAGGATTCCCCGGCGCAGCCTTGCCTGGTTAGCTGACGTCAGGTGTTTTAGATCACCTTGGAAGTTCTCCAGCTCTTCCAACGAGCGTGTCTCCGCGCCCTTGCAGGCCATGCGGACAGCCCCCCCCTTTCGCTTGCCCATTCTTCACTCTCCATTCTGCTCCGCTTCCGCTGAACACTCAGTTCCGCCTAGCTGACTCCCGGCCCGGGCTGCCGTACGACCTCGGCGGGCGGTCTAGACCCTCGCTTCCCCGTCCGGGGCTGGCCTTCACGGCCTCAGCAAGTCGTTCTGCGCCTATGTGGTCACAGAAAAACGTTTAACGATTCAGTCCAACACGAGGGCGGATAAACCACGAAGCTCACAAAGGACTATAAGAGCGCCAAGAAGAGCTTTGAGGAGCTTCTTGTCCTATCCTGCTTCGTGCCCTTACCTTTCCTTGGTGCTCTTCGTGGTGGGAAAACCCTGTCGGACTTTCCTGAAGCTGCTTAGGTACCCCTGATAGCCTTCGGTTTGGCGCCCACAAGCTTCAAGACCTTCTGCGTGAGGAACCGCCTTACGAACGAATTGACGCTCCCGTCGGGGTAGAGCACTCGGTTGGCTATGAGCGCATTCAGCTTGGGCTCAAAGCGCTTGGGCGGGACTTGGCTTTTGCTCATCAACTCCTCTCTGGAGAACTGGACGTTCTCCCACAACCACTCCCAGGTGTCGGCCTGCGAGGCGGTGCGGCGTTTGCCGACTCGCCTCTTTCTCTTTACAGGAGTGCTAGTCCAAGCAACGACCATGTTGATGTACTCCTTATCGTTCGCCAGCAGCAGGACTGCTTCGGGGCGCTCGCTTTGCCTGAACCGTTTCAGCTCCTCTTCATAGGCACTTCTGCTCATGGTCCAGACCCTCCTTGCAGCACAGTTCGCAATTGGGCGCTTGAAAAAACCTCATCAAGGCGGACGGACGACTCCGCTCATAGATCGTGTGCCGTAGGCCGTGCAATTGGCACGGATACTTTGAAGGCACGGGCTGCCTAGGACTGCTTCGCAACAAGGCGGACGCCTTTGCTGGGAAAGAGGTACTGTTGCTCACTGCTAATGTTTCCCGTTCCTCTAATCCTCGACGATCACACGGCGCCAGAACCGATGGCGCCAACCCATGCAGAACTTGAGACTTAGACATCTTCCACACTGAAAGCACTCTTCGATCTTCAGCGTCTTCGGCGTGCGATCAAACCTCCGGCAAGAGAAGCACTGCACAAGGCAAAAACCACAATCAAGGCAATTGATCATTCTCTTAATGATGGCATCCGCCTTTCTCTCGGGAACTTCCCAAAAACGGATTTCGTTCTCCCTACGGGCCCATCTTCCCTTTACCGGTTCTAAGTGCTTTGTCGCTATCCACTCCGCCTCCCGGATTCGGTACGCAAGAACACCTGAAGGCAGCCGGCGTTTGACAGCGCCGGCGATATCCTGTGCGTTCGTGCGCCGCCAATGCATAAAACCATGCTTGACCACTTGTTCGATAGGTGTTCTGTATTCCATCGGCACACGGCTCGCCTTGATCAGCCCGCTGGCGAACAGCATCCTTTCAATGTGTCCATAGTAGCGCCTGCAGACCTCTGGGAAGCGTTGCCCACTGTAGTTTCGCGTCGCGGCGTTTGGCGTGTAACAGCAAATGCAGCCCGTCCGGTCCAAGTGTTGGTAGGCAGGGTTAAGCGGCAGTCCATATCGGGAGCGTATCAGCGTGAAAATTTCTTGCTTAGAGAAGCCTAACAGAGGGTTGAAGCAAGGCAACCCCATCCCCTCATAAAGCTCAAGCGGGCTGTGATACTTACGGCTACATTCACTTCCCGAGATGCCGCGGAACATTACACCACCCCGAGGTGTTCGCGCTCCCCGCTGCTGCAACCATTCCAGAAAAGCTGTTCCGATGAGCATGGGGATGCACCAGGCGCCCGTTCTGGTTAGAAAGCTGATACCTCTATCAATTAGCTCAAAGTAACCCAGAAAGGGCTCAAGGATCTCTATAGCGAAGCCGTGTTCCCTTAGCTTGGCGATGTACTCGTCCACAGGGAATGACAGGTCATGGTGCACATACAGACATGGCGACCTTTCGGGTTCCACGGCTTCGTATAACATTGCAGCCAACGCCAGGCTGTCCTTGCCGGTAGAGAAAGCAACAAAGCGGTGTTTGCCTTCGGTCCGTACCCAGGCTTCGTGCAACCAGCGGACCGTCTCCCGGACCTTTGCTGTCAGAGGCTTGTTCATCAGCGCAATCTGAGTAAACGGCGGAGGACCTTCCCGGCGACAATCGCGAAGTCCGGCCCCGAAATTCTGCGTTTCTCTGCGTAGTCTCGTATGGCAGTCCTAAGAAGTTCCCTTTCACCACAGCGCACCTTGATTGGCAGCAGCCCATACTCTGGATTTGCTTTTGTCCGCATAGACTCGTCGAAAGCATCCCAGTCGAACTCATCCGCCGGTGCCAGCAACGCTTGGAGTTGCGCGTCCGGGAAGCCCAGCGACGGGAGAGGAACCTCTTCGGCCTTCAATTCCTCCAGCAAATTGAGCAGTAAATCATCGTCCCACTCAGAGATGGAGGCTATCTGATTGTCGGCAATGTTATATGCGGCAAACCTCTGGCCGGTTAGATTGTCAATTCTTACAACAGGCACCCTCTTGAGGCCAAGGAGCTTTGCCGCCTTCCAACGTGCATGGCCCGCGCAAATGCGATTATTTGGCCCTACAAGGATCGGCGAATTGAAGCCGAATTCTCGGATACTCTGAGCGAGTGCCTGGACTGTGTTGTCGTTGACTCTCGGGTTTCTGCGGTAGGGTTTTAGCTTGCTCGGAGCGAGAAATTCCAGCTTCGTATGCGGCGTCTTTGCGCGTATATACTTGCGTGAACTGCAAGCCGACAAGGTGAATCTCCCTGTAGCTACCCTGAAAAGAATACGCGGGCACCAACATAGAGCATACTCCGTTATGTGGCATGCGCGTGTCCCATTTGGGCGCATTTGTCCCCTCGAAATTCCGCTCCGACACGAACTCAGACAGCTATCAAGGGAGGGCTCGAAGCAGACGGCTGGCAGACAAACCAAGAGCCGAAAAGCCGAAGCATGACGCAGCAAAGGCTTTTTTCAGGCCCAGATGACGCGAAAGGTATGAATCTGGCGCCTCCGACCGGACAAGGGGCGAAGGAACAAGAGCACTGGACTTTTGCTCCAGTGCGTCTGAGTGAATTCGCCTGAGAGTGCCGAATTCGCCGTTCTCAGGCGTAGCGGGCTTGGAGAATCGGCGTAATGGGGGAGGTTCTTGCTACCCGTCGTGCTATCAGGAGCCCCCGTAACGTCAGTTCAAGCATTGGCGAGAGTTGGCATAACGCCTTGCCAGCTATCAGGTTATGGTAGGCGAGGGGGGAGTCGAACCCCCACGGCCGGTTACCGGCCACTGGATTTTAAGTCCAGAGCGTCTTCCGTTCCGCCACTCGCCCGTATGCCGGAAGATCGAGAAAAGCTGGCCATCTTGGCCGCATACAGCATCCACGAACCGTACACGCAACCCGGATCAATACCCCACGAAAAACGCATGGAGGCGGCGACGGGATTCGAACCCGTGGATGACGGTTTTGCAAACCGTTGCCTTGGTCCGCTTGGCTACGCCGCCTCAACTACGCAACATCCAGCTGCCCAAGAAGTTACAACTACACGGTCGGGCGTGGCATTTTGCCCTTGTTACTGGTTTGTTACCGCGGTATAATGGCACCTGTGAACAGTCAGTGGTACTGCAACTCAATCGGTAACAAGGGGTCACGATATGGCATTCCTCAAGAGACGCGGCGACATCTGGCACATCTACTGGGAGCAAAGCGGCAAGAAGCATGGGAGATCTCTGCGCACCAAACATAAGCGTGTGGCTGAAGAATACCTCAGGAAGTTCGAGTACACGCTCGCCCAGAGACAACTCGGCCAACAGACGGATATTGGCCTCGAGCAACTCAAAGACGAGTATCTATCATACTCCAAAGCCACCAAGAAGCAAAGCTCTTACGAGCGCCACGACGTACCCAGGGTGGGCCGTTTTCTTGAGTACCTCCGTAGCCGCTCCATTGAGAGAGCCTCCGAGATAACGCAGGCCTGCATCGAGGACTACCAGCAGCATCTTGTCGGGGAGCTTGCGCCTATCAGCGTGAGGCACTGCATGTACGCTGCCTCGGGGTTACTCGCCTTCGCTGTTGGGCGAGGTTACCTCTCGACAAATGTGGTCAGGAACGTTCGTAAGGTGAAAGCCCCGAACAACCCGCCGCGCTATCTTTCCTTCGAGGAATGGGAGAAGGTCAGACAGCTCGCGCAGGAAACCTTCCTTTGGCCTCTGGTTGCCACTGCCTACTACACCGGTTTCCGGAATAGCGAGTTGAGGTTCCTGACGTGGCCAGAGATCGATTTCGACCGGAACGTGATCACTCTTACAAACAAGCCGGGGTTCACGCTTAAGAACCGGGAATCACGCACGGTTCCCCTTAGTCAGGACCTGAAACAGATACTGCTGCCGCTACGCAGAGATAGGGGCTACTGTTTTCATAATCGGAAGGGAAGGCAATTCAGTGCGCCTGAACTGTCCGCCGAGTTTGAGAGGCAGATCGTCAGACCCAGCGGCATAGCCCACTTCTCGCTCCATTCGCTGCGTCACACATTCGCCTCGCACCTGGTGATGAAGGGGGTCAGCATCTACAAGGTCTCTCAGTGGTTAGGGCACAAGAGCGTGAATACGACGATGATCTACGCCCACTTGGCTCCCCAGGACGATGAGATCAACGTGCTGTGATGCGGTATTGCTGAGGCAGGTGGGCAGGAATAGGGTGGCACAGGAGATCCGCGGCCACTCCAGTAAGCTGATGACCCGCTATTACACCAACACGTCACTTGAGGAAATGCTCGACGCCGTGGGGAACGTGGAGGCATCAGACGAGTAAAAGAGCCTGGCCCACCATTCTGAAGCCTTCGTGTGCTCCCATTCGCCGCTGTCTAAACCACCCCAGCCGCCTGGCCAATCTATTCCCCCTCCACCGCCCTAGCTTCCATGGTGGACAAGCGGACCCGGACCTGCGCGGCTTCAACCACGCTGCCGTCTGTTTGGGTCCGCACCTTGCCGTCATGCAAGTCAATGACCATTGTCTTGCCCGCGTGCTGGATTGTGACGCGGCCGTCGTCGGATACGGTGAGCCTCGAAGTCGTCCTTGCGGTCTCATTGGGCACGTCCGTGGCATACCAGGTGAACCCCTTGGTAATCTGCAGCTCCCGCATGTCGTAGTTCCACACCTTGACCCTGTCGGCATCCACTTCAATGATGTGACGCCTGTATTCATCGGCCTGCTGTGAATGCAGCCTGAGCTTGTCGCCACTGATGCTGACGATGAATGCCTCAGCCTCCAAGAGGCCAGCTCCTATGCTGAACCCGGCAAACACCGGCAAGTCCTCTCCATGGCCGGCGGCATCGAAGATGGCACTCCTATAGCGCCTCCATTGGTCCGCTTGCGACTGCGCGTCCAGGGAGGCATTCTCAGCAGTAGGCGAGCGTTCCGTGCGGGTCCAACTGAACACACGCCACTCGCCCTCAGGCATCCGCATAAGTGTCAAGAGCAAGTACTGGCTTTCCTCGCCGCCGGGACGTTCCACGAACGCGCCGCCCCACATAGCGTCGCCGCCCACAGCCAAAACGCTCGTGAGCCGCTCCGTGTGATTCTCGTATTCCCCGCGGACCTCCCCAAGCCGATGGCGCCAACTCGAGGGGCTATACTCAGGACTCAGCGGCGAGGCCGCCTCCAAGTCCCTGTCCCGCAGTGCCTCAAGGAATCTCACGGCTCCCGCCCTGATCCCATCCTCAATCGCCTTGACTTCCTCCTCATGCGCCGCCTTCGCCTTCGGGGAGCCAAGAAGCAACTGTGTCATCTCGGGGCACCGATCAACAGCGGTGATCGAAGTTTGGCCTTGATTGTCCTGGACCGTCGGATCGGCCCCGTGAGCGAGCAGAATCCCCGCCGACGAGCTCGTCAAGAAGCTTCCGCCCGGGCACGTCAAGATGTATCCAGTTCCGGCCGAGCGCATCGGCTACCGCCCGGCACACCTTCGGATCATCGCCCCGGGCGAGCTTGGCGAGGAGCTTCCGTTCCGCCGCGTCAAGATCCTCCCAGTGTCGGCCGAACGCAGAGGCTGCCTCCTCGCGCACCTCCGCCTCCATGTCTGCGGCGAGTTTACCTAGGAGCTTCCGCCGCGCCGCGTCAAGATGCTTCCAGTTCCGCCCGAGCGCATCGGCTACCGCCCGGCGCACCTCCGCCTCCTCGTCGTCCGTGACGAGCCTGCCAAGGAGCTTCCACCCTGCCGCGTCGAGACGCTCCCAGTTCCCGCAGAGCGCATCGGCAGCCACCCCGCGCAGCACCGCCTCCGGGCCGCCTGCTAACTCGACGAGGTGCTCTCGTCCCGCCGCGTCAAGATCCTCCCAGTTCCCGCCGAAGAGCGCAAAGGCCGCCCCCCACTGCACTCCGGCAGCCCAGCGTACTTCTGGATCCTTGTCGTGGGCGAGCTCAACGAGGAGCTCCCGCTCCGCCGGGTCAAGACGCCTCCAGTTGCGATCGAGCGCTTCGGCTGCCTCAAACCGCACATCCGCGTCCGGGTCGTGGCCGAACTCGGCGAGGAGTTTCCGCCCCGCCGCGTCAAGATACTCCCACTTCAAGCCCAGCGCAAAGGCCGCCTGCCGGCGCACCTTGGCGTCCGGGTCGCGCGGCAGCTCGGCGAGGAGCTCTCGCTCAGCCTCGTCAAGATGCTCCCAGTTCCAGCCGAACGCAAAGGCCGCCTGTTGGCGTACCTCCGTGTCCTGATCGGGGCCCAATAACTCGCTGAGGACCCCTCGCCCTACCCTGTCAAGATACTTCCAGTTCCGACCGAACGCATCGGCCGCCATCCGGCGCACATTCGTATCATTATGGCGAGCAAGATTGACGCACATCTCATTGCAGAGATCCCGCACGGGCGTGATTTCTCGCAGCAGCAGCGCGAGCGCCTCCTCGTACGCTGGATGCACGAAGGTTACTCCGTTGCCGGAGGGGCTGGCGAATGCGGCAAACACTTTGCAGGCGCGATTCCATAGCCGATCCACACGCCCTTTCGCCAGCCGCGGGAACGCCGCAGCGAACGCCGACTCCCGCTGAAAGGGGCGAACGCACGCCGCCGTCAGAAGGACGGCCAGCGGCGTCTCGTCCAGGCGCTCGATCTCCCTTGCGTAGGCCTTGACGAGTTCCTGGGCGGCCTCCTGGCGGCACGGGCGGCGCCCCTTTGACGTTGATCTTGCTTTGCTGAGTTTGCAGTACAGGGCGATCGCCCGTGGCGTCTCCAGCTTCTCAGCTGCCTCCATCGCATCCTCCGGCATCTCTCCAGCAAGCCATAGACACCCGTGAAGAGCCGCGTAGCGCTGGAGGAGCTCGAGCCTGGCCTCCTTCCCATACGACTCTGTGCCGACGGTGATACGCCCCTTCAGCTTGACGAGCACCCCTTTCAGGACAGGGGCCTTCCTCACCGCCGCCTCGAGCACCTCCTCGCGGGAGGTGACGACGACCCGTGCGTTGTTCGCGCTTCGTTCAACGTGCTCCACGACGCTCTCAAGCAAGCGCGCTGGCTTGAGATGCGGCCAAGGGACATCAAATGGGTCCTCGATGTAGGTTGCCGTATTATCCTGGATGTTGTCACTGATGAGCTGCGCCAGTGAATCCTTGGGCTCTTTGGCGCCGCGAGCGGGCTCACCCGGCATCGGCTCCCGTCCGAACTGCTTGGGTAGAACCCAACGCACCTCCCACGGCCCCCTCCGGTAGAAGTCCCACAGAAGGTGGATCGCCGTGAAGGTCTTCCCCACGTGCGGCGGGCCGACGATCAAGACTATTTTCTTTTCCTGGAGGATTCGGTATGCGTCGTGGTATTCCTTCGGGGGGACGTACAGCCAGTCCAGCTCCTTGTACTGCGGGAAGTTTGCCGACTCTCCCAGCGCTGTGACGAATTCATCGAGCGTCCGCTCCGCGTCCCGCTGGCGGAACCGCTCTCGTAGCATTGGGTACTCATTCAGCCAGCTATGGGCAATGTCTGGCGCTTCGACGCAGAACTTGAGTTGCAGGCCCGCCTTCGCGATGAATGCGCAGACCTTGTCGATGGACCTTTGCGACGGCGAGGCCTTTCCGAGCACGAGGACATAGGCGACGGCATCGGGATACGTCCCAGCCGCGCGGCGCAGCTTGTCACCTTCTCCTCCAACGGTTGCCTCAATCAGATCTCTGCAAATGTCCGCAAACTTAATACCGGCTTTGTACTCGAAGAGAATGTGCCCGTCGTAACCAAGGTACTCGCCGCGCGTCTTAGCATCGTAGGGAGCGTCAGGCGGGGCCTTTCGGTAGTTTTCCTTCGCGGCCCCCGTGAGAACGTATTCGCGCATCGCGTCGTGACAGAACGCCTCGAAGAGGTTCCCGTCAGCGACAATATGCTCCCACGTGTCCACCGCGGCTATGCTCCTGCTATGCGCCGTGGCTACGCGGCGCCAGGCCGCAACCGAGTCCAAGCTTGAACTCGGTCCGTAATATACTGTACGTCTTCAGCGAAATGAGACATTCTGGGGGCTTGGGAGGTATACGGTTCCTTCAAGCTGGGTCCCTGCCGTAAGGCTACCATCGGCACGCGCCGATGACAAGAGTCATCCGGCCTTTCCCAATACGTGGGAATGCCCCCTCACCCTTTATGCCAGTTGCTATGAGCGGATCGAATGGGTTGTCGCGCTGGCTGGACCGGAGGGAGCAGCAACCAGCGACGCGGCAAACGCGTTAGGCAGCGTGCCGGTGGTTTCCTCCGGCCTGGGGCGCCTCCTCATCTGAGAATCCCTTGCGGCCTATAGCCGTCTGGATTCTCCCACAACTCCTGGATCAATTCTCGGGGACGGGGTCAGACCGGCAGTCTTTCCACTGGTGCAGGGCACTAGTAGTGGATGTCCTGCCCTCCGTTCACGGCTATGTCCTGCCCCGTGATGTGGCTGGCAAGATCCGAAACCAAGAAGAGCAGGACTTTCCCGACTTCGTCAGCTTCCGGTATCCCCTCTCGGCTGCGGTAGAGGGGGATGTTCTTCTCGGAGAACGGACGCCTCTGGTCGGCCGGGACGAACGGATCGAGCATCTCGGTGAAGATATTCCCCGGCGAGACCGTGTTGACGGTGACGTTCGAGGAAGCCAGGGATTTGGCCAGCCCCTTGGCGTAACAGACCTTTCCGGCCATCCCGCAGCAGTAGGCGTTGGCACCGCATTGGTGGGCGGCGATCGAGGAGACGATCACGATCTTTCCATATTTCTGGTCAGTCATGATCGGCGCGATTTCCCTGCCCAGGAAATACGTGCTGTAGAGGTGAACCTTGATCACCCGGTCCCAGTTTTCGGTGGTCTCGGGACTCAGCCCGGAGATGCCGGCGCTGTGAATCAGGATGTCAATCCTTCCGAATTCCTTCTTCACTCTGGCCACCATCTGGACTACAGCGTCTTCGTCGGCGACATCGGCCTGGACGGCGATAGCCCGCACGCCCATCTCCTTCGCCTTTCGCACGACGTCCTCTGCCGCTTTCGCGTTGGAGACGTAGTTGACCGCAACGTCCACGCCCTCGGCGGCGAGCAGCAAGGCAGCCGAACGCCCAAAGCCCCGCGAGCCGCCGGTAATCAACGCTTTCTGGCCCTTCAGACCCAGGTCCGCCATCGTGTGATCCCTCCCTATCGCCGCAAGAACAGAGAAGACTGTCGGGCTGTTTCCCCCGACGGCGCAGAGTCTAACGGATTCGATCGCTGGTATCCATCGAACGGCACAAGAGAACGCAAGTCAGAGAACCAACGAACCGAGCAAGCCCCCGACCTCCTCCAACAAGCAATCGCCCCACCGAAGCAATCCTGGCTTGCCACAGGCCCCGCACCGGTAGCGGCGGCGCCTGGCGCGCTTGAGCTTGAGGAAGCCGTGGAGGCGAATGTTGCCCTTGCCGAGTTTACCCCACATGGCGCATTGCGCGTCGGGACACGGTCGATTCACGACGGCCCTGCTCATGGATGCCCCCCCGAAACCGAAGTCAGGTATTGCAGAATCCTGACGCAAGTTGTAGCATGGGAGACGGTTACGGGCAAGAGCGTGACAGCTAATGACGGAAGTACCGATCGTGTTGCTCGGCTGCGGGTCCGCGCCATTCGGCCGAGAGATACAGGGGGCCGCAATACGCACGGAGGAACGCAGACGAGCAGATTGGCGGGGACGCTGATGGCCCTTGTGGCATTGATGCTTTCTGCTTCGTGTCGGTCCGTATTCAATGAGGTCACGAGAGACCCGTGGCGAAAGCTGACATTCGATCTAGCACAACTGGACGACGACGGGCTGCGTGGCCCGCCTGACGGCCGACAATCACTGGCGTACGAGTTCTGTATTCCCAACACTGCCGAATGCAAGGCCGAGGTGAAGTCGATCGACCGCACAGTTCAGTTCATGCCTGGATCTTCAGGACGAATCGGTTGCACCAGGGAGGAATGTCTTTGTATAGGGTCCACGCATCAGGGGGACTTCCGGCAGGCTCTGCGCCGTCTCGCCGAGCTGCCCTACATCCGGCGGATAGACGAGTGCTTCTTCGAATGAAGGACCGCCACGACGCCCCGGCGGACGCGGACAAGCCGCGCCGCTGAGCTTTCACGTGCGGTGCAAAGGAGATGAATGTGGAAAAAGTGAGATATGAGGAGATGTTGCCACACGAGATTGTGAAACGTCGCAAGGAATTCCCGGCAGCGTTCATCGGCCTGGGAGGCTTGGAATGGCATGGAGAACACCTTGCTGTCGGAAATGACGCTCTGAAAGCCGAGAAGCTGTGCGAGCTTGCCGCGGCATGTTCGGGAGGCTTCGCATTTCCAACGCTATGGTACGGCGAACCGCGGACAACCTCACTGATGGAGATGGATTACGATCCAGATGGGCGAATCAAATCTCTTATGAAACTCAAGAAGAGGAAGTTTTCGGTAACGTATTTCGGTGTAACTCCGGAACAACAGGTGGAGTTCTACCAGCAGCTGCTCTATCATACGCTTGTGCAGATGAACACCCTTGAGATGAAAGCCGTATGCCTGCTGTGCGGGCATTATCCCTTACATACATGGGCCGCTCCGGTCGTGAAGAAGTTCAACGGAGACTTCAAGGATACACGGGCATTTGCGGGAATCGAATTCCATTATCCTCCAAAGAGCAAGCACGTTGGCGGGGACCATGCTGCCAAATGGGAGACCTCCTACCTTTGGTATCTGCGTCCTGACTGTGTGGACATGAGTGTTTTTCTTGGCCGAGATACCGAGCCATTGGTTGGCGTTGGTGGGATCGACCCACGCCAAGAGGCGTCAGTCGAAGTGGGTCGCAAAGCTTGTGATCTAATAGTCAAAGGCATGGTTCGCAAAGCCAAGGACTTGATAGCCAGTGTGTCTCGCTGAGTGGTGCTTCCGTCAGGAAGTGTTGCTATGCCACTACGAAGCGCTGACCCCTTCCCGCTTCTTGTGCCAGTTGTTATGAGAGAACCGGGGGTTGTCCGATCTATGGGCGGTCACGCTTGATGTGCTCGCATGGTGGCCGTCTTCGCATCATCTGGCGAGAGCTGGGGCAGCGCCCCCAGCGCACCAGCCACGTCCAGCAGCGTGGGGTCGGTGTAGACGTTCATGGTGAGGTCCAGCGAAGAGTGCCGCATGGCAGCCTGAGCCGTCCGTGGCGCCACGCCGTTCTTGCTCAGATGCGTGCCGAACGTGTGTCTGAGCGCGTGGACGTCCAGCGTGCGTCGTACCTCGTCGCGCTTGGCGATGCCTGCTGCGGCCAGGTCGCGGTCGAATACCTGGATGAAGTCGTGCGGTACGGTGAACAATGACAGCACATTCCAGCCGCACCGCCGCGCGCTCAATCATCCATCTGGGCCTGGTACTGAAGCCGCCTGCCCCCAACCTGAGCGATGAAGGCTATCTGCCGCTTAATTATCCCCCATTATCCGTTACCTCTGATTGTGTCAACCGCCAACTCGCCAATCGCGCTCTGGCCAGGGCACGGGGTTCTCACTCCTTTGGCCACTTGCGGGCGCGGTAATGCTGAAAAAACCCTCCAAGCTGCGCCATCGCATACCTCCGTGCTTCATTTTTCGATCATACCTGTTATAGTACCATGGAGGCAGTCTTTGACGTTGACGAAGCATCCCAGGGTCATTCATTAGGCCGATAGAAGCTCCCCAATGGCAAAAAGGCGAGAATAGCACCCCTGTCCTCGCCCAAATGCCTTCCCAAAACGTTTCCCCTGCTTCTTCTTCTTTGTCCTCCCCTCCCCCCCATCCCCCTCAATATCGCCCGCAAATAGAGCTAATCCTTGGGCCGGTCTGGTGTTGTTCATACATCGGGCCGGCCCTTTCTTTTTCATGAAGGAGGTTGGCCATGATCAAGCTTAACGCCAGTGTTTCGAAGAAGGTGCCGGTCCCTGAGGTTGAATTCTCCAGTCAGTCTTATTCGGCTGGCATGGAGGTAGAGGTCGCTTCAGGGGCTTCACAGGACGAGCTCAAAGAGAACCTACGGACACTCTATGGGATGCTGGAAGAGGCTATTGATGAACAGCTAGGGCAGCAACAGATAGGCGAACAGAAACCCAACAGCAGCCAGAATCCCGCTCCAACACCTGAATCCAACAAAGGCCCGACCAGAAACAAGCAGAACGGCCGAAAAGCTACAAAGGCACAGGTCCGGGCCATATACGCAATTACCAAGGAGCGGGGTTACACGGAGGAGAGGATGAAGGAACTGCTCTCTGGGTATGGAGTCGAGGTGTCGTCGGCCCTGTCAATCGGCCAAGCATCAACCCTAATCGACGCCCTGAAGAACAACGGACAGGAGTGAGAACCATGGGAACTGAGATCAAGAAAGAACTCCACCTCTCGCACAGCCAGATCTCGGAGTTTACGCGATGTCCGAGGAAATACCACCTGCACTACCGCCTTGGGCTGCCGGCGGAGTTCTGTCCGTCCGGGCTGCTCTTCGGCTCGGCAGTGCATGAGGCAATCGCCTTCTACAACCAGAAGCGGCTTGAGGGCAAAGAAGCGACGCTGGATGAGCTCTCCACTGTGTTTCATCGATGCTGGGAGCGAGAGTCCCTTCCGGTGAGGCTCAAGGCCGGAGAAAGCAAGAGGTCCGCTGCAGCCAGGGCTAAGGAAATCCTCGAATTCTTCCTTCTTAACCCGCCCTCCACCGCCTCGCCTCAAGCTGGCTCACGCAGCTTCTCCGGCGCTATCTGGGCGGAACCGTTGCCGAACTATCATCAGATTGGACTTCCTTGGTTTGCTCGACCGGACTGGTGGCCCCGGCACTTGGAACATTGTAGAGTTCAAGCGGAACTTCGAGGATCACCACTCGAGTAGGAACTCGCGCTATGAGAGCAGTAATTTTGGGGTCAGCACCGGGCAGCGGGGACATCTCCATCGTCATCCGCTTGACCGAACCCCTCATTCCTCTCGGTCTCAATCGTTGGCCATCCGCCAGTCTGAGTTCCACTTCGCCAAGGAACATGGACCCCTTTATGTCAGACGGCACGTTCGAGAACCCGCTCAGCTGGACCGGGATCTGCCAGCTGTCGCCCTCTTGCGATGGGATTATGGTCGGCGGCTCAACAACCATGGTCACCCCATCCTTCTCCGTACGCCACGATTCCTTGAAATCCAGGCTGGGAACCTCCAGCTCTGTCCAGGCTGTTGCGACCGCAAGCCGAGCCTGACTCACCCATCTGGGTGGTCTGCCTTCGACCTCCTGGCGCGTGAAGAAGAGATCCACAGGACCCATTTGAGGAGTCAACCATATTGGCGATCCGCCTCGGGACGCCGGCCAAGCCTCGTGAGCTATGATGCTCGGAGACAGTTCATAGTGAAGCTTCCCTTTAAGTGATAAAGTTGCTTCAGGCTCAACCTTAGACCAGCGGCTTACAGTAAACAACACCCCTCCGCCCGAAGCATAGTAGCGAGGCTCTGAACCTTCGAAGAGCGCCCAATAGCCCTCAGGCGTCATTTCAAAAGCTGCCACGGTCCCGCTAATAGCCTCTGCGAGGATCTCGTAAGCGCTTCGCCCACCCGGCTCTACAGTCGGCGCGGGCATATTCTCCGCATACTCCATAAAGCTCTGAGTGGTCAACGTGTGCGCTTGCTCTGCCAGCATTTCGAGAAACTGGCGCATATTCCTGGCATTCCGAGGCGGTTGAACCTGAACTCCTTTGATGAGAGACCGCACAGGGCTGGGCAGTGCCTCCTGCTCCACGGCGGGCGTGCGCCGCTGGACAGCCGTCACGAAGCGCCTGATCTGACGACGCTTATCAGCGCCTAATTGTCCAATGAACTGCCGAACGGCTTCCTCTCCACCCGCCGCTCCGCCGGCGAAGTGCGTCACTATCTCGGCCAGTTCCTCAACCTGTTGATCGTCAACCTGACCACTTAGGCTATCCTGGACAACATCCAGGCAATGATCAAACTGGCCGGCCTTTCCGTATAGCCTTGCGAGTCGGGAAAGGACCCAGTAGCGGTAACTCCTTTCGAGATGGTCACGACTCCGCTCCAGAATGGCAATGCCTCTGCCAAAATCCCCAAGCCGTTCAAGACCGTCCGCGATGGACAGCGCGCGAGAAGCCTCCACCGGACCGACGCCAGATGTAGCCTCCTCGAAAAGACGGTCATAGAGCAGTCTAGCATCATCTGTTCTGCCG
>Ga0315291_10005995_pt1 | contig 15176 bp, 12 predicted proteins | sample YL17G12_20_MG_FD_203070 | JGI IMG/M metagenome (GOLD analysis project Ga0315291, IMG submission 203070) | Sediment microbial communities from Yellowstone Lake, YNP, Wyoming, USA - YL17G12_20 | ecosystem: Environmental > Aquatic > Freshwater > Lake > Sediment | place: USA: Wyoming | collected...
ATGAGGGAGAGCGGCTCCTCGTTTGACTTGACGTTGGGAGCGAAACCGCCTTCGTCGCCAACCGTCGTCACATGGCCTTTCTCGCTAAGGATCTTTTTCAAATTGTGAAAAATTTCCGACCCCATCCTTAGCGCTTGGCTGAAACTAGAGGCACCAGCGGGAACAAGCATGTACTCCTGTATGTCGGCGTTGTTGTCAGCGTGAGCTCCGCCGTTCACAATATTCATCATCGGGACCGGGAGCGTCCTTGCGTTTACGCCGCCCAGGTAGCTGTACAGCGCGAGACCGCTGTATTCAGCGGCAGCGTTTGCAACAGCCATCGATACGGCCACGATTGCGTTAGCACCAAGATTGGATTTGTTTTCTGTCCCGTCCAGTTCGATGAGGAGTTTATCAATGGCAGCCTGGTTCAGAGCATCTTCGCCTTCGAGCTCTTGTGCGATCTTTTCGTTCACGTTTGCGACGGCCTTCGTGACACCCTTGCCCAGGTATCGAGTCTTGTCGCCGTCTCTCAGTTCGAGCGCTTCGTATGTGCCGGTTGAAGCTCCTGAAGGTGCTCGGCCAGTCCCGGTAGCCCCATCACTCAAAACAACATCAACCTCGACCGTAGGATTGCCCCTAGAGTCGAGGATTTCTCTCGCCATCACATATTCAATGAAGCTCATCAGTGCCTCCGTGTGGACGCGACAGTGTGTGATTACGGTATGAAAATCAGTGCGGTTCTATTTCCCGCAAACGTATCAGAGAGAGCTGGGCTTCTGATGTACGCAAGATGCATTGAATAATTCGGTCTTATTCCCCGCAAACGCATGAGAGGAAAATCAGCTTCTGCCGTACTCAAGATGCACCGAGCCAGTCGGTTGTTTCAGTCGCAAACGTATGAGAGGAGAGCTCGGCTTCTGACGTACGCAAGATGGATCGAACCATTCGGTTCTATTCCCCGCAAACGTATGAGAGGAAGGCCCGCCTGTCAAGGCAAAAGGCGCTGGATTGGCCTCGGGCGCGAAGTTTTCCGATGCGCGCCGTCACGCCCGTGAGGGACGCGTCTACCGCGCCCGCCGTCCCGCCTGTAACGGACTCGTCCGATGCGCGCCAGCTTGCGGCCATCCTAGGTCGCCGAGCTTGCCGCGCGCCGTCTGACGCACGCCACGCCGCCGAGTTTGCCGCGCGCCGCCTCACGCCCCCCGGTCGAGCCACGACTATTGAGCCACTGCTGAGTCTCTTGACCTCGGGGCGTCTTAGCAGTAATGTGCTGTTAGAGAGCATCCTGCATCAGGGGGAAGCCAGGGGACTCATGCGGCAATCTCCGGAAGACAGTTCTGATAGGAGAGACGGCGTCAAACCTGAAGATCGCCTTAAGCCGGACAATCGTCATAGACCCGAAGGCGATTCGGAGACGCAACGCAGTCTGAAGCCTGAGCGCAAAACCAAACCTAGAGAGGCCACTAGACCCGAAGATAGGCCCAGCACGGGAGACGACATCAAGCGGGAGCATCGCCCTGCACCCGAATATAGTCCTGACAAGAAACACGGCATTAAGGCAGGGCATTCCCCTCGACCCGAAGATAGCCCCAGCAAGAGAGACGGCGTCACACCGGAGCATCGCCCTAGAGCTGAAGAAACCCGTAACATGAGAGACGGTATCAGACCCGAAGATAGCATCAGGGAAGACGCAGAACTCATCTGGAGTGCCCTGCAGGGCAAAGAAAGCGCGTTCGCGAAGCTTCTTAAAAAATACAGACGTCAGGTTTATTCGCTGGCGCTAAGGATGCTCGGCCAGGAAGAAGATGCGGAAGATACTGCGCAGGAAGCCTTCATGCGGGCGTTCCAATCCCTCGAAAGCTGCGACCGTAGCAGGCCGTTTCTGCGTTGGATCTACAAGATTACATACAATCTGTGCGTGGACAGGTACAGGCGCAAGAGGCCGTTTGCGATATCCCTCGACCAAACTATCGGGGAGGAAGAGACACAGATCGAGCTCGTGGACGGCTCGCCCTCGCCAGAGGAGCTTGTGGGGAGACGTGAGGAGCAAAGAATGTTGACCGAGCTTCTCCACTCTCTTCCGTCTCGCTACAGGGTGGTGGTAGTCCTCAGGCACCAGGAAGATCTTTCTTATGAGGCAATTGCGGAGATTCTGGGGCTCCCGCTTGGAACGGTCAAGGCGAGGATGCACAGGGCTCACAATATGCTCCGGAAGAAGCTAAGGCATAGGCAAGCATGAGAGATATCAGTAGTGGGATTTTTGTATTGGCTAAGTGGTTACGGTTGGCTAGCGGTGGCGTCGGAGTTGATGGTGGGATTGATGGGCGAGAAAAATGGTCTTGTTTTCCTTGAACTTGTTGAAACCTTTAGAGGTATGTTTTGCGTATTAGCCTTTGGAAGGTGCCCTGGATTCTTGACGCAATGGCAAAACCCTTCAGCCTGCCACTGGATTCCCGGGACCGACAGATTCTGAAGAAATTGAAAGAGTTAGCCGATAATGGCTTTTGAGGCTGGGGCTTTAGGTGTGGGGTTTGACGTTGGTCGATGTGGGGGTTGGGGTCCATAATGGCTTTTGAGATCAGAGTGCTGTGGGCGTGCAGGTTGGGGATGAGAGAAGAGGCTGGTTTGGGGACGCCCGCGGCCATACCGAGGAAAGGGTTGCAGAATACGCGGTGCAGATTGGGGATGAGAGAAGAGGTTTGTGTGAGGCTGGGGCTTTGAGGCCGGGGCTTTTTCGAAGCCGAAGGCGGGACAGTCATGAAAGAGGAGAAAGAAAAGAAAGAGGAAAAACCAAAGGGTGAACGCACGAGAAGGCGCATACCCAAGGGTGAAGACGTGAGAGATCGCATACCCAAGGTACCTCGTGGCGCAACCTTCCCGGCGGTGGGGTCGCGCAACCGGCGCAATCGGGGTGCTGAGAGCGGGCGTCCGGGTGATGCTGACCGCGTCGCAAGCTCGCGCAACGTTTCCTGCGAAGAGATGTCTCGTCTCTATGCTGCGGGCGAAATGAGTCCGGCGGAGGTGTCCGAATTCGAGGCTCACCTCGCCGGATGTGACACCTGCAAAGAGATCATCGGCGAATGGAAGGGTCTTTTCTCACTTCTTTCTTGCCCTGTTTATGATGCCGTGCACCTTGAGCCAAGCCGTGATTTTGATAGACCCGTCATGGCATTTGTTAAGGGTCTTATCCGCGAGCGCCAGCGTGCCGAAGAGCTGGCAGGTCGCACGAGGGCGATAAACGACCGCGCCGCGCTGGCGGGCCAGCACGCTTCTGATCTGGCAGATCACGCCGCAGTCGTAAGCCAGCGTGCCGCAGTGTTGAGCGACCGTGCGGCGGTCTTAGCAGGTCGCGCCCCGGTGGCGAGTGATGTTGCCGGACTGGTGAGCGGGATTGCCCCGGCGGCGAGTAGGCACGCTGAAGTCGCCAGACGTCGCGCAATCTGGGTTGGCGTTGCTGCGGTGGCGGCTGTGCTCGTCATTTTCTCCGAGATGTTGAGCAACTTCGCTGCGCCGCCACAGGGTCTCGCAAGGCCTTACGTTCTTGCTATCACGTGGGTTGTTAGCATATTGCACAAGAGTTTTGATTGGCTTGTTTTCTCCTTCTTAAGAGGGATCAAGATCGGAGAGGTCTTTGTCTTAGTGTTCGAAAAACTACAGCCTATCTGGAATGGCCTGGGAGTTGCGGCAAGACACCTTGACCCGCAGCTAGTCGTTATGGAGGTTCTACTGTTCATGCTAAGCCTGGTTCTCTTGAAAGGGTTTCTGGGCACAGCACCGAAAGGAAGATGTACAAATGTTGGGATCATTCTCTAAAGTCGAATCTAAAGTCAAAAGGTCTACAGCGAAAGAACACGCGAAAGAATCGCTCCAGAATGCCTTGATCATCCTTGCCATCGCTGTTCTTGCTCTTTTCATGGTGCCCTCTGCCATTCCGGCGCAGGCATTGTGCACCGGGTCTTATCTCGGAAGCGATGCAACGGCTTCGGAAGACGGAAAGCTCACGCTGGGCGAGAAGCCGACGGTTGAGGCAGGCGCGGAGCTCACGCTGGACGAAAAGAAGACAGTTGCGGCAAATGCAAAGCTCACGTTGAGTACAAAAACGCCTGCTGCGGTAGATTCAAAAGGCCTCGCGGCTGCGACAGATGCAAAGGGTGCCGCCGATGAAAAGTCTGAGGTTCAAGTTCTTAAGATTGCCTCGGGCGAAGACACCGTTAATCTCGGGGAGAAAGCGGTGCCCCTTGGGGAGCTAAGAGAGAAGCCCGAGGTAGGCAAGCACGAATCCGAGGCGGGAGGGAAGTCGAAACCGGGGGATCTTGTTGACATTAGAATCGAAAAGCACAAACCCAGAGACATCAAATTAACGATTGGTGATGAGGTTTACGGAGACGGCAAGGACCTCGTCAAGTTCGGTGAGGATATTGAGGTGGCTGAGGGCGACACAATAAGCGGTGACGTTGTTGCCATCGGCGGCACTGTCACCGTGAACGGAATGGTGACCGGTGACTGTGTGTCCATTGGCGGCAGCATCAACATCGGGCCGAAGGGTGTGATCGAGGGAGACGGGGTGAGTGTTGGCGGATGCATCAACCGTGAGCCAGGCTCAGTACTTGAGGGTGACGAGGTCTGCACCGGAGGGAGAATCCCGACATGGCTTTTCCGCGGTGGATGGCCGATGCACGGGTTGACCGGGCTCAAATTCGCCGGACTTGCATTTGCGGTCGGGAAGACTCTGGTTGTCCTCTTCTTGGTCTGGCTGATCGTTCTCATCTCCCGCGACAGAGTCAAAGTGACCTCTGACAAGGCAAGGTCTAGCATGCTAGCGTCCTTCGGGGTCGGATTGCTAACCATCATACTTACACCGATCGCGATGGTCTTGCTCTGCATAACTCTGATCGGAATTCCAGTGGCAATACTGCTGCCCTTTGCGCTTATTGTCGCAGGACTCTTTGGGTATACGGCAGTCGGACTTGCTCTCGGGCAGAGGCTCTTTGGAGGCGAGTCGCGTGGGCAGTCTGTAGTAACGGCAGCGATTGTGGGCGTGCTGCTCATGGAGGCCATCCCGATCTTTGGAAGGGTAGTTGGCCTTCCAGGAGGAATCTTGTGGGGTCTATCAATCCCCATAAGGGTCGTGGGCTATGCGATTGTAGTTTGCGCGTTCCTGATAGGGCTTGGGGCAACGATAATGTCTAAGCTCGGTCAGGCACCGCGAGTCCTATTTCCGGGTGGCGTAGTACCTCTGGTGCCTGGGATGCCTCCTACGGGTGCGGTGACTTTTGTGCCGCCAGCTCCCGGAATGGCAATCCCCGGGGCGCCGGCCCCTGGTGGAACTCCAGCGCCTCCGTCCGGTCCAGGAGCGTAAGGTTGATCCGGTAGCGTTTGCTGATAGTACTTAAGAGCTCGGTTACATAGAAGAAACCCGCTTACTGCGGGTTTTTTCTATTTTGGCCCTCTTCGAGTCTTTTCGCGCGTCAACCGCTTGTTTTGCAAGCGTTTGGGATTGAGATTACCGACAGATTCTACGCCTCACCACTGAGGCAAATTCCCCACTGGCTCAAACTGGCTCGCGCCACCGCCCCGCCAAAGAGTGCTTCAATACCAGGAAGAGCGCAAATCACCCAGACTTGCGAGTCTCTAATTCTTTAATTTACAAGGCATTAACGCAGGCAATTCACTGGGTATTTTTCCGCGGGTGATTTTTCCCATATACTGCCTCGAGAGAAAAACGTGGCATACCCCTTGCGATGCTTAGGTGGTGAGGAATTTGGGCAGAGTCCTTTTATTTTCTCTTCGTTTTGTGGGTACGGCTGGTTTCAGATGAAGAAAGACACAGAGAAAGATAAACACAACGACAAACACAACGAGAAAAGAGACATAAACAAGCTTCACAGTCGCAAGCGAACGGGTGTCAACGGGAGCGGACACTCGCAGTACGCGCGAAGCCATCTCGCGGGTCAAAGAGGTCTTGGAATTGCCAGTATCAGGAGCGAGGACGAGCACTGTTCGGGAGCTCGGCACGCAGGAAGCCTACCACACCTCCTCAGCCGTGCACTTGATGCGTGCCGGGCTCTTTCCACGCTGCGAGTGGTTTGCGTCGCGCTCGGGCGTGTCTCGTTTCTGCTTTCTTTCGTTTCTCTGGCATTTAGACCCGCTTTCTCTTTCAAATCTCTCGAACCGAGGCTAATTTCTGTTGCACTCGGCCTAAGCTTCAGCTTGTGTTCGGCCCTTGTCGCTCCCGCCCACGCCACAGCTGTTATACACAATGTCCAGGACGTTCTGTCGAACTACACTTCGGAGCTTGACGGTAGGCTCCATTTCACTTCGCCTTCCGGTCAGAGCTGGGAATTCATCACGGACATCAACGATCCCGAGATAGCGAACAAGGGCGATGGTTTGTTTCATCCCTTTAGTAGCGACATTGTCGAGGAGGCCCTTGCTCGAGTCTCGTACCCGTCAGACAAGATTTCTTTTGAGGTATTCGTATTGCCTTATCCCAGAAGGGGAATTCTTGAATCCTCTGCAGCACCGGGCGAGATGTTCCTTTCTCCGGGCGTTTTGGAATGCTCTCCTGAGCTGGTGCACTTCACGGTTGACCATGAGCTCGGTCACATAGTCCACAGGCGCTTCATGCCTGATGAGAATAGCGAACTGTGGCAAAGGTACAGAGAGCTTCGCGGTATAACGGATGTCTCGGTCTACAACGCAACCGCAATCCATAAGAATCGTCCCCACGAGATCTTCGCGGAGGACTTCCGTTTCTTGTTCGGAAGCGCTCTTGCGAATTACAGCGGAACAATCGAGAACGGTAGCCTTCTTCTCCCAACGCGGGTTGCGGGCTTGAGGGAATTCATGATTTCGCTGGTCAGCGGCGATCAGGTAACGGGTGAGGAGGCAACGTCGCTTGCCTTGAATAGTTTCCCGAATCCATTCAATCCTGTCCTTAACGTGAACTTCAACGTTGGTCTTCCACCAAGTGATCTTCCGCTGAGCCCGGCGGGGGCAGCTTCAGGTTCACGGAGCGATCTCCTGCAAGCCTCTTCTGCTGGGTCGAACGGTTCAGCACGGCACCTGGTTTTGAGAGTCTTCGATGTGAACGGCCGGCTCGTTCGCACACTCCTTGATGACGAACGCGTACCGGGTAGCTATTCGGTGGTTTGGTCTGGAAATGATGAGGAGGGGAAGATGGTCTCGTCTGGAGTCTATTTTCTGAGACTAGACGTCGGACAGCAGACGCTTACCAAGAAAGTTATCCTATCCCGCTAGCCAACCGAAGCCCGCGTCCGACGACAAGCTCGCCCGCAGACGCTCACGAAGAAGGTTATCCTCTCGCGGTAGTCAATCTAAACACCAGGCAGACGTTTGGCAGACCCTCTCCAAAAAAGTTATCCTATCGCGATAGCTTCAGATGCAGTACCCCTCGGCTCAGCGCCTCGTCGAGAGTCCACAAACCGCAACCCGCAAGCAGAGCCGAAGCAAGCAAATGGACATCAACCCATCCCAATCCACGCGAGTGAAGCTGCCTCGAACTTAAGAGATGCATGACCTCCTCGTGCTCTGCGACCGGAACCCGAGGTAATGCGTTTAGGAGCCTCAGTATCTCCGCGCGATTACGCAGATTCCCGCACGCCAACTCGCCGATTACAAACGGATGGGTAGCAACTTGCCCCTTGAACAGCAGAGTCTTGAGACGCTCGTTTCCCATGCGCAGGTGGTCCACCCAGACTGATGTATCCGCCAGTATCATGCGGCAACCCGCGGCCGTCGCCTGCGTCCCGGCCTCAAATCCTTCTCCGTCCCCTCGAGTTTCGCAAGCCTGCGAGCACTGGCCATCGCTATCAGAGCCTCCAACCCCAAACGAACGAGAGAGGTTTTCTCCCTGACACCGGTGAGCTTGGCGGCTCGTCGCAAGAGCCCGTCGTCTATGTTGAGTGTGGTTCTCATATGCATCAATATGCATCGCTCATGCATATATGTCAAGAGAAATCTTGGGCGGTCTACAGGAGGTTGCTTAGCAGATTCCCGTGGAGAAGGCGATTTCCCTCCCTAACCACTATCGGTAGGCGAAACTAGGCCATGCAGTTGGGTGTCAATCCGAACTCTAATCGCCGCCCTAACGGCTGTCACCCGGCGAAGAGAGGTCGGTTAGCTGAAACGGTCGGGTTCTTACGGAGACCGCCTCATCGCCGAGACCCGAAAGACTCACAAGCACGTCGAAAAGATAGCCCGGGACAGCGGTGATCCCTCTTTTCCCCTCGGGTTTTCCGTCGCTCAGCCATGTTTCAACCTGATGAACGTCCTCTGGCGAGAGCGGTCTCATCGTTGCCCTGATCAGGATGTAGTAAGTTGCTTTCGGCTCGATAGCGTTCGTATCTGTAACCAGTGTTTTGACTCGAACGCACAATGAACGCTCCACATGCTCCATGTCAAAGACGGCAGGGCTGCGGCCTTTTCTGGTTTCTATTCGATATCCATCTTCCCAGGGATCGTATCTTATTCTGTATGTCAGGGCGTTGACCTGGACCAGCTTGTCCATCCACATTCTTCTCTCCTTCCAGAGCTGGATTTCGTAGTTGAGTGTTGCCGGAAGGCCGCGCGTAAGGGTTTCAACGATTCGCGGGGAGAAGAGGCCCTGGGCGTTGAAGGTTATCGTGAGAAAGCCCGAGTCTTTTTCGATTTTCTCTATCGCCAGAGTTGGTCCGGACGCGGGAAAACAGATTGCGCTGGTGAAGCAAAGCGCAAGAGTTAGAAAAGCGAGGGGGAAGGCCAGACGGCCGGTGAACAGAACATGGCTGGTGACTGGATGGCTGGTGAACCTCATAGAACAAATCGCCCGGCGCTACCTCTGACTGCAATTACGTGTATTGCGTGCGCATCGGCGGCGCAACAGCATACAACTATGGGTCATCCCTCAGAACGTCCGCTCCAGCCTCGCCCCGTGCACGAGCTACTAGAACGTTCGGCTCTACCCTCGCCCCCCGGACAACGCGCTGCCGCTAGAACGTCCGCTCCAGCCTCAACGTCCACACCACGCGGGAGTCTGCCTTGCTGGGGGTCTTCGCAGCGAAGATTCTCAGTCCTTTTTCTAGTCCGACCCCTATTCCGACGTCCAGTTCGAGCGTTTGATCCTTCAGAGCGTCGCGTCCGTACCAGGCCTTGCCAACGTCAGTAAGCATGATGACCTGAAATCTCTTCACAACGTCGATCGCGTATTCTGCGTTGAAGAGAATCATGTGATCGCCGCGGAACTCTTTATACGCGTGCGCGGCCAGCGTGCCGATTCCACCCACGTAGAATTCTCGCTGGAAGGGAAGTGTACCCGATGGGTTGGCGCCGAGCTTCAGTCTGCAAGAAAGGTACTGACCAGGGTTCAGGTTGAGATACGTCCTAAGATCTGCCGCGAGCCTCGTATATTCCATGCAGGGCTCATCTTTGTGACGCCCGCTTTCGTATTCTAGCCTGTACCAGTGCTCGGTCGGTCCTGCCTGGTCGTCCTGCCTCGAGTCAAACTCGTACTGCGCGGTCACAGTAGCCCATTTGCCCTCGTCTACCGGTGGGTTTGGCCTGAATTGTCTCGAGTGCCTGTAGAATAAACCCTTCGATATTGCATCAGCCGACCTGTAAGTATCCTCAGCGTACTGCACGGTAACCTTGTTGTATCCAAGAAACTTCTGTCTGGCGAAGACCGCTGCTCCCTCTCGTTCGAAGTAGTCTCTGTAGTCCTTCTTCAAAAACAGTGACGAAAGGCTGTTCTCGATATTTCCAGTGAGTTCTCCATCGAAGGTGTCTGTGATGAGGTAGACTGACGCGCCAAAGGAAAAACTCGTCGGTGAAAAAAGCGGCTGTTCAAAATCAAGCCTGTAGCGCCACTTTCTACTGTCAAAGGCGTAGCCTTCGACAAGATGAATTCTTGGGTAAAGCAGTTCCGGGTCGTTGAATTCCTCGTGCATGAAAAGCGAGAGCCCATCCACTCTGTCATAGGATAGCGATGGACTCACGGAGAAGGCACTCTGATTTTTTTCCTTGCCCAGAGCGAATTCCCTGAGACTCTTTCCGAAGCGAACCTCGATGTCGGGTCCCTCTTTTAGCAGGATTTCGTTCTGAGATTCTTCCACTGTCTCCGGTCTTACGAGGTCAGGAACGTAGACGGTGTCGGTGCCCGCAGGAGTAGTTCTAGCCCCAGCCGAAGCAGTCCTCGTTCCTGTCGAAACCTTGCCGGTATTAGCCGAGAGCGTGTCGGAGGAACTTTGTGATTGCGAAACTGTGTCAGACGAATCAGCCCGTGCGGTGCTAGCACCGAAGCTCACTAGACCGAGGCTCATAAGAAGAACAAGTGCGACGATAGCGGCAATTGCAGATGCCTTGTGATGTGGGACAGATGCGTGATGATGCGGCGCAGAAGCCTTGTGATGTAGCGCGAATTCCTTGAGACGTAGCGCAGACGCCTTGTGATGTGGCGATCTCATCATTTCTCTCACCTCCGCGTGACGTCGCCACGCAATTGTTGTGCCACGCGTAAGCCGTGCCGGAAGAACTGCTGAGCCGCGAGGCCGAAGCGTAGCTACCACGGTGCTAACGAGTCAACGAACAACCAGTTATGCACTCAGTGATCCTGGCGTATTGAGCGAAATCGGGTTTGTTCGGGCTTTCAAGGAACTACTACCGGAACCCCTCTTCAAGCGAAGTCTATTTATCCAAGCTACAGTTGTTGCCACCGCGCAACACGTCAGTGTAAGTCCGCGGCCCTGATCCGCTACTCTTGAATCTTCTTCTCAATCCCTAGCTTCTTCATTTTTTTGTGAAGCGTCACCCTATCTATTTCGAGTATTCTTGCAGCTTCGCTCACGTTCCACGATGTCTGCCTGAGGGCCTTGCGTATTGCTGCCTCCTCGGCATTTGCCAGGGCGGATCTCAGGTCTGAGGGACTGGCAGGCTCAGCGCCAGCGAGTGAAGAAGGCTCGCCAGGAGGGCCCTCGGCAGAGGAGCCCCGTGCGCCTGGCGAGGCCGGCTCCGAAGCTGCGGCTTCATCGCCCCGCATGGCCGCGCCCTGAGCACCTGGCAGCGAGAGACCTGAAGCTACGCCCTCATCGCCCCGCATGACCCCACCTCCCGGCACCGTAAGGTCGGGGCAGCGCGTGAGGACTTCCTCGCGTGTAATGAGCGACGAGTCGCTCATAATGACTATTCTTTCCATGAGGTTTTTGAGCTGTCTCACGTTCCCCGGCCACGAGTATTCTTTGAGAAGCTCAAGTGCGTCAGGCGCAAGCTTCTTCTCTTCCTTCGTATTTTCGAGCGAGGATTTGCGGAGAAAATGCTGGGCAAGAAGCGGTATATCGTTCGTTCTTTCTCTCAGAGGCGGGACCTCGATCATAAGAACGTTGAGTCTGTGGTAAAAATCCTCTCTAAAACTTCCCCTGAGGATTTCGTCATTGATGTTCCGATTCGTAGCCGCGATTATCCTGACGTCGAATCTTATCGTCTTTGTTCCCCCCACTCTCTCAAACTCTCCGAATTCAGCCGCCCTCAGAAACTTGGCTTGGGCTTCCAGCGACATGTCGGCTACTTCATCCAGGAAAAGTGTTCCGCCGTCGGCAAGTTCCAGCTTTCCTTTCTTTGATTGCATCGCTCCGGTGAAGGCGCCCTTCTCGAAACCGAAAAGCTCGCTCTCGACCAAATCCTTCGGAATCGCTGCGCAGTTGAGTTTCACGAAAGGGAAATCCTTCCTCACACTCAACTCATGGACGGCTCTTGCAACTAGTTCCTTGCCCGAGCCATTTTCTCCGGTGATCAAGACCTTGCTTTCCGAAGAAGCAACCTTGCGGATTTCTTGTCTGAGCTTCTGAATCGGCTCACTTTCACCAATCATGGCGAAATCTTCGCGTTCAATCTTCAGGAGTTCGTCGCGGTGCGCCTTTATCCTGGCAGCTTCCAGGGCATTTCTGATGGAGAGGATCAGCCTCTCAGGCGAAAGAGGTTTCTCAAAAAAATCATAAGCGCCGAGCTTTAGGGCGGTGAAGGCGGCCTCGTAGCTTCCCTGACCGGTCATTACGATCGTGGGCAGTTCGGGAAACTCCGGCCCGATGGTCTTCAAAAACTCAAGCCCGCTCATGCCGGGCAAGAAGACGTCAACGATTGCAAGATTCACGTTGTTTTGTTTCAAAGAACGGATGCCAGCTTCAGCACTAGGTTCCGTGAGGACCGCGAATCCTTCGTCCTCGAGCATTCCGCGAAGCGAGCGAAGAATCTCCGGCTCGTCGTCAACTACGAGAATCACGTCTTTCCCTTTGTCTTGGTGCTTTTCCACTGCTAGGACCTCAACATTGCTGCCGATTGGATCAACACATCAACATACAGAAACCACTTATTGGAAGAAATGTCAAGGAGTGGAGTGTGAGAACGGGACGGAGCAATGAATCCGGCACAACATCAAGGAGCTCTAGTTGAAGAAAGGCGTCAGTGGGTGGAGTTCGGCACTACGGCTGTAGAGCGGGACATTCTATCAGACCTGTCAATGATTCTATCGGAGAAGAACTGTTCGCAGAGCCTGCGAACATAGACTGTCTGCACGTCAGGGTAGGAAGAGAATATCTGGTCCGCAAGGAATTGACTCTCTTTTTCCGTCAGGTTCGCAACGCGCGGTTCCTCGCACCTCGAGGGCAACGAGAATCCGTCGGCTACTTTCTCAACACCAGAGGAATACTCGAGATAGACAAGGGGGCCGTCATTTTCCATTCCGAAGACTCTTAAGAGAAGCCCGGGAGACGAACTCTCTGTCGGCGCGACTCGCTGGAAGAGCCTCATCCTCATTGAAGAATCTACTATCTGTTTCAATGCGGCCGTTATTGGCAAGACAGTGAGGTCTAGCGTTTTCCTCAGCACCTCTGGTCCCTTTGGCCAGGTATTAGCGCCGAGCGTAAGGTAGAAAACCTTCATCCCGTGGTTGATTCCGAGGAGAACAGAAGGTCCTTCGTCACCCTGAATAGTCACATTTACCATGCTTCCCTGCCAGGCGGGAGGGCAGAGCCAGAGCTTGTAGAAGGGATGATAATCAAAACCCTTGGTATGATGAAGCACCATCGAGCGGTCTTCGAGCCCTATGAGAACGGCGTCGGCGGGGCCCAGCCATTTTCGCGGGACCTGTCTGCGCTTTATGTTTGCTACCTCCCACGTTGACGGAAGAACCTTCTCGATCGAGGCAACTATCTCCTCGAGCCCAAAATCAACTCTGGAGACCTGGGCCGTCTGAGTCGAGACAGACCCTGTGCCCTGAGAGAGTGTGTGTCCCACAATCGTGGAGTCGGTCGCAGGTTCGGCAAAAGCAGTCTCGCCTTCGCTCGTTGGGTCAAAGCCACTGGGATCGGGATCGGTGTCGTCGTCGGGGTCTGAGATCCCCGGTATTAGGCCTGCGGGCTCAGTGCCGTTTGGGCCGGGGCTGTTTTGGCCAGGAGGAGGCGTGACTTGAGCGGGAAGCCCGCTCGCGAAAGCCCAGACAATCAGTGAAAGTAGTAGCAGGATGCAGAGTCTTCTGATGCTCATTCTACGAAACTGTCCTTACGTTGCGTTGGCAACACAATCCTCACAAGCGTGCCTTTTGCCTCCCGGCTTTGAATAAAAACTCTTCCACCGTGCTGCGAGACGATCTTGCTGACGACTGCAAGACCCAGACCCGTTCCTCCCTTCTTGGTCGTGAAGTGAGGCGTCATGACCTTACCGATGAGGGCATCCGGAATCCCGCAGCCCGTGTCTTTGAATGCAATCTCCACGAACCCCCTGGTACCTTCGCTTGATAGCGCACCGGAGAGCGATTGGGCCTCAGTGACGCTTCCCCGCCGCGAAGAAATCTCGAGCGCGCCGCCCTCAGGCATCGCCTCCACCGCGTTCTTGACTATGTTGAGGAAAGCCATTCGTATCTGCTGAGCATCGGCGGAGACGTTAGGCAGGGAGCTGTCGAGTAATAAATCAATCTTGATGAGGGGAGCCCCCCACCGGTGTTCTTGCGGCGAATCCTGTGCGCCTTGGCCCGCGCCTTCTCGAGGTGATTCTTGCGCGCCTCGGTCTGCGCTCTCTTGCGGCGACTTTTGTGCGTCTTGCCCCGCGCCTTCTCTTGGTGCCTGGTAGAGTCCCGCAACTTCCTTGATGATCTTGTTGATGTCAACGGGGGCCAAAACTGGCTCGGGGAGCTTCGCGAATTCAGAGAAAGCCGTCGCCAGTCTTTCGAGAGAGCTCACTTCCACAAGTATCGAATCGAGACTGTCTGAGAATCTTTGTTTCTGTTCTTCGTTGAGTTGTCCGAGGCAAGTGCGCAAGCGGTGAAGAGAGATTTTGACGGGGGTGAGAGGATTCCGTATCTCGTGTGCGACATAGCGAGCGACATCCTGCCACGCGGCGATTCGCTCAGCACGTGCGAGCTGCTCTTTGTAAACCTTTAGATCCTGGGTCATTCGGTTGAAAGAATCCACGAGATAACCTATTTCCCCTCCGGCATTCACGACGACCTTTTCATCAAGCTTCCCGGCTGCGACGCGCTTCATTCCTTCGGTGAGCCTGAGGATGGGCTTGCTGAGCTGGCGAGCCAGGAACGCAGCCACCAGAAGAGATATGACTGCTGCTACGCCAAACAGGATTGCCCCGGTGACCCACACGGACTGCTTTGCTACGCGCTTGTAAATCTCCAGCTGTCCGTAGTAAAGGAGTGCGTCCGTTACCTCTCTTACGTTGGCGAAGAAATCCTCTCCCAGCCAGTAACCTGCAACGATGACGGCACCAGCGGCCTTCCCGCTTGTCGCGGTGTCTCGCGCGCCTCCGTCATTCCCGCTGGCACCCGCCTTCCCAAGAGCTTTCTCAACCCTAATGGGAAGCGCCACGTAGCCGGCTTCGCTGCGTATGGCGTCGCCGCTTTCGAGGGCTCGCCTTATGAGCTCATCCGAGAAAGCTCCGGGCGCAGTCACGGCCGTGTCTGCAACCTGTGCTCTCAGATACCAGGTGTTGTCCCTCTCCTCGTATACTTGCAGGAAATCGACGGCAAGGGGTTCAAGCTGATCGGCCAGAAGGTACTCTGCGTCCTTCCACCGCTTAGCTTTGAGAAGCGGCACGAGGCGACGGTCGCCAGCTAATCGAGGCGAGAGCGCGCGCAGATCCGCCTCATACTTGCTCAAGGACTTTCTTGCAAGCACGAGAGAGCTTTCGAGAGCTCTCTTTGT
>Ga0315291_10005998_pt1 | contig 15167 bp, 16 predicted proteins | sample YL17G12_20_MG_FD_203070 | JGI IMG/M metagenome (GOLD analysis project Ga0315291, IMG submission 203070) | Sediment microbial communities from Yellowstone Lake, YNP, Wyoming, USA - YL17G12_20 | ecosystem: Environmental > Aquatic > Freshwater > Lake > Sediment | place: USA: Wyoming | collected...
CTCTAAAAGACCTCTTTTTTCATTAATTTCATTTCTTGTTTTTAAGGGCAATGACAAAAAATCTTTATCACTAATTGGTTTGCCTTTAATTATCGGAATAAGAAGTATCCCAATTGGAGTAATTTGAATTAAAAATCCTTCATTTTGAGCTTTTTTACTGAGTTCCTCAAAGAGCATTTTCCGTCGCTCTTCTACAGTCTTTATTGTTGCGTCTCTCTTAGTCGAGTAATCCTCGCTTTCAAAGGCTTTTGGTAGATTTCTTTTTGCTGTATCAATTAAATTCTTCAAATCCTTTTGAAACTCTTTTCCTTGTTTAGCAGGCAATTTTATAACTTTAGGGTCATACTGGTTTGAAAAATTGTTTACATAACACCAATCATAAGGAGTAGTTTTAGATAAAGCTATTTCATCTACAAAATTTTTCACGGCAGTTGTTCTACCTGTACCAGAAATACCTGAAACATATACATTGAATCCCTTTTCCTTGATTCCCAGTCCAAATTTAAGTGCTCTTACAGCTCGCTCTTGTCCAATTATCTCCTTAAGAGGCGCTAAATCTCTAGTAGTCTTACAACTCAAAATATTAAAGTCACATTCTTTCCTTAACTTTTCAAAAGATAGTTTATTAATCACTTTATATCCTCCAGATCATCATTATCTTTACCCTCGGAGAAATTAAATTTTTTTTGTATTTTCATTTTAATTACACTTTATTTTATATTAAATTATAACTCAAAAATGATTAAGAAATGATTCAAAAATAATTAACAGATTTGATTAAATTCTAATCCAATTACTTTCATCAATTTTTACTTGTACTTTAACTAAAGAATTATTATCATCTGGATCAAAAGCATTTCCAGATATATTGATTAAATTAAAAATATTCATTCCATCTATTGGATATGTTATTGTGACCGATGGTTTATTATTAATAATACTTTTTTCCTCTATACAACCTGAAATAAGAAAAGAACTTGTTAATATAATAATTAAAACTAAAAATATTTTTTTATTCATGTTTTTCATTATCTTGATTTTTGTTTTTCAATTATAAGATTAAACTTTATTTAATATTAATTTGGCATTTCTTATTATGCTCAAAAGTTCAATTTCTTCTGTGGTTAGATACTGTTGTCTCCACTTGTTTTCTTTTTCAATTTCATTTTCCATAATATTACCCCTATCTTTCAAATTTTTATTAACTTAAATAATTGACTTAAAAACAAATAAAAAATGAATCACAAATAATTTAAAAATAAAGGGTCGCATTTTGACAATTTTTTAATCAATTTCTTTGAGATTATCAAATGTATTAAGAATTAATTCAGGTAAAGCAGGATGAATATGCATACCTTGGAAAATATAATTAGGAGTTCCTTTGGGAAAAGACATTGCATTAATCACTTCTTGAATCAGAATTGGTGCATAAGGACCAATTATATGAAAACCAAGGATTCTACCATTTTGTTTGTCAACAATAGCCTTAGCAAAACCTTGTTGTTCCATCATTGCTATTCCTTTTGCCGTGCTTGAGTAAAATGCAACTCCAACAAAAATATCATGATCTATTTTTGCAATAGCCTCTGTAACTCCTACAGAAGCTATTTGTGGATGGGTGAAAATAGCATATGGTATTGCATGATAGTCCATCTTCATTTTATTATTATGAACTGCGTTGTAAAAAGTAACCGATGCCTCTCTATTTGCTACATGTTTAAACATATATTTTCCTATAGCATCACCAAATGCCCAAATATTCTTCTTGCTAGTTTCCAAATATTTGTTTACTATAATATAACCGCGTTTATCAAGTTCGACACCAGTATTTTCAACTTTTAAACTATTAGCATTTGATTTTCTACCCGCTGCAATAAAAATAGTTTTTGCAACAAATGTTTTCTCTTCATTTGTTATTATATTTTTTCCGGTTACAATATAATCGTCATTATTTTTTCTTACCTCTGTTACTTTTAAATTTGTTTGAATATCAATCCGTTTATTCAATTCTTTTTTTAATAAATCCGAAATTTCTGGTTCCTCATTTGGAATAAGACGTTTTGCTTGTTGTAATATTGTTACTTTTGTTCCCATTGCAGCAAAAAAATGACCATATTCAGCTGCAATATAACCACCACCAACGATTATCATGCTTTCTGGTTTTTCATTAAGTTCAAGCACAGATTCATTTGTTAAAAAATCTACGCTATCAATACCTTTAATTGGGGGAATCCAAGGACGCGAACCAGTACATATTACAAATTTTTTACCCTGTATTTTTTTTCCATTTACTTCAACTACATAATCTTTAATAAAATGTCCTTCTCCAAGATAGTAATCAAAATTTTTTATTTTATCATAACTTTTTTTTTCGTGTTCCTGTTCATCTGCTCTTACCTTTCTCATCCGATTCATAATTGCAACAAAATCGATTTTTTGTACTTCTGCGAAAATGCCTAGTTTATTTGCTTCTTGTATTTCTGTTATTATATCAGCTGGATATATGAGCATTTTTGATGGTATGCAACCAAAATTTTGACAAGTACCTCCTACGGGAGGTTTATGAATAACAGCAACCTTTAAATTATGAAAAATTGCATTCTGAGCAACAATCATACCAGACCCCCCGCCAAGAACAACAAGATCATATTTCTTCAAATTTTCACTCCCTCACTGGGAACACAATGTTTTTTTGTTAATTTAATAAATCACACCTCTTTTAACCTAATAGCATGTAAAATATCTGACCAAGATACAATACCTAAAACATCATCATCTTTTTTTACAATAAGTCTTTCATTTTTGTTTCTTGTCATCATCCTAAATGCAGTATAAGCATCATCATCTGGAGAGATAGATAAAACATCTTTATGCATTATATCTTTAACCATTACAACATCCTGTTCACGTCTATCTACTCTATGAAGTTCATTTATAGTTATCAAACCAAGTAGGTGTTTGTCTTTCATTACTGGATAGCCTAGATGTTTGTGAGTTTGCATATGTTCAGAAAATTGATGCATTGTTAATTCAGGAGAAACCGCATCTATATCTGTAGTCATTATATCTTTTACTTTAACATTATCCAAAGCCATTGAAATCTCCGAAGTTTTTTCTTCACTAGATGCCCCAATGTAAACAAAAACAGCAATGAGTACAAACCAGATATTATAAAAAATTCCAAAAACTGCCATAGCAATGGCAAATCCTTTTCCTATGTTAGATGCGGTTTTTGTTGCTTTGATATAATCCATACGTTTTGCAAGAACCGATCTAAGAACTCTCCCACCATCAATTGGAAATGCGGGTATTAAATTAAACAAACCTAAGAAAATATTATAAAAAGCAAGGGTTCCAAGTGTTATTGAAATCATTTGAAGATATAAAGTATTACCAATAAAATTTATAAACAAAAATAAAAAATAAAATAAAAATCCTGAAAGAACACTTATTACTGGACCTATTGCTGCTATTCTCAATTCCATTTTCGGATCGCGAGGTATTTCTTCCGCCTCAGAAATCCCACCAAATATAAACATCGTGATTCCATTGATTTTAAAACCATATTTTTGTGTTAAATATGAATGACCTAACTCGTGGAGTAAAACACCTGTAAAAAATAAAATTGCAAGAACAACTCCTAAAATAATTTTTGAAATATCATCTATTGGTAATAACCCATAACCTATTGTAAATCCAAACAATGTAACATTATCAAATGCAAATGTCCAAACAAAAAGTGCAAGAATAATCAAAAATGTAAAATGTATTTTTATTGGGATACCAAAGATTTTTCCTATCTGTAAAGATGCTTTCATTTTTTATCCACTCAATTTTACAAATTTATCTTTTCCAACATTGCATACAGGACAGACCCAATCATCTGGTAAATCTTTAAATTCAGTTCCAGGTTCTATTCCACCTGCTGGATCACCAATACTTGGATCATAAACATAATTACAAACAATACATTCCCATTTATCAAATACCATAAATATCAATCCTATTTCATCAATTATTAATTATTTTTTTTTGTTTATTTTGCGATAATAAATATAATTGATTTCAAGTAGGGATCTTATAATCTTCAGAGAATTTTTTCCACCATTCACCTTCTTTTACGTTAGAAATAAAACAATCAAGGCACAAAGCCTTTATTCTTTCATCTTCATTTATTCCTTTTATTTCTAATCGAGATGTTAAATCTTTGTTACATAGTTTACACCTATCCATAAGATTATTATTCAAATGTTTAGGAGACGAATTCATGATCATCTCAAGATCATTGGTCTGCAACAAAAAAACATCTTTATATAAAACATGCAAGAGATTAATTAAAATCCATCTATTGTTTAAGATATTTCCATTTTTTATTATTTTTTCAGCATAATCTTCTAAAAGAGAAGTAGCTTCTTTAATTGCTTTTTCTGCCAAACCTAAAAGATCTGTTGCAGGGGTTTTATAAATCTTTTCTATCATCGATTGTTTTTCTATCATAATAGTCACTTAACAGAATATTATTTTTAGGTATTGTAGAGCTAATGAGCTGTTAATTTTGAGGGAGGGGGAGAGGAGGCGATGAAAATAAATCTAATTTGCTCATGCTCTACAACCTACAAAACATTTTAATTTACTGTAGTTTAAAACCATGACTTAAGAACACTTTAAAAATAATTAAAAAATACTTTTAATATGCAAAAATGAAAAATTTATTTAAAATTTTTTTTACTACCGATTTTAGTAAATTATGAAAATGATATTAATCATTTATTTTATTAATTATCAATAGATTACGATTTTATAAATCTGAGAAATTATGAATATAAATAGGAATTTATCTAAAGAAATATTGGTTTTTGATGCTCATTGTGACACAGCTAGTGTCTTATATGATCAATCCTCGAATTTAATTAAAGAAAATGAAAACCATTTCACTATTGTTAAAGCAAGAGCAGGTGGACTTAAGGCCCAAATTTTTGGCTTATATGTAAATCCTGTTTATTCACCATACAGATCACTAAAAAAAGCCTTATTACTATATAATGCTCTTGAAAATAAGTTATTTTCATCTGGTGGAGCAGTAAAAGTGACATCCACAATTGAAATGAAAGCTGCACTGAAAAAAGATAAAATTGCATGCTGGCTGTCACTTGAAAGCGGTCATATTATTGAAAACTCAACTGAGATACTCGAGTTATTTTATAAGCTGGGTATTCGATGTATGATCCTTACTCATTTTAAAAATACGGATTGGGCTGATTCATCTACTGATGAACCAAAACATGATGGATTAAATAAACTTGGAAGAAAAATAATTTCTAAAATGAATGAGTTAGGTATGGTCATAGATGTGTCACATTCATCTGATAAAACAGTTGAAGATGTATTAGACATAACATCCATGCCTATAATGGCGTCTCACTCTTGTGCCAGGGCTTTGTGCGATATTCCCCGTAACTTACCTGATGATCTAATCAAAGAAATAGCTAAAAGAAATGGATATATTGGTGTTAATTTTTTTCCAGGGTTTCTTAAAAAAAATATTTATGAGCAAATAACGAAAAATATGGAAAAAAATTCAAAATTGCTTAAAAAGGAAATAAAAAGAAAAGAAGATGACCCTGATTTCATAAATAATGCTGAGATGAAATTAAATAAAAAAATAGTAAAAGGAATTGATAAAGTTGATTTAAAAGCAGTAGTTGATCATATTACTCATATTGCAGAAATCGGAGGAATTAATTGTGTTGGTTTAGGTAGTGATTTTGATGGAATTCCATCAACTCCTATTGATTTGAAAGATGTTTCATGTTATCCAATGCTTGTTAATGGTTTGTTTGATAAAGGTTTTAAGGAAAAAAAAATAAGAAAAATCATGGGTTTGAATTTATTTAACTTTTTTAAAAATTTTGACAGATAAATAGACTAAGTTGAAAACTTAAACTATTAAAAAAAAAGAAGGAGATAAAAAATTATTTTCTTTTATTTATTACCAATAACAAAATAACTAGTAATCCCACAACACCAAGAATTATGATAACTGGAATGTTTGAGTTTTTTGCATTATCACTATTTTTTGAGTCAAGTCCTGAAATTAGTGACATTTCAAATCCATCGTCTTCTGTTACGTCAAAAGGAACTGGTACTTCTCTATCAAGAAGAGGTATAATCTCATCTTCTTAATCTACTTCGTCTTCCAATGGTTCATTATTGGGATTAGGTGCTATTAAAACAGGTTTTTCTGGATTTTGTTCTTCAATTAAAACATCTTCAATGGGTACTTCATCTACTCTGGTGATTTCTTCTGCTGTAACTGTCATGGTCGACATACCTATTACAACTGCGCCAATTATCAATATTATCAAACTTTTTATTTTCATTTTTTTCACCTTTAAACACCCATTATATCCTTTTTTATTTATAAGCTGTCATAAAATGTTCAGGAAAAACCAAACAATACAATTTTATTGAAAAAAAGTTTTTAGGGATATTTATTTTCTTAATTTTAAATAATAACCTTTCTTGCTAGCGATTTCGTTCAAAATTGAATGTAGAACCTTTGATCTTTCTTTGATATTCAATCCGTCTGATTCTTTTGCCTGGGTTAATGATTTTTCAAGTTCTTTAATTTCTAAAACAGTTGCAGCAATACAATAATAACTTTTTGAACGCCCTTCATTAAAGTCTCTTAGCATCTTGTTAAGTAATTGCTCTCTTTGCTTCTGTATTTTTTCAAATTCACTAATTCCTTTATTTTCTATAAATGAAATATCCTCATCAAGTTTCTGATAACATTTGAAAGAATCAATCTTTTTACCCATATCTCTGTGTTTCTTCCATTTTTCACAGGTTTTGTTTTCTGTACATTCCCAACAAAATTCAATTCCTTTTTTCTTTACAGCACATGTAATAAAAGAACAGCCTACAGCCATTCTGCTTTTACTCTTACACCCAAGACATCTACTTTCTGCTTCAGTATTATACATAGGACAGAGTCTGCAAGAAAGCCCACAGACTCCCATCTTTTGATATTTTATTTGCATGATTACTTATTGGATATATAGTTACTATTTCTAAATATCTTTTTTTATTTGTAATTTTGAGTGTAAAAAAATGGATTTGAATTCCATTTTATGATATGACAACTATTGCCAGATGATAACCCATTAACTTATTTCTGGAATATAATTTGGTTCTTTTGCTGGATGCCAATCGAAATCAAAAAGAGGTATTGTCCTATTATTCTGTATAGTTTTTATCCCAAAAATTAGTTTAGGAAGTATTCGTGGTCTACCCCAATAATTTCCGTTCCATTTGTTTGTGGAGTTTTCAAAAAATGTATTATGTTTATTTCTCAGAAAGTTGTTTTTAGAGATACTATTGTTGGCTGATGAAAAGAAATATATGCCTTGTCTATTTTTTAAAAAGTTGTTACCATAGATAATGTTGCTACTGGAAAAATTCAGATTTATACCTGACAAATTGTTCCAAGTAATATTATTACCTTTGATAATGTTGTACTCAGATCTCAAGGTGTATATACCATTATTGTTGTCTGTTATATTGTTGTTTATGATGTTATTGCAATAACTGTCTCTTATGTATATGCCACTGGCATTGTTGTTTGCGATTACGTTTTTGGTAATGTTATTGTAATAGCTAAAAACTAAAGTTATACCTTTTTCGTTGTTTTTGATCGTGTTATCAGAGATATTAGTGTTGCTGTTACCAGAAAGAGCAACAACAGCATTGCTATTGTTTGTTATGGTGTTATTGATAATATTGTTGAAGTTATTTCCGTAATCCAGCTGTATGCTACAATAGTTATTTGCAAAAGAGTTATTGATTATGTTATTGTAATCGCTATAAGATAGATATATGCCATTATCGCTATTGTTTGTAATTGTATTAGTAGAAATAGTGTTGTTGCCACCAACAAGAGAAATACCACAATAGTTGTCTGCAGTGGTACCGTTATTTATGGTATTATTCCAACCATAGAGCCATATACCATAATAGCTTCCTGATATATTGTTACTCGAGATGATACAATCATTTGATCCCCAGATTTGGATACCAACAAAAGTATTGAATATTTCTTGGTTTTTTACAGTTATATTGGTGCAATTTACAAGAATTATTTGCCCTGCATCAACATCCAGCACCAAGTTAGATTCATCATCTACATATACGAGAGGTTTGCCATTCACCGTATTGTTCGTTACAGTGTTATTCCTTACAGTGTTAATGGAAATAAATAAACCAGAGTTAAAAAAAGAATTATTTAATATGATGTTGTCACTTGAATCTATTAAATATAGACCATAAAAATTGTTTGTAATACTGTTACCAGAAACAATGTTGCTATCGCCAGAAAGATAAATATAGGTATTTTTTATGGTGTTATCATAGAAAATGTTTCTATCACCAGAAAGTCGTATCCTATCATTAGGTATGTCTACGATGTTATCAAAAAAATTGTTGTAGCTTGAATCAATTCTAACACCTTCACCAAGACGACCACCATTTTGAATAGTAAATCCACTCATATTTACCCAATCAGAAACAATAAAAATAGTATAAGCAAAAAAACCAATGATAATCGTTGTATTCTTATCCTCACCAATTAGATTAATTGATTTGTTGAGTATTACATATCCATAATACGTTCCATTGAAAACAAACACTGTATCCCCATCACTTGCATTGTCTATTGCATCTTGAATTTTTGAGTAATTCCCGGGTCCACTGCCACCAACATACAACCAATTACCACTCGTTGTTTGAGAAGTTGATTTTTTTGTATCTTGTGCAGTTGTGGAAATTATACTTGTTCCGATAAACAATAGAATGATTCCAACTGTTAAAGTCTTTTTTTTCAATTGTCTCTTACTCCTATAAAAAGAAAATACTGTTTTCTATTTAAATCTTTATCAGGTTGAGTTCACTCCAGATGCAAAGAAAAAAATGCGGGGGAAGGTATTTGAACACAAGATTACCAAAAAAAGAATAATGTCAAAATAAGAAAGAAAAAAATAATTTTTTTTATTGAAATGAAATCGGTATAAAAAAAAGAAAGAGTAAATTACCTATTGATTATTTCTCTTTGACCCTAATGAAGCCATCACTTTTCTTAAAAAATCTGCATGAATCAAAAATCATGCTTCCACCATTGACAGGTTTTACCGATTATCCGTATCGTAAAATTTTAGCAGATTTCTATCCTCCGTTTATCACAACAGAAATGATTAATGCACGAGCACTTCTTCAAAAAAACCCACGTACCTTTCAGATGATAAAACGGGTTTCTGGCCAACATGCCCAGGGAGTTCAACTATTAGGAAAAGATCCTGGGTGCATGGCTAAAGCAGCAAAAATGATTCAAGATTTAGGTTTTGATTACATTGATATAAACATGGGTTGCACCAAAGCTAAAATAACAACTAGGGGCGAAGGCGTTGCTCTAATGAATGACGAACAAAGAGCTTGCGCAGTTGTTAATTCTGTAGTTAATGCTGTGGATCTTCCTATAACTGTGAAATTACGTATAGGGATTTCAAAAAAATCAATCAATGTGTTATCTCTATCTAAAAAGTTAGTTGATAATGGTTGTGATGCTCTGACGATTCATGGTAGAACTGGTGAAAAAAAGTTCTCGTCTAATATTGATCTGTCTGCCATAAGTGATGTTGTCAGGCATGTATCTGTCCCAATTATTGCAAATGGTGGTATTTTTAGTGGAGAGAATGCAAAAAACGTTCTTTATAAAACAGGTGCGACTGCGGTGATGCCGGGCAGAGGGCTTATTGGTAATCCTTGGCTCATCACTGAGATTCGCTGTGCTGTTTCTGGAAGACCGTTTTTACCGCCTACTCTTGAAGAAAAAAAGAAAATTTGCCTTAAACATACTCAAGAGTTATGCGATTATTACGGGGAACGAACGGGTATATTACACATGCGCAAGATCCTTCCAAAGTATTTTTCTTCGACTCTTTTTATTAAAAATCTGAAATATGATGTGCAACAAATGAAAGATAAAATCGATGTATCGATGATACTTGAAAGGGTTATAGAACACGATTCTCAATGGTGTTATATTCGTAATAATTATTGATGCTTATTTTTAGCAAGGGAAAAATTAGTGTTAACAAATGTACGGGGAAGGGATTTGAATACCAGATTACTGGTAAAAATAAATATTTTCTCCTGTTGACATAAATAGAGTTGGGTGAGGTGAATTTAAACAAAAGATTACCGGTAAAACTTGTTTCTATAGCATTAAATATATACCATATTTCAGAATACGAGATTGTTTATGACAGAAAAGAAAACGAGAAATGCATTTTCAGAATATTTATTTGAATACAAGGAGGTTCAGCAGAAAAAACTGATTTTATCACTATCTATTACAATTGCTGTAATGTTTGTTGAACTTATAGGAGGTTTTTTTACAAATAGTATCGCATTGCTTAGTGATGCCGGGCATATGTTTACTCATTCTTTTGCAATTGCAATTGGTCTTATTGCAATTATTATCGCAAAAAAACCCCCTTGCCATCACAGGACTTTTGGTTTATATCGTGCTGAGGTTTTAGCCGCATTTATTAATGGTCTTTTTCTGCTATTAGTAGCAGTTATTATTATTTATGAGGCTTATCTTAGAATCATAAATCCTTTAGAAGTATTAGGTTTTCAAATGTTATATATTGCTTTTATTGGTCTTGGAGCCAATATTGCAAGTATTTTAATATTACATGGCAGTCATCATAACGATATTAATGTTAAAGGTGTTTTTTATCATATGATTGCAGATGCTGTTTCTTCAGTTGGAATAATTCTTGCAGCAGTAATTATTATTTATACAGGATGGAATTTTGTAGACCCTCTCGTAAGTATTGGCATTTCATTGTTGATTATTTATTGGGCATGGGGTATTTTAAAAGCATCTACAAGAATACTATTAGAAACCGCTCCTGAAGGAATTGATATCGATATGATAAGCAAAGAATTAAAAAATCAATTCCCTGAGATAAAATCACTAAATAATGTTCATCTTTGGACAATAATCCCGGAGATGATTGTATTTTCAGCACATATGACATTAAATAATAAAAAAAATATTGAAAAAGAAAAATTTGTTGAAAAGATTAATAGTTATTTGGCAAAAAAATACAATATAATTGAGGCAACAATACAAATTACTTCAGATGATAATAGTAATAGTTGCAATATCTAACAAATATCAACAGGGAAAGGAATTTGAATACGAAAGTAGTTATAAAAATAATAGGTTTTTCCTTTTGCCTTGAAAACGTAGATTTAATTAATAAAATGATTATTTGCAATTATTATTTGAGGAGTTATAGGTTTGAATAAACAAGTGGATGAATATATAGAAAAACAAAAATCACCTCAAAAGGAAATTTTACAGAAAGTAAGAAAAATCTTCCAAAAAACACTTTCAAGTTTTGAGGAAAAAATGGCTTGGGGATGCGTAACATTTGCTGGTAATAAATTTTATATCGCTGCAATAAATAATCGTGTACATGTCGGTTTTGCAATAACAGGATTGACTAAAGAAGAGTTAAGTTTATTTGAGGGAACCGGTAAAACAATGAGACATATAAAAATCACTACTCTGGACGATGTTGACGAGAAATCGCTTGTAAAACTGATAAAAATGGTAGACAAGAAAGCAATCTGCAAATCATGTTAAAATTTGATCTAAAGACCAATTGTGGTAAGATGGATAAAAAAATTATTTCGTTTTGTGGTTTCAGATGCGGCCTTTGTCCTGCATTCTTGAATAACGTTGATAAAATAACTGATAGAGCAACGATTCGAAAAGGTTGGAACAAATATTTTGGTTTTGATGTTTCTGAGGAGCGTATCAGTTGTATTGGATGCAACCAAGATGGATATCATTTGGACGCCGATTGTCCTGTCCGACCTTGCGCAAAAGAAAAAAATTTGAAAAAATTTCAAAAAAGGATTATATGTTATTTTTTAGACCATATGAAGGGAGAAAAGAATTGAAACAACAAGAAAAGCAATCTTACAAGAATAAGAAATCTGCTTAAACCTCTATTCCGAACTTTTCTTTAAGCTCTTTTCTACCTTTTTCTGTTGAATACCATTTTGTGCCTCTTCCACCTGTTCCTTCTTGTATCAGCCACTCTTTTTTGACGCAATACTCAAGAAATTTTGAACCAAACCAATAATGATTGATAGGTTTTCTCTCTAATTTATCACCTTACCAATTTCTCTTGCCTTTAATAAAATCCGATGTTCCTTTTTTCTTAATAATTTTTAGATTTTTTATATGAGCCTCATCATGAACTGACTTTAAAAAATCAAGTTTACCACAAGTTTCAAATTCTATGCAATCCCAGCATCCTTCAAAACCTTTTTTCTGGCAACAGGCACGTATCTTACAAAAAGGATTTCCTCCACCGTTTCTACATCCTTTTTTACATCTAAATTTAACCATTGCACCAAGAACTTCATAGCAGGTATCGTAATCTATGAAAGTTTTACCAAAACCTTGATTGGCGATAGAATGAGCAAATTTATCATATTTATATGCTCGCAGTTCTTTTCTTAAATCTCGTGCTAAATCAGGAATTTTCCCAGTAAAACCATGACAATCTAAACAACACAATCCACAATATGTGACTAATGATTCCTTTTCTGACATAAGTTCTTGTTAAAGAAATTTGATATAAATAATTTTATGCAGGAGAAGGGATTTGAACACCATTTTAATGGCAAAAATTGATGTTTTCTCCTGTAAAACTAGCATTTTTAAACGAGGAGGAAGATTTTGGCTTCATTTTACTAGTAAAAAACTAATATTTTCCTTAGTAGACTACTTAATAAAACTACTATACAGGTTTTATTATCTTTTGAATTTCAGGTATTTGTATAATTGCTTGTGAACATTCACTAAGTCTCCCCTTATAATCATCATTTTTAATTACTTGAATTTACTTCTAGGCATCTTCATAATAAAAATATTGAATCCTGTCTTCATAACACTTTTTAAGAAACTCTTCAGATGTATCTAGCATTGCATGAGCCACTTTATTTTTAAATTTCCTAATCTTATCAAGCAATTTAAAAGATTTTTATATTTTTCAAATAGTTTAGAATAATATTTTTTAGGATTTTTTTAAATAGATCGATTTTTGTCCTGAACTGAAGTTCTGGCATAATAACTAAAGAATAGAGCTGATTATGTTTTTTTTTCACTTGTAAAATGCACTGTAATTATATCCGATATAAGATAATCAGCTTATAGTCTTAAGTATAAATGCTCCACGGGCACTATAGTCGATTTGAGCTAGCTGATTTAATTTTTGAATCTTCTCTTTAGGTTCTATTTTATCATTTCTCATTTTTAAATACTCACACACTCTTGACGTAAGTAAGGTTAGATTTATGATTGAGGTCTTTTAATCATTATATTTGATTTCATTTCAATAAAAATAATAGTCTTTCCAGCAATGGAAATCGTTCTAAAAACCTTATAAACAAAGAACTATAAACTGCTTTGTTTCTTGGTGTAATACTAACACTGTATTCACTCCAAGGACCCCACAGGTTATCGGTATCCTTTGTTCTAGCATTAATTGTGTATGTTCTCTTTTCATCCCATGTATGTTTTACAGTAATCTGTTGTCCAGAGGGATATGGCCCAAGCCATTCTTCAATAGATTTATCGTCCCAGTCAATCCAGTAGTATATCTCATTACTAATAGGAGATGTCGATTTTAACTTATATTCATATGACGTTCCTGGTTTTCCATTAATCGGACCATCAATATCAGGAGCACTTGGAGCGTTAGGATCTAAATCATTAAAAGCATGAAGATAACCTGTTTCTATATATCCTCCTCCAACTTTCTGATCATTAGAAGATCCGATATAGATGGCTCCATCTTCTCCTATTATCGGAGCAAATTCACAAGTACCAATACTTTTCCGCCATTTCTCAGTACCATCAGGATTAACAGCAATTATCTCACCACCATCACTAGTACCAATATAAATAGTACCATCAACTGAATTACAAGGTGTTCCACCACGCATGGTACCACCAACGGGGAAAGTCCATTTCACTGAACCATCAGTTGGATTAAGTGCATAAAGATCTCTATATCCACAATATATTGTTCCATCCCGACCAATAGTAGGAGAAGTTCCAGCACCTACATATGTCATCCATTTAAGAGTACCATTAGGGTTAACCGCATGAAGATAATTATCAAGAGAAACAACATAAATAGTACCGTCATCACCAATACAAGGACTAACTCTTATCCAATGTCCTGTTTTATACTTCCACTTCAATGTACCATTATCAGGATAAAGAGCATACAGATAGGTGTCATGACTGCCACAGTAAATGGTTCCATCATCACTAATTGCCGGTGATGAATATACGACATGATTTGTTTGGTATGTCCATTTTAGAGTCCCATTAGGATAAAGAGCATGAATCTCTCCGAAGTCTGGATCATAATGTGCGATACCAAAGAAAATTGTCCCATTATTTCCAATTGCAACTGAAGAATATATGTCTCCTGTTTGGTATTTCCATTTCAGATTACCATCAGGATAAAATGCATATAGATAGCATCCATATTCTGGAGATTCGGCGGTTCCTACATATATTATACCATTTTTATCAATAGCTGGTGATGATTCAACATTTCCCTTAATATCATTCTGCCATTTTAAACTACCATCTGGATAAATTGCATAAAAATTATTATTCCAGCTACCAAAATAAATTACTCCTTCGTTATCGATAACACCAGAACCTTGAACAAAACCGTTGATTTTAAACCACCATCTTTCCTCGCCAAGATTAGTAGCTGAGGTATAAGGGCTACGACCAGTATGATTTACATCATGGCAATACATTGGCCATGCGGAATCCATTGGACCATCAAGTAGTTTAATTGAATTTTCTTTGTTAATTGCTTCTTTTGATTGTATAATATTAAAATTCAAACATTTTTTATAGTTCTGTCGTTTATAATTTGATATTTTATATATATGATAACTATCGAAATTATTATCATCAGCAAAAAAATCTTCATTTGTTATTTTAGTATTATTTCCTACTGTTATTGAAGTTGACGATGAAATAATTATAAGAG
>Ga0315291_10006000_pt1 | contig 15165 bp, 17 predicted proteins | sample YL17G12_20_MG_FD_203070 | JGI IMG/M metagenome (GOLD analysis project Ga0315291, IMG submission 203070) | Sediment microbial communities from Yellowstone Lake, YNP, Wyoming, USA - YL17G12_20 | ecosystem: Environmental > Aquatic > Freshwater > Lake > Sediment | place: USA: Wyoming | collected...
GGTTTAATAAAATAAAAATCCAATACATTGTGTTGGATTTTTTCATTTAACAAACATTCAATTTTTCCAATTTTTTCTCTATTTATTGACAAACAGTTTTTAATATGGCAACCCCAAAAGATAAAGAACTCTCTACTAATCCAGAAACTAAAAGAGCTGAAGATTTTCAAGATAGAGTAGATATAAAAGAAAATGCTATAGAAGTAGCGCATAAATTACTTGTGTCTACAACTGAAGATGCATTTGAAAAAATGGGGTTTGAAAAATCTGATAAGATTGCAGGTTTCTATGGAACAGGTAAATCTTATGGAGCCGGTACTGACCAAAATAAATTCGGAGTAAGAGTTGCTGGAGTAACAAAATCAAGTTTGGAAAAACAAGTAATGTTAGGAACTAAAAGAATTCAATCAGATATCAATTTCCAATATAATGGAAAAATGGTAAGTGTTGAATATAAAACTACAGAAGCCGGAGCATTTAGAGGAGTTGATTCTAAAGCTATTCCTTATTCATTTACAAAAACAATTAATGTTGATGGTTCTAAAAAATCAGAACTTGAAAAAAATATGAAAGAACTTTTTGCAGAAGCTGCAAAAAAGGAAGTCGGATATTTAACCAATACAAGACTTGGAGTTGATGACAAGTTAGATAAGAGCACAACATCAATTGTTAAAGAAAATAAAAAACCAATGAATAAATTAACCTTAAAGAGTATATTCTCTGAAAATGAGGAAATATTTGGCACAGTAAATGAGTCAAAAGAAAATATACAACAAGTTAAAGACGCGAATACTATCCCTTTAGCAAATGTTAGTCCTTATGATAAGGGTGAGAAAAAAGCTCCAAAAGATAAATTTTTATTCCTTGATAAGAACGAACAAGAACTTCAAGAAAGAGCTGAAAAAAGCGGTATGGCCCACGACAAATATATTGAATTCGTTAAGCGCGAAATGAAAGATATGTTTGGAACAGATAAGCTTAGCGATTTGACTCACGTTGAAAAGAAAGAGTTTTTTAATCACTTAGATGATTCTGTTACTTCTAAAGAAGAAAAATCAGAAGAACTTAATGAAGATGGTGGACCCGGAGTTACATCTACTGGCCCTGCAGGTTCTGGAGCTGGCGCTTTTCTTACTAAAGATTTTGCAGAAGCTCCTTTAAGAAAAGGTGTAAAAGAAACTGCTTATGGTAAACAAAAAGCAAACAAAAGACCTACAATAACTCAAGAATACAAAGCTGTTCCAAACAGCGAAGGTTATAAAAATGAAAATTTCTGGACAACAGTTCCTCAAAGTAAGTTAGATAATTTAAAACACCCTTACGCCGCAGGAGTTCCCGGTATGGAAGGCATCAAACCAGGTAGTGACGCAGAATTAAAATTCGCATCAAAAGGTTTAGTGAAAAATGGCCCAAAGGGAAAAATGAACGAATCAATTGAACCGGTAAAGGCAAATCTTGATTTAACTAAGAAGAAAATATTTTCTCTTAATGAAAATAAAGAGAAAGGTATCAATAAAAGATATTTAGTTACAGAAAAAACATCTGAAGAATATCTTAAAGATAGATGGAAAAAATTAACAAATTTCAAAGTTAATGAATCAATTAATGAGAATTTGGAAATCAATAACATTTTAAATGAGTGTGATTGCCAAAATAAGAAACCATTATTTGTTGATGAACTTGAGTTTTATGAAGACTCGGAAAATTCTCCAAAAACAAAAGGACATGAACCAGAAGCAGAGGGCGGAGAAACAGGAAAGTTTAAACCTAAAAGTCCTGTCGAAAAATTACCAAACGGAAACCTAGAAGAAACAGTATCTGTTCAGAAGCCTGGTTCTTTATTTGGTATAGAATATGTATTTTACAAAAAAGACTTCTTAAATGAGGACAAAAAATACATTTTAGACCTATCTTCTAGAGTGTTTGTACCAAATCCAAACATAAAATAACTTAAAATCTAATATTTTATAAAAAGGTTCGTATATTACTATGCGAACCTTTCTTTTTTGGATATAATTTCGTAAATTTGACTTAAATTAAAACCTATGGGAATGAGACTAATAAAAAACGTATCACCTGCATTAATTAAGGTGAATATTTCAATACAAAAAACTGATGGTACACATTTAAATTTGTGGCTTAATCACGGCGAATCAATTCTTGTGCAAGATACAGAGGTTGCCACAAAATCTTTAATTATACAAAATAAAAAAGGCAATATTGACATTATGGAATATAATGATGTGGCGAACCAATTAAATTTTTATCAAGTATATCCGGCACAAAAAGAAAAAGACACCATCAATACAGATATAGTAGATTCCGAATTTCAAAATCCTTTTGAAAAAGAAGAAGAAACCGAAAACAACTCAGAAGAACTTCTTCATAATATGGAACAAGTAACTACCGAAAGTGAAAGTGTTATAGTGGCTGAACCGGTTAAAAATAAAGGCGGAAGACCAAAAGGTGCCACAAATAAAAAGAAGAAGAAGAAAAAAACATCAAAACCAAAAGACATCCCCAATACACCAAATATAGAAAGTAATTAAGGTTGGTAGTAAAGCAATTCATAATAACTCAAAAAAAATTTGAAAGAAGGATTAAAACCGAGCTTCAGCATAAGCTTAGAGTAGTAATGAATTGTTATACAATAAGTGATTTTCAACTAAATGAAATAAATAACACTTTTACATTTAGAAAAAATTATAGAATAAACGGTAAAAGACTAGAGGATAAAAAGACATTAACTGGGAGTTATTTAGCAGAAGCTGTTCCAGAAGAAGAACAATATAAAATTACAATAACAGTAAACACATGATAGATTTTAATAAAATAATTAACAAAAAAAATATGACCAAATCGGTTATTTACCGATTATATGCATTTATAATTACATTCGCAGTTGCTTTTATAGTAACTGGAAACATAGAATTATCGGCCACAATTGGTGTTATAGAAAACACATTTAAAATACTTACTTATTATTGGTTTGATATTTTGTGGGATAAATTTACAAAAACAAAATATAGGACAAGTTTGATTTGGCTTACCGGCTTGAGTGGTTCTGGCAAAACAACAATAGCAAAAGCTATGTTGGCGAAACTACAATCAGAAGGACACAGTGCCATGATTCTTGATGGAGATGAAATAAGAGACATATTCAAAAACAATGGGTTTGATAAGGAGGCTAGGGTTAAACATAATCAGGACGTTGGCAAAATGGCTGTATACCTACAAAGCCAAGGTATTATTCCAATTGTAAGTTTGATATCTCCATATGCCGAAGCTCGCGATTATGTGAGAAGTATTAGTAAGGATTTTACTGAGATTTATGTAAATACACCATTATCTGTTTGTGAAGAAAGAGATGTTAAAGGACTTTATAAAAAGGTTCGTAATGGAGAAATAAAGGATTTTACTGGAGTACACGCCAGTGCTCCATATGAAGTGCCTAAAAATCCAGACATTTCATTAACTACAGAAGGATTCAGCGTTGATAATTGTGTAGACATTGTTTTAAAACACATTAGAAAGTAAGAATTTATGGCAGAGGAACTAACAAATAAAGAACAATATCTTATAACTACATTTAAGATTGATGAGTCGCTTGTAAAAAAAATAAGCGAAATAGGAAGACTTGTTGGTACTCACAAGTATGATGTGTGGATTGCCAAAGAAGTTAAAAAAGAAAATGGTCTTCTAAATAATTTAGATGGATTTTTATACATTATAGATTGGGCCCAAAAGAAAAGACCAAACATTTTCAGTATGTCATTCGAAGACGCGCATAAACTTTCAGAAGAGTGGCATAATTCGATTGAATTTAATGAGGATGCTAAAAATAAAGAAAGTGAAGATGGTAATAGAATTTTATACAAATGCAAAGATGGAATTCATTATTTCGTACTATTAGAAACGACTGACCTTTCTCTTGAAGGAGAAATTATGAGAAATTGTGTTGGCTCTTATACTGACAAAGTTAAGTCTGGCAGGTCCTTAATAGTCTCTTTGAGGGATGACAAAAACAGCTCGCATGTAACAATAGAGATTGACACTCAAACCGGTATGGCCATTCAGACCAAAGGTAAGGCCAATGCTGAGCCGGCACCAAAATACTTAAAATTAATAACTGAATTTGCTATATTCGCGAGCGGCTATGCTGACGTTATGGACAAAGAGCTTTTGGACCTTATGGATATGAAATTTGAATAAAATTTTATTTTTTTTATGTTTTGTATAACTTTTTTTGTTACTTTTACGTTTAAATAACAAATTCAATTATTTAAAACTTAAAATTAACTATGGTATCAAACATCACTCCCGGAATTGATTCTAAATTAGGAAAGAATCTACACAATCAAAAAAATCATCCAATTGAAATAATTAAAAGAAAAATCCACGATTATTTCGGAGAAAAATTTACTAAGTTTGATACTCTAAGCCCCATTGTTAAGGTTGAAGAAAATTTCGATAAACTTTTAATCCCCAAAGACCATCCAGCAAGGTCTGTTAGCGATACCTATTATAAGGATGAAAACAATGTTTTAAGAACACACACATCTGCTCATCAAAATGAAATATTGCTTTCTGGGTGCAAAAACTTTTTAGTTACCGGTGATGTTTATAGAAAAGATGATATCGACGCTTCTCATTACCCAGTTTTTCATCAAATGGAAGGTGTTTCAGTAATGGAAGATGGACAGAATGCTGAAGATGAGCTTAAAAACGCTTTAAGCGGTCTTATAGACGTTCTTTTCCCAGGATGCGAGTATCGCATCAAAGAAGATTATTTCCCTTTCACACACCCTTCTTTTGAGGTTGAGGTTATGTTTCAAGATAAGTGGCTTGAAGTTTTGGGTTGCGGAATAGTTCAAAAGAAAATTATGGAAAATTGTGGTTTGGGAGACAAAACGGCTTGGGCTTTTGGTCTTGGTCTGGAAAGACTTGCTATGATTTTATTTAAAATACCAGATATCAGATATTTTTGGTCAGATGACGAACGTTTTAAAAATCAATTTATTACTGGAGAAATTATTGAATTTAAACCATATTCAAGTTATCCTCCAATGACTCGAGATATCGCGTTCTGGACAGACAATACTTTTGCGCACAATAATTTTTGTGAAATCGTAAGAGAAACTGGTGGAGACCTTGTTGAAAATGTTTCACTTGTAGATGAATTTGTTCATCCGAAATCTGGGAGAGCTTCAAAGTGTTATCGTATAATTTATCGTTCAAATGATAAAACCTTAACAAGCGAAGAGATAAATGAAATTCAAGAATCTGTTAAAAATATCACCATTGATAAATTAAACGTTGAAATACGTTAATTAAAAAACAAAAATATGAAAACATCTTATTTATCAATTTTTGGATATGCAATTTTTATTTCAACATTTTATTTGGCTTCTTGTGAATCAAAACCTCCGGTGGTTGTTAATGTAGAACTTAAAGGAGTTGTTCAAGAAACTGGCAATTTAATTAAAGAGGGTTATAAGTTTTATAAATCTTCAAAAGATTCAACAAAAACAGACACTTCTCGAGTAAAATAACAGTCCAAAATAACATATAAAAGTCAGGATTTTCCTGACTTTTATCTTTAAGACAACTATTTAAATAAAATGGATGAGAAGTTAAAAAAGAGACTGCAAGAATTGGCTGGGATTTTATCCGAGTCAAAGGTGTCTGATATATATGATAAGTATTACAGTGACATTCGTCTTGATTTTTTTAACGACATCATTATGGCTGACCCGACTACTCCTATTAAAAATGGAATTCCAGATAAGTTGGGCCAATATTCAAAATGGTTATTATCGTTACGTAGAAAAGGAAAGTTAAAAAAAGAAGATTTATATAAAGCTCGTGAATACTTAACACTTTACGATGAATTAAAAAGACAAAACCTCCTAACAGATGATGCTAAAGATATTGGTAAAATAAATTCCTTACCTGAACTTTTCATTTTAAATACCAGATTCGGAGGAACCGGTCAAATAAAAGACGATGAAAATTATCTTTTAAGTGATAGATATTTTATAAATAACGGACAAACTAATTTGATTTTTGAAAACAAAAGATGGATGATAGTTAGTCCTACATCTTTTGAAGCTTCAAAATTTTATGCTTGTACAAGTCAGTGGTGTACAAGATTCCCAGATAACTATCAACACTACACAAAGGATGGTCCGCTTTATATTGTAATTGATAAGTTGAAACTTAATCAAAATGATGCAACCAGAAGATATCAGTTCCATTTTGAATCTAATCAATTTATGAATATGAATGATAGCCCTATTGATATGGGTGAATTTATAAAAAACAATCCAAGCGTAGCCGATGCTTTAGCTAATCCAATTGTTCATTATGTAGAATCAAGTTATGAATTGAACAATACCGTTCTTTCTCTTTTGGGTGCAATTATAGAAAGAAACCCTCATCTTGTTGATAGGTTTATGCCAGCACTTGAAGAGCGTATTAGAAAAGGTTTACCAATACCAGAACAGATAATTGATTCTATTCCGGGTTTAAGAGAATTACAAATAAGAATATTCACTGAAAATGGTTGGACAATTAGTGAAAAATATTTAATGCAATTAGAGCCAGAAGAGCGTCAAAAGGCAATAGAAAAAAAGATGTTTAAAACTGGGGCAGAAAGAACTCCTGTGCATTATTTTAAAAATGCCGAAAATAGACTTAAGGTTTTTTATTATAAAGACCTCATATCAAGAGGAGGTCAATTACCTCAAGATGTTGCTTTAATATCCGACCCAAAGCTCATAAATTACTACATAGAACAAATGTCAACTATGGGTAAAAAAATACCGGAATGGGCTTATGAAATGGCTACAGATGCTCAAAAAGAACGATATAGAAAAGGACTTTTAAGTACAAGAGTTCATCTTATGGAACCGGCGCAATTTAAAGATTTGGGTGATAACGAAAAAAAAATATACATAAACAAATACGTGGACAATATGTACACATATATGCCTAATAAATTTTTCAATGCTTTATCCAAGGATTTGAAAAATTATTACATTTCAAAAATAGCTAAAAAGAAAGGCCTATCAAAGGTATCAAATTTCTTAACCGACGAACAATACAGTTGGGCTACTACAGAAGGATTTTTATAAGCGATACTATCCTTTTTTGACCTATTTATCTAAAAATTTCATTTATAGATATGAATAAGATAAGTATAAAATCATTTCTCTTCGAGAATGGGTTAATTTCAGAGGTTAGCGCCGATTGGAAAAAAGACTTTTTGTTAGGCTCTAAGGGTATGACAAAGTCGTCTGAAGATACCATAAACTATGCAGAAAATATATATTTTACAGGATTTGGTGGCGAAGAAAATGTGCGTGTCATAAACAAAACTATGGCAAATTGGCTAATTAAACAAATTACTTCTTTAGGAGGTCCAGCTAATGTTGGAACTATCGATAGAGATAAAATGATTACTATTTTTTCTTGGCTTAAAATTTCTGGAAGTGAAGGGAATATGCCTAAAATGGATTTGAATGCAGCTTTTGAATATGCAAATGGAAAAATAGAAGATAAAAAAAAGAAAGAAAACGCTGATAAAGGTCAAGAAGAAGATAAAACAAACGAACCTCCTTTAGGACCTGCGGAAGAGAAAGGTCTTGCAAAAAGAGTTAAAACACTTCCAGATGGAAGATATTGGGTTAAGGTTGACCAAAGTAAAGCTGGTGAATTTTTTGATATGCAATGTCAAAAACAAAAATATTATGGAGTTGGATGCCAATCTTTCAAGGGCGGTCATGGTCAAGCAGGAGCATCACATAGAGCGCCAGACAGAATAAGTTATACTTTATTAGGTCCACTTAAAGGAGAGAAAAATTTAGTTTCATCATTACTTGCAATATCAGTTTCTAGAAATAGTGGAGATATTTTTGAAACAAGACAAGCTGAAAATAAATCTATAGGTTCTGAATCTTTTTATGGGTGGGATGATTTAGATAATGCCTTTGTAGAATTTCTAGGAACTCCGGAAGCTCGTAAAGATATAAAATCAATTAATGCTTATGGAGGACAAAATTTTTGGGAAGAATTATTTAGAAAAAATAAGTTTGACCTTTTAAATAAATTAGATACATTAAGACCTGACCTAATTGAAGCTTCTAAACAAACAATACTTCAAAAAGGTGGTAAAAAAGCGACAGAATGGTTTGAAACAAGAAACTTAGATGCCATTGATGCTCTTGCTAAATTTGGACCAGAAAAATTTATTCAAAATATTGATGGATATACAAAATCTGTAACATTCCAAGAAGCTCTTAATCAACTAAAGCCTCTTCTTCCTGCTTTGGCTGAAAAAAATCCAAATCTTATACTTTCTAAAATTGATTTTTTGCTTGGTCTGTTGCCGGCAGATGATTTTAAAAAGATAATTGCAAAGGTTGGTTTAACAAGTTATATAGAAAATAATATATCTGATTTTGAGAAAATGCTTAAAAAGCTTAAAGATGATAAATTAACAAATTCTAAAGTATATAAAGAAATTTTCAATTCTATAGTAGACAATTATTTTCAAACAATAATTAAAGCATATAAAGTAAAAGGGCCTGCAGGTGTTGATAAGTTTATGGATTTCTTAGAAATGCCAAAATCTGATAAGCATAAATTTTTAAGAAGAGACTCAGAAGGAATACCCATAGCTTTAAAGAAAGAAGTATTAAAAGATGAAAATGGAGAATTTATTTTAGACCAAAATCAACAGAGACAAATAGTGGAAAAAGAATTTCCACTTACTGATTCACATACCATTGCATCCAAACAAGAAAGAAGAAGTTTATTAAAAAAGAATGAAAGTTTTATTAAATCACTTATTGATGGAAGTGATGAAAAAAAAGATATAGATTTTTTAAAAATTTATTTTTTAGAAACAAGCCAACAAGAAAGAACAAAAGAATTAAAAGCTGAAAAGGAAAAAGTTATAAACTATTACAATAACCAAAACCATTTAAGTGCAGCAGATTTCATAAATGATATACCAATGCCTGGTATATTTAAGTTTTATCAAATTCTTAACAAAGGCGTTGGACACGGTTCAGGAACAGAAGAATCTAAAGGTGTAAACCCAAGACATATTCCGACGTATAAATTTGATTTAGATGACTTGAGAAATACAAAAATAGTAAAAGAAATTGTTTTATATTTTAGAACATTAATAACAGGAAGTCCTGATGGTGTATTGACTCCTGAAGTACGATATGAAATATTGCACCATCTTCTTTTAATGCTTAAAATGTCTGGAGAAAATAAAGAAGAAATTATAAAGACTATAAAAAAATATGACCCAGCAAATTTACCTGCTTACAAAAATACATCATTACCTATTTCGTTTGTTGCATATAAAGATTATTTTAATTTATTTAATGTTGCAGGATTTGAAGATTCTGAAATTTTGAAATATATTAAAGAAAATTCTGAAGAAATTATTAAAAAAATGACATATGGAGACTATGAAAAATTAGTGAACTATTTTTCTATTTCACATTATAATGTTAATGTTGGTGATATGGTTGAATTTTTAGGCGAAGACACCACGGGATATAACGACCAAGATAAATTAGTTAAGAAAAAAATGAGTTTAGCATATTTATTTATGGGTAGAAGATATAAAATTGCTGCAGTTGATGAAAATGCAAAAGATAGAACTGGAAACAAAAGTGCAAAAATAAAAGTGTTAGATAATAGGGGTAGTGAAACAGAATGGATGAACACATCTGATTTTGCAGTTAAAACAAAATACATAAACGAATCTAATGGTGTAAGAAAATACATTAATAAAAAGTTGTTTGAATCTTATAAAAAAATTAAAAAATGATTACATTAATCAACAAGGGATTAGAAATTTTAAAAAAATTATTTGAAAATAAAAATTTGTTTATTTTCACATTAATGGCAGCTGTAGTTTTATTGGTTATGATGCAATTTAAATCTTGCGGAGATTTAAAGGCTTTAAAAAATCAATCAAAACAAAACGAAGAAGCTATGAAAAAAGAACTTACTGTAGAAAAAAATAAAAGTGGTTTTTATCAAACTTCTATCGTAGCTTTTGAGGGCAAAATAAAAGATATTGAAAAATATAGCGAAGACCTCGCTAAAGAAATAAAAGATTTGAAACATAGAAAGCCAGAGGTTATTATAAAAACCCAAATTGTTTATGTTGGAGACACAGCTACATCAAAAAACTCGCTTACAGATAAGGGTGATGGAAACTATGACCTTAATTGGGATTTTATGAGCACTGATAGCGCAAGAGTGCTAAAAGGTAAAAGTTCTTTTAATGCTAAGGTTGATATTTTTAATGATAACAAATATTCATTAAAGATTCTTCCGGGAACAACAAGTATCTTACAGGATGAATTAAAAATGGATTTTGTTGTTGGTGTTGCAAAAAATAAAAAAACTGGTTTAGATGAAATATTTGTTACTCCAAAAAATCCAAATGTACACGTTAATAAACTTGAAGGAGCTATAATACCAAAACCAAAACCACACGATTTTACAGCAAGCGTACAATTTGGTTATGGCATTGTTTATGGAAAAGGAAATTTGGGCTTTGGCCCATATTTAGGTGTTGGAGTTTCTTACAATTTAGTAAGTGGATTTAAGAAAATATTTAAAATAAATTAAATACCTTCTCTTTCTTTCTTTTTTAATTCTTCTGTTTTTTCATCTTTATAGATTGACAGATTACTGTTTAATCCAACATTTTTAAGTGTTTCTGTACATATTTTTTCCACAAGTTCCAAAGACAACTGTTTTAATCCAGCTGACGTCGAGTCGTCGTTATGCCAAGCTGCAATACTATTAAAAGTTTCTGCAACTAAAGTATCTATCTCAAATACCGTGTTAACCTTTTCGTTTTCTTTTGTGTCCATTTTATTTTTTATTTAATTTGTTTAATATAATTTCTGATACATAAAAACCAATTCCTTTTTCTCCATCATAATCAGTTGTCCACATAAAAGGCTTATTGTTTTTCCACACCGTTATTTTTTTCAACACTTTATTTGTTTTTAAATTAGTTTGTTTAAAATAAACCTCTTCACCCTTACTGTTGTACTTATGAAATGTATGATAAATCTCTCCATATTGTTCGGTTTCTAAATCTATATAATTACCATTAATCAGCATTTCTTTTTTTGTGGTTTTAAAATTGGATTTATTTTTATTATGTGTTATTGTAGTTGTTCTTATTTCATCTAAATATTCATATTCAAATAATAGTCCAGAAACCGGTTCTAACTTTTTTATTATTCTCTGATGAGAATCGTAAATTATATTTTCACTATCATTATACAATATTCCAAGAGTTTACTTTACTCTATTATGTCAGCATATTTACACATATGAGCTACGACAAAAATAGCGATATACAAATTAAAGAAGAAATTATCAAAAAAGCAATATGTCATTACGTTGCTCTTATTGACCCAAAATTGCTTCCAGAACCCATTTTCAATATGCTTTCAAAGTATATTAATCCCAATTTCATAGATGATAAAACATTATTAACAAATGAAAGAATAAAAGGATGTGTCGATTGGGATAAGCTTGATAAACTAAAGCTTATGAGGCTAATAATAAGAGATAAATACGTTTTGGAAAGGATTGACCTCAACAAGCACACATTCTCCCTGAAAGAGCTTATTCCAATATTTATAGTTCATCCGGATTTAATTGAATTTTTTGAAATTGATTACGATACATTAACAGCTATAGATGCTATTAAATTATTAGAGATAAACAAGGCTTTTTTAGAAAAAATAGATTTAGAAAAATACACATATACAAAAAATGAAATAATTAAAATATTAGAATCATTTTATAATAGTCCAGAAATACTTGAAAAAATAAACTTTGATAGTTTGGACCATTTTGCTATAAGAACTTTAATTATGAAAAGCGGAGAAAGATATGTTCACAAATTGGATTTACAAAAATTAAAATCATTAGATTGGGTAGATATATTGAAAAAAAGACCAGAAATGTTAAAACATTGCAATCTATCTGTTTTTACTACCGGTGATTGTTTTCTTTTGGTAAGACTTGTAGAAATACTGCCTGAATTAGATTATCTAATAGAAGAAAATAAAGATAAAATTTCAGCATTAGGATGGGAGAAATTAATAATAATGGATGCTGAAAAATATCTAAAACATTGTAACATAGAATCTCTTTCAAAAAAGAACTGGGAAAGCATAATTGTGATGAGACCAGGACTTACGAATCTTATGAATAGATATATACTTTAAAAAATAAACTATGGATTTAAATAACTTAGACGAAGTAATGAAAGACCGTCATATCGGTTTTGATAAAAATAAAATTAACACCATAGGATATTTGGAAGATATGATTGAAGAAACTAATAAGAATAGACCAAAAATTGAAGAATTTATTAAAAAAATAGGTAAGGTAGATAGTAAATTCCTAACTGCAGAACCAAACTATTCAAAATTAAAGAATGATGATTATTTCATATGTGAAATAGTTAGGCCGGCTGTTCTTTTTGAGAAAATAGGTAATGCTAACAAAGGTGTTGTTTTTGGGCCACATATAGATTATGGCGATATGAAATTACAAAGAGAAAAATATAGAGATGATAAAAACGTTTACAATATGTGGGTTAAAGGTGAAATACAAGGTTCTGTTCTTATGAATCCAAGTAATATGGGTCCTGAAAATGTTTTAACCGGCGAATTGTTTTTTGGATGTTTTAATCCAGACCAATATCACGTTAGATAATATTAATTACATAAAACCACTAGGCTTTTGAGTTGAAAAAAGTTTATTATCAACGTAATTATTTATCCAATCTTTAAGTTCTTCTTTATCGAAATATTCTCTAATCATAATTTCATCAATTGTGCTCGCTAAATTATGAACTAATGTAGTTTTTTCTTCTTTTGAAGGTCCGCCAAAATATTCATCCAATTGTTCTTCATCCAAAGTTTCAGAATAAGCAACTTTATCAACCATATCATCCTTACCTTTTTTGATTTTTGCTCTCCACATCTTCAGCATAGCAGTTACGCTACCTATTAAATTGTCAGCATCGTCATATTGGTCATCATCTATTTTAGCTACAAGATTATTGATTTTTTCCAAGAACTTTGGTTTTGCCTCATCCCAGTTAACACCGGCTCTAACAAGTAAATCGCTTTCAGAAATATCATTCATTTCTTGAAGGGTTTTTCTGATTAATTTTCTTAGGTCTTTTTCTGGATTTTCCATTGTTAATAACTTTTTTCATAAATAGGTGAATTTTTTTTGTAAAAAACTTGCTTTTTATATAAAAATAGTATTATCTTTGTGTCAGTTCTTTTAGTAGTTAATAAAAAACACATATGTGGAGGTAGCTTATGAAACATTAAAGCGCCAACCTGAACAGTTGGAGAATAGCAAGGTTGTATCTTCTCGTCCACACCATATGTTGGAGTAGCTTATGAAACATTAAAGCGCCAACCTGAACAGTTGGAGAATAGCAAGGTTGTATCTTCTCACCAACACCAATTAAAATAAACGGAAGGATAGCTCAGCCCGGTGGCCGCAAGGTCTTTAAGAGCAACGCCCTGAACAAGCGTGTGTCGTGTTTGGTTCGAATCCCACTCTTTCCACTAAGAAGCCCTAACAATATTTGTTGGGGCTTTGTATTTCCAAATAAACCCACCAATTTGTTTAAATTTACCATTTAGTGCACTGTGTATATTTCCTGCACTTATTTTGTTAATGTGACCAGCTTCTGTTATACTGTTCCATTCTTTTATTAATTCATTATTTAATGAAAATTGTAAAATTCTTTTTCCTTTCTTACTACATTTGCCAGTTCCTCTTAATTTATGAATCTTACTCATTTTATCTTTTGTTTCATCTGAATGTTTTTTTCCAGTCCAAACTATTTTTGATTTATGTTCTTCATTAAAACTTATCCCTTTATTTGGAGATGATAATTCACCATTTAAATACCTTTTGTCATTACAAGAAACTAAGAAACATTTACCATCTTCACCTTTGACAACAACCATTCCTTGAGTGTTGTAACCTTCATTTGGTATTCTATAATTTCTATTTAAATCATTATTAAAATGTTCTCTAATTAAATCTGCTTCATACAACATTGCTTCATTTCTAGTTATAAAATCATCTTTAATAATAGTTTTAATTAATTTAGTTTTATCTGGTTTCCAAGTACACATTGAACCTAAATATTTATCTTGTTCTGGTATATTTTTTGAAGTTCTTGACCCATAATAATATTCATTAGTTTCTGGATTTATTAATTTATAAACATAATGATACATCGCTTCAATATTAATGGTATTGTTTTAATAAATATACTGTAAAATAATTATATTTGCTCTATTTATTTCTTTAATGGCTGATTTTGTGAAGTTGAAAACTTAATACATAATTAATGGATACTGATAGTTATAGATGTGAACAAATTACAACCCATAAAACAAAAATTGGCAAATTTGTGCCTTATGTTATTCCTCTTTTTCAACCCATTTGGATTCGATTTTGTATTTATTCTAATACAGTCTCTAATAAATTCTTACTGGATTACTATTGGTATTTTCTACTGCCTATCAGCACTGTTTTTTATACTTTATTTTTTATATTATCATAAAACATTTTTAATGATAGGAACATTTTTTCTTCCATTGGGATATGACATCCTGTTCAAAACAATATTGGATTACACAAACTCTTATTTAATAACTGACTTAGTATTTTATAGCATTTCTTTTATGTTTTTAATAACTTACTTAATAATTACAAAAAAAAATATAGCAACTGATGTGGATAAAAGGATATCTCAAGCAAATATTGAAATATTAAAAATTAAGTCTAAATTATGAATTTTTCAAAAAATCTCTTACAATTTTTCTTATAGACTCTTCTAAACTTTCTTTTGGTTGTGCAACCTCTTGAGGTGTTTTTCCGGTACGAATTATATTATCAAATAAAGCATAATCCAAATACATATGTTCAAGACTACTTACGTTAGCTCTTTTTGGCATTATTGTAGTTTGGCCATATTTATTTCTAAAGCCATCGTGGTGAAAATTAACTACTTTCTTTTGATTATCTACTCTTTTTATTAAGGCTATAAATTCTCCTTCT
>Ga0315291_10006001_pt1 | contig 15164 bp, 6 predicted proteins | sample YL17G12_20_MG_FD_203070 | JGI IMG/M metagenome (GOLD analysis project Ga0315291, IMG submission 203070) | Sediment microbial communities from Yellowstone Lake, YNP, Wyoming, USA - YL17G12_20 | ecosystem: Environmental > Aquatic > Freshwater > Lake > Sediment | place: USA: Wyoming | collected...
TAAATGCGTTGCACGTCATCTATCGACTGATGTGCTCAGAATTGTGCTTACGGACGGCCCCGAAAGAATCTTCATCCCCGGATTACGGGTATCAGCTGCCCTTCAGCCCGGCCAGCCGCTTCCTGGCATCCTCGACTTCGCGCAGGCCGGGATCGGCGTCTCTCCAATATTCGAGGAATTTCTGGTGTGGTAATGCTGTGTGTTTAGAATCTATGAAACAATACAACCGAGCAGGGCGAAAATCTCCCACGGGCCGAAGCGAGGGTCCGAGCCGAGCTTCATCTTACCCCCTCAATCAGGTGGAGCTCGGAGAGCCGGATATTTATCGTGTAGGCGTAATCCTTCCCGTCGGGGGTCGTGAAAGCATAGAAAGCAACCATTCGGCCGGCGCGGTCCATCGGCACGATCTCACGGACAAGCTTCCGTTCGCCGGTCTTTCCGTCGACCCGGTGCATCTTCATAGGGACTTTGTTGACACCGAAGGCAAAGAACGATTGGCCGTCCAGGCACCAGCCGGCGATCATCTCCCCATCGAGCAACCCTTTGAAAGGCCGAGGCTCGCCACCCGCCACCGGGTAAGCCAAAATCCTGCCGCCAACAATGCCCATACCGCCGGACACGCCGAGAACGAACTTCCCATCGGGCGTTATGGGCAGGGGCCTCAACGTACTGACGCCCTCAGGGGTGATGGGGCGCGGCTTCGATCCTGCCAGGTCCATCAGCCAGATCCTCTCCCCATGCGGAGGCTCGTTCCCGTTGAAGACCGCCGTCCGGCCATCGGGTAACAAGCCCCATATCTCCCATAGACTGACCCCCTCCACGTGGATCGTCTGCGGCTGCCCCGGCCCGACGGGGTAGAGGACGATATCAGGCGGATTGACTGTCTGGGCTACGACGAACCGCTCGTCCGGCGAGAACTCCGTGCCCACCCCCGGACCCAGCTTCATGGGTGGCACGCCGCTGGTCTCGCGAAGGTAGACTTGCGCCTGATTAGCCCCGACCCCCTCGCCCTGTTCGTTTAGGATCACGAGGCGGCCGTCCCTGGAGAGGCTCTGGATCAGGGAACCGTCCAGCCATGACAGCTCGCGATCGACGGAGTCCTTTTCGCCGCGGAAGAAGCACCTCGACCTCTGCTGTTCGTGGGCGACGAGAACGCGCCCGTCCTTCGCCACGTCGAGCAGCCGGATTGAAACTGCCTGACTGAGGACGAGCCTCTGGCGACCGCCGAGGGTCACCGCTCGCAACTCTTTTCGGAGGCCGGGCCCGGCGGTAAACCAGATCTCATCGCCCTTCGGCGACCACGCCAGCCCGCTCGCACCTCCCATGAAGGTTTCCGTCAGCGTCGTCTTCTTCCCGGTCCTGTCCACCACCGCGACGGCACCCACGAAGCCATCCGCTGAGTCGATGAAGGCCACGATGTCGCCCGTCGGTGAGACACGAGGATAGAAGATGGCGCCTACAGAGGAGCATAGCACGCGGCCCGCAGGGTACTCGAGCTGGTCGGCCGTGTTGGTCTCCCGGACGAGCGCCATCTCCTCGCCGCCCGGCGACCAGTCGGCGAACGTAACCTGCTCGCTCAAAGGACGAGGTGTTCCACCGGAAAACGCCACCCGAGCGAGGGTCCCAGCCCAAGAAATGACACTCCTCTGGGAGTGGCTATCGAGGGCAAGCGCCAGCTCGCCCGTGGAAGAAATGGCGAGGAGCTCAGCCGGCGAGTGCCCCAGCGGGCGCGACTCAGGGCTTCCGATGCGGAGGCTGAACACTTCGTCCGGCCCACCCTCCCACGCCGCGCTGTAAACGACGGTCTGCCCATCCGGGGCGAAGCGCGCCGCATTGACCAAGCCCCGCCGGAAGGTGAGGCGTTGGAATGACGGGGCCGGCTCTCGGCCGGTCCGCTTGCCCAACATGAAGTAAACCGCGGCGCATGTCGCTAGTATTGCGAGGCTGAGAACGACGACGGTCAGCCTGCGTTTGCCCCCTGCGGCCCGAAGCGTCGCGGTCCCGGCCGTCGTGGATTGGGTGAAGGATTCGAGGGCAAAGGCGATGTCGCGCGCCGACTGGAAGCGGCCCGAAGGTTCTTTTTCCAGGCAGTGCCGGATGATCCGGTCGAGGCCAAGGGGAACACTCCGGCCGGGTGCGGCGAGGTCCGGCGGCTCCTCTTTCAGGATTGCCGCCATGGTCTCGGGCGCGCTAGCCTTATGGAAAGGCCGCGTCCCTGAGAGCATCTCATAGAGCACGACGCCGAGCGAGAAGAGGTCGCTTCGTGCGTCGAGGGGCTTGCCCAGCACCTGCTCGGGCGACATGTACCCGACGGTACCGAGCACCGTGCCCGCATCGGTCGCTTCTGTCAGGGTGGCTCCCCCAACTTCGTCACGGTTTCTTGCCAGCTTCGCCAGCCCGAAGTCCAGGATCTTGACGTGACCGTTTTTCATGATGAAGACATTGTCCGGCTTGAGGTCGCGGTGGATGATACCCTTCTCATGGGCCGCCGAAAGGCCCTGAGCGATCTGAACCGCCGTCTCCACGGCCTTGCGGGCCGGCAGAGCCCCCCCGTTCAAGCGCTCCCGCAGGGACTCGCCCTCGATCAGCTCACTGACGAGATAAGGAGCTCTATTATGGGTGCCGACTTCATAGACGACAAGGATGTTGGGATGGTTCAGTTGCCCGACAGCTCTGGCCTCGTGCTCGAACCGCCTCAACCGCTCGGCCTCTGATGCGAACTCGGGCGGCAGCACCTTGATCGCCACGTCGCGAGCGAGCGCCTCGTCGTGGGCACGATAGACAACCCCCATCCCGCCCCGGCCGATCTCCTCGATGACCCGGTACTTGCCGGCGACGAGGGTTCCTTTCGATAGGGCGTGAACAGGAGTCTCCAGAGTCTTTGTCAGAGAATCGGGAAGCTGACCATCACGAGTGAGCTGTGTGGCGCAGTTGCTGCAAAACCGGGATGTGTCGGGATTCTCGGAAAGACACTTGGGGCACTTCATGGTCTGACAACCCCCATCAATAGTTGTTTGAAAGATAACGCCGTTACGGGGGCATGTCAACGAAAATCGCTATGTCCTACGAAGTATCACGCACACGAGAGCGGCCAGTCAGCACGGCAAGGACCGCCGGAATGCAACCAAAAAAATCACCCAGAATTTTTCGGCGGATAGGTTGGATATCCCTCGCCCGTTCGCCCCATGAGAAACGTTATCACACAAGGTTGACAATCCCCTCTGGAAGGGCCAGCATCCACGTAAAAACGGCCAGCGTCCTGCAGGGGGGCCGGGGAAGCCAGCTTTCCCGTTGGCCTCCCCGCCCTGGCTGTGCTAAATGTGTGCTCAACAGATGTCTAAAACGGTATAAAGCTGTACAAAAGTGCGACAACTTTAGGACGCCGGGATGGTGCCTAAATGGCAGATTTCTCGGGGAATATGGGAGCGCGCCCGGAGAGACTCGAACTCCGGACCCGCTGCTTAGAAGGCAGCTGGACTACCTTCTTAATTGACAGATAATGAACGGGTTGCGAGTTCGCTTCCGGATGATGTGCTCAGAATTGTGCTCACGGACGGCCCCGAGAGCGCCTTCGGTGGATCTTGGAGTCCAAGGTTCTCAGGACGGGACGTGCTGCCCGGATTGGTAATCAACCGCCCGTCAGTCCGGCAGGCGTTCTCGAGAAGACTAGAACTTCAGGGTGGCCTTGATCTGTGTCCAGCGCGGGAGCTGCCGCGCCCAGATCTGTCCGAATAAGGAATTATCCGCGTTGACAAACGAAACAGGACGCTGGCTGTTAAGAACATTATAAGCATTGACGCCGAGGCCGAGCGTAATGCCCCTCCTGAGCTGGAAATCCTTCTCGACCGCAAGGTCCACGTACATATGAGGCGGTGTTGTTCTCACGCCACGCCCCTCGGGAAATGTTAAAAAAGTCCCCAGGTCCGACCATCCCTTCTTTGCCCAATGATAGCCGGAAAGATACTCACCATTGACTGAGACATTGAAGCCGTAAGGCGCAAAATATGTCCCCATCACCTTGACTATGTGGTCTACGCTGTAAGGGAGGAATCCATACCAGCCTTCATCACCGAATCCTCTTCCGCCTAATCCGGCGAGTATCAAGTCATATAGTTCCTTATTCACCGCCCCTTCCGGCATCATCGGCCGGTCGCCGAAAAGGCTAAGATCATACCAGGCCCAATAGGGGAAAGTCCAAGTATGTAACTCAATAGAGTTACCTGGATTCGTCCCTTTGGCCTGGGACCATGTGTAAGAGGCATTCAACATGCACAGGCCCGGAATTTTTCCGTTCAGTTCGACTTCGAGGGCACGGTAGTTTCTTTCCTTAAGCTCGAAATTGGTGAGGTAGTATTTATATTCCGATGGCGTTCCTGGATCATATAAGGCGATGTCCTCGATCAAGTTATGAGAATACGAATAGATTCCCCTGAATTTGAGGGCCCAATTCATCCCGAGCTGCCGGTCGAATTCGAGGAGAAACTTATTCATTTTATTGGGCTTTAGGTTGGGATCCACTTCCTCGGGCGTGGCGGTCCCGCTCTGTTCCCAGAAGAAAGCCCAATTGGCGGGGTCCTTCAATTGGGATTCTGTTGGGTTTTCGGGTCCTGTCCAGTTGTAAGCGCGATAATTGTATGTATTATTCGTATTCATCCAGCTCAAAGAACCAGTGGAGATGGGCATGGAATACATCCCATAGCCGAATTTAAAAACGTTTCGGCCGTCCCCTGTCAGGTCAAAGGCCATCGTGGCCCGCGGCTGCATGAAGTCCCAAATTCCCCAGCTCCAGATTTTTGTCCCGACGTCGTTAAAGACGTGCTGGGTATCGGTCCTCAACCCGAGCATGAAGGAAAAACGGCCCAGGACGATATTGTCTTCAGCATAAAACCCGAATCCGCGGGTCGTATCTTTGGTTTCACCGACTCCATGTTCAAGCAGCTGAAGTGGAATTCCAGGACTTGCCCAGGTGATAGAAGTGCCATTGTTAAACTCGTCCTCCGGCCAGGGATCGGCATCGAGACCGGTAAAATGATATGACTCGCTGTATTTATTATCGTAGTAGCTCCAACCGACCTTGATCTCGTGGCTTCCCCAGCGGTCGAGATCGAGATAGTGGGTCAACCCGATCGCCAGGTCCGTCCGCCGCTCAAGTGACCGGTGGCTTTGGTCGGCGTTGTTCGTCGTTTGGGCGATGTCCTGCCATAGATAGGACGGGGGACCAAAGTCGCCGCTGAGGGGCTGCAGGCTAGTATCGTTCCGGTTCTGGCCCCAGGCCGCAGTCAGGAAACTGTTTTGGGAGAGTATTCCCCGGTAATTGAGCCGATAGGAATATCGAGTATAGGTCGTTTTTGTATAGGTTTCGGGGACGCCGATCCCGCCTGTCTGATGAAGGAACTTGTCTAAGGTCCCGCTGAGGGACAGAGTGTGGTCCTTATAAGGCGTGAACGTTATCTTCCCGAAGACGTTGTTCGTGCCGATGCGCCTCTGCCCGGGCGGAACCGTCAGCCAGCCGATGGATTGTTGGCTGCTTTTATCAAAATTCCCGAAGTAATCATCGGATAGGAAGAACCATAGCTTGTCCTTGATGATCGGGCCGCCCAGGTTCCCGAAATACTGCTGAAGGGAGGTCTCCGGTACGCTGACGACCGAGAGTTGCTCTTGCCATTGGGCCCGCAGGCCCGAAGCCTGGATGAGCCCTCCCAGCTCTCCGTGAAAGGAGTTGCTCCCCGATTTCGTCACGATGTTAATGAAGCCGCCCAAGCCCTGCCCGAATTCCGGAGCGAACCCGTCGGATATGATCTGCACCTCTTCCCAGGCGTCATAGTTGACGCGGACACCGGGACCATTAGAATTAACGCCTTTCGTCGAAAGGCCGTCCACGAGCCAGTTGTTCCCCGCGTCGCCCTCGCCCCGAAAGCTTGGAAGACCGGTTTCCGCTCCCGCCAGGGCCGAATTCGCTCCTCCGGAAACTGTATTGACCCTCACCCCCGTGACTCCCGGCGTAAGGTCGACGATCTCCGCGATCGTCCTAGCCTGGGTCGGGACGAGCGCGAGGTCTCTGCTGTTCAGCCGATAGCTCGTGTCGGCCTTCGTCTTGTCGATCGGGGGGTTCGGGGCAACGATCGTGACTTCTTCCCTGACCGTGGTGGGCTTGAGGACGACGGATAAACTGGTCGTGAATCCGAGGCGGACTTCGCTCCCGGTCATAGTCAACTTTTCAAACCCGGGAAGCTCGAAGGTCAGAGAGTAGGTGCCGACGGGAAGCAGGGGAAGGCGGAAGTATCCGGTTCGATCGGACACCGCGGTCCGCAGGCCCTGGAGATTCGGGCTCAAGGCCGTGACGGCGACGCCCGGGAGGGCTTCCCCCTTCTCTTCAGTGACCTTGCCCCGGATTTCGCCTGTCTGCTGGGCTGTCAAGGTCCCAAAGAGCAGAATGAGAATAAAAAAGGTAGCCGCGCTTCTCAAGAGTATTTTCATTTTCATGCCCTATTTACCGGACTGGGCCGAGGAACCGATCGAACCACTCGAGGTTCACCTTGATGACGTCCTCTGCAAAGCCTGCGAGCGCGTGGTCGCCGTCGAACTGCACGAACCGTTTTCGGTCTGGCGGGGTCGCAAAAGAACCCAACAGGAACTCCTGACCAAAGTTGTCAGAACGGCCGTTGACCATCTGGACCGGCATCGTGATATGTTTGGCAAGACCCATCTTTTCCCGGTCGCTTGACGGAATTCCCCACAGGCCTCCGCCTAGGAGCACCGCCGCCTTGATCCGCTGTTCCACGGAGCAGACCACGATGCCCCCGTCACATGCCCCGCTGATCGCGAGCAGACCGAGGCGGTCCGCTCGGATATCCTTGCGGGTCTCCAGGTAGTCGATCGTCCGGAAGATATCCTTTGCCGACTGGTTCCAACTGGACCAAGCCCAATCGCCCTCATTGTCAGGGCGCCCGCCTCTCTCGAAGATGCCCTTGAAGATGGGGTACACCACAGCACGCCCGTCTTTGACTACGTAGTCCCAGAAATTGAGGTCCATCGTGTTGTGGCCGTCCTGGCTGCTGCTCATTAACTGCCCGAAGCCCGGATGAACGTAGATCACCGGCTGCCAGGGTGGCGGCACATTCCTGGGGAGGAACAGGTACACAATCACGCGTTCGTCGGGGTAGGCGGCATTAAACGTCACTTTCTCCATCCGCCACGTCGGCAGGGTATCGTCGGTCCACTCGGTCTTCTCGTTGAGCGGTCCCTTGGTATAAGACAGTTGGTTCTGCCAGGTCCTCCACGCGTCGTCCGAGAATCCCTCCACTTTAGCCCAGTCGGTGGCCGGTTTCTTTTCGACCGGTTGGTCGAGTTGTGCATCCTGCGGATTGGACGCCACAGGCTTGATACACCGGAATCCGGTCATCGGATTGCGGTCGAACGGGGATTTCGCATTTTGGTCCATATTCCAGAACATATAGACTGGGCCGTCGGCTGCCCCGCCGAGCGCAAAGCGTTCTCCCCCCGCGTCGTTGAGGCACCACTCCCGTGCGTTGCCGGCTACATCGTACAACCCCCAATAGTTGAGACTGCCGCGGTGGCTCCCGACGGGCGCCAACTTGCCGCTGAAATTCGATCCCGGCAGGAAGTCGCCGCCGACGAGCTGGGCGCTGGCCAAAATGAAATGGTAAACGGACGGCAGCCGTTTGCCCGCGAACTTGGCGTAGGCGGCCGCTTCGTACCAGCTCACACCTGTCACGGGGAGTTCTTCAGTGCCAGATTCGTAGGCGCCCACCTGCCAACCGGCGGGCCCCGGCCGCCCTGTGGCATCACGGAAACTGGCTATCGCCTCTTCCCAGGTAAGGAGCTTCCCGTCACGTTTGAAAGGCTCTGTCCAGTATTCACGCCGCTGGTACCCGCCAGCGTCCATGAACCGTTTGTATTCCTGGTTGGTGACTTCGTGCTTATCGGCGAAGAAGCTGCCTACCGTTCCCTCTTGGGCGAAGGCGAAGAGTCCTAAACCAAACAGTCCGAACAGCACATTTTTCGCCGGGGTCTCGATCCGGACCATGCCATCAGGCACATCGCCGGGCCGTGACAACACTAGGGCGCCCTGAATCCTGCCGGTGTCGTAGCCGTAAGCGAGCAGGGTCATCGCAAACTCGCGGGGTTCGAATCCCGGCGCCTCCAGCTGGTACAGGGAGTAGCCGAGGGGCGCGGGGATGGGTTGCTCTGTTACCTCGCCCAGTTCGACCCAGTCAGCTTCCCCGCCCGTTTGAGACCGGGCTAACACCTTCGCACCAACCGGCCCGAACTCCCTCTTGAGCATGCCGAGAAACCGCGGGCGCAGTTTCTCTACTGTCGGCTCGCCAGGCACGATGGCCTCGATCTTCCGCGCCAGCAGGAACGCCGGCCAATAGTCCCGGGCGTCCGTCAGCCGCACGAGTTCCGGCACCCACTTGTTACGGACCGTGCGCTGGTGGGCGCTGCGGATCCCGAACCAAGTGGCGCCCACGACGGCTGCCACCGCTAGCAAAGATGCCGGAACCGCAAAACGGGGGTTGCGGAGAAGGGCCCGTAGGGAGATATGGTGATGCACCAGCGTGTCCAAGCACACCGCTAGGTCCTTAGATAATTCGTCCGCCGAAGGATACCGGCGCTTCGGATCCTTCTCGAGGCACCTCTTCAGGATGCGGTCCAGCTCCGGCGGCACATCCGTGTGGAGGGAGCTTGCAGCCGGGGGGGTCTTCGTCAGTATCGCGGACAATATCGAGACCGGAGTGTCCCCATCGAAGGCCCGACGGCCGGTGACCATCTCGTAAAGCACCGCTCCGAACGAGAAGATGTCGGTCCTCGCGTCGACCGGATTGCCTTGGGCCTGCTCCGGCGACATATATGGCACTGTGCCGATGATTGCGCCTGCCTCCGTCACCATCATCCCTGTCGACGCCTGCAGCGTCTCCTTGGGACGCGGTTGGTCTGACCGGAGTTTCGCCAACCCGAAGTCGAGGATCTTGACCTGCCCACGCCGGGTAATGAACAGGTTCTCCGGCTTGAGGTCCCGATGAACGATCCCCTTCTCGTGGGCCATCGCCAGGCCCCGGGCGATCTGCACCCCGTAGTCGATCGCTTTCCGCATCGGCAGCGCCCCGACGGAAAGGCATTGCCTCAGCGACTCCCCTTCCAGAAGCTCCGTGACCAGGTAGGGCGCGCCGCCCTGGCTGCCCACGTCGTAGACAACCAGGATGTTGGGATGATTCAACTGCCCGGCCGCCTTGGCTTCCTGCTCGAACCGTCTCAGCCGTCCAATGTCGGACGCAAACTCGGCCGGCAGCACCTTGATGGCTACGTCGCGGGCCAGCGAATCGTCATGGGCGCAATAGACGACCCCCATGCCGCCCCGGCCGATCTCTTCGACGATGCGATACTTCCCGGCGACGAGACTCCCTTGCGCCAGGGCGTGAGAGGGAGTCTCCAGAGTCTTTGTCAGGGAATCGGGGAGTTCACCGTCGCGCGTGAGCCGCGTCGCGCAGTTGCTGCAGAACCGGGACGTGTCAGTGTTCTCGGAATGACACTTGGGGCATTTCATGGTCTGACAACCCCCATCAATAGTTCTTTGAATGATAACGCCGTTACGGGGGCATGTCAACGAAAAGCGCTATGCCCTACGAAGTATCACGCACACGAGAGCGGCCAGTCAGCACGGCAAGGACCGCCGGAATGCAACCAAAAAAATCACCCAGAATTTTTCGGCGGATAGGTTGGCTGTCCCTCGCTCGTCCACCGCAAGAGAAACGTTATCACAGGAGGTTGACAATCCCCCCCTAGCCCTTCAGCCCGGCAAGCCCGCTGTGCTCAAATGGGTGCTCAAATGGGTGCTCAACAGATGTCTAAAACGGTATAAAGCTGTACAAAAGTGCGACAACTTTAGGACGCCGGGATGGTGCCTAAATGGCAGATTTCTCGGGGAATATGGGAGCGCGCCTGGAGGGACTCGAACCCCCGTGTCTGACGTCAGCGAGATTCGGACAGGGATTGATTTTTCCTAAGCTATGGTTTCCAATAACAAAACCAAGCTAGGAGGAATGAATGACAGGGAAACAGGGAAGCTCACCCGAATCGATCGTCCGGGAGATCAAGCGACAGACCCGCCGGAAGTTCACGGCCGAGGAAAAGATCCGGATCGTGCTTGAGGGCCTCCGGGGTGAGGCCGGCATTACCGACCTCTGCCGGAAGGAAGGCATCCACCCCACGATGTACTACAAGTGGAGCAAGGCGTTCCTCGAGGCCGGCAAAAGACAGCTCAACGGCGACACCATCCGGGAGGCGGGCTCGGATGAGGTCAAGGAGCTCCGAACGGAGAACGACGCTCTGAAGATGCTGGTGGCGGAGCTGACGCTCAGGAACCGGACGCTAAAAAAAACATCTCAGGGTTTGGAGTCCGGATCCATCGATATATGAAGTACACCCAGTCGGAGAAGATGGAGATCATCCGGATGGTCGAGGAGTCCTCGCTGAGCGTCAAACGGACATTGCGAGAGATGGACGTGCCCCACAGTTCCTTTTACGAGTGGTACAAGAGATACCAGGACAAGGGCTATGATGGGCTAGCCTCCAGGCGCAGGGATCTGCGGCAGGTGTGGAACAAGATCCCGGAGTGGGAGAAGGAGCGGGTCGTTGAGACAGCCAGGGAGTATCCGGAGAAGTCCTGTCGTGAGATCGCCTGGCACATGACGGACAAGAGGGAATACTTCATATCAGAGTCGAGCGTCTATCGGATCCTCAAGGCTTACGACCTTATCACATCGCCGGCGTTTACCGTGATCTCGGCCAAAGACAAGTTCGAACACCCGACAACCCGGACGAATGAGCTCTGGCAGACGGATTTTACGTATCTGAAGATCGTGCACTGGGGCTGGTATTATCTGTCGACGGTGATGGACGACTTCTCGCGCTTCATCATTGCCTGGCAGCTCTGCCGGACCATGAAGGCCGAGGATGTGAAGAACACGCTGGATATGGCCATCGCAAAGACGGGGGTCGAGCATGTCCAGGTGGTCCAACGGCCGAGACTTCTCAGCGACAACGGGGCCTGCTACATCTCCCATGAGTTGAAGAAGTATCTTGAGACCCATGAGATCCGACATGTTCGGACAAAAGCCTATCATCCCATGACCCAGGGGAAGATCGAGCGATATCACCGGTCGATGAAGAACCTAATCCTGCTGGATCACTACTATGCACCATCAGAGTTGACCGAGAGGATCCGAGAATGGGTGGATTACTACAATCACCAGCGATATCACGAGGCCATCGACAACGTGACACCCGCGGATAAGTTTTATGGACGGGACAAGATAGTTCTTGAAAGGAGGGAAAAAGTCAGAAGAGAGACCATGAAAATGCGGAGGGAGCTGTACCGATTGGCCACTATGGAATCGTTGCCAAATGGTGTCAGCTAGATTATGATGAGAAGCGGAAACTGTAGCTTAAGAAATCAGGCCAAAAATCCGAAAGTGCCTGACGACGCACAGCCCCGCATAGATTCTCATCCAGCCGGTTGGACACATAACGTGTCCTAAGTGAGAATCCCCGCCCCTGCCGAGCGTCTATCACTAAGAGGCCAGCCCACCGCCTAACCAGCATCTATCTTGGTCCGGGGAGCGACCGGGCAGCCGGCCTTTCCCGAGGGCCTCTTAAAATCCCGTTGTACTTTTACTTAAAGCTGAAACTAGCGGTGTGCTCGATCTTATCATCAAGGGTGAGCTTCATGATTCGGCATTGGCCCTTATAAGACTTTGAGGTCTTCCAGTTGAATTGCCACCAGCCATCGCCCAGGTACTGCAGGCCAGAATCGCCAGCCGCAAACTCCTCGACTTCATTGGTCGGATCACCCTCGAACGTCGCGCAACTTACAATGTATGAAGTAATGCCGATGAAGCTCGCGGGATCGGAGATCGGCAGGCCGTTCTTGTCGGTGATTCTCCATTTAACAGGGATTGCCTGGCCGGCATTAGCCTTGTTCACGGTCGGAATGTTGTCTATCGGGCTGAAGAATCCCTCAAAGGTATATGCGACTCTGGGCGGGGCGAATTTCTGGACACGGTTGAGGCCGTCGGCAACGTAGACATTCCCCTCCGAATCGATCGCGATTCCGAAAGGATGATATATTTCGCCATCACGGTCGCCGTAGGGAGCGATCCTTTGAATAAGGTTGCCGTTAGGATCGTATTTATAGACGCCCTCATCCGGGGGCCAAACAGAGCAAGCAAGAACATTATCCTCCGAATCTATGGCTATGCCGGTGACCCATTGAAGGTACCATCTCGTAAGATATTGAAAGTCAGATCCGAATTTTCTTATCTGACCGGGGACAATGTATTCCTCCCCACCACCCCCAGCAAACGATACAAAGATCTCGCCCTTGCTGTTGATGCCTATATAACCCGGGTAGAAAAATTGATAAGGATCCGTATCATCGTATCCAAATGAACCATACGCTTCAATAAACGTAAAGTCAGGATCGAACTTTTTGACTCCATTCCAATCGACTATATAGATAAATCCGTCCTTATCAAAATCTATCCCGCCAGGACCCCATAAAGAATCAGGCTGGCCGGGCTCGTAATTCTCGTACTTCATGATAAATCCGCCCTGACTGTCAAATTTCTGGACTCGAGAGGGGGTGGGGTAGTTAACCTCCCAATGTCCATCAGATACATAGACATTATCGTTTTTATCAATACCTATCCCCATCGCAAACATGAACTGACCGTTTCCAAAGCCATAGGTACCCCACTGCAAGATATAGGTGCCGTCTTTGTCAAATTTTTGGATTCGACCGTTGCCGCGGTCAATAACATAGACATTGTCCATGGAATCAATCGCGATTCCGCCGGGCCGGCCCAGATGAGGAGAAGGAAAATTAAACTCTCCTGGCCCCGATCCAGTGCCTCCCCATTTCAGGACAAAAGTGTAGGGTTCTTGACCGAATGCCTGAACTGAGAGGTAGAGAGGCACAAAGAAGACCACAAAGAAAAGAAACCCCGAAAGAAACCTTTTTGAAAACATCTCCCCCTCCTAATTGAGAATTCGAAGCAGAATTGAGCCCCAACTACGTTAGCTAGGGTTGTGCGCCAATTGCTTGATGTAAACGCTGACAGAAAATTCTGATAGGGATGGTTTTATCCCCCTCAACTCCGCCTTCAGATAAGAGATAAGCCAATAAATCACTAATGTCAAGAGAATTAATTCGCCAGTAACGCGAACACGGAAGTGGCCTGCCCCGCATCAATCGGCCATTTCTGAAGCACGGTTTTCAAGTCATTATGATGCCCAATGATTTAGTCGATATGCCTAGATTTGGTATCGCGGATTTCCGGGCAGGTTATCCCCGGCCTGTTCCTTGAATTGGGGGTAGCGGGTCGGTTTGGGCTGTCCAACCGGATGGATATCAACTCTGGCTAAGTGAGAATTCCCACCCCCCGCCGAGCAACTATTTACTCGAGGCCGCGCTTCCGGCCAGCCATAGCGTCCTTCTCAACACGGGGAGCAGCCGGGCAACCGGTCTCCTTAAAGGCCTCATTTCGCTTAATAGCCCCTCTCCCCTGGCAGAATAGAGCCTATGTTACATCATGTCAGTCTTTGTCACATCAGACTTCTTGACACAAGCCACATACTGATTCTACTATACCCCTAGGCTTCAAACGGAAAGGGAGGAGGAACCATGAAAAAATATATTCTGATTGCGCTGGCGACTATCTTGGTCTTGGCGGTCGGTTATACATATGCCGTCGAAGTCACACTTTTAGGGCCAAAGCAGTATGCAAGAACCCAAGGGAGTCCCAATTTATATAACGATTCGTTTATAGGAAAGGCCGGGCAAGGCAAAATCGTGATTCGAAATGGCGGAGTTGACAGCGCTAATCTTGTAAGTAGTGCGATAGTGAAACTCAATGGCGTAGCAGTCTTTGGTGTCAATGACTTCAATCAGCATGCCTGGAAGCTGGAGAAGTCGGTTAGTTTGAACGACACAAATTCGCTTTCAGTAGAGTTACGGAGTGAGCCAGGTAGTTTCCTGACGATTGAGCTTAGTGAAGAAATTGAAGCAGCTGGGGCTGCAGTGATAGGCTCGTCAGGCGGAACTGCGAGCGTAGAGGACCCATCTAATCCTCTTTTTGGTACTAAAATCGAGATTCCTTCCGGTTCCCTAGACAAACCTTATATTATCACTATTTCTGAGTCTCCAATGGCCTCGAATATCTCAGATGTCCTTAGGTCTGACTTAATGATTGCCGGCCCACTGGTAGATTTTGGTCCGAAGGGTTTAGCATTTTCGAATCCGGCTCTCGTCACAATAAGGTACTATGATCTTGATAACGACGGGTATCTTGACGGAACTCGAATTCCAGAGGCGAATCTGAAAGCCATTATGCTCGATGACGAGGGAGCGGAAACAGATATCAACGTCGTCAGTCAAGACTTAGTTGGGAATACGCTTCTTGTAACGATGCCGCATTTTACGTCTGTGGTTGCTATTTCATCGTCTCTATATACTACTGAACGATGGGACATGAACGTAGGCCAGACTGGTTGGACAGAAGACAGTCAGGAGGGCTACAACCCCCCTATTAACATCGAAAGGCCTAATCAAATCAATTATGGGGTTCCTTTCCAAAATGCTATCTCAGCAAGGCTGTGGTTTACTGCAGGAACAGAAGAGAGAATAAAGATTCGAACTGATGAATTGTACCCATCCGATAACGATGCTTATATCTGGAGAATTTTCATCCCTTTTATGGAGCCTAGAGGACGAGCGAGCATTGGCGCCTTTTTATATAATGACGACGACCATGAGTTTGATTTTGAAATTGGCTACGGTAACAAGAACGAACGAGACTTCTGGAAAGCTACGCCCGATGAAGTGCTCTGCTATATGATTAATCGTTCGGATCCGTCTGATGCAGATAATCAAAAACCCATTAAGGTAAAAGCTGGTACATGGCATGAGTTTGAAATGCGAATAGGCCAAGATACAAATAACCCCGGTCAATCTGATCTCAGCTTTGCTGTTGACTCCGTCATCTATAGATTTAAGCCCCTATTATATTCGCTTAAAATGTTTTCTGTATTATGCAGTGTTGAATATCAACCATACATGGGGGATGGGGACCAGTACCTCATTAACA